>Ga0209169_10001440_pt1 | contig 14529 bp, 11 predicted proteins | sample HubBroMetageWRM4_FD_188346 | JGI IMG/M metagenome (GOLD analysis project Ga0209169, IMG submission 188346) | Warmed soil microbial communities from the Hubbard Brook experimental Forest, New Hampshire - Hubbard Brook CCASE Soil Metagenome WRM 4... | ecosystem: Environmental > Terrestrial > Soil... | reverse complement strand
GCATCAGAGAGACGGCGCCGGTCTGCAGGTGAGAATGCCGATAACACCCACGTAATATGCCGCGCACCGGGCAGCCGCCGCAAGTTGAACAGCGCTGGCCGTTCTGGAAAAACGTACCCGAAGGGCAGAGCAGCCGATAGTTATGAAGGGTTTGCAACACGGGAACGCCTGCTGTTCCGCACGCGTAGTGGGCGGCAGGGCTCACCAAAGGCAGAAAGTTATGGCAATGGGCGACGTCGGGTTTTTCCTTACGGATGAGAGCGCAAATTTCGGAGTACGCCGTGCCGGCCCAACTGGTTGTGAAAAACAGAAGAGATTTGCGCAGCGAACCGTAGTGGGCAATCTCGGCATTCTGTCGGGTGTACAGCACGACCCGGTGACCGGCGCGCCGGAGCAGGTCAACTTCGGCCCTAACCACGGTGTCTTCGCCACCGCTCTGCTGATAATGATTGTGTATCACCAGGACGCTAGGTTTATGCACGTTTTCCGGCCTGTCGGATCGGCGGTCCAGCGGGTGTTCTCGCCTATCATTTGCCTGATTCGGAGTTCGCGATCGAGGTTTCCGCTCCAAACCTTAAGAAGCAGCCGCTTGGCGCGATAGAGAGTTGCAGTCCACGAGTCGAATTCCACGGCAGAATCAGTGCCGCCGAAAGATCGTTGAACCATCTCTCTTTCTTGCGCGCGCCTGGTCATATTTCGGATGCTGACATTGCCGCCGTGCCATCGGAAAGCGGCTATGAACCTGGGAACGTACTGGAACTTGAAACCAGCGTGCGCCAGGCGGGCAAAGTATTCGAAGTCCATACACACACGGTAGTCGCAATTCAGCAGGTGACCGGCTTCGATGACACGCCGCCGGAAGAAGGTGGATGTGGAGGGAATATAACAGCCAAACCGCATTAACACTGATCGATCGAACTCATGCTCAACTTTCGACCGCAGGATGTTACCAACGCTGTCTACGAAGACGCAGTCGCCATAAAAGATGTCCGCCTCGGGATGTTGTTGAGCGGCAAGCGCGATGGCCCTCAAACCCTCGGGTAGGTAGTAGTCGTCCGCGTTCAACCAGCCGACCAGATCACCGCTTGCGCGCAGAAAACCTTTGTTAATCGCGTCGGATTGACCACGATCGGGTTCGGAGATCCATTGCACCTCATGCCGCTTGACGATCTCTATAGTGCCGTCGCTTGACGCAGCGTCGATTACGACGTGTTCGACGTCGACGCCTTCTTGCCGCGCGACACTACCGATCGCATCTTCGATGAACACAGCGCTGTTGTACGAAGGCGTAATGACCGAAAAGCTAGGGAGTTCCATAATTTGCGGCAACCGATGTTCGCGCGGCTACGATCGACGCAGCCAAAATAAATGACAGCAGAACGGTGAGTTGGAGCTCAGAATAAGGCCAGGGCGCAAATCCAAGTGTCATGATGAACTGCGCAACAACGTACGCGAATCCCGCCTGTAAGAACGCAGTCGCCCGATCAGTTCTCTTTGTCTGGCGGTATAGCCATCGCAGCAAGGCGATGTGAAACCATAAATAGCAGAGCATCCCCGCCAGACCGTACTTGAGCCAGACATGCAGCGGAGCGTTATGCACCATGACTGACTCCGGCTTCCATCTGCGGATGTGCCATGTCGAATACGAGGTGCCGACCCCTATGCCCATCCACGGCGAAAGCTGTATCTGGTCCCACGCGTCCGCGATGTCGTGGACATGGTCCGCATTATCAGCGCTGAATTGATTGTCGTCGCTGGTTGGGTCCAGGCTTTGCACACGACTCAAGAGGCTGGGGCCGAGGATTCCAGCGGCTAAAGCGATGCTCAAAACCAGGAACAGAAACTTTCGCCAACGGTTTCGGGTCTGCAGAAGTGTCAGGATGCAAACTCCAATTCCCAGTTCTCCCCAATATGTACGCCGGAGGCACAGCAGGACTAGGAGACAGGATGCCCCTGCAAGCAGGATCCACGGGAGTCGCCGTTTGACCCGTTGTGCGGCTTGCTGCTGACTCAATGCCAATAACCCGGTAAACACGATGCAAGACAGGATTGGGCCGTCAAAAACCGGGATGGCGATCCCAAAAAGATTGTCGCCATAACCCAACGCGTACAGTACGAAGATTCCTGCCACTCGCAAAGCCGCGTAGACTGCGAATATCTGAATCGCAAAGGCGATATCGCCACGGTTCTGTAACCAGAAAGACCACACGAAAAACAGGCCGATCCCCAGCCCCAAACCGCGCCAGTCAAAGAAGAAGTTGCTGCCCCCGCGTTGAGCTCCGTAAGCGATAGCGATTGCAATGGTCGTCAGGAACGCCAACCCGGGCGCAAGCAGGTGCCGGGGAAAATGTATGTGCCTGTGACGCAGGCAGCCAAGGCAGACGACATGGCAAAAGACCATCACAATCACGAAGAGATCGATGTACCGGAAGCCGATTGCTACTTTCCTGTAAGGAAGCAGGTTTGCAATGTTGTCGTCCGTACGAGCAAATTCGGGCAGGAAGACGATCGACCACAGACAGATAAGAATGATCGCCTGCCATAGCCGGTATGCGAAGAGCCGAGAGTATGGCCTCGCGTCCGGACACAGGAAGTCAGGAAATGGAGTCGCGACTGTAGTCACGCTTGTTGGGGTGCTTTCATCGGGAGAAGATCGGCGTAAACCGCTTCTGCCAAGTCCCGGAATTTGAATTGCCGTGCTCGAACCCGAGCCCCATAAGAAAGGGACTTCAGGAGGTTGGGTGTGGAGACAACTTCGATCACAGCGTCGGCCATGTCCAGGGAGAGAATTGTTCGTTCGCGTCCAGCGGTGGGCAACACTCGGCCGCATGTGGCATCGACGATGATTCCAGGACCGCCAAGATCAGTACACAAGACAGGAAGACCGTGTGCCAGGGCCTCGAGCACTACGCTTCCCCCGGAATCGCGCAAGCTGGGAAAGAGCAGGAGGTTTGACGTGGAATAGTGTTCATCGAGGGTCCGCTGCGGCTGCCATCCGATCCAATGCACGACGGCCTGCAGATGAAGGTCGCTGCATAGATTCTCCAGCCTGGAACGAGCGGGACCTTGACCGATGATAGTAAACCGGACGTCAGGCCGCGCCTTGATAATTTGGCTCATCGCGAGCAACGCAATGTCAACCCCCTTCCATTCCAGCAGGCGTCCGATGTAAAGCATGCGAAGTTCAGAGGGTTGATTCGTCGAGAGCCTGGACATGGAGGTCAACTCCGCGTCCGGCAGACCGACTGCCAAGTGGACATCAGTCTTACTTAGGCAACTCGATGGGAGAAGCGGCCTTGTATCTCGAGTCACCAGAATGCGCGAGGCACGATGGAAGGTTCTGCGCACCAACGGATCGAAGCGCAGCATGGAATTCGAGACATCGCGTAGCCACTCCCTGAATCGTTGCTTGGCCGAGAATCCGGAACGAAGGGGACGGGGGACCGCTTCGCCACCGGAGACCGGACCGAACCAAAACGGTATGCCCAAGGATCCCATGAAGCTGGGATACCGTGCGCTGACATAAGTGATGTGGTGGACCACATCAAATGGCGGCGAGGGAAACAGTCGCCGGATGTGTCGGGCAGCGAACCATTGCCAAAGCACATAGTAGGCAGCCTTCGCACGAAGGCCGGCACGCCACCGCTGGACCCAGCGGGGCAGGTCAAAGTAGACGAATGTCAGGTTCGGCGGCAAGAAATGAGATTCGATCATCGTTCGATTATCGGCACGAGTAATTACCGTGACGTGATGTCCAAGCTCGGCTAACTCGGTCGCCCAGTTCCAGCCGACTCCGGGTTCCGATCCGCGCCCCGGTTCGCACGCATAAGCGGACAGCAGAACTCTTGCCATCAATCCAGTCCCGCAGAATCGCAATTGCCGGCCGACTGTGCAAAGGATCTCGGCAATGGCTGTATTGTCGTTGCCCGCAGGTGCAGGCGTTTCCTCGTGCGCGCTTCCAGCCAATCCACTATTACCAGGTTGACCTGCTCGGCCATAGCTTCGGGGCTTTGTCCGGAATCCAGAGTGACTTGGCGATGGATTCCCGTGCGGTCTTCCGGAGCTGTACTTTTGTCTACGCTACGCTCGGAGCGGACATTGAGGGTCAGGTCAGGTCGCGAGAATAGTCTCAAATAAAACTGTGCAAACACCCCCTGCGGTGGAATACCGGATCCGCTCTCGACGGTTTCGACAATCACGGTAGATCGCATCCGGTCTATCGATGTGTGCAGCACTGCAGCTAACAATCCCCTGACAGAGTTGGGAAAAACCATTTTGGTCGAACGCCGAAATGCCGGTTCAAGGCTGCAGAGGATTCGATCGGCCACTTCCTGGAGCGGGCCGGGGCTATCTCCGGAAACCCGGACGTGCATACCTGTGGGGAGGAGAATCCGGCGGACGACGCGGCCTATCTCCCGGATGCCCTGAATCGTGCGGCGTAAGAAGTTGTCGGCATTTTTCGATCGCCACGCTTGTTTCGCCAGACCGCGCAATTGCCGGCGTAACCCATCAAAATCTTGTTCGACGACTGCTTTTTCTATCTGGGCAGCGGTGGCTGGCCAGAAGGTGGCCATCGCCTGCTGGCAAGCAGCGGCGTCGCGTGCAAACAAATGTTGCAGATGCTTCAGATGGATTTGGTTCAGCGATTGTTTCAGAACTAATTTAACTAGGCGGTAGGTGAACTCGTCTCCAATGCTCGGAAGATAAAATCCGTCGAAAGGACGACGTCGCGTCAGCAAATCGTCGGCTTTTAGCCAAGAGCGACCTTTACGTCGGTAATCGCCGTAGCAATCGACGGCGAGGTGGGTGATGTGCTTGCCTTGGGTTTTCGCCAAGACAAAGTAACAAGCGGACGTCTCGTGGCGAAGCGATTGAACTAGGTGGGCTCCGGCAGAAGCAGCGCATCGCGCCAGCAATTCCGGAACGCGGTGGAGATCGCGGGGGCAGAACGTGACATCAATGTCGGAAGCATTGATCGCGCTCGCGTTTAGATATCCGCTAAGAATGCAATAGGGAATGCCAGAACGATTCAGCTCGGCAATCAGGCACGAGAACAGCTCTCCGCGTACGGCGCCGTAGTTGCTGGCTCTAGATGTCACGAGGTGTAGACGGTGGTTTTGCTTTGGTGTCTGGTAAGCGGAGGAGCGGCCACATTCCGGTAAGAGCGCCTTTAAACTTTTCAGCAGGTAGTCAGCGCGTCGACGGTCGCCCCACTCCATGCAAGTGAAGTAGCTGCGAGACAGGTAAGCAATCTCCAGCTTCGTGCACATCTCTGACGAGATACCCAAGCTTTGCGCAAGTGGCTCCAACGCCTTGAAGTGAGCCCTTGCTCGCTCTCGGAACAGGAAATCTTGGATATGTAGAAAGTGAAAGGCATCCTGCAGAGGCAGTCCGCCGCGCTGTCCCTGTTCCCAGTCGATGAGAGCGGGAGTGAGGCCACGACGATGACGGATATTCCACGGCGCAAAGTCTCCATGAACCCAAAACGACGGCAAGCTCCGCGTATCCGCCTGCTCAGCCAGAGCAGCTGCCAACAAGTTGAAGTCGGCGGCTTCCATGTAGTCCCACAGAGGATGGTATTGCCAACTTTCCGCTTGTCCGGCCAGCGTGGTGTGTTCGTCCAAAAGTACCAGCGAACGCAATAGATTCTGGTAGTCAGGCAGAAGGCGGCGACTACCCGGACGGCCTGTTACAAACCTTTGAGTGGCGACGGCGCGCTGCTCGTCGACGTGAATCAGCTGCGGTGCGGCGATGTCGGGTTCCTCGGCCAGGACGGTCAGCACCGCAGCTTCGCGAAGGATTGCTGTCTGGGCAGCGAGTTGCAAAGGGACCTTCACCACCATGGGGCAGTCGCCACTCGCCGGATCGACGAGATGAATCGCAGCTTTCCGTTGCGGTCCGGGAGTTCCAACGTAGATAACGGGCACCGGTGGGGCACTGCCTTTCCAGCCCAGAGCTTGCCAGTCGATCCCCAACAAATCGCCGAGATGCACTCGTTGGACCCGGGGCAGCCAACGCATCAGACCCACCCGTTGGGCTACCTGAACCCCCCGCCAAAGGATCTGTGAGTTAATCCCATAGGGAGACCAGTTGGCCAAAACCGGATTGAGGTTTGGTCCTGCCGGCAAGATCCATCGTGGGCCCGCCGGTCCGGAGACCACGAAGAGGGTTGCCGGTAGATTACGAGTCCGGCTCTGCGGCAATGTACAAAATATTTTTTGGATCACTTCAAAGGCTGGCACGAAACAGGCTCGACGGGTACCACGACAGGTATAGCGTCGCAGTCAGACAAAGCTAGAGCTATACGCTGCGCAACTTCGTTGACGGGGCGCTCGGCATTGACGATCAATCGGGAGCTGAAACTCTGAAAAAGTCGAAGGTAGGCAACGCGCTGACGCCGTACTTCGTCAGACGTCAGTTCCGCCTTGCGACGTTGGACAACGTCGGCCGGCGCATCCAGCAGGATGTAGAGGTCAGGCTGAGGCGTAAACGCCATCAGCCATCGAGCAAATCGTAGGGACCGCTCTGGCAACCGGTAACGCACAGGATCCACGAGTACATCCGGGTAGTATCGGTCGAACAACAGCAGCCCCGATCGCCTTCGGACGGGCCTGACCGCCGCCAGGTAGCCAAACCAGCAGTCCGCCAGCCAGTAAAACAACTTACAAAGCGATATCAACAATCCACGGGGTGGGTTCGAGTGCGGTTGCAAGACTGGTGGACGATTAACCCCACGTGTACGAAAGTGAGGTCGAAAGTGAAAACAGCGCGTGTCGCTGACTGCGGGTTTATAGGTCTGTTGCAAGCGCTCGATCACGGCTGACTTGCCGACCCCGTCAGGCCCAAAGAACGCGACCCACCTCCCGCCCCTCGGTAGCCGTCCTTCTATTCGAACGCTGCTTATTGCCAAATTGCGAGTCCCACTGCCATTTGAAGGATGGCGCTGACACCTTTATCTGAGAATTGCTTGCCGCCGCTGACCGGAACAAACACGATGTCTCCGTCCTGAAGCTTGGGATCGGCTGCGTGGTTAGAAAGAATCTTCTTGAGCGAAAGGTCGGACTCGGTTCGCCCGGCGGAGGTATTACGAATCAGCTTCGCCTCGGATTTCGCAGTTTTGTTTACGCCTTGCGCCAGCGCCAGTGCCTCCAGGACCGTAATGGTGTCCGTGTTGTCGACCAGATAGCCGCCAGGCCTGCCGACGTCGCCGACAACGTAAACCACCCCGGCGCGTTTGACCTGGATGCGGTCGCCTGGTCGCACCTGCATGTCGGCTCCGCTAGGCAATTGTGCGGAATTCCCTAACTGGAAGGTCATGACCTGTTCGCGGTTCCGGCGGTTCACCGTTACAGTTCTCGATGCGGTTGGCGTAACCCCTCCAGCAACCGCAATGAAATCTGCCACGGTGTGCTTTGTCGCCCAAGGGTAAACGCCAGGCGCTTTTACTTCTCCGGTAACAGTCACTCCCTGAGTCGCGTACTCCAGAACAAGAATCTCGACATGGGGGTTACGGAGGATCTGCTTCTCGCGGAATCGCTCCTCGACTGCGAACTGAGCCTGTTCTGCCGTGAGTCCTTTAACGCTGATAGCGCCTCCCACTGGAAGGCTAATCTCTCCAAGATCGTCGACTCGAAGCTTGCCGGAAAGCTCAGGCGTGTCGAACACTTGTAATTCAATGAGGTCGCCGGCATCGAGCAACAGAGCATCGCTCGTGAGAGCTGCCTCTGGTGGAAGAGGAGACTGCGCATTCGCGTTATTCAGCGGGCAAACGACGACCACTACGCAAGCGATGAGGAACCATGCCTTGCGAAGAAGGTTGTGCATGTGTCGTCCCCTAGTTGTCCAGGTGTCTGGCATCTGATCGGCTGAAGCCATACCCGTATCGGTGGTAGTACGAGTTGTCGTAGTTCTGATCGATGTCCGTCAAAACGATTCCGGCGAGATTGGCGCCGGATCGAGTCATCTGATCGCACGCGTGGCGCAGTGCGTATTTTGTGGTCGTCCCCCAGCGTGCTATGACCAAAACAGCATCGGCCTGACAACCCACAACTGCGGCGTCCGTAAAGACGGAGATCGGAGCCGTATCCATTACGATGTGGTCGTATCGCAAGCGCCAGTCCTCAAGAAGCGCTGCCATGCCTACGGATGCCAGCATCTCGGCGGGAAAGGGGCGGTTCTCCCCGGCAGGCAAGACTGAAAGGTTGGGAAGAACTTCCGAGGTTGCGACGGCTTCGCTTTCCTTGCACCGACCCGACAGGATGGCAGTCAAGCCGGGGTTCTGCGGGAGTCCGAAGGCTACGTGCACCGATGGCTTGCGCAGGTCCGCGTCGACCAGGAGAACCCTTGCCCCCTGCTGCGCCAACACAACCGCACAATTGATCGCGGTGACCGTCTTTCCTTCGCCTGGGAGGCAACTGACAACCACCACTAACTTCGGCGGACGAGTTCCTAGGCGCAGGAGTGAAGTCCGTAGGCACCGATAGGATTCGGCAAACGACGACTGAGGCTGATAATGGGTGACCAATTGCCAATGTGTGTCGGACGCTCTCGAAGTAACCGCCTCGGCATAACGCCTTGGCTTTCTCGCGACAAAACGTGGGATCTCAGCCAAGGTTGGCAGAGAGGTGAGGCACTCGATCTCTTCGCCGTTGCGCACCGTTGCGTCCAGCGCTTCCAGGCCTGCGGCGGTCAGAAGCCCAAGAACCGCACCACACCCCAGCCCCAGCCCGATGTCAAGGATTGGTCTGGGGTCGACCGGTTCGGACGGGACCTGGGCAGGCTCGACGATGCCGATATTTGCTGAAGCCAGTCCCGCCATGATTCCAGCCTGCTTCAACTTCAGCTGCAGGGTCTGATAGAGGTCCTGCGTCGTTTCGACTTCGTGTTTGAGTATGGCGTACTGGGCTGCTCCCTGATTCAAGTCGTAGGCCTTTTGCTTCTGCTCCTCGAACTTAGACTGCAACATTTTTTCCGCATTGGCGGCAGCCAGATACTCGTTCTTGTAGCGCTCAGCCAGGTTCTTCAACTCAGCGTGGATGGCGGCATCGACTTGCGCCATCTCGTTACCCAACTCCGCCAGTTTCGGGTATCCCTCTCCGAACTTGGTGCTGAGCTTGGCGTAATCGACACGCAACTGCGCCTGCTGTGAGCGCAACACCTGCAACGTCGGCTCGGGAACGGTGGAGGCGATCAATTCAGGATTGCCCGAGCCAGCGATCCGATACCGAGCCTCTTTCACGATCCGGTCCGATTCCGCGGTGGTCAGCTGCTCGTTCAGGTCCTTCAGCTTGTCGGTAATGATGTTGTCGGTTTCATCGACGCCGATCAGGCCTCGGCGTTTTTGTAATTCCGACAGCTTTTCCTGTGCCTGGTTTGCTTTCAGTTTGAGATCGTCCATCTGCGCCGAAAGCCAGGTCGATACCTGGCTGGCAGCATCGTAGCTGCTGTGAAAATTCCTTTCCGTATAGCAGCTCACCGTCGCGTTGACCACTTCTGCCGCGAGTTTTGGATCGGTAGTGCGAAACTGCACGCTCAGAATATCGGTCTTGGGGACGATCTCGACTTTCAGGTTCTTTTGAAAGCGTCGGAGCAAGTGATCGCGGATCTCGGGTGACAGCTCCATGACGTCTGTGTCCGCTGGCTGAATCCAGGCGCCGGCAAAATCCTTCCTCTCAGCGAGCCGGGTTTGCTGCATCACGGCCAGAGCCACGGTTTTGCTTTGCAGTACCGTTGCCGCACTCTGTAGCTGAATGGTTGGGTCGGAAGGATTCAGCACCCGGGTTGCTAGTTCATCGAGCCCCATGGAATTGGTGCCAACCGGACTGACTTCGATCTCTGCAATCGCCTCGTAGCGAGGTGAGCGGACGATTATGTACAGGATTGACAGGAGCAAACATAGAGAGACGCATGCCGCTAGTACGCGCCAGCGAATTCGCAGCATTCGCCAAAGCTCAGGTAAGAGCAGTTCCTCGCGCTCGGTGTGCTGAGGGATTCTCAACTGTTCGTTTGAATTAGCTTTCACTAGGTGGGTCGGTTCAACGCTGAGGAGCAAGTACTACGTCGGTGAAGTTGATGAATAAAGTTCAAGTCTTCCCGATGAGGCACGATGCGGTGCGGCAAATGATCGCGAGATCCAAAATCATGGAGCGATGTTCTGCGTAATAAAAGTCGTACTCCAGGTGCTCATGAATGGGAGCGGTCCGATGCTCGCTGATTTGCCACAACCCAGTTATGCCGGGCGTGAGGGCCAGCCGTTGACGTTGAATCGCAGTGTACTGCTCAACGATGAATGGCATTTCCGGTCGAGGCCCGACCAGCGACATTTGGCCAAGCAAAACGTTGATCAGCTGCGGCAATTCGTCCAGCTTAGAACGACGCAGCGCTCTTCCTGTCGGCGTCACTCGAGGATCCCGACTGCCTTTGGGCGAGTAACCGTACCTGGGTGCGTCCAAGTACATCGTGCGGAATTTGTATATCGGGAACAATTGACCATTTTTTCCAACCCGGATCTGCGAGAAGAACACGGGCCCCCGGGAAGAGAGCTTTACCAGGAGTGCAAGCAAGGGCGTCAAAGCGATCAAGGGAACTAAGCCAAGACTACCTAACAACAGGTCAAACAATCGCTTGCTGACGTTGACGAGCCTCGAGCTTTGGGGCGTCAGAGCAATGAATGTAGGCGCCAGAAGTAGCCAGAATTGGAGCCGCGGCATTGAGGGAGCAATCCATTGAGAGGTCAGCATTGCTCCCGCACATGCTATGCAGCTCACTCTCAACGAATGCTCAGTCCGCCGGATATTCAGGGGACTCGTCGATGGCTCGTGCGCAAGGTGGTTCTCTAAGGGGACAATCAACACCAGGGAAAAGCAAGCGGCGGACAGCGTAGTTAACGAGAGCGAATACCCGGCTTTCAACAGCTGCGGAAGAGCGCTGGCGAAAAAAACGGAGGCGGTGACGATACCAGCGTCCAACACTCTCTCATGACTCAACAACTTCGTCAGAAGGTTTGAATGATTTCCAGTGCCTAGAGATGACGCGGCAGAGACCGAGAGAGAACGTGAAGGAGTTCCCATGGAAGTTAGGTTTCCGAGATAACACCCGACGATTGTTCGAAGCAGTTACAGTGGCTCGACATCAGCGGCGTGCAGGTTGATGGAGATGGACTTCATGATTTGATCGATGGAGACGATGAGCCGGCGGGAGTTCTGCTTTTCCAGCAGCGTGCCCACCCATCCGATGAAGGGGCCATGCTTTACGCGAACCCGGTTCCCGATCCTGAGATAGGGATGAGGCTCAACGTCGCCTGAACCCAGGCAACAGGACTGAATACGGGCAATGTCCTCGTCCGCAAGCACGGCTAACGCACCTGCCGATGAAACCAGATGGAGGATGCCGACCGTCTCCAGTAGAGAAACGCGTTCCGATTCGCAGATATGCACGAAAATGTAGCTGGGAAAAAGAGGGATTTCGACTCGCTTGACCCTGTCTGTCCAGCGCACCATGCGATGGTAAGTCGGCAGCAGATATTCAAGATTCTTCTGACCCAGTTGTCGCGCCACTTGTCGCTCGTGATTCGAGCGCGTGTAGGCCGCGAGCCAACAGCGACGATTGCGGTCTAGTTTCATAGCAGCGGCGCGCGGAACAAGCGCATGGCTTCGCCATTCCCGGTCCCAAACCCTCCTGGAAACGAGCAGCCACTAATTTCTTGAGAGTTGTCAGCCGATAGCAAACTGGCAAACCATCAACGTGCTACTTTGCATTGATTCAAACGTGCTAATCGACTAAAGCAGGTAGGCTGCCACGCCGCTTGTGGAAAACAAGATGGCAATGTTTGCTTAGGTTTGCAAAGAATGACGAAGCATTGTCAACGGGCAAAGGAGTTGAATCGTACAAAAACTGGACGCCACAGGTGACCGAGAGTTGGACATTTGTCTTCGCGGTGCGTGCGGATTGAGCAATCACTGCGCGACTGGCTTGTGAATCTTCGTGGGATCCAGTTCGATGTTGCTTTCCAGCACCATCTCCACGGATTCACCGGTCCCTAGCGTGACCTCGGGACCGCGCGTGAGCAGCACCGTCGCCAAGCCTAGGACACCACCGCTGGCGGCGCCGATCGCCGCTCCCTTGCCTCCGTCAGCCAGAGCACCAATAGCAGCGCCGGGAATTGTCGCACCCACCACAGTGCCGACATCTTTGCCCTTACTACTGTCACCTTGGATCGTTCCTTCCTTGCCCTTCATCGTGTTGGTGGTGGAACCGGGCGTGCCCTGTACCGCTCCAGGTAGCATTACGGTGTAGCCGTTGGGAAAGATCATCGAGGTGAAGCTCATCTGAAGTTCGGCGCGTCCTTTCACTCGGCCTGGACGCACCACCCTTAGGACCTCGCCTTGAACGAATGTCCCCGCGGGAATGACAATCTGATTGTCGGCGGTAATCGGAAAAGCGGTCTGCGCATAGACGGGATCTCCGGGACGCGCGCTCTTTGTCGTGATGCCCTGTTTCAGGGTGAGCGGAATCTTCGTGCCGGAGGCAACAGTGATCGGTAGAACGGGCGCGGGATCGGGCGGAGCAGGCGTGGTTATGCCATTCCTTGGAGTCAGATGTGGCGGATCCTGGCTGGTCTGCGGGGAAGCCGGGACGGCAAGTGCGAAGCTGATAGTCGCTCCGACGAACGCGGCGATTGCTCTCATTGCTTCCTCCAAGTGGGCGGCTGTACTTGCTTGAACGCGGCGGATAACCGAAAGTCGCGGCCCCCATCGAGCAGCCCGCCGAATGCCCCTTATTTTAGGCCAAACAGAGCGTTCACGTGCGCAGTTACGGTTATCTTTTCGGCGCTGAATTCGGCAGTAGGAGGAGGAGTTGAACTAACACCGGCAGCTGCCTGTACCTTCATCATCATCGGCCGCACGGGCTGCTGCTCGAAGGTATCTACTGACGCATAGGAAAGCTCGCCCAGAGCGCGCCCGCTGGACTGCGCCACCGCATTGGCTTCGTCTTTCGCACGCCGCAGCGCATCCTGAACAGCTTTGATCTTCGCAGCGTCCATGTTGTCGAGCAGGTAGCTGATGGAGGTGTCGGTGACATCCATGTTTGCCAGGCCGTCGGAAATTGGTCCGATCTTAGAGAAATCCTTCACCTTGACGCTAATGTTCGCCTCAACGCGATAACCGACCAGTTTGCGCTTGGGATTGTTGTAGTCGTAGACCGGTTGGGTCGCGAAGCGGCTGATCTGCGCCTGGCTGGGGTCGATGCCGTTAGAGCGCAGAAGCTGGCGAACCTTTTCGGCGGCCTCTGTGGCCTGCTGGCTCGCATCCTGCAGCTTCTCCTGTTGCGCCGAAATACCGAATTGGACCAGAGCTGTGTCGGGATCGCTTTCGAACTTGCCATCGGCGCCCACCCAGACCGAATTTGGAATGATTTTGGTCGCTTGCTCCTGCGCAGTCGCCAGCATGTTCAGGCCGAGTATGCCGAAGAGTAGGGCCACCAACATCGCAGGAATGCAGAATTTCGTTCTTGCCATCACATCCTCCAGACGACTCACCTTGGACCGTGAGCCAAATCATACCGCCCGGGCGCATCTTCGTCAGCGGGAGCTCCGGATTTTCTGCTTTCCACAGGCCTCACTGCTATATACTGCGCCGCATCAAAAAGGGAACGTCCGAGAGTCCCTTTCTTGCGCGGCCTCTTTGTCAACGGTTTAGAAATCCCTGGTGACTGCTTCCCGCGCTATTGCGAGCGCACCCGTGTTTGTGAGTCGGATTCGACCTGAGCGCCGTATTCCCAAGGTCTGTAACTGCCGTTCGGACTCCTGGCCAGATTACTCGTAAAATGAGGTAACGCCTTGATACCGAAGTTCGGCGTACGTAGTTTCAGGTTAGGAAACTCTCTGATGGATAAGTTCGTCATTCGTGGCGGCAATCCGCTGCTGGGAACAGTGCGAATCAGCGGCGCCAAAAACGCCGCTCTACCGGCAATGGCCGCGGCTCTGCTGACCGAAGAGCCGGTCATACTCGAAAACATTCCGCAGGTCCGTGATATCGAGACGGAGCGCAAGCTGCTGTCTGCCATGGGCGCCGAAGTCGAACTGGGCTACGGACGTGCCCAGCACCGCACCACCATCTGCTGCCGCGACCTGGTGAATCCCGAAGCGTCGTACGAGCTGGTAAAGACTATGCGCGCTTCGACACTGGTGCTGGGGCCGTTGGTCGCCCGTATGAAGAGTGCCCGTGTTTCTCTGCCGGGTGGTTGCGCCATTGGCGCCCGCCCAATCGATTTGCACATCAAGGGGCTGGAGAAGCTGGGAGCGAAGATCACGCAGGAGCATGGCTACATCCAGGCCAGCGCCGAGAGGCTAAAGGGCGCGCGCATTGTCTTCGAGAAGATCACGGTCACTGGAACAGAAGATTTGCTCATGGCGGCGACCCTCGCTGAGGGCGAGACGGTTCTGGAGAATTGCGCGCGTGAGCCCGAAGTGGTCGATTTAGCGGTGTTGCTGAACAAAATGGGCGCGCAGATTGAAGGCGCCGGTACCCA
>Ga0209169_10001439_pt1 | contig 14533 bp, 13 predicted proteins | sample HubBroMetageWRM4_FD_188346 | JGI IMG/M metagenome (GOLD analysis project Ga0209169, IMG submission 188346) | Warmed soil microbial communities from the Hubbard Brook experimental Forest, New Hampshire - Hubbard Brook CCASE Soil Metagenome WRM 4... | ecosystem: Environmental > Terrestrial > Soil... | reverse complement strand
TCGAGAAGTTGCTGCACGACAAAGACAATTACTTTGTCGTGGTGGGGGCGTTACACCTCGTCGGGGACGGGGGGTTGCTGGAGTTGCTGCGGAAGGATGGATTCAAGGTCGAACAGCTGAATTAATTGGCGAAAAGTCGCCTGTGGCGCTGTTCGCGAGCGCGTCCACTGATGCTTACCGCACGCCAGCACAAAGCGTGGTTTGTGCCGGCGAGAAGTAGGCCGGTTGCTTTCTAGAGCGCTGATGCGACGGTCCGTTCCTGTCGGGCCCTGTAGAACCACCAAAGTCCGATTCCCATCGGGATCGTCCACAGCAGGACGAGCCAGCCCACGAAGCCGTCGAACTGGCTCAGCAGGGGGCGCAGCGGCGAAGTGTCGTCTGCCTTTGTCAGCTCGTGCGCGACTAACATCACCCACACCCAGCCTGCGTGCAGGCCGAGGCTGGCGGCAATGTTGCCGGTCTTGGCGCGCACGACTGCTAACACGACTCCCACGCCCGCCAGACATAGAAACGCGTCCGCGATACCCAGCGGATCGGAGAACGCGTGTAGCGTTCCCGTGAGCAGATCAACGCCGCCCCACGCCGTGACCTGGTCTGCGGGAATTCGTATCTTCCCGAAGAAATGACTGGCCGCGAACAGGATCGAAGTCAGGATGACGGCGGTGCGCGTGCCCGACTCACGTTGTATGGCCGTGAACATGGCGCCGCGGATAAACGTCTCCTCGATGAGCGCGACAGCCAGCCCGCTCAGCAGACGCGCTCCGACGAGCTTCGCCAACGCTGCCGCGCCGAACACAGCATCGCTCCGCCACTCCAACAGCCCGAGCACCGCCATGATCCCGACGATACCCAACATCGTCACGACGCCCAGCACGAGCCCGAGCCCCCACTCGCGGAGAAACTCTCGTCGTGGCGCACCGTACCCCAGGCTCTTACGGTCCGCCAACCCGAGGCGGCGCGCCACCAGCAGGAAGCCTACGAGCAGCCCGATCATGCCGATGCGCTCGCCGATGCGGTGAAACGGGAAATCGAAATGAGGATGCAACAGCAGCCAGGCGGGATACGCGAACACCGCGACCACGGCGAAGGCTACGAGAAACAGCCCGAGAAACCAGGCGAATGCGCGCATGAACGCGGCGGCTCCTGTAAAGCGTCAAATGCTAGCTGATTAACGGCGGCGCGTCGCCGCCCGATGCATGCGCGTGGCCGCTCCGCTCGCGCGATGGACACATCGCCGTCGGCTGCACGCGCTTCGCTGCCCTGCTCGCGTCACACACGCATGCCCATCCAGTTGCGCCGCCTCGTGGCCCCTACGCAAATCTGCACAAACGCGCAACCTTTCGCTCTGGCGAGTGCAGGTGCGCGCGGTCGAGAATGTTTGCGTCCCCACTCACCACGGATGGCTCCCATGAAGGAACAACGGGCTCGACACATTCTGCAGGCACTCGTCCAGGGCATCGACCCTCTGACCGGCGACGAGTTGCCTCCCGGTACGATTCTGCAACAGGCTGAGGTCTTACGCGCTCTGCTGGCCGGCGTCTCCGCACTCGAGCAGACAGCGGCACGCGCGCAGCGACGTGCGCAACTTCCCGGCAACGTGGGTCGCGGATGGACCGACGACGAGGAGCGCACACTAGTCGCCGCGTTTAAGTCCGGAGACCCCATACCGGATATCGCCGCGCGCCACGGCCGCACCGTGCGCGCGATCGAGGCGCGGCTCGAGAAGCTCGGGCTGCTCACGGCGGAGGAGCGAAGTACGGACAATAGCTTCGTGGGTCCCCCGACAGGAGGTGCCAGCCGGTCGCAACCTCCGTAAGCTTGTGCGGATGTCACACAACCCGGCAGCGCCGACCCGGCAACCGATCGTCATTTGGTTCGGCCGGGTCGGCGACATGATTCTACTGAGCGCGCTGCTCGACATTCTGCACCGGCGCTACGGAAGTCCGTGCCAGCTCGTGGGAGCGGGCGCGTTCACGACGGAGATTTATCGGACTCACCGCGACGTCCGGCAAGTGAACTGCATCCGCCGCTACACGCCATTTCTGTTCGACCTGGCCTGGTGGCGCGCGTTGCGGGCGCTGCGCCGTAATCGCAACGATCCGGTCTATGTCTGCGAGACCGATCCACGCAAGCTCAAGAGGATCCGTCGCCTGTTGACTCTCAGCGGCACCGATCGGCGCCGCTGCCTGTTCATCACCGAAGAGGCGAGCTACCGCGAATTGCACTGGGTCGACCGACTCGTGAGCTTTGGGCGTCTAACGCCGCCGGCGCTGCGCGAGAGCGACTATCCATGGCCAACGGCGCCCCCGCCGCTCTGCGCCCCGCGATTGGAGGTGTCCGACGCGGCTCGCGCCGATTGCGATGCGTGGGTGGCAGCACAAGGTTGGTCGGGCCGACCGCTCATCCTGATACAGCCGGGAAACCGACGAACCATGCGCGGGAGCAAACTTCGGCTATCCCCTCTGGACGACAAAGCGTGGCCCATCGAACGCTGGGCCGAACTTCTCAGGCACGTTCATTCCCACATGCCCGAAGCGGCGATTGTGTTGTGTGGAGCGCCGCGGGAGACGCTACTGCTCAGTTGGATTCACGCGGCCGTGGATTTACCGACGGCGGTGTTCGCCGCCGAGTTGCCATTGGGGCGGCTACTGGCGTTGTGCGCGTCCGCGCACAGCATGATCTCAGTAGACACGGGACCGGCTCACGCCGCCGCGGCGCTGGATCTACCGCTAGTCGTTCTGTTTGGCGGCCAGCCCCAGGCTCAGTGGCTACCCCGAAGTTCGTCAGGATCCCCCGTCATCGGCATCGGCGGCCCGCCGGTGTCGACACGGCTCGATGAGATTTCGATGGCCACGGTGTTAGAGACGTGGGTGAGCCTCGTCGCGGGGATAAAGCACTGATCCGGTCGACGAGCAGCGGCTCGCGCCTGAGAGCAGCACCCGCGCCGGGCGGGAACCGCAACGCACTGACTCACCCCGCCAACAACGCCCGCCACTGATCCGCAATGGCCGCCAGCCGAAATCGCGGGTCAGGTCCCACCCGCGGCCGACCGCCCTCACGCCACACCTTGATCCGCTCCGCGTAGACATCAAACATGCCCAACGAGGCCGCAACCCGCGCCGGCCCGGCTCGCCACCCCGGGGAGACATGGCTGAGGAGCACCTCATACGCTCGATCCGCAACCGTGACGGGCAGGATCTGACTACGATCGCCGAGCACTTCGACCGCCGCGCCGCAATCATGTGTCAACACCGGTGTGCCGACGGCATTCGACTCCGCAAACACCAACCCAAAAGTCTCGGGAATGACGAAGTTCGGAAAAAACGTGCACAGCGCAGTCCGCACCTCGGCATGCATGCGCGCCTGCGGCTGCGGCCCGAGATACTCCACCCCGTCGATCAGAACAGACTTACGGACCTTGTACCCGGGGTTACCCACCACGAGCCGCAGGTCAGGCATCCGCCGGCGCAATTCCCGGAAGGCATCGAGGGTGAACTTCAGTCCCTTGTTGGGCGAGGAGAAAAACACGAGCTTGCTCTCATCGACAGGTGAGTCATCGGGCGCCAGCGCATCATCGATCGGGTTGTAGATCGTGCGGGTCGGCAAGTCCCCGATCCGCATGGTATGAAGCGCGGCCTCCACCCCCCGGCGCTGCGAATCCGACACACAGACGATCGTCACCCCGAGCTCCCGCAACAGGTCGGCGGTGGAGGCGAGCCAGCCGGCTCGCTTCGAGCCGGGCTTGAGTTGATCGTGCAACCACAGGTAAACACGCGCGTTCGGATAGAGCTCGCGGACCTGCGGCAACGCGCGCGAATCGCGATTGATGACCACGCTCGTCACACTGGGATTCTTTTCCGGCGCCCGGTAGCGGCCGTAGGCGTCGGTACGGTTGTGCTGGGCCACCAACGCATCGAGCGCGTCGGCTACGCGGGTCACCGTCGCTTCGGTCCCGCCCATAGCCTGCTCCCGCAACGTCCTGGTGTCGTACGGTTGCTGGCAGCTCGGATCGAAGAACAGCGTGACGCTCATTGGGGGTATTCTAAAGCCCCTACCAGGTAATACGGACACTGCGCGTGACGAGTCGGAGCGGGCTGTCGGCTTGCATCATCACCTACAACGAAGCCGATCGGATCGAAGCGTGTCTGCAGTCCGTCAGCTTCTGCGACGAAATCATCGTCGTGGACTCTCACTCCACCGACGCCACTCGCGAGCTGGCGGCAAGCCGCGGTGCGCGCGTCATTGAACGTGACTGGCCGGGTTACCGCTCGCAGAAACAGTTCGCCATAGAGAGCGCCGCTCACGACTGGGTCCTGTGTCTCGACGCCGACGAGCGTGTGACCGGGGACCTGCGTGCCGAAATCGAACGACTCCGGCAGGAGGGTTTTCCGGGATTCGCCGGGTGGTCGGTGCCGCGGATCACCGATTATTTTGGCCGCTTCCTGCGCCATGGAAACGCTTATCCGGATCGGCTCATCCGTCTCTTCGACCGACGGCGCGGCGGCTGGAGCGGGTACGAGATCCACGAGAATACGCGGATAACCGGGCCCGTCGGCAAACTCCGCGGGCATCTCGAGCACTATTCGTACCGAAGTCTCACCGACCATCACCTGCGCATGGCGCGCTACGCCGACCTCATGGCGCAAGCGCTCTACGACCGCGGCAAGCGCGGCGGCCTGGCGAAGGTGTTGATCAACCCGCAGTGGCGTTTCTTCCGAGGTTATTTTTTGCGACTCGGTTGTCTGGATGGCTGGCGGGGCTTGGTTTTCGCGCTCATCGAGGCCAACTATGTCCGGCGCAAGTATCTCGGGCTCTACATGCGCAGCCGGGGCTTGCCCAGCTGAGCGCATGTCAGGCGCGTGACGTCGCTCAGGAATCGACCGGTGCGCGCGGTACACCCCAGATGTCCTGCGCATAACGCAGGAAGTTGCGGCCGAGTATCTTCTCGATGCGGCCGGTCGTGTAGCCGCGCCGTTGCAGACGATTCGCCAGCTCACGAAACTGCCCGACACCGCGGAGGTCGACCACGAACGGGAAAGAGTCCGGGCGCTCGCCGGTCGCGCTGATGCCGGCGGCACGCCGGGCGGCGATCTCCGCCGCGAGATGCTTTTTGTAGGCTTCGAGATCGTCGATGGCGGTCACAGGTCCGTCGGTTCCGATACCGACATGATCTTCGCCGCAAACGTTCACGGCATGCTCGATGTGAGCGACGACGTCATCGGCCGTCGCATGACTCGATGGGTTCAAAAACGGCATGAAATAGATGCCGACAAAGCCCCCCTTGGTTGCGACCAGGCGCAACTCCTCGTCCGTTTTATTACGAGGCACGTTGTTGAGAGCACGGCACCCGGTGTGGTTGATCGAGATCGGTTGTTTTGAAGTACGCGCCGCATCCAGGCAGGTTTTCTCACCACTGTGGGAGAGGTCGACCATGATGCGGTTAGCGTTCAGCCGCTCCACCACAGCGTGACCAAGGGGCGTAAGCCCGCGGTTCTCGGGTGCCATCGAGCCATCACCCAACGCGTTGGCGGGGTTGTAGGTGAGCTGGATAACCCGTACACCGAGGTTCGCGAAGATATCGATGCGCGCCGGGTTGGTGCCGACCATCGCCGCGTTCTGGAAGCCGTAGATCACGCCGATCTTGTGCTGGCCCCTGGCGAGCAGGATATCCGAGGCCGTCTCAACCTTCAGCAAGCGCTTCGAATTCGCGCGCAGGATGGCGTCCCACTGACCGATCTCTGAGATGGTGTATTCGAACGGCTCCATGTCGCCGGACACGTAGCCAAGAGTGATGTTGATGGCGTTCAAACCGGAGGCCATCGCATCGCTTATTGCACGCTCATTGAGCGAGTGCGGCTGCACGCCCTGCACGGCCTGGGTAGGACCCGCCGGGTCCTTCGCTCCCGGAGCGGGGTTGGGATCTTCGAGATCACCTAGGGCGTTGACGATTAATGCATCCTGCCAGGCGCCCGGAGCAGCGTTCGACGCGGCGCCCGCCGCAGCACCACTCGCGACGCCAGCAACGCCAGCAGCAGCGACTCCCGCGGCCGCTACCCCCAACGTCATAGACATGAAATCCCGCCGATCTATCTCTTGCCGGCGCTCGCCAACCGCACGCTTATCATCCATCGCAACACCCAATACCCACAGTCAATAGTCAGTCAGTTCGGTACCCGCCGCACGATCTGGTTCAAGCGCGCCAACCGGGCCAGCGGCTCATCCAGCTCCAGCAGACCGACCTTGTCGGCCGCGCTGACGGGCAGGATCTCCGCTAACCGGGCGCCGACCCAGGAGGCATCCGCGAAGTTTCCCGGCATGCTGGCATACGGCTCGCCCAACTCCGGCAGAACCTTGCGCAGCAGATCGCTCAAGTGATGGTATTCACCCGGCAGATCGAGAGTCACCTCGGCCGGCAGGAATTCGACGTCACCGACATTGAGCCCATCGGGCTGCTGCCACAGCTTCAGAACCTTGAACTTACGTTCGCCCTTAGCGGTGATCCCGAGCAGGCCGTCCGGCAGTTTGCTGAAGTCCACGATGCGCGCGGTCGTGCCGAGCTCCGCCGCCTCGACGAGGCCACCCACTTCCGCCCCGGACCGGATCGGCACCACGCCAAACGGGGTCGACTCCCGCATGCAGCGACTGACCATATCCACATAACGGGTCTCGAAAATCCGCAACGGCAACAGCCCGTCAGGAAACAACACCGTATTCAAAGGGAACAGCGGCATCGCCGACATCGCATTCGTAGGCACGGTCACGCGTCCGGGGCCGCGCCGCTCCTGGCGCTCCTCTCCAACTCCGCGAGCAGCTTGCCATGCAAGCCACCAAACCCGCCGTTGCTCATGATGAGTACATGGTCACCCGAACGCGCCGTCTTAGCCAGCTCGCGAGCCAGCGATTCGATGTCCTGGCTGGAATGCCCGCGGGGACCCAGCCCGGCAACTACGGCGCCGGTATTCCAACCGATGTCAGCCGGCGCATAGAGCCAAACCTCGTCCGCATCCGACAGCGACGCAGCCAACGTTTCCTGATGGACACCCATTCGCATTGTGTTCGATCGCGGCTCCAACACGGCGATGATGCGGGCTCGGCCGACACGGCGACGCAGCCCATCAATAGTCGTCGTGATGGCCGTAGGATGGTGTGCGAAGTCATCGTAGACTCGAATACCGTTCACCTCGCCTCTCACCTGCATTCGGCGCGCCACCCCTTGGAACGACTCCAGGGCATCGATCGCGTGCTCCACTGTTACCCCAGCGTGACGAGCTGCGGCAATGGCCGCTAGGCCGTTCTCCATGTTATGGGCACCAATCAGCGACCACTGCACCGTGCCGCGTGGCTTCCCCGCCTCGAGCACTTCGAATTGCGAGTAGTCGTCCACCGCACCCTTCGGCTTCGCCGTCCAATACGCATCCTTCCCACCGCCGCGCGCGAATCCCTCCAGTGGGGTCCAACATCCCATCGCGAGCGTCTCGCGCAACCGCTCGTCCCCCGAGTTCCAGATGATGCGGCCACCGCCCGGAACGATGCGCACGAGATGATGAAACTGCCGCTGGATGGAGGCGACGTCCGGATAGATATCCGCGTGGTCGTACTCGAGGTTATTGAGGATCGCGGTGCGCGGGCGGTAGTGGACGAACTTCGCCCGCTTGTCGAAGAACGCCGTGTCGTACTCGTCCGCTTCGATGACGAAGAACGGGTCGCGGCCCAGCCGCGCGCTCGTGTCGAAATTCGCGGGCACCCCGCCGATCAGAAATCCGGGTGCCAGTCCCGCATGCTCCAGAATCCAGGCCAGTAGCGACGAGGTCGTCGTCTTGCCATGGGTACCGGCGACCGCGAGTACCCAACGGTCCTTGAGCACCTCGCGGGCCAGCCATTCGGGGCCCGATGTATAGGGAAGCCCACGCTCGAGTAATGCCTCGACGACCGGAGAGCCCCGGGTCATCACGTTACCGACCACCACGATATCCGGCGCCGGATCCAGCTGCGCGGCCTCGAACCCCTGGATCACGTCGATCCCGAGGGACTCGAGCTGAGTGCTCATGGGCGGATAGACGTTGCGGTCCGAGCCAGTGACGCGATGACCGGCCGCGCGCGCTATGGCGGCAATGCCGCCCATGAAAGTACCGCTGATTCCGAGTATGTGAACGTGCATTTTTTCAGGTACCGCTGACGGGGAACAGGCCGAGCAGGACGAGCTGCTCGGCCAGAAACTGCAGAATCACGAGCGCGACGCTCGCGAGATTCGACCATTCGAGCGCCGCCTTCACGACATGGCTGTTGGCGGCGATCAGCCAGATGAAGAGCATCAGCCACATGAGGGCCACCGGGAGCTGCCAGGTCTGGTCGTGCGCGAAGCGCAGCACCAGCCACTCCGAAATGATGAGCGGGGGTGAGAGCACCGTCTGGAATCCGATCACGGCCGTAGTCGTCTGTAAGTTGCGTTCGGAGCGGCCCGCGACCCGCAGCAGCACGAAATACCACGCAAACGTGAATACGATATCGATGGCGGGATGCTCCTCCCACCCCTTCAACGGGGGCATCAGGCCGCTCACCACCACGTTCACGACCAGGTACCCGATCATGGTCAGCGTCAGGAGCAGCAGGGAGGCCGGCAGGTCCTGGGGACCTCGGCGGAGCAGTGCAATCTGGGTAAAGAGCTGAATGAGCTCCTTCATGGCTTTCGGTACTATCGCTCGACTCGCATAATGTGCGCGCCCGATTGTACAGGTCATCCTCGAAAGCCGTTGCAGCCCGTAGTCACGACACCAGACGCTCTTGCCGAGCTTGGCGCGCATCTCGAAACCCTCGAGGCCGTCGGCCTGGACACCGAATTTCTGCGCGAACGCACGTATCGCGCGGAGCTTTGCCTCGTGCAGGTGTCTGACGCAAGCGACGCAAGCTGCGTGGACCCCATCGCCCTGACTGACCTCGGGCCCCTCGCACGTGCCCTTACCGCTCCGGGTGTGACGAAGGTCATGCACGCCTCGCGGCAGGATCTGGAGGTGCTGCTGCCCGTCACCGGACTGGTGCATCCGGTGTTTGATACGCAGATCGCGGCAGCGCTCACCGGCCTGCCCGCGCAAGTTGGCTATGCGGAACTCGTCCGCCGGCTGATCGGCACCGAACTGCCGAAAACACACACGCGTACCGATTGGTCACGCCGCCCGCTCTCACCCGAGCAGATTGAATACGCGCTCGATGACGTGCGCTACCTGTTGCCCCTGAAAGCGTTGCTCGAAGAGCAGCTGCAAAAGCTCGGGCGGTCGCACTGGCTCACCGAGGAGCTCGACGGGTTGGACGACGCCAGCAGCTTCACGACCGAGCCAGAGCAAGCGTGGCACCGGATCAAGGGACTACGGGGCCTGGACGTGCAGCGCCAGCGGCTGGCGCAGCAACTCGCCGCCTGGCGCGAGCGGCGCGCCATCGACCGCAACCGGCCGCGGGGCTGGATTCTGGACGACACGGCGTTACGCGAAATCGTGCTCCGCGTGCCCCGGTCGGTACAGTCGCTCACCAGCATCGCGGAAGTCCCGGCCGGCGTGGTGAAGCACTGCGGCGACGAGTTGCTGGCCTGCGTCCGCGCCGCAGAGGTCGAGGATCCGCCGCCGGTGCTGCAGGGGCGGATGCGACCGGATCCTTTGAAGACGGCACTGGTCAAAAAACTAGGCGTCCTTAACCAGGCGATCGCCGCCGATCTGGGCCTGAGTCCCGAGGTCCTGGCGACCCGCCGTGATCTCGAGCAACTCGCTGATGGAAGACAAGATGTGGCCGTATTGAAAGGTTGGCGACGCGGCGTCGTCGGGGACCGGATGTTGGCCGCGCTCTAGGAGCCTGTCAGGCTTAGGGGCGCCGTCGCGAGGGCGACCCCCATCGAGCAGATTGCCGAGATCGTTCCGCGCGCATAGCGGGGACTATGTAAGTGGAAGGATCTCGGCAAGCTGCCGATGCGGGTCGGCCGCAGCAGGCGAACCTGAGTCTGACAGGCTCCCAGCGCGTTTCGGAAAGTCGGGGGTATCCGCAAGGGCACCGTGCTTGCTATGGTTGTGCGTTATGGATGAACCCTTACAGCAACTGCGAGCATTACTCGCCAGTGAACGCACCGCTCGCATCGAAGCCGAGCGCAGCGGGCGGCTGAAGGACGAATTCCTCGAGGCCCTCGGCCACGAACTGCGCGCGCCGCTGAATGCCATCCTCGGTTGGTCGCGCCTGATGGAACTCGGTCGCCTCGGCGAGGAAGAAACCCGCTCGGGCGGGCAGACGATCGCTCGGAACGCGCGGCTCCTCGCACACATCGTGGACGACCTTCTCGACCTCAGCGCGGTCTCCACTGGGAAGATTCGCGTCGATCCCGAAGAAACCGACATCTGTCAGATTGTCGAAGCCGCGTTGGACATCCTCCAACCCTCGGCCGCCGGCAAAGGCGTCATCCTCGAAAAACATCTCGCCACACCCGAGTGCCTGGTGTTCGGTGATCCGCAACGATTACAACAGGTTGTCTGGCACCTGCTCAGCAACGCCATCAAATTCACGCCGCGCGGCGGCCGCGCGAAAGTGACCGTCCGTCCCGTAGGCGGCCAGTGCCAGATCGTCGTCAGCGACACCGGCGCGGGCATCGCCAACGAGTTACTTCCCTACGTGTTCGATCGCTTCTGGCGCGCCGAGGCGCCCGACGAGCACCGCTACTCAGGCCTCGGGCTTGGTTTGTCGCTGGCGAAGCGCCTCGTCGAGTTGCATGGAGGGACTGTCACTGCAACCAGTGCTGGGTTGAATTGCGGCGCCACATTCACGGTGTTGCTGCCACGAGTCGCCCCGCGAGTAAGTGAGGATGACGGCTCATCCGACGACCGCGGAGCTCGGGAGCACGTAGCCTCGGAGGGTGTGCTTGCACACCAGGTAGATTTGAGCGGTTTACGCGTCCTGGTGGTGGATGACGAGCCGGACACCCTGGATCTCCTACGCCGCGTACTGGGCGACAGCCAGGCGCAGGTCGCCGCCGCAGCATCGGTGGAGGCGGCGTTAGCGACGCTGGGCGACTTCAATCCGCATGTGTTGATTTCGGATGTCAGTATGCCGGGCCGCGACGGCTACGAGCTCATCCGCGCCGTACGTTCGACGACCGGCCCCGAGGATCTGCCGGCGGCCGCTCTCACAGCCTACTCACGGCCCGAAGACGCCGATCGGGCACGGGAAGCCGGCTTCCAGATGCACCTGTCGAAGCCGGTTGAGCCAGACGAACTGGTCAAGGTAGTGGCGCGGCTCGCCGGGCGGGATTTAACCCCTGCCCCGGTGGTACCAGACCCCGAGCCGGCGCCGGCATTCGGGCCGTAGGCTAAGCCACACGCCTTACAAGGGCGCGTGACGAGCCGTCAGCGCGAAACGCTCGGCGCCTGATGGCGCCGCATAACCCCGACTCAACGCCTGCCGCGACCCTTCGAGCTCGCCGCACCCTTGCGGCCAGCGGTCTTTTTGGCTGGGGCTTTCTTTGCCACCTTCTTGGTGACGGTCTTCTTCGCGACGCCCTTGTTAGCCGCGCTTTTCCGTGACGCGCCCTTCCTGACCGTACCCTTGACCACCGCCTTCTTGCCGGCAGTCTTCTTCGCCGGAATCTTCTTCAACGGGGCCTTCTTCGCCGCAGCCTGCTTCGAGGGCGCCTTCTTGGCAGCCCTCTTCGCAGCGACGGCCTTGCCACCGGACGCCGCCTTCTTAGCCGCCACCGAAGCCAATGCCGACGTCGTCGCATCGCTGGGCGCCCCAAGCACCTTCTCCAGCCGCTCCGTCACCTCGTCGAGCTCGCCTTCAGCGTCGATCGACCGCAGGATGCCGTGCTCGCGGTAGAACTCGATCAGCGGCTTCGTCTTCTCGTCATACACCTTCAGTCGTTCCGCCACCGTCGCCTCGTTGTCGTCCGGGCGCTGGAAGAGCTGGTGGGGGCCACCGGTCGTCGGACAGGTCTCGCTCTCGGCCTGCCCCGGAGGGCAGGTCAGAAGATTGAAGACGCGTTTGCAGTTAGAGCAGGTGCGGCGTCCGGCAATGCGGCGCGTCAGCTCGCCGTAGTCCACGTCCATCTGCACCACGAAATCCAGTGGCTTTCCCAGCTCTTCGAGCAGGGAATCCAGCGCCTCAGCCTGTGCGATGTTGCGCGGGAAGCCATCGAGGATGAATCCGGGTTGTGCATCGGGCTCGCCCAGGCGCTCCCGGATCATGTCCAGCACAATCTCGTCGTCGACGAGTCGGCCGGCATCCATAGCCTCTTTCACTTTGTGACCCAGCTCGGTGTCTTTCTGGCGCGTGACACGCAGCAGGTCTCCAGTGGAGATCTGGGGGATGCCGAGACGCTCGACGAGACGCTGAGACTGGGTGCCCTTGCCGGAGCCGGGCGCCCCCAGGAGAACGATACGCATAGTTTTTTAAAGACCGATCCCTACCCCGAAAGGCTGGCCACGTTACCGGCCGCCCCATTGGAGGTCAAACTGAGGGGCCGGGGTGCGCCGTGGGGGCCCTGGAACTGCGCCATTAAGAGGGCACAACCGGGCACTTGCTGCGTTATCCTTCCGCGCCCGGCAGGCCTGCGCTGGCGGGCGCCAACATCGTGAAGAACCGTGAAGCACGCCATGAAGAAGCCGATCAAGAAAAACGCTTTTTACGCCCAGTCGGGTGGTGTCTCCGCCGTCATCAACGCCTCGGCCGCCGGTGTCATCGAAACCGCGATGAAGCAGTCGAAGTTCATCGGCAAGGTCTACGCCGGCCGGGACGGCATCATCGGCGCCCTCACGGAGGACCTCATCGACGTGAGCAAGGAGAGCGCCGCGACTATCCGCGGTCTGCGCTACACCCCCGCGGGCGCCTTCGGCTCGGCGCGCTTCAAGTTGAAGGGCCTCGACCAGAACCGCGCCGAATACGAGCGCCTCATCGAGGTCTTCAAGGCGCACGACATTGGATATTTCTTCTACAACGGCGGCAACGACTCCATGGACACCGCGCTCAAGGTCTCGCAGATCGGCGAGTCCCTGGGCTATCCGATTACCTGTGTCGGAGTGCCGAAGACCGTCGACAACGATCTGCCGCACACCGACTGCTGTCCCGGTTTCGGCTCGGTCGCGAAATACGTCGCGGTCTCCACGCGTGAGGCTGCGCTCGATGTCGCCTCGATGGCGCGCACCTCGACCAAGGTCTTCGTGATGGAGGTGATGGGCCGGCACGCCGGCTGGATCGCCGCCGCCGGCGGGCTTGCGGGCAACAAGCCCGGCGATGCACCGCACATCATCCTGTTCCCCGAGATTCCCTTCGAGCAGCAAAAGTTTCTCGACAAGGTAAAAGAGTCCGTCACCACTGACGGCTATTGCGTCATCGTAGTCTCGGAAGGCGCGGCGACGGCCGACGGCAAGTTCCTCGCCGACGCCGGCACCAAGGATGCCTTCGGGCATACACAGCTCGGTGGGGTCGCGCCGGTCGTAGCCAACATGGTGCGCGAGGCGCATGGCTACAAATACCACTGGGCGGTCGCGGATTACCTGCAACGCTCCGCACGCCACATCGCCTCGAAGGTCGATTCGGACCAGGCATACGCCGTCGGCAAAGCTGCCGTCGAGCTCGCCGTGAAGGGTGTCAACGCGGTGATGCCCACCATCGTTCGAAAGGCCTCAAAGCCATACAAGTGGACCATCGGCCACATCCCGCTCGCGGAAGTCGCCAACAAGGAAAAGAAGGTCCCGCGTGAATACATCACCGCGGACGGCTTCGGCATCACGGCGCCGTGCCGCCGCTACCTGCAGCCCTTGATTGCGGGTGAAGCGTATCCGCCTTACAAAGACGGACTGCCGGATTACGTGAAAATCAAGGGCGCCCCGGTGCGGAAAAAAGTAAAGACCGACTTCAAGCTCTAGGCTGAGGGGCTCGGGCTTCGGGGTTGGGGGTTGGAAAAAGCGCTGCCGCCGTAATGACTTTTTTTCGTCATGTTATAGTGCGCGCCGGATTTTCAGCGGCCGGATGCTCGCGAGCGCGCGTCCGGGACCGACAACGAACTCGAATTGACGTGTTGATGTAGTTTCGAATTCTTAAATGTAGTCAGGTTGAGGGGAGGTTCGCTGATGACTGATCCCACCATGTGGCTGTGGCTGGCGATCGCGGCCGGTGTGCTTGCCGTGCTCTACGGCATTATCTCGATGATGTCGATTCTGCGCCTGCCGGCGGGTAACGCCCGTATGCAGGAAATCGCGGCGGCCATTCAGGCCGGCGCCAAAGCGTATCTCAACCGCCAATACTCCACGATTCTGATTGTAGGTATCGTGTTGTTTGCGGCGATCGGCTTCTCCCCTATCGGGTGGCCGACGGCCGGCGGCTTCGCCATCGGCGCCATCCTGTCAGGACTCACGGGCTACATCGGAATGAACATTTCCGTACGAGCCAACGTGCGTACCGCGGAGGCCGCCACCCGCGGACTCAACGCGGCACTCTCGGTTGCATTCCGAGGCGGCGCGATCACGGGAATGCTCGTGGTGGGACTCGGTCTCATCGGCGTTGCGGGTTA
>Ga0209169_10001437_pt1 | contig 14537 bp, 16 predicted proteins | sample HubBroMetageWRM4_FD_188346 | JGI IMG/M metagenome (GOLD analysis project Ga0209169, IMG submission 188346) | Warmed soil microbial communities from the Hubbard Brook experimental Forest, New Hampshire - Hubbard Brook CCASE Soil Metagenome WRM 4... | ecosystem: Environmental > Terrestrial > Soil... | reverse complement strand
CTCGACCCCGATCATATCGGCGCGGCGGCGCGGGTTCGCGGCGAACTGCTCGCCTATGTCGAGCTTCACATCGAGCAGGGGCCGGTGCTGGAAGCCAAGGGTCTTCCAGTGGGCGTGGTCAGCGCCATTGCCGGCGCCACGCGGATGGCGGCACGGGTCACCGGCATGGCCGGCCATGCGGGTACGGTGCCGATGGAATTGCGGCGTGATGCGCTGGCGGGCGCGGCCGAAATGATCGCCAAGCGAGCCACCAACGAGCAGGAGCGCCGCGAGAAAGAGCGCGTAGGACTCGATGACCCACTGCACGTCGATCGCAGTGGCATGAAACGTGGATTGGAGCGCGGGCAGCGCGACGTTGACGACGGTGCCGTCGATGAACACCATGCTCGAACCGAGAATCGTCGCGGCGAGCACATATCGGCGAACGGACTTTTCAGCGAGAGCGCTCGAGGTGTTAGCGCCGGCGGGCGTTGGGGTGTTGGACATAGCGCAGCAGAACAATGAGATGAGACCGAGGTCAATAAGGATTGAGAGTTGGTAGCGCTAACGGGAATCGAACCCGTATTTCGGCCTTGAAAGGGCCGCGTGCTAACCGTTGCACCATAGCGCCAAACACGGTGGGAACAACCTAATAATTCTAGCAGAGAGCAGGCGATTCGCAGAATCGTTTGCGCGACCGGCTGGCCGATTATTTGAGGGCCGCGTCGATCTGCTTCAGTGCTGCCTCAGAATCGGGCAACCACGCGGCGCCCAGTTTGCGCACGGCGGCCTGGATCACGGGAAGAGGCTGGCCCGCGAGCTTTTCGCGAAGATTCTGCCACTCATTGCGGAGCGCTTGACCGTCTTCGGGCGACGCATCGGCCAGGTAGTGCTTTGCGGCTTTCGTTGCCGAGCCGTATTCGTTGCGAAAATCCTGGTGCAGGTAAGCGGAGAAAAATTCGCTGAGGGTCGGATAGTCTTCGGCAGCGATCGGCGACTGCAACGGTGCGGCTTTCGATTTGCTCTTGTCGAGGCGCGTCATTCGCGGTCCTCAGGATAGGTTGTGAGCACGAAAAATCCTCCGTCGCGATCGGCTTTGAGAACTACTACGGCTCCGGAGCAGGGTTCGGATGAGTTTTCGCCGTGATGCATGGTGCGACCGATGGGACGGCCGGCGTCGAAATGCAATGCGAGATTTGGACGCGGATAACCGCGATCCGTCCAACGATCGATCTTGGATTGATTGGCGCGGATTGCGGCGGCGACGGTTTGTTCGGCGGAAGCGAGATCGGTCCACGTGGAAGCGGCGGAGATGTCGCGCTCGCGATTCAGGCGCTCGCGGAGTTGATCGTCGGTACGGCCTACGTGTTTGTCGAGGGTGTGGCCGCCGCGTCGTTCGTCGCGGGCGAGGTCGTAGCGATCGCCGGAGCTCGTTCGACCGTCAGGGTTACGCGGCTGCGCATCTCTCGAGGGTGAGGCTGCAGCGGTTTCGCCGCTGGTGGCGCGATTTTCGGAAGGCGCAGACTGGCACGCAACCAGCGCGAACACCAGGAACAGGAGCGCAACGACAGTGGAGGTTGTGTTCCGCAGCGATGACAATCGCGCACGATCTTGAATTGAAGGCGAGCCAGGCAAATTTAGCTCTTACGGTCTTCCCACTCTTCGTGCCAGGCCTGCTGGATGGCTTCGAGTTTGGACTCGTTGGATTTTTGCGGATCGCCGGCGAAGCCGGGGAGTTCGGTGACCCACTTGTGCATGTCGGTGAAGCGAACGGTGTAGGGATCGGTGTCGGGATGCGCGTCGGTCAGGCCGATGGCGATGTCGTCGAGATTTTCCCAGTCGAACGAGGGCATTTTCGCTCCTAATAAAAGTCTGGAGAAGATTTCACCACAGAGTCCGCGGAGTTCACAGGGCTAAGACTAGGATGCTGCGCGCGTTCGAGAAGACTCAGGGACTGCGTCCTCAGTGATCTTTTTCTTTGACGTGATTTTTGTTCCACTCGGGGATTTCGACGACGATATCAGTCGTGCCGTCGGGTACGGTCTGGCAGCCGAGACGCGACTTTGGCGTGATGCCCGGCGCTTCGTCCAGTTCGTCGAGTTCGGCGTCCGTGGCCTCGTTGCAGGATTCGAGTCCCTGTTTGACGATGACGTGGCACGTGGAGCATGCGCAGACTCCGCCGCAAGCATGGTCGAGCCCGGCTTTGATGCCTTCGGAAATGTCGAGAATGCTGCCGGGAAGGCCGTTGTGACCGTATGGGACCTGTGCGGGATCGACCTCGATCGTTTTGCCGCTGGGAAGAAATGTGACTTTGTATTTCTTCGTGGCGGGGGTGTATTTGACTTCTTCGATATATGGGTTGCTGCCGCCCATTTGCTCTCTCCTTCGGAAAATCAAAAACAGTGCTCGGCGGTGTGACATCGTGCCAAGCTGGCGCGCAGCAGTGCTGCGCCCCTACAGAATCGCGACGAGCACAGGCAGAAAGGCCTGTGCCACTTAAACTTCGGCCAGTTTACGGCCTTCCAATGCTGTTGATACTGCCCCGTTCATGACCAATTCCGCAAGGCGTTCTGTTGCGTGATTCAGTTCGTCGATGCGCTTGCGGATGAGTTTGTAATCGTCCCCTGCGACGGATTCCTTCAGCGTGGCGACAGATTTGTCGATCGCGGCGCGCTCTTCCGGCGGAAGCGATGCGCCTGCGGGGCTCGTCAGCGCTTTTTGCGTCGCGGTGAGGATCGATTCGGACTCGGTGCGCGCTTCGATCACCTGGCGCTGCGCGAAATCCTGTTCGGCGTATTCGATCGATTCTTCGAGCATGCGTTCGATCTCGGTGTCATTGAGTCCGTAGCTCGGCTGGACCTCGATCGAGTGTTGCTCGCCGTTGCGCAGATCTTTCGCGGCGACTTGCAGAATGCCGTTGGCGTCGATCAGGAATTTGACCTCGATGCGCGGCAGGCCTGCGGGCGACGGCGGAACTTTCAGGACGAAGCGCGCGAGCGAGCGGCAATCCTTGGCGAGTTCGCGTTCGCCCTGGAGGACGTGGATGTCGATGCCGGTCTGATTGTCTACGCCAGTGGTGTACATCTCCTGCGCGCTCGCGGGGATTGTGGAGTTGCGCGGGATAACTTTGGCGACCGCGCCGCCGTAGGTCTCGATGCCGAGGGAGAGCGGCGTAACGTCGAGCAAGAGCATGTTTTGCACGCCGCGATCGAGGATGTTGGCCTGCACAGCTGCGCCGAGCGCGACCACTTCGTCGGGATTGAGCTCGGTGTGCGGCTTGCGGCCGAAATAGTTTTCGACGGTGGCGCGGATGAGCGGCGTGCGGGTTGTGCCGCCGACGAGGACGATTTCGTCGATTTCGCTCGGCTTGAGATGCGCGTCGGCGAGGGCTTGCTTCACCGGACCCATCGTGCGGTCGACGATCGGCTTGATGATGGCGTCGAAATCGGCGCGGGTGAAATCGTGCGCGAAGACGGCGCCGCCGGGGAGCGCGAAGCGAATGCTGGCCGTTTGCGAATCCGAGAGCTGGTGTTTGGCCGTGATCAGCGCTTTGCGAAGTTCCTGTGCGAGTTCGGGCTGGCCGGCGACGTCGACGCGATGATGCTCGGAGATTTTCGCGCGGATCAACGACTGAAGCGCGTTGTCGATGTCGTCGCCGCCGAGGTGCGTGTCGCCGTTCGTCGAAAGCACTTGGTAGATGTCGCCCTCACTGGTCGAAATCAGCTTGAGGACCGAAATATCGAACGTGCCGCCGCCGAGATCGTAAACGGCGACGTGGCCGCGTTGCTTTTCGTGTAGGCCGTAGGCGAGAGCGGCGGCCGTCGGTTCGTTGACGAGGCGTAAGACTTCGAGGCCGGCGATTTTGCCGGCGTCCTTCGTGGCCTGGCGCTGCGCATCGCTAAAGTACGCGGGAACGGTAACAACGGCGCGATCTACTGGCTCGCCGAAATGAGCTTCGGCCCAGTTCTTCAATTCGCGCAGGATGAACGCCGAAATTTCCGGCGGCGTGAATGTTTTGTCGCCGAGCTTGACGCGGATTACATTCTTGCTCGATGGATCGATGCGGAACGGAAATAGTTTGAGTTCGTCTTGAACGTCGACTACACCGCGTCCCATGAGGCGCTTCACCGAATAGATGCTGCGCTCGGATTGAGTGAGCAATCGACGCCGCGCAGGTTCGCCGACGATGACGCTGCCATCAGGATCGATACTGACGACCGACGGGCAAAGTGTGCTGCCATTCGGACCAACGATGCACTTCGGCGCACTCGTCGCTGGATCAATGTATGCGACGAGGCTGTTCGTTGTTCCTAGATCAATTCCAACAATTCTTCCCATACTCAGGCTAGTTCCTTTGCAACGCCGTTCACGAGATTGCGAATGTATGAGCGGCGATTGAGCAGTTCGTTGAGACGGACTTTGATTGCATCGCGGTCCGAATCTGCGGCATTCGCGTCGATTGCCGCGTCCCATTGTTTCGCCGCGGCAAAAAGTTGCTGGTCGACCTCGAGCAATTTTTCTTGAAAGCTCGTCTCGGCAATTTCAAGTTTCGATTTCAAACCTTCAAGATCACCGCCGCTGGCCTTCGCTTCGCGTAATTCATCAAGCGACTCGTTCAACTCGAAGACTTCTTCGAGTAGTTCGGGAGGCGCTTGTTGCTTCTGTTCGCCCTCTTTTCGAGCCCCTTCAATTTCAAGCAGATACTCGACACGCGCGACCGGATCGCGAAGCACGCGGTATGCGTCGTTGAGCGCTGAGCTGCGCTTGAGCGAATCGGCTTGCTCTTCCGCCGTGGCGTTCACGAAATTGTCGGGGTGCAGCTTCCAGCTGAGCTGCAAAAATCTCTGTTCCAGACCTGGCATTTCGATCCACAGCTTGCGCGGCAGGCTGAAGATTGCGAAATAGTCTTGGCGTGACGGAGCTGTCGAAGGAGTCGCCATGGGATTTACGCTCTCGTTCAAAACTCGATGACCTTGGGCCGCGCAGAAAACAAAAAAAGTGGCTGGCGATCGGCTGCCGGCCACTTCTGTAGAGCTCGGGTTCGCTTCACTGGCCGACGCGCGACGCCGGCTCGATTACGCGGTGAACGAACTGCCGCAGCCGCAGCTTCGCGCGGCATTGGGATTCTGAAAAACAAATCCCTGGCGCATCAGGGTTTCTTCGTACTCGAGGACGGTTCCGGCAAGATACAAAAGGCTCTTTGGATCGACGAAGATGCGCGCACCGAATTCCTCGAAAACTTTATCGCGATCGCGAGACTGCGTATCGAGACGCATCGCATACGAAAGCCCCGAGCAACCGCCGCCCTGCACACCGACGCGAAGGCCTCCCTGATCGAGAGGCACGCCGTCTTTTTCGAGCAGCGCTCGGATCTTCTGCGCGGCGCGTTCGGTGACGCGAATCGTTGGAACGCTTGGCGAAATTGTTTCGAGTGTTGCCATCTCTAAACCCAACGGTTAGTGCGCAGCAGCCTTTTCGTGCGCCGGAACTTCGATACCGTGTTTCTTCTTCCAATCGCCGATGGCCGCCTTGATGGCGTCTTCGGCGAGAACCGAGCAGTGAATCTTGACCGGCGGAAGCGCGAGTTCGCGAACGATATCGGTGTTCTTGATGTTGAGCGCTTCTTCGACCGTCTTGCCCTTCACCCATTCCGTGGCGAGAGACGAGCTGGCGATTGCCGAGCCGCAACCGAACGTCTTGAACTTCGCTTCCTCGATCACGTTCGTGTCGGGATTGATCTTCATCTGCAGCTTCATCACGTCGCCGCATTCGGGCGCACCGACGAGGCCGGTCCCGACGTTGGGATCTTCCTTCGGCAGGCTGCCGACGTTGCGCGGATTGTTGTAGTGATCGACGACCTTTTCACTGTAAGCCATGTCGTTGCTCCTTTACTTCCGAACTCTTAAATCTCGATAACGCAAATTCGACAACCGTAGCTTTGTATCCGTGCAAAAAGCTCTAGCGTCCCGCCGCGACTTTCGCAGTCGCCTGCAGACCGGAACTCTTCACGAGATCTTCCGCGATCGCAACGTTGGGCACCGAAGCCGAACGCCCGGCAGTGAGTTGGCGCTGCACATCGCGAATCACATCCGCGTGCACGCCGAGACTCTTCAAGAACGTGCGAACCTGCTGCACTTCGTGAAACGAGCGGACGCCCGCCGTACCTTCACCGTCGGAGTCGTAGGGCACGAAAGATACCCGAAACGCCGCTCCAACGCCACCGATTGAACGGTGAATCCGAATTGTCCCTTCATTAGCCATGTTCTGTCTTTTCCTCTTCCTTCAGCGATGTTTCTCAGTCGATGAATAATTTTGTCAGGCGGCCGTCCACTTCACCTTCGAGATATCGATGCCTTCCTTGGCCATCTCATACAGCGGCGAAAGCTCACGGAGCTTGCTGACGACCTGAACCATCTTGTCGACCACGTAATCGACCTCTTCCTCGGTGTTGAAGCGTCCGAGGCCGAAGCGAATCGAGGTGTGGGCCAGGTCTTCTCCCACGCCTAATGCTTTGAGTACGTAACTGGGCTCGAGGGTTGCTGAGGTGCACGCAGAGCCGCTCGAAACCGCGATATCGTTGATGCCCATCAAGAGCGACTCCCCCTCGACGTAGGCAAAGCTCATATTGAGGTTATTCGGCAGGCGATGCTCCATCGAACCGTTGATGAAGACCTCGTCGAGCTTGGCTTCAAGCCCTTTTCTCAGGCGCTCGCGAAGCGCAAGAAGCCGAGCGCCTTCGCTCGCCATCTCCTGCTGTGCGATCTCGCAAGCCTTACCGAGCCCGATGATGCCCGTAACGTTGAGCGTCCCCGAACGCATGCCGCGCTCGTGGCCACCGCCGTCGATGATCGCCGAAAGCTGCACACGAGGATTGCGGCGGCGAACATACAACGCGCCGACGCCCTTCGGCCCATAAATCTTGTGACCCGAAATCGCGAGCAGATCGATGTTGTCTTTCTGCACGTCAACCGGAATCTTGCCGACCGCCTGGACGCCGTCGACCGCGAAGATGATGCCGTGTTCCTTGGCAATCTTGCCGATTTCCTGAATCGGATTAATCACGCCAATCTCATTGTTGGCGTACATAATCGTGATCAAAATCGTCTTCGGCGTAATCGCCTTGCGAACGTCCTCCGGATCGACGCGGCCATCCTTCTGCACCGGCAGATAGGTCACTTCGTAGCCGTATTTCTCAAGCCGCTTGCAGGTGTCGAGAACAGCCTTATGCTCGATCGCCTGCGTGATGATGTGGTTGCCCTTTTCGCGATACATCTCGGCAACGCCCTTGATCATCAGGTTGTCGGATTCCGTCGCGCCGCTCGTGAAGATAATTTCCTTCGGCGTTGCGCCAATCAGCGACGCGATTTGCTGACGCGCGGTTTCGATCGCTTCTTCACCGGCCCAGCCAAACGAGTGGTTCCGGCTCGCAGCGTTACCAAACTTTTCCGTGAAATACGGCAGCATTGCGTCGACAACCCGGGGATCGACCGGCGTGGTCGCGTGATTGTCCATGTAAATCGGGAGCTTCACAGCCATTGTTCCGTCTCCTACTCCGTGAAAATTGCTCGCTGCCTTCACCTATCGTGTCAAAGACAGCGCGACGAGCGCAGGTTCATGCGGATCTTCGCTCATCTGAGAAATCGTTACCGTGCTCAACACCTGCAAAATGCTTTCGTTCACCCGGCGCAGCGGCTCTCGCACCGAGCACTTATCCGTCGCGTCGCAAGTTCCATGACTCGTCACGCACGACGTAATCAGCACCGGTCCGTCGATCGCCGAAATCACATCGAGCGCGCTGATCGCACCCGGCTCTTTCGCCAACTGATATCCGCCGCTCGAGCCATGCTTCGCGGCAACCAAACCTTGTCGCGCCAGCTTCTGAAGCACTTTCGCCATCAGCGTCGTAGAGATGCCGTACTCTTCCGAAATCTCGTTCGCACTGCACGCGTGAGCGTTGCGGTGTGTCGCCAAATGCTTTACAGCGATCAAGCCGTAGTCGGCTTTCTTGGACAGCTTAAACATCTGCGGCTGATTGCTCCTCTATCTCAAATGCGACAAAATCGGTCCCACTTGAAATACTATCCTCTTCCCCTATGTAAGTCAAACCGAAAGGCTGCCTTAAAGCTGTGCAAAATGTTGATTTCGAGCGGGTTATAGTACTACGCGAAGAAACTCGCGATCAAGCCGAAGGCTACCCCACGTGGTAGGCTAACCTGCGCATTGGATGAGGAGAACCGGATGTCGCGTTACATACATTGGGGTTATTTCCTGAGGATTTCAGCCTTCGGGCTGGCGATTTTCGCGGCTTGTGGCGATGTGAGGGCGCAGTCGGACCAGGCGGCTCAGAGCGCTAAGAACGCCCCGTCGGGCTCAACCGCCTCCCAAGCTACTGAAGATAAAGTCTTTACACTCGTCGGAGCAGGAGATATCGCCGGTTGCGGCGCGGCCCTCGCCGGTGCCGAGGCCACCGCCAAACTCATCGAAAGTATCCCAGGAGAAGTCTTCGCCTCCGGCGACCTAGCCTACGAACACGGCAACGCCGCCGAATTTCACGACTGTTATGGCAAAACTTGGGGCCGCTTCAAGGATCGAACGCATCCCACGCTGGGAAATCACGAATACGGCACGCCGGAAGGCCGTGACTACTTCAAATATTGGGGCGAGCGTGCCGGACCGGTCGGCAAGGGCTACTACAGCTTTGACCTCGGCGTCTGGCACATCATCGCGCTGAACTCAAACTGCGACGCGCCCGGCCTCGGCGGTTGCGCCGCAGGCTCCCCCGAAGAGGCGTGGCTGAAGAAGGATCTCAGCGAGCACCCTGGCTCCTGCATCATCGCCTACGGCCATCACGCGCTTTTCAGCAGTGGAATCTTCCGGAAGCACGCCGTGCATCCCGAACTCAGACAGATTGTGCAGGATCTGTACGCCGCGCATGCCGACCTGCTGCTTGTCGGCCACGAACATTCCTACGAGCGGTTCGCCCCTCAAGATCCCGACGGAAAAGTCGACCCCGAACACGGCATCCGCGAAATCGTCGTTGGCACCGGCGGTCGCAGCCACGATCCGCTGGGATTTGCGATGGACAATAGCGAAATCCGAAACTCGAGCACGTTCGGCGTGCTCAAGGTCACGTTGATGCCGCATGCCTACACGTGGGAGTTTATTCCCGTCGCGGGAGAGACATTTACCGACTCAGGTTCCGGCGTCTGCCACAATCGCGCGCCGCAAGAAGCAAACGTGCACGGCCTCAAGTAGGACTGGTAGAGCCGGCATCTTGCCGGCGTTTTCTCCTGGTGCTTGCCGCAGGTCGCAATCTTACTTCGCGCAACTCCCGCCCGCACCTGCCGCATCAACGAGCTTCTGCACCGCGCTCGTCGGCACTAACAACAGCTGCGCCCTCGGCTCCTGAAGCTTCGCAATCGCCGCCGTCTGGCTCGCCTTCCAGTCCGCCGGCGCAGCTGTACCACGCGCAATCTGATCCAGCGCCGCCAATCCCGCCGTGCCGAGCGCAGACAGATTCTGCGACACCTGCGCGATATCCTTCACCAGGAACGACCTCTGCTCCAGCGGCTGCAACTTCGCATCGTTGTCGCGCCAAATAATAAATTGCGCGCGCAAGCGAGCCGCGAGATCCGCATCGTGGCAGCTCGACGCCAGAAACCTGTCCACCAGTTCGCCGAATTCCCGCGCCTTCTCGCTCTCGAGCGACACCGCATCCACCACACGATTCAGCGGCGTCATGCTCGTCGGCTCCGCCGGAGCCAGCTTCTCGCGATCGTAGTCCTTCACCGGCTCAACCAGATCCGCGATCGTCTTCAGCGCCTCAAACTCATCCGGGCTGGCCGTCCCCACAATCCGCCTCAACATCGCGCGGTAGTACGAGTGATGCGTAAGATCGAGCAACTCGAGCCGAGCGCTCTCCGCATTCATCCGCGCATACATCGACGCAACATCCGTCACGCTCTGCGGCGACCACAACCGCTCCGCAATCGCCGCCGAGCGCGGCCACACGCGCGAATCCATGTTTTGCGCATTGACGTACTCCGACCACATCGTCGCCTCGCCGCCTAAAATCAATTTCTGCTGTTCCGGTGTGAGATTCGCCGCCGCCCCGCCCATCGGATCGACCGCGTAGTGCCGTGCCGCGCTCCACCCCAGGTCGATGTAGTAGCCGTTCGAAAGAATCCCGCGATAACCCTGCGAAGCCGCTTCCGCAAGCGATGCCTGCCCGCGCCACGACTGAATTACGATGTCTTTCGGCACGCCGGGGATGAACACCTCGTCCCATCCGACGACCGCCTTGCCGTGCTTCGTCACGATCTTCTGCACGCGCCCGCTGAAATACGCCTGGAGCTCTTTGTTGTCCTTGATGTTGTGCGCTTTTTTGAATTCCTGAACCTTCGGATTCGCATCCCACTGCTTGCCGTTTACTTCATCTCCGCCGATGTGGAAGAAGTGATCGGGAAAAACCTTCGTCATCTCGCCGATAAACTCATCGAGAAATTTGTAAGTCTTCTCATTCGTTGGATCCATCGCCGGATCCATCACGCCCCACTTGCGTTCGATCTGATACGGACCCGGACCACTGGCCAACTCCGGGTAACCGACAAACCAGGCGGTGCTGTGGCCCGGCATGTCGAATTCTGGAACGACACGAATTCCACGTTCGCGCGCGTACGCAATAAAATCGCGGACTTCGTCCTGCGTGTAATAAAGATTGTCCGAGCCCTGTTCCTGCAGCTTCGGAAACTTCTTGCTCTCGATGCGGAATCCCTGATTTTCGGAAAGGTGCCAGTGGAAGACGTTCATCTTCACGGCTTCCATGCCATCCACGTTTCGCCGCAAGACATCGAGCGGAATGAAATGGCGCCCAACGTCGAACATGATTCCTCGCCACGGGAAGCGGGGCTGGTCGTTGATCGTGACGACCGGAACGTCGAAACCCTCTGCGCCCGCCTCAACCAATTGCAGAAATGTTTGCAGCCCATGCATCGTGCCGAGCGGAGTCGGGGCGTTCAGCTTCGCGCCATCCGCGGTGACTTCGAGCGTGTAGCTCTCGTCCTCGCCAAGCTCCTGGATTTCTTTGCTGGCGTGGTCGGTGTGAATCGTCAGCGTCGCCTTGCCGTTGATCGCTCCCTTGGCAAGAGTCGGGAAGGCGGTTTCCCGGTTGAGCTGCGTCAGAAATCGCGCGACGGCGTGATCGAGGCGCGGCTCTGTATGTCCCGTCAGCGCAACCGTGAACGATGCGTCGACGCGAAGCTCGCCGCTGCCCTGCTGCACGCTCGACGGCCACGGCATTAGGCTCAGTTGCCGCTGCGCTTGCGCGTTTACCGATTGCGATTGCATGAGTGCGGTTAAGAGTAGCGCTCCCAGCAGCAGTATTCCTCGAACCGACGAACCGTGCATCATCTTCGCGTGCCCTCCGCGCAAATTTCCTTCACTAATACGATTCAATAACGCTTGGCATCCTCGCATAAGCTTTGACGTGGCGAAACTGGTTTGTGGGTCAGGAGTTCATGACACCGAGGTTCATATCGCGGACCACCGGGCCGATTTGGCCACCGGCCTCAAGAGTTTGGAATAAGATTTGCGGCGCGTCTGTCGGAAGGGCTGAGTTAGAATAACGCTAGCGGTTCGTCACGATGAAAACGTCCATCGCCATATATCCGGGCTCGTTCGACCCGGTCACCAACGGCCACCTCGACCTGATCGAGCGCGGCGAAAAGATGTTCGATCTCGTCATCGTCGCGGTGCTCAAGAACGCAGAAAAGCAGCCGCTTTTCACCGTGCCCGAGCGTGTCGAGATGCTGCGCGAAGTTACCAGCCGGTGGAGCGGTGTCGAAGTCGACGTGTTCGATGGCCTGCTTGTCGATTACGCCCGCAAGCGCGGTGCCGGCGTGATCTTGCGCGGCATTCGCGCCGTCTCCGACTATGAGTACGAACTCCAGATGGCGCTGATGAATCGCAAACTCGAGCCGCGTCTCGAAACCGTCTTCATGCTGCCCGGCCAGGACTACAGTTACCTCAGCTCGAAACTGGTGCGCGAGGTCGCGCAACTCGGCGGCCCTTTGAAGGGACTCGTGCCGACCGTCGTCGAAGAAAGATTACGCGCCAAGATCGCATAGCGCGCGCCACAGGAGAAACAGTGCAACTCACCGATCGCATCAATCGCATCCAAATCTCGCCAACGTCCGCCGTCATCGCGGAAGCCGACAAGCTCAAGGCGAAAGGCGTGGATATCGCCGACTTTGGTCCCGGCGAGCCGGACTTCCCGACTCCCGATCACATCAAGCAAGCCGCGATTCGCGCCATCGAGCACAACTACACGAAGTACACGCCGACCGGCGGCATCCTTCCCTTGCGCGAAGCAATCGTCGCGTGGCACAAGCGCGAGCTTGCTTCAAACTACGAGCCGAAAGAGTGCGTCGTCAACGTCGGCGGCAAGCACTCCATCTTCAATTGCGTCAGCGTTCTTGTGCAGCAGGGAGACGAAGTCATCATCCCCGCGCCCTATTGGGTCAGCTACCCCGACATTGTGAAGTATGCCGGCGGCACTCCCGTCTATGTCGACAGCAAACCCGAGGATGGTTTCAGCGTGAAAGCCTCGGTGATCGAAAGGGCGATCACGCCGAAAACGAAGATGGTAATTTTGAGCTCGCCAAATAATCCAACGGGCGGCGTCATTCCTCCAGACGAGTACGAGCGCATTCTGGCGGCGTGCAAAAAGCGCAACGTCTGGTTGATGGGCGACGAATGTTATTCGCATTTCGTCTACGAGCAGAACAAGCCCTATTCGATCGCCAGCGTCGCAGGCTCAAAAGAAAACGTCATCATCATCGGTTCGATGTCCAAAACTTTCGCGATGACCGGCTGGCGCGTCGGCTACACGCTGGCGCCCGAGGCGTTGATTCAGGCGACCGTGAAGCTGCAAAGCCAATCGACGTCGAACCCGACATCGATCGCGCAGCACGCCGCGCTCGAAGCAATGCGCGGCACGATGGACACCGTGCCCGTGATGCTCGCCGAGTACGAAAAGCGCCGCAAGCGCATCGTCGAAGGCCTGCGCGCCATCAACGGCGTCACCTGCGAATGGCCGGGCGGCGCGTTCTATGCGTTCCCCAACGTTTCGGCGCATCTCGCCAATGGCCAGAGCGGGCAAGCGCTGGCGAAGGACACGACCGAACTCGCAAAGCTACTGCTCGACAAAGCGCGCGTAGCTCTCGTCCCCGGCGATGCCTTCGGCGCGCCCGGATATTTGCGCCTTTCCTACGCCACATCGATCGATCGCATCGACGAAGGCCTGCGCCGTCTCGATCGCTTCTTCTCGCGGGTCGAGGCCGCTGCTTAATTTGAAGCCGGCGCCTCAGCGGCTCGAGCCGATCTTCAGCCCGCGCATCTGGGGCGCTCGGTCGCTCGCTCCGCTTTTTCCTGAAAAATCAAATCTCACCGAGTCGCTGGGTGAAGCATGGCTCACCGGTCTCGACTGCCGCGTGGCAACCTCCGAATTTCGGGGCAAGACGCTGCGCGAGGCGTGGCGCGCGATGCCTCCAGAAGGGCGCGGCACACAATTTACCGACGGCGACGAATTCCCGCTCCTCGTGAAATTCATTTTTCCGACGGACATGCTTTCGTTGCAGGTTCATCCAGACGACGCATACGCCGCCGTGCATGAACGCGAAGCAGGCGGCCGCGGTAAAACCGAGATGTGGCATTTCGTTGCGACCGAGCCGAACGCGCAGATTTTGCTCGGCCTCAAACCCGGCGTGGACAAGACGGCATTTCTCGACGGTTTGAAAAATCAGACGCTGGAATCCCTGTTCCAGGAAGTCCATGTGCACGGCGGCGACACGGTTTTCGTCCCCGCAGGCACGCCGCACGCGATCGGTCCCGGCATGATCGTCATCGAAGTGCAGGAATACTCCGACCTGACCTACCGCGTTTATGATTACGGCCGCGTCGACTCCAACGGAAAGCCGCGCGAGTTGCACATCGAAAAAGCTTTGGACGTCACGAATTTTGCCGCGAACGTCGCTGGAAAAACTCGAAGACTGACCCTGCCGGCCGAAGAGGAAAGTATCGACCGCTCGTTGCTTGCCGCGTGCCGTTTCTTCGCGACGGAATTGTGGGCATCGCAATCTCCTTACGCAATTCCTGTGACCAGCGCGCATTTCGATCTCATCGTTTTGCTCTCGGGACGCGGAGTCTTACGCGCGAAGGATTTCGGATTCCCGATCGAACAGGGCGAGTGCTGGTTTCTGCCCGCCAACCTCGAAGAGTGTCATTTCGTTCCCATCGAACCGTCGAAGATGATTCGCACCTACGTGCCGAATCTCTCTGTTTTGCGTGAGGAACTCCAACGCGGCGGGCAGCCCGCTTCGGTGGATAATACTGTCTTCGATTGACCTGACCGATTTCCTATGGCCGCGGAAAAACTGTCAACGCATGCGGTGATTCTCGCTGGGGGACGCGGCACGCGTTTCTGGCCTCGCAGCCGAACGCGTACGCCAAAGCAACTCCTCAACATCGTCGGCCAGGACACGATGCTCGAACAGACGGTG
>Ga0209169_10001436_pt1 | contig 14542 bp, 13 predicted proteins | sample HubBroMetageWRM4_FD_188346 | JGI IMG/M metagenome (GOLD analysis project Ga0209169, IMG submission 188346) | Warmed soil microbial communities from the Hubbard Brook experimental Forest, New Hampshire - Hubbard Brook CCASE Soil Metagenome WRM 4... | ecosystem: Environmental > Terrestrial > Soil... | reverse complement strand
TCGAGGTGCAGCGGCAGTCGATCGCGGCCAAGCTTGGCGCGCTGGAGCAGCAGAAGAAGGAACTGAGCAGCAACGCCTACGTGGAGCAGCAGGCAGAGAGCAAGCTGCACATGTGCTTCCCGAGCCAGACCTGCTACGTGGTCATCAGCCCCAAGCCGCCCCGGCCAAAGGTCACCGCGGCCCGGGTTCCCGGCCGGCCATGGTACGAGCGGCTGTGGACCTCCGTGCAGCAGGCGGACAAGGCCCCGGCCAAGTGACCGGCCCTTCGTCGGCGCCGTCTACCGCGGATACCGCGGCCGTCGCGCTGCAGCTCGGCCGGGAGCCCCGGGGGCTGCTGGCGGTCGCGCACCGCTGCCCGTGCGGCCTGCCTGACGTCGTGGAGACCGCGCCGCGGCTGCCCGACGGCACCCCGTTCCCCACGCTCTACTACCTGACCTGCCAGCGTGCGGTCGCCGCGGTGAGCCGGCTCGAGGCCAGCGGGCTGATGCGGGAGATGACGCAGCGGCTGTCGGCGGAGCCCGGGCTGGAAGATGCCTACCTCGCGGCGCACCGCGACTACCTGGCCAGGCGGGACGAGGCCGCCAGGGCCGCTGGCGTGGCGCCCCTTCCGGCCAGCACGCCCAGCGCCGGCGGCATGCCGGACCGGGTCAAGTGCCTGCACGCGCTCCTGGCGCACGAACTCGCCGTGCCCGGGGCGAACCCGCTGGGGCGGGAGGCGATGGCGGCCGCCGGAGAATGGTGGGCGGCGGGCCCGTGCGTCACGCCGTGAGCCGGGCCGGTGCGGTCCGCGTCGCGGCCATCGACTGCGGCACCAACTCGCTGCGCCTGCTCATCGCCGACGTGGATCCGCGGGCCGGCCGGCTCGACGATGTGGACCGCCGGATGGAGATCGTCCGGCTGGGCCAGGGGGTGGACGCCACGGGCCGGCTGGCACCCGAGGCGCTCTCGCGTACGTTCCGGGTGCTCGAGGACTACGCGGGCACGATCCAGCGGGCGTCGGCCGGACTCATCCGGATGGTCGCGACGAGCGCGACCAGGGACGCCGCGAACGCCGCCGAGTTCGTCGCCGGGGTCACCAAAATCCTGGGAGTGGCTCCCGAGGTGCTCAGCGGCGACGAGGAGGCCCGTCTCTCGTTCACCGGGGCAACGGCTGAGCTCGCCCGGGCCCGTCCCGGTGCGGCCGGTGGGCCCTGGCGGGCTGCGGCCGGTGAACCCCAGCCGGGGGCGGCCGGTGAGTCCTGGCCGGGGGCGGCTGAGCGGCTCCCTGAGCCCGCGCCGCCCTACTTGGTGGTGGACATAGGCGGCGGTTCCACGGAGTTCGTGGTCGGGGCTGAGGAGCCGGACGCGGCCCGTCCGGTGGCGGCCTTGTCGGTGGACATCGGCTGCGTCCGGCTCACCGAGCGGCACCTGCACGACGACCCGCCGCAACCCGCCCAGATCTCGGCGGCAACTGCCGACATCGACGCGGCGCTCGATGTGGTGGCGGCGAAGGTCCCGGTGGCAGGCGCCCGCACGCTCATCGGCCTGGCCGGCTCCGTCACAACGGTTGCCGGGATCGCGCTCGGGCTGCCCGGCTATGACCCCGGCCGGACCCACCACGCGGTGATCCCCGCCGCCCAGGTACACGCGGTGACCGTCGGCCTGCTCGGCCAGACCCGCGAGCAGCGCGCCGCGATCCCGGTGATGCACCCGGGCCGGGTCGACGTAATCGGCGCCGGCGCGCTGGTGCTCGACCGCGTCATGGACAGGTTCGGCTTCGCCCAGGTCGTGGTCAGTGAGCACGACATCCTGGACGGCATCGCCTGGTCGCTGGCGACGGGGCGATGACAGCCGCCGCGGGAGAGCAGCCGGATAGCCCGGTACCGCCAGGGACCGGCTGGCCGGATGATCCGGCGACGGCGGCCACCCCGGTGGCCGAGGACCCGGCGGCGGTGCGCAGGCTCGCCGCCACGGCCGGAACCCTGGCCGAGCTGACCGCGCGTCAGTCGGTCTGCCGGGCCTGCCCCAGGCTGGTCGAGTGGCGGGAGCGGGTCGCACACGAGAAACGGCGCTCCTTTGCGTCCGAGCGTTACTGGGGACGCCCGATTCCCGGCTGGGGGGCGGAGCGGCCGCGCGTTCTGATCGTGGGCCTGGCGCCGGCGGCGCACGGCGGCAACAGGACTGGACGGGTCTTCACCGGCGACCGCAGCGGCGACGTGCTGTACGCGTCGCTGTGGCGCACCGGGCTGGCCGCCCAGGAGACGAGCACCATGGCCGGGGACGGGCAGCGCCTGCTCGGGGCGCGGATGGTCGCGGCGGTGCGGTGCGCGCCGCCGCAGAACAAGCCGTCGGTAGCCGAGCGGGACGCCTGCGCGCCCTGGCTGACGGCCGAGTTCGCGCTGGTCTCCGGCGACCTGCGCGCGATCGTCTGTCTCGGCCACTTCGCCTGGCAGGCGACGTGGTCGCTGCTAGCTGCGGCCGCCCTTGAGGTGCCACGGCCCAGGCCAGCGTTCGGCCACGGCGCTGAGGCTCTGGTGCCGCGCCGGGATGGCGAATCGCTGCTGGTTATCGGCTGTTATCACCCGAGCCAGCAGAACACCTTTACCGGCCGCGTAACCGGCGTCATGCTAGATGACGTGTTCCGGCGCGCTCGGCTTCACGCGGGGATGTAACGATCCCCATCGCCAAGCCGATCTGCTTACAGAGTGTATATGTTCCCGCAGGGCAGTTACACCGCGTATCTGCTCGCTAGATCGCATTAATTGGATTGGTGCCTTTGGCCGAGAATCGGACTCACCGTAAATCCATTATCCGTGAATTATCTGAACGGCGCGAGGTATCATCTCTGAGCCCCCGTAGCCCAAGGGAAGAGGCCGGCCCCCTAAAAGGGTCCCCAGTGTCGGTTCGACTCCGACCGGGGGTACAAGCTGATCAGCACCGTTGTCGCAGGTCATGGCGCTCCCATGACTGATCGTTCAGTTAATGATAGAGTGACCTGTAAGACGCCCTTACTAGCCGGGCGCACCGCCTTTGCCGTAAGCGGAGATAAAGCTACGTTATCCCGTTACGCAGCTTTCGCGTGACCGCATCTTGTGCCACATACACGTGCTTTTGCACGAGCCTTTGCACCTGCCAATGCATTTGCTTTTGCAAACTGGCTTTCGTCTTGGCGCATGAAGTGGTCAGGAGTGTCGGGTGCGCGGTCACCGGTGTCCGGTCCCCAGTCGCGAGTGTCGGGTGCGCTGGCAACCATGTCTGTTGCGCGCTCACGGGCGTAGTTTGCGCAGTCGTCGGCCCTCGCGTGCGCAGCTAGTGGGAGCCGTGTGCGCAGCTAGTGGGGGCCGTGTGCGCAGCTAGTGGGCATCGCGTGCGCAGCCGTCGACGTCAGCTGCGCGCGCACAGGTGCCAGATGCGCGCGCACTGGCAAGTGCACGCGCACAGGCATCGGATGCCGGGGTAAGGGGCGTTGGCGCGGAGGGCCGAGAACTGTCTGGTCGCTCAGCCGCTCGCGTCGGGCCCGGCGCGGGTGATCGTGATCCTTACCATCACCCGGCGGTCGCGGCGCATGGCGGCCCGGTAGTCATCCCAGTCGGGGTGCTCGCCGGTGATCCGGCGGTAGTAGTCCACGAGAAGATCCATCGCCTCGGGCAGGTGAACGATCTCGGCCGTGCCCTCTGCCTGGACCCACTCACCGAAGAAGCCGTCGTTGAGCAGGCAGAGTGAGACACGCGGATCACGCGCCAGATTCTTGGTCTTCATCGCGGTTTCCCTGGTGCTGACCAGGATCCGCCCCTCGTCGTCCACTCCAGCGGTCACCGGCGACAGTTGCGGGCGCCCGTCTTTCCGGATGGTGGCGAGCACTGCGTGGTGATGGACGCGCAGGAACTCCCTGACGCGCTGTGGGTCCACGTCAGGCGCTGTTCAGCCTGCTTCGGCGCTGTACCTCGTACTCGTGCACGATCGCGCTGGCATAGCCATGCGTCAGCCCGTGCTCGTCGGCCAGCCAATGAGCACGTTCAGCGCAGCGAAGGAACGCTGGGCCAGACTCGAGCCTGGAGAACCACTCTCGGAGGTCACGGCCGGTGACCGTGGGGATGCGGGCGATCAGGTTCTTGTGCATCTCCGGAGAGTGGGTCAGAGACAAGTGACACCTCCAGGCATCGGGGCGGGGTCAACCCCTTTCAGTTGAGACTGCACCACGCCAGCGCCCCTGACAACCCCCAGATGTCACCCTTCCGTAATACAACGTTTGGGCAGGCAGACGAACCCGGCAATCAGGACAGCCGCTCGAAGATCATGGCCATCCCCTGGCCGCCGCCGACGCACATGGTCTCCAGCCCGAACGTCTTGTCGTGGAACTGGAGGCTGTTCAGGATCGTCGAGGTGATCCTGGCGCCGGTCATGCCGAACGGGTGGCCGACCGCGATCGCGCCGCCGTTGACATTGAGCTTGTCCAGGTCAATGCCGAGGTCGCGGTAGGACGGGATCACCTGGGCGGCAAAGGCCTCGTTGATCTCCACGAGGTCGATGTCGTCGATCGTCATCCCGGCCCTGCCCAGGGCCTGCCGCGACGCCTCGACCGGGCCGAGGCCCATGATCTCGGGAGAGAGCGCGGTGACCCCGGTGGAGACGATCCGCGCCAGGGGCGTGAGGCCGAGCTCGGCGGCCTTCGTGTCACTCATCACGATCACCGCGGCGGCGCCGTCGTTCAGCGGGCAGCAGTTGCCGGCGGTCACCGTTCCGTCCGGCCGGAACACCGGCTTCAGCGCGGCCACCTTCTCCAGCGTGGTTCCCGGGCGCGGCCCGTCGTCCGCGGACACCACCGTGCCGTCCGGCAGTGTCGCCGGCGTGATGTCCCGCTGCCAGAACCCGTTGGCCAGCGCCTTCTCGGCCATGTTCTGGGACCGGACGCCGAACTCGTCCTGCTCCTCGCGCGAGACGCCGCGCAGCGCAGCGACGTTCTCGGCGGTCTGGCCCATCGCGATGTAGATGTCCGGGATCTCGCTGTCTTCTCGCGGGTCGTGCCACACCGCGGCGCCACCCTCGGCCAGCTTGCCCGAGCGCGCCTCGGCGGCTGCGAACACCGGGTTCTTGGTGTCCGGCCAGCTGTCGCTGCTGCCCTTGCTGAACCGGCTCACGCACTCGACGCCAGCCGAGATGAACGCGTCGCCCTCACCCGATTTGATGGCGTGGAACGCCATCCGGGTGCTCTGCAGTGAGGAGGAGCAGTACCGGGTGATGGTGGTTCCCGGCAGGTGGTCGTGGCCGAGCATGACCGCGATCTCCCGGGCCATGTTGTAACCCTGCTCGCCGCCGGGCAGCCCGCAGCCGACGATCAGGTCGCCGATGTCGGCCGGATCCAGCTGCGGCACCTTGCCCAGGGCCGCGGTGATCATCTGCGCGGTCAGGTCGTCGGCGCGGATGCTGGTTAGCGTTCCCTTGAACGCGCGGCCGATCGGTGAGCGCGCGGTGGCGACGATGACTGCCTCGGGCATGGCGTACTCCCAAACTCGTTTGTTTACTCGACAGTAGCTTATGTCGTGTCTACATCTATTTCACCTGCTGGCCTGTGCCTATGCATAGGTGGGATACCTTCGGTGGCCTAGGAGCAAGGTTGGTGACATGCACGTATACGACTCGCTCATCGAGATGTTCGGCAACACTCCGCTCGTCAGGCTCCGGCGGGTAGCCCTTCCAAGCCAGTCCGACGTGCTGGCCAAGGTGGAGTACTTCAACCCCGGCGGCTCGGTGAAGGACCGGATCGCGCTCCGGATGGTCGAGGCGGCCGAGGAATCGGGAGCGCTGCAGCCGGGCGGCACGATCGTCGAGCCGACGTCCGGCAACACCGGGATCGGCCTCGCGATCGTGGCGCAGGAGAAGGGCTACAGGTGCCTGTTCGTGTGCCCGGACAAGGTCAGCCAGGACAAGATCAGCGTCCTGCGCGCGTACGGGGCGGACGTCGTCGTATGCCCGAGCAGCGTGGCCCCTGACCACCCTGACTCTTATTACTCGGTGTCGGACCGGCTGGTCGCGCAAACCGAGGGGGGCTGGAAGCCGAACCAGTACACGAACCGCGACAATCCGGCCTCGCACTACCAGACCACCGGCCCGGAGATCTGGGAGCAGACCGAGGGGAAGGTCACCCACTTCGTGGCCGGGATCGGCACCGGCGGCACGATCTCAGGCACCGGCCGGTACCTGAAGGAGGTCTCCGGCGGCCGGGTGCGGATCGTGGGCGCCGACCCCGAAGGCTCGGTGTACTCCGGCGGTGGCGGCCGTCCCTACCTGGTCGAGGGTGTGGGCGAGGACATCTGGCCGGAGACCTACGACAAGAACATATGCGACCAGATCATCGCGGTCAGCGACGCCGAGTCGTTCCGGATGACACGTCGGCTGGCTCGTGAGGAAGCGCTGCTGGTCGGCGGTTCGAGCGGGCTGGCCGCGGTGGCCGCGGTGCGGGTCGCCGCGTCGGCGGCACCCGGCGACGTGATCGTGGTGCTGCTTCCCGACGGCGGTCGCGGCTACCTGGCGAAGATTTTCAACGACGAGTGGATGGCCGACTACGGGTTCCTCTCCTCGGAAACGGCCGAGCCGCAGATCGCGGACGTGCTCAGGGGAAAGCAGGGCGGCCTGCCGCCGTTCGTGCACGCGCATCCCGACGAGACCGTGGCCGCGGCCATCGAGAGCCTGCGCGAGTACGACGTGTCGCAGCTCCCGGTGCTCAGCGCGGAGCCGCCGGTGATGGCGGCCGAGGTCATCGGCTCGATCGTGGAGCGCGACCTGCTCGACGCGCTGGTCTCCGGCCGGGCCCGGCCACAGGACGCGGTGAGCGGCCACATGTCGGCGCCGCTGCCGATGGTCGGCTCCGGCGAGCCGGTCAGCAGCGCCGTGCACGCCATGGAAAAGGCCGGGGCTGCTGTTGTTCTTGTGGAAGGCAAGCCGGCTGGAATGATCACACGGCAAGATGTGCTGACGTACCTGGCGGCCGGCCCGGGCTGATGACCACCCCGGGCTGATGACCACGATGGGGGCGGGACAAGACATGAGCATTGACGGATTCGAGACCCTGGCGATCCACGCGGGCCAGGAGCCCGATCCGGCGACCGGCGCCGTCGTCCCGCCGATCTACCAGGTCTCCACGTACAAGCAGGACGCGGTCGGCGCTCCGCGCGGCGGCGGCGGCACGGGGCCGGGGCGCTGGATCGAGGGCTACGAATACTCCCGGACCGCCAACCCGACCCGGGGCGCGCTCGAGGAATGCCTGGCCGCGCTCGAGGGAGGGACCCGGGCGCTCGCTTTCGCCTCGGGCATGGCCGCCGAGGACTGCCTGCTGCGCACCGTGTGCCGGCCGGGCGACCACGTGCTGATCCCCGGCGACGCCTACGGCGGCACCTACCGGCTGATCGACAAGGTCTTCCAGGCCTGGGGCGTGACCTACCGCCCGGTGCCGGTGTCGGACCCAGCAGCCGTCCGCAACGCGCTGCAGGACCGGCCCGCGCGGGTGGTCTGGGTAGAGACGCCAACGAACCCGCTGCTCTCGGTCGCCGACATCACCGCGCTCGCGGACATCGCGCACGAGGCGGGCGCGCTCCTCGTGGTGGACAACACGTTCGCATCCCCCTACCTGCAGCAGCCGCTGGCGCTCGGAGCCGACGTGGTCGTGCATTCCACCACGAAGTACCTTGGCGGCCATTCCGACGTAGTGGGCGGTGCGCTGGTGCTCGCCGACGCCGACCTCGCGGAGAACCTCGCTTTCAGCCAGAACGCGACGGGTGCCGCTGGCGGCCCGTTCGATGCCTGGCTCACGCTGCGGGGGATACGGACCCTCGGCGTGCGGATGGACCGTCACTGCGAGAACGCGCGACGGGTGGCCGACATGCTCGCCGCGCACCCGAAGGTCGCCGAGGTGTTCTACCCCGGGCTCGCCTCGCATCCCGGCCACGAGGTGGCGGCCAAGCAGATGCGCGGCTTCGGCGGGATCGTGTCGTTCCGCTCGGCGGGCGGCGAGGCCGAGGCGGTGGCGCTGTGCGGCCGGACCCGGCTGTTCACGCTGGGTGAGTCACTCGGCGGGGTGGAGTCGCTGATCGAGCACCCGAGCCGGATGACCCACGCGTCGGCGGCCGGCTCGGCGCTCGAGGTCCCGCCCGACCTGGTCCGGCTGTCGGTGGGCATCGAAACCTGCGAGGACCTGCTCGAGGACCTCCGCTCCGCCCTCGGCTAGCCTCGGGCGGCCGCCGCCAGCCGCGATGAGGCCGTCGGCCCGCGCCACGGCTGCCGAGCTAGGGGGTGCCGCCGTAGACGGCGATCAGGCTGTCATGGGTGTGGTTGCTCGCCGACCTGCCGACCGAACCCGCGCCCCAGATGCTCGAGGACCCCGGGATCGTGGCGATGTCCGAGAGGCCGAAGGCGTCAGTGCCCGGCATCGACGCGATCTGGAAGGCATTGACCCACTTCGTGCCGGTCCAGTGCGCGTACGCTCCGTCCCAGACCCCCTTGTGGCCGTCGAAGATCAGTGGATCCTCAAGGATGAGTGGGCTCCCTGAGGCATTCCCCGGAACAGCCGCATCCGCCCACTGCCGTCCGTTCCAGTGGAACAGCAGGGTCCGGTTCCGGTTCGTCGCGGGTGATGCCCGCATCCAGAGCTGCCCGCCTGGTGACGCGGCGAGGTTCGCGAAGTCCCACACCCGGCGGTTCGGCGCGGTGAACCGCTGCAGCGAGTCACCGGTCGCCCGGTAGATGACCGGTCGCCCGGTCGGGTCGCCGCTGGCGATGTTCCTAAGGTAAGTCAGGGTGAACACCCAGGCGGCGCTGCCTGCCCCGGCGATGTCCTGAACGACCCCAGGGACCTGCGCAGACGTCCACGCCGCGCCGTTCCAGTGCCACACTGTCGTCGTGCAGCCAGTCGAGGTGCAGCTGCCTTCGCCATCGGCCCACACGTCGGATCTGCTCACTACCGCGAACGGACCGCCCGAAATCTGGGGCATCGGCACGGCCGTCCAGGTGCTGCCGTCCCAGACCAAGGCCTCCTGGCCGATGGAACCGGTCTGGCCGAATATCCACACATCGTTCGGCGACGATGACTCGGCAAACGCGGGCCTGAAGCTGGCCGGCATCGCCTGCTTGTGCCAGGCCGAGCCGTTCCAGTGCAAGACCAGCGGCCGGGTCGTGCCATTCCGGTAGCTGGTGACGCCGACGGCCCAGGCATCGCGCTTGCCGGGCGCGGTCACGCTGGACAGCCCATCCGGGACGGCCGAGTGGCTCCGGTAGCTCACCTGCCAGTGCGGGGACGAGGCCGCCTGCGCCGCACCCCCGGCGATGATCAGCGCCGTGCTTGCCGTGGCTGCCACGATCGTGGCGCGCGTCAATAAGCTCCGCACGTCGGTCACCGCTTCCCCATGATAGCCGCGAAACTGCACAAACTATAACGGGCTAGTGCGGAGCAGGTAAAGCGATGTGATTTGGGTCAGTGGTTCCAGACCATGAGGACCAGGATCACCAGCCAGATCAGGGCGACCACCCCGCCCATCGAGGCGACCCGGCCGCGTTCGACATGGCCCAGGTGCGTGCCGGCGGTCACCGGCGCGCCGGCGAGCACCGGCGCGGGCTGAGCTGCGTCGTCCGCCCCTCCGGCAGCGGCCTCGGGACTGGGCCCGGCTGCCTCCGGGTTCTGCGCGGCCGCTTCGGCCGCCGTCGCCTTGGCATCCTCGAGGATGCCGATCGCGCGGTGCTGATCACGCATGATCAGCAGCAGCAGTACCAGGGCGACCACGAAGAGGGTGAGTGACACAGTCAGCCACGGCTTGGCGAAATCGTGCTTCATCTGCGCCAGAACCAAGCCAAAGATCAGCACGCCGAGGGACATGATCACGAAGATTGTGGTGGTCCGGTACAGGTACCTGACGATGACCAGATTGCGCTTCCTGATGTAGCGGGGCGTCGACATAATCGCCACCGTCACCGGGCCGATCGTGAAAATCGCAAAGCCGATGTGCAGCCAGAGCACAAGCTTGTCGGTGAAAGACATGTGCCGATCTTAGGGCCGGACGTTCAGGGGTCGGCTGCGCCCCGCTGTGAAGAGGCCGTCCGGAGGGCGTGAAGAGGTCCGGGGGAGGCCGTGGAGAGGCAAGGGGAAGTGGGCGTGAAGAAGCGAGCGGAGGACGGTCGGGGTGGAAAGCGGGGACTGGGCGCGGGTCGGCCGTGCCCTACGTTCCGCTCGTGCTGGTGCTGCTGCTCGCGCTTCCCGTGCTCGCCGCCGGGGGCCGGGACTTCGCGATGTACGCCCCGATCAGGAACGCTATGCCTACCACGAACGAGACGATGGCCCGGATCGCGTGGTGGCCATGGTGGACGGAGCCGGACATGAAATGCAACGAGTTTGCGGCCCCGGAAACGTACAAAATCCCCGCGATGATCGCCAGGATTCCGATAACAGCCAGAATGATCACCAGCGGACCGCGGTTCGCGGATCCACTTGGCGCGCTTGCAGAACTCACGTGCTCCTCCTAGGGATGGGCCGAGCCCACTTAACCAGGTTGAGCTTACTTAAGCCTCAGGGCGCCGCCGCGGGCCGCATAGGGCCGGACCTGCGCCCCTGGGACCCGGGTCCCGGAAATTCCGGGACCCGGAGCCGTGCGGACGACGGGGCAGACCCGCCGGAAATGACTAGCTGGACTTCGACTTCGTCGCGAACCAGGAGCCGATCAGGGCCGCGATGCCGACAACGAGCGCGACACCGCCGCGGGCCAGGTGGTGGCCGTTGCCCTTGACGTGACTGCCCGAGACAAGGAAGTGCGGAACCGCGCTCCCGCCGATCAGGTACAGGATCCCGAGGATGATCGCCACAATGCCGATCACCGCCAGGATGATGACCAGCGGCTTCCTGCTGGTTGACGCGCCGCTGGGAACGCTTGCAGAACTCACTGTTTCCTCCTAAGAAGGCCGCGGCGTCACGCGCCCCCGGCCATCTTTCATGCCGCCATCGATGACTACCTGCGGCACGGTACTACGGGCAGAGCCCGCGCGGAGGGCTTCCCAAAAGGGAGCAAAGTAAAATCTATCCCCTGCCATTCTTGCGGGATCGCAAGAAGTCCCTGACCACATACTCGCCCAGGTTCTCCGCCACCGCTTGGAGCACCCGGCCGCCGTTGCGCCGCGCGACCTCCTCGACGAAGGCGGTCAGCCGTTCGTCCTCGGCGAGCATGAACACGTTCATCGTGGCCCGGCGCCTGGTCATCTTGTCCACCTCGGCCAGGGTTAGCTCGAGCGTCTCGGGCGAGGGCGGCCAGTCAAACCAGAACTGGCCGTCGCGGCGCAGGTGAGCCGTTGGCTCGCCGTCGGTGACCACGATCACAACCGGGTTATGTTCGGGCCTGCGGTCGAGGAACCGCCCGGCCAGAATCAGCGCGTGGTGCAGGTTGGTGCCCTGGACCATGTCCCAGCCGAGCCCGGCGAGATCGGTCTCGCGCAGCTCGCGCGCGTAGTTCGAGAAGCCGATCACCTGGATCGCGTCCTGCGGGTACCTGGTGCGGATCAGGGCGTGCAGCGCCAGCGCGGTCTGCTTGGCCACCCCCCAGGTGCCGCGCAGCGCCATCGAGTAGGACAGGTCAACGAGCAGGCAGACCGCCGCCGACGTGCGCCGCTCGGTCTCGGCCACCTCGAAATCGCTGACCGAGAGCCGGACCCGGGCCGGCGCGTCGGCGTCCAGCTCGGCCTCGGCCTCACGTGGGGCGGGCAACCCGGCCCGCAGCAGCGCGTTGCGGACGGTCGCCGGGGCGTCGATCGCCTGCTCATCGCCGAAACTCCACGGCCGGGTGCTGCCGGTGTACTCACCGGCCTGCCCGGCGTCGTGCTGGTCGTGGTCTCCGGTACCGCCCTCGGGCAGGTCGGCGAACACCCGGCGCAGCGCGGTGTCGCCAAGCCTGCGCACGGCCTTCGGGGTGAGCTCCAGCTTGCCGTCGGTCCGCTGCAGGTACCCCTGACGCTCCAGCTCCCGCTCGATCTGGCGCAGCGCCTCCATGTCGTCGACGGCCTGGCGGCCGAGCGCGCGCCTGACCGCCTCCTCGTCGATGTCGTCGAGCCTGGCGCCCGGGTAGTCCTGCCGCAGCGCATCCTCGAGCTCGGTCAGGTCGGCGAGTTCGGAAAGAGCGGTGGTCGCCTCGCTGAGGCCGAGCGGTGTGTCTCCGGTCATCCGCTCGCCCGGCCACCCATCGAAGTCGATGTCCGGGCGGCGGGACCGCAGCGCGTCGGACAGCCTGCTCATCTCGGCGGCCAGCCCGGCGTCCTCGAGCGTCTGTGCCATCAGCGCGGCCAGCTCGTCGCGCTGGGCGTCGGTGAGCGAGCTGAGCAGCCGCTGTGCCGCCGCCATCCGGCGGGCCAGCGAGTCGACGAGCTCCTCGAGGTTGCTTGGCGAATCGGGGAAAAGCTCCCCGTACTGCGCCATGAAATCCTCGAAGTCCTGCTGCGTGTGCGCGCCGCGGGCGTCGGCGTCGAGCATTTCGTTGAGCGCGGCCATCATGTCCTTGACCCGCTGCATGGCCTCGGGGTCCGGCTGCTGCAGGCTCTGCTTCATGCCGCGGAACTGACTGTCGAGCACCTCCCGGCGCAGCAGGTCCTTGAGCTTTTCGAAGGTTTCCCTGGCCGCGGCGCTGCGCCAGTCGTAGTTGTCGAGCCGCCTGACCGCTCGTGCGGTGTCGCGCGGCAGCTCATCGAGCTCGGCCTCGCGCAGCCGGGCCTCGTCGGCGGGGTCCGGGAACAGCTCGGCGCGTTCCTGCCCGATAGCGGTGTCCAGCAGCGCGCGCGCCTGCTCCAGGATGCCGTCAAGCCGGCCCCGGTCGCGCAGCTCGCGCTGCCGGTCGCGGACCCGGCGGAGCAGGTCGTCCAGGCCCTTGTGGCTGGGCATGCCCCGGCGCAGCAGATCCCGCAGTGCGCTGGCCGGATCGGATCCATCGAGTACCGAGTCCCCGAGCTCATCCACGGCGCCACGCACGTCGTAAGGCGGCTCTAGCGGGTCGGGCCCGTCGTGATAGGGGCCGTACCGGTAACCATTCGTTGCTGCCGCCACGCTCGCCTCCTCGTCCATCGCCGCTGGGCCGCCAGGGGCCAGCGGTGAGCGTTGCGTAAAGGCCCGTCTGCTAAGTCCGGTAGACGGTGCCGCCGTCGACCTCGTCCTTGGACAGCCTGCGCATCAGGTAGAGACCCTCCATCGCGAACTCGAGCGCCGCCGCTGCCTGGCCGAACGACTCGCTGCCGTCCATGGACAGCCGGTCCATGATCTTGGCGAGCCCGGGAACGTCCCCGATCCTGCGAAGCAGGTCGTCGGCCGGGACCAGTTCACCGGATTCAACGCTGCCGCCCTCGGTGAACTTCGCCAGCAGGCCGCTCATGTCGGCGCTGCCCAGCGAGGCGCGGAAGGTCTCGGCGATCGCACGCCGCAGCAGGTGGTCGAGCACCTCCTGCTCCCTGCCCTCCTCGCTGACCTCGAACTCGACCTTGCCGCGGAGCGTGCTCACCACGGCGGGCAGGTCGCAGACCCGGGCCACCGGCTGCTGCTCGCCGGTGATCGCCGCGCGCCGGACCGCCGACGCCGCCACGGCCTCAGCGGCCGCGATAGCGAATCGCGCCGAGACTCCCGAGCGCGCGTCCACGGTCGGCGAGGCCCGCACCAGGCGGGTGAACCTGGCGATCACTTCCACGAGGTGATCAGGCAGCACCGCGCCGGGTTCCTGGCCGTCCCAGGCGATCTCCGCCTCCTGGCGGACCAGCTCCAGCTCGGCATCCAGGGACACCGGGTAGTGGGTGCGGATCTCGGCGCCGAACCTGTCCTTGAGCGGGGTGATGATCCGGCCGCGGTTGGTGTAGTCCTCCGGGTTCGCGCTGGCCACCAGGACCAGGTCGAGCGGCAGCCGCAGCGCGTAACCGCGGACGCCGATGTCGCGCTCCTCAAGAACGTTGAGCAGGGACACCTGGATCCGCTCGGCCAGGTCGGGAAGCTCGTTCAGGCAGAACACGCCCCGGTTCGTCCGCGGCAGCAGGCCGAAGTGGATGGTCTCGGGGTCGCCCAGCGTCCGGCCCTCGGCGACCTTGACCGGGTCGATGTCGCCGATCAGGTCGCCCACGCTGGTGTCCGGGGTCGCAAGCTTCTCGCCGTACCTGTCGTCCCGGTGCTGCCAGGTGATCGCCAGGTCGTCGCCCTGCTCGGCGGCCAGCCGGCGGCACCGGGCGCAGACCGGAGCGTACGGGTGGTCGTTGATCTCGCAGCCTTCGACTGCGGGCGTCCACTCGTCGAGCAGGCCGGTGAGGGTCCGGATCAGCCGGGTTTTGCCCTGGCCGCGCTCCCCGAGCAGGATCACGTCGTGCCCGGCGATGATCGCCCGCTCCAGGTGTGGCAGGACGGTCTGGCCGAAGCCGACGATCCCGGGGAAGGGATCCTCACCGGTGCGCAACCGGGCTAGCAGGTTCCGCCGGATTTCCTCCTTCACCGTGGTGAACTCATGGCCACTCGCACGGAGTTCGCCTAGTGTCGTGGCCGCGGGGGATGCTGACTGAGTTGTTGCCGACGTGGGCT
>Ga0209169_10001431_pt1 | contig 14561 bp, 13 predicted proteins | sample HubBroMetageWRM4_FD_188346 | JGI IMG/M metagenome (GOLD analysis project Ga0209169, IMG submission 188346) | Warmed soil microbial communities from the Hubbard Brook experimental Forest, New Hampshire - Hubbard Brook CCASE Soil Metagenome WRM 4... | ecosystem: Environmental > Terrestrial > Soil... | reverse complement strand
AGCCATGCCCCGCCCTGCCAATAAGGATCTTCGCCGGGATGACGGTGCCCAGCAGCAGCACCACGCCGACCACGGCGGCGAGCAGGGGGCGCGCGCTGCGGTCCCGGATGGCCGCGATCAGCGCGCTCAAGCCGAGCACCGGGACCGCCACCTGGTTGTTGCCAAGATCGACAAGAAGATAGACGGGTGCGTACCGGTAGCCTTCCAGCCACCGGAACCTGGCCGAGTTCGCCTGGGCCTGCACCGCGCTGCGGATCCACCTGTCTACATCCAGGACCGGGCTGTGGGCCAGTACGCTGGCCGTCAGGAACGCCAGGATCAGCGCGAGCACGCCGGGCAGCAGCCACGGCGAGCGCCGCTGGCCGCGGGACGTGGCGGCTGGCGCCGCGTGGGTCTCGTCCATCCGCAACAGAGGCTACCGGCGAACCGCACCCTGACCTCGGAGGACCTGCGCCTGCCGCCGAGCGTCACGGCGTCGGTTAGGCGGCGGCAGGGTCGCTGCGCCGCGCGGCTAGCCGGGGTGGTTGGCGACCGGACCAGCCGCGGAACTGACCGTTCTGGCCCGGTTTAGGAGTTTCCTGGGCCGCCGGGTCGTATGGAAGTCGTTTTGGTCGCTAAGCTGTGCGGGCAAATTCTTAGCTTGGGGTTAGCTGGAGGGATCGGATTTATGGGCGACGTCACGGGGATCGAGCGGACTTTGGTCCTGCTGAAGCCCGACGCGGTAACTCGTGGCCTCGTGGGGCGCGTGCTGTCCCGCTTCGAGGAAGCACTTCTGAAGATCATCGCCTGCAAGATGGTGCAGATGGACGCCGATCTCAACCGGCAGCACTACTTCGACCTCGAGGACCGATTCGGACCCGAGGTGTACAACGCGGTGGCGGCGTTCATGCAGACGGGCCCGGTGTTCGCGCTGGTGCTCGAGGGGGTCGAAGCGGTCGCCATCGTCCGCAAGCTCGTCGGAGCGACCTACCCCGACCAGGCGGAGCCGGGCACGATCCGCGGCGACTTCGCCCACCAGAGCAGGGCCTACGCCAACGCCAACGGGCTCCCGGTCGCCAACCTGGCACATGCGTCGGCCAACGTGGCCGAGGCAAAGCGGGAGATCGACGTCTGGTTCGTCGAAGGTGAGCTGCACGAGTACAAAACGTTGGCAGATCGTTACATCTGGTAACCTCACAGGTGAACTTTGCGGCAGGCGATGGCCAAGGCCGCAACTCGCCGATCTGGTGACGTTTATGCTTGCCCGGGTATTCCCATGGTGAGCTAGGCACGTGTGTGACGCCGCAGACCCTAGTGCGGCTGCTTCAGTCTCATCTGGTTCAATAACCCGATCTGACCACAAAAGCGAAGGGTCGCCATGCCACTGCGCATCACGGTCCTCGGCACCGGCTATCTGGGCGCGACTCACGCCGCGTGCCTGGCCGACCTCGGCTTCGACGTGCTTGGCCTGGACACGAACGAGGCCCAGGTCGCCGCCCTGGCCGCTGGCAGGCTGCCGTTCCACGAACCGGAGCTCGAGAAGCTGCTGGAGGCCGGCCTGCGCTCGGGTCGGCTGCGCTTCAGCACCAGCTACGAGGACGCCGCCGCGTTCGGGGACGTGCACTTCGTGTGCGTCGGCACTCCGCAGCGCCCCGACTCTGACGCTGCCGACCTGTCCCACCTCATGGCCTGCATCGACGCCCTGGCGCCGCTGCTGGACCGGCCCTGCCTGGTGGTCGGCAAGTCCACGGTTCCGGTCGGCACCAGCGACATCGTCGCCGACCGGCTGGCGCAGGTCGCGCCCGCCGGGGCAGCCGCGGAGCTGGCCTGGAACCCAGAATTCCTGCGCGAGGGCCACGCGGTCGCCGACACGCTGCGGCCGGACCGGATCGTGGTCGGGGTGCGCTCGGCCAGGGCCGAGGCGTTGCTGCGCGAGGTCTACGCCGGGCCCCTGGCGGCCGGGGTGCCGTTCCTGGTGACCGACCTGCCCACCGCCGAGCTGGTGAAGACCTCGGCGAACGCGTTCCTGGCCACCAAGGTCTCGTTCATCAACGCGATCGCCGAGGTCTGCGAGGCATCGGGGGCCGACATCGTGCCGCTGGCCCAGGCGCTTGCGCTGGACGAGCGGATCGGCGGCCGTTTCCTGGTCCCCGGGCTCGGGTTCGGCGGCGGATGCCTGCCCAAGGACATCCGCGCGTTCGCGGCGTCGACCAGGGATCTTGGCGTCGGCTCGGTGAGCACCCTGCTCGGTGAGGTGGACGCGATCAACCTGCGGCGGCGAGCCCGCATGGTCGACCTTGCGCTCGAGATGGCCGGCGGGTCCCTCGAGGGCCGCACGGTCGGCGTGCTCGGGTGCTCGTTCAAGCCGAACTCCGACGACATCAGGGATTCGCCCGCGCTTGACGTGGCCGGCACCGTGCACGGCCTGGGCGCCCGGGTGACGGTCTATGACCCGGCCGCCATGGACCGGGCCCGGCAGGTCCACCCCGAGCTCGAGTACGCGGACTCGATGCTGGCCGCTGCCGCAGACGCCGACGTGCTGCTGCTGCTGACCGAGTGGCGCGAGTTCGTCGAGGCCGACCCTGAGACGGTCGGGAAGGTCGTGACCCGTCGCAATATCGCCGACGGTCGCGGCGCGCTCGACGGCGACCGCTGGCGCGGCGCTGGCTGGCGCTACCGGGCCCTGGGCCGCCCCGACACGCACTCGGGCGCCGACAGCATCACACTCACCAGCTGACCCCGCCCGGCGCTGGCTGCTCCGGGCGCCCGTCGCGGCGTCAGCCCTAGAACGCGGGCGTCAAGGCACCGAGACCGGTGGAAACCCGCTTATCGGCTTGTCCGCGAGGTGAACGATTGGGGAATTAACCACGTTCACGCGCGATGTTCCGCGTGTCGCCGCAGGTCGGGCGCTTATTCGTGCGATTCTGCGATCGGCTGTGCGACGGAAGGCGAAGCATGGGCATGCCGATGCGGCAGGGACGCCACGCGAAGCAGAAGCAGTGGAAGAGGGTCCGTCTTCGCGGACCGGACCCGACCGCGCGTGCCGAGCCTGGCCCAGCGGCCGCGGATACAGGCGCCCCTGCGCCAACCGCTCCCCCTGCACCATCCGCTCCCCCTGCACCATCCGCTCCCCCTGCACCGTCCGCTCCATCTGCACCGTCCGCACCACCTACCGCCTCCGCACGATCTGTCCCATCTGCGGTGTCCGGGGCATCTGCACCTTTTACGCCACCCGACATCCCGTCGGCCGGATCCACGTCGCCGGCCGCCGCCGCGCCACCACGGCTAGCCGGGCTTTCCGCGGCGGCTCGCGCCGAGCAGCTGGTGTCTGATGCGCTGCAGGCCCAGGTCGACGGGCGGCACGAAGAACTCGCCCGGTGCGCGACACAGCTGGCGCGCACGCCCGCCGGGGCGACCCGGCGCGATTGGCAGCAGGCCGTCGAAGAGGAACTGCTCGCCAGCCTCATTCGCGCCGTCACGGCGGGCTGGCGGCAGGGCTGGCAGCCCGCCGAGGTCGTGCGGCAGATCGGCAGGCAGTTCGGAGCCAGGCACGCCAGGATGGCGACCGATGCGGCGGCCATGGAGATGCGCAACTACAACAGCGCGGCCGTGGACGAGCGGTGGCAGGCCCAGCTGGCCGAGCTCGGCGCGGCGGCCTGGTGGACTTCGGGCGACGGCTATCTGGAACAGTGGCGCGAACGCGAGCAGGCCGACGCCGAAACGACGGTGACCTGCGCGCTCGAGGTGCTCTTCGGGTTCTCCACGCTGCCCAGGCTCGGACGAGTCTGCCCGCTGCCGGGCACCGCGCGGCAGGGCGTCGCGGCGTCACGGGAGGCCGCTGCGCGCCCGCCGGGCCAGCGAGCGCTTGGAAGGGCCAGGGTGCTGCTGGCCAAGGCCGAGTCCACGGAGTTCCCCGCCGAAGCCGAGGCGCTGAGCGCTCGGGCCCAGGAGGTGCTGGCCGCCCGAAGCATCGACGACGCGATGCTGGCGGCCAGGGCCGAGTCCGGCCGCGTAACGGCGGAAGGCCGGAGGCTCATCCTCGACGGCCCTTATGAGGTAGCCAAGACGGAGCTGCTCGACGCCGTGGCCACGGTGAACCGTTGCCGCGCGGTGTGGCACAGGAACCTCGGCCTGAGCACGGTGCTCGGTTTTCCCGGTGACCTCGACGCCGTGGAAGTGCTCTTCAGTTCGCTGCTGACGCAGGCCAGCGCGGCGATGGTGCAGGAGGGCGCCCGTCGCGACGACGGCGGGCCGTCCCGGATCCGCTCCTTCCGGCAGGCGTTCCTGGTCGCCTACGCCCAGCGCATCGGCGAGCGGCTGGCCGACGCGGCCGGTGCGGCAGAACGCCAGGCGGTCGCGGTCGCGGCGGATTCGGGCGTGCTGCCGGTGCTGGACGCCAGGCACCGCGTTGTCGACGAGGCCGTCGGCAAGATGTTCCCTGACCTGGCCCGGCACGGCCTGGGCGCGGGCCGCGACCGCCAGGGCTGGCTTCCCGGCCTGGCCGCCGCGCACGTCGCCTGACCGCCGGGGCCGCCCGGCTCATACGTCACCCCAGCCGGCTCATACGTCACCCCAGCCGGCGCACACATCGCCTGACCGGCTCGCGAGTCGCCCGGCTGCGCCAGCTAGCATGATCGCTATGACCTCCGCCACCCCTCCCGCCGCGTTCTTGCACCTTGTCGTGGGATATGACGGTTCGCCGCCCGCCGACCGCGCGCTCGACGCCGCGGTCAGGCTGCTGCAGGGCCGGACCGGCCGCGTCGAAGTCGTGTACGTGGCTCATCTGTCCAGCATGGTCAGCCTGTCGCCCGGCGCCATCGCCGAGATGGAACTCGACTTCGACGACATCGCGAAAGACCTGCGCGCCTCCGCCGCCAAGCAGCTGGGCGAGCAGGCACCGGGCTGGGAATTCCAGCGCCGGCAGGGCCTCATCGCCGAGGAGCTCATCGCGGCGGCTACGGATGTCCGCGACGCCGACCCCAGCAAGACCGTGGTGATCGTGGTGGGCAGCTCGTCGCACGCCGCCCACCGGCTCGTCGGTTCGGCCGCCGTCAGCCTGGCCCGTCACTCGCCCGTGCCCCTGGTCATCGTGCCGTAGCACGCAACGAGCTGGAACATGCACGGCGGGGAGGGAGGATCGCGCCATGCCAGATTCAGGTCGAGGGCCGTCCGGCCCGCACGCGGCGACCCCGGCGGGTAAGCCGCGGGCCAGATCGCTCGGGATACCGTTCGGCGGCACGCCGGGCAGGTGGAACGCGATCACCGACGTGCCCGGGGTCGAGGTCGGCGCTGCGACGCTGATCCGCGGCACCTCGGTGCGCACCGGGGTGACCGCGATCCATCCGCGCGGCGCGGCCAACCCCGCCGACCCGGTGGCCGCTGGCTTCTTCTCCCAGAACGGGAACGGGGAGATGACCGGCGTGTCCTGGATCCGGGAGTCCGGCACGTTCGCCGGCCCGGTGGCGATCACCAACACCCACGCGGTCGGGATCGCACACGCCGCCATCGTGGCCTGGGTGGCACGCCACCATCCCCGGCTGGCCGAGGCCTGGCTGCTGCCGGTGGTCGGCGAGACCTGGGACGGCTACCTCAACGACATCAACACGCCGAGCGTTACCGAGCAGGACTGCCTGGATGCCCTGCAGGCGGCGGCGAGCGGGCCGGTCGAGGAGGGCTCGGTCGGCGGCGGCACCGGCATGATCTGTTACGAGTTCAAGGGCGGGAACGGGACCGCCTCCCGGCTGGTGAGCTTCGCCGGCACGACCTACACGGTCGGGGTTTTCGTGCAGGCCAACTTCGGCAGCAGGCGGGAACTCACGCTGGCCGGCCTGCCGCTCGGCGAACTGCTCGCGGACCACGGACGCAGCACCGGCGGCGCCGGCTCGGTGATCGCGATCGTCGGCACCGACGCGCCGCTGCTGCCGCACCAGTGCATGGCCCTCGCCCGCCGGGTCACGCTCGGCCTGGCCCGTACCGGCACCACCGGCTCGCACTTCTCTGGCGACCTGTTCCTGGCCTTCTCCACCGGGAACCCGGGCGCGTTCACGCCCGGCGGCGAGGTGATGCTCGGCGCGGTGCCCGAACGCCACGACGAGCTGCGGTTCGTGCCATGGGGCTTCATCAACCCCTTCTACGAAGCCGTGGTTCAGGCCACCGAGGAGGCCGTGGCAAACGCGCTCGTTGCCAACGAGGACATGACCGGCCACGACGGCCACTACACCCCGGCGCTGCCCAGGGACCGGGTCGCCGCGCTGCTGCGTGACCGGATCCCGGGCTTGCGCAGCTAACAGGTCATGGGACCCACGCTGTTGGAAGAGGAACAGCGCGGGTCCCATCACACTGCTGGACGGACCCGGCCGGGACCGCCGGACGGACCCGGCGGGACCGCTGGACGACCCGGCCGGGACCGCCGGACCAGGCGGCCGGGACCGCCGGACTACCTGGCCGGCTCCGGCGGCGCACCGTCGTCGAGCAGGGCCGCGTCGGCGCCGCCCTCCTCGCCGAGGATCGAGCCGATGCGGGCCACGGACTCCGGGCGCTTGGAGCGCAGCCAGAGCAGCACGCCGATGCCGAGCACCAGCCAGATAATGGCCAGGTACGGGGTCCACTTCAGGATGCCGGGCGGGGTGGGGTGCACCGAGCCGTACAGAGCGGCGGCGAACACCACGGCGCCGACGACCGGGATCACGACGTGCACCAGCGGATTCCAGCGCCGGGTGTCCCTGGTGCGGTGGAAGAACACGATGCCGCCGATGCAGATCATGATGTAGACGACGATGATCAGCAGTGTGCCCAGGGTGGCCCAGAAGTAGTAGTTGCTGAACGGCTGGCCGAACGCGCTGTCCGAAAGCGGGTAGCCGATGATCAGCGCCATCACGATGGCCACCGCCACCACCGCCAGCGTCGCGTTGACCGGGGTCTTGAACCGCGGGTGGGTGTGCGCGAACGCCTTGGGCAGCACGCCCTCACGGCCCATCGCGAACAGCGTCCGCGATCCAGCGGTAGCGCAGGCCACGCACACGATGAACGCCGCGAACAGGCCGCCGATCTCCACTAGCGATCCCACCCACGGCGTGACGAACTTGTTCGCGATCGTCTGCAGCCCAACCGGGTCCGCGCCCCACGTCGCGCCGTTCTTCACGCCGAAGCCGATTGCCAGCGCGTACGTGGTCCACAGGTAGAAGATCACCGCGAAGACCGTGGCCGCGATGATCGCGATCGGGATGTAGCGCCGCGGGTTGGCGGTCTCCTCGCCGAAGTCGGCGGCGGTCTCGAAGCCGATGTACGAGGTGACGCCCAGGATGATGCCGTAGAACACGCCGTTGAACCCGCCGCTGACCGTGTGGCCGAAGCTGAACGCCGACAGCGCCTGCCCGTGCGCCCCGCCCTTGGCGGTGGTGACGAGGTCGACGACCACGATCACCGCCACGGTAACGATGCCCACCACGAGCTGAACCCGGGTGGTCACCTTGATCCGCACGATCGACAGCACCACCAGCAGCGCCATGCCGAGGAAGAAGAACAGAATCCACCAGTTGGGATTCAGGCCGAGCAGGTTGGCGGCCAGGTAGCCGACGCCGGACATGGTCATCGGGACGAAGCAGATCATGCCGGCGAAGTACAGCCAGCCGGCCATGAACCCGCCCTCCTTGCCCAGGCTGCGGCTGGCATAGGTGTAGGCGTACCCCGCCGAGGCCATCCGGCGGGTGAAGCCGATCACCACGAACGCCAGCGCCAGGCAGGCGATGCCGCCGAGCAGGAAGGCCAGCGGCGTCGAGCCGCCGGCGACGATCGCGACGCCGGACACGTTCAGCAGCATCGCCATTCCCGGTGCGATAACCGACACCGAGATCGCGATGGCATCCCAGATCCTGAGCGAGCCGTGTGCCAGCTGGTCCTGGCCGGTCGCTACGGCCAGGCTGCGGTCTGTTTCTGCCATGGTGGTGTCCTCCCTAAATCATCCTCCAGCTGCCGGATCGGGCTCGGCCATCAGAACGGTGCCGTCGTCGAGGTAGTAGTCGAACGCCAGCGGCGTGCACCCGCGCTCCACGATCCAGTCGCGGAACCGCACGTGGACCGGGTGGTCTTGGTACTCGCGGAGCGTGCTCGTGTCGGGGAACTCGGTGTAGAGCAGGTACTCGTAGCCGCGGTTGCGCTCGCGGGTGAGGTCGGTGCCAAACCGGCACTTGGTCATCAGCCCGATCTCGCTCGGCCAGCTCGCCACCATCGCTCGCATCGCGGCCGCCTCCTCCTCGCTGAGTTCGCGAGGGAAGCTGAACAGGACGATGTGCTGCAGGGTCACCGTTGGCTCCGACTGTCTCGCATGTTCGCTCGCCCTAACTCGCTCAGAAGAACTCGAAGTACTCGCGCATCTCCCAGTCGCTGACGTCCTGCCCCTCGGGCGGCGGGTTCTCCGCCACGGCCGCGTCGTAGCGCTTGACCTCGGCGCGCTTCATCTGCAGCAGGTAGTCGACCAGGGTGTCGCCGAACGCCTGGCGGTAGAACTTGTCGGCGTCGAGCGCGTTGACCGCGTCAGCCAGCGACGTGGGCAGCATCGGCACGTCGGCGACGTACGGGTCCGCCTCGACCGGGGGCGGCGGCTCGAGCCCGCGGCGGATGCCGTCCAGGCCGGCCGCGATGTTGGCGGCCATGTAGAGGTACGGGTTGGCGGCCGGCTCGCCGATCCGCATCTCCACGTGGCTGCTGGTGTCGCCGGGTGCGCCCTGCACCCGGACCAGCGCGCCGCGGTTCTCTACCGCCCAGCACACCCGGTCCGGGGCGAACGAGTACGGCCGGTAGCGCTTGTACCCGTTCACGGTGGGCGTGGAGAACGGCATCATCGGCAGCGCGTGCTCGATCAGCCCGGCCACGTACTGCCGGCCGAGTGCCGACAGCGGCGCGTCCCCGCTGGCAAAGGCGTTGCTGCCGTCCTGCCGTGAGATCAGCGACTGGTGCAGGTGCCAGCCTGAGGAGAAGAAGTTCGGCAGCCCAGGCCGGCACATGAAGCTGGCCAGCAGGCCGCGACGCTGGCAGACCTGCTTCACCGCGGACCGGAACAGCACCACCGCGTCGGCCGCGGCCAGCCCGCCGATCGGGCTGAAGCTGAACTCAATCTGGCCCGGGCCCCACTCGTCCTCCATGGCCCGCGGCGGCAGACCGACCCCCCACAGCGCGTCCCTGATCGCCTCGAGCGTGCTCGACACGCTGTCCAGGCGCACCTCGGACAGGTACTGGTAGCCGCGCTCGAACACGCTGACCGGTGGGGGTGGCGGGGTGAACCCGGCGTTCTCCGGCGTGATCAGGTCCGACTCGAGCTTGACGATGTAGTACTCGATCTCGATCCCGGCCAGGTAGTCGTAGCCGAGCTCGCCCAGCTCGGCGAGGTGCCGGCGCATCAGGCCGCGGCCGTCCAGCGGCATCGGCTGGCCGTTGGAGAAGTAGACGTCGCAGAGCATCCACCCGGTCCGGTCGACCCACGGCAGCACCTGGAACGTGGTCGGATCGGGCACCAGGACCACGTCCGGGAAGCCGGTGAACTCCTCGATGCCGAACCCGCCGCCCGCCGCGAACGCGGGGACGAACACGTTGTTGCCGGTGTCCAGGCTGTAGATCGCGCCGGAGAAGTCGAGCCCGTTCGCGAGCGTGGCCAGCGCCGCGTCCGCGGACAGCGATTTGCTGCGCGGCTGGCCGTGCTGGTCGACGACCACCAGCCGCACGGTGCGCAGGCCCAGCTCAGTGATGCGCGCGGCCACCAGCTCCGCCGCGCTGGCCTGCCGGTCGGTGAACAAGCCGTGCTGGGCGACGAAGCCGGGCTGGCCGACGCCCGCGGTGTTCGTTACCCGCTCGTCGGGGTGTTCTGGGGATGCCGTACTCACTTTGGGGTCTACTCCTCGTCAGGGTTTTGGCGCGGATTCCGCGTCAGGGCTGGTTGCCTCGGGTCTTGTCGCCGGATCTACCCCGCTGGCCCTGCCTGGCCAGCTGGCTCATCTGGTCGAGCAGGCCTTCCGCGAAGTTCTCGGGCTCGGCGTCGGCCAGCGACAGGAAGGTCTCCGTGCGCTGGACGCCTGGGATCTGGAAGATCGTGTTCAGCAGCAGTTCCCGCAGGTGGGTATGGTCCCGGACCCGCAAACGTACCAGCAGGTCAAAGGCACCGGTAACCACGCTCATGTCCTGAGCCTCCGGGAGCGCCCGGATCGAGCGGGCTATCTCGCTCAGGTCCATGCCCGGATTCGCGGTCACGGCCAGGTAGACCACGACCGGGTAGCCGAGCGCCGCCCAGTCCACTTCAACGCGGTAGCCGCGGATCGCGCCGAGGCGTTCCAGCCGGGCCAGCCGGTCGGCGATCGCCGGCGGAGACATGCCGACCGCCCGGGCGAGAGCGCGCTGGGACTGGCGGGCGTCGGCCGCGAGAGCCCGCAGAAGCGTGAGGTCGAGGTCGTCGACCTCGACCTTCTCGGCCGACGGCGAGGCGACTTCGGAGAGCCGCGCGAGCGGTGCTGAGGTGGTTGTCAATTGGCAGACATCTCTGGTGAGCAGGTTGCTGACTTCAGGTATGATTCAGCTAGACCCAAGCAAATGTATGTCCTGCTGCCAAGAATTCTTACGTTTGCCAGGCTCCCATGTCAAGGGGGCGCAGTAAGGGTGATCAGTATCGACAAATCGGGAGGCACGGATGACAGCCGCTCCGGAGCTGCGTGACTGGACCGCGAGCTTCGCCCGCCGGACGCAAACACTGGGCGGTGGCGAGATCACCGCGATCCTGTCCCTGGCCGGGGCTACCGACGTGATCACGTTCTCGGGCGGCTTCCCGGATCCGGCGACCTTCCCCCGAGACGTGCTCGGGGAGATCGCCGCCAAGCTGATCGCCACGGACGTGGCGGTCGCGCTGCAGTACTCCCCCACCGAGGGACTGCCGGGGCTGCGCGACTACGTGGCCGGCCGGCTGGAGTCCCAGCAGGGCCGCCGCCCGGCCGCGGGCGAGCTGATGATCACCAGCGGCGGGATCGACTGCATGGAACTCGTCGCCAAGAGCCTGGTGGACGCCGGCGACGTGGTCGTGGTCGAGGCGCCGACCTACCTCGGCGCGATCATGGCGTTCCGCGGCTACGAGGCGGACCTGCGCGGCGTGCCCATGGACGACGAAGGCATGCGGGTCGACGTCCTCGCCGACCTGCTGGCCACCGGTGTGCGGCCGAAGCTCCTGTACACGATCCCCGATCACCAGAATCCGACCGGGCTGTCCATGGCTGCGGACCGCCGGGCCGAGCTGGTCGACCTGGCCCGCCGGTACCACTTCCTGATCCTGGAAGACGTCGCGTACCGGGAACTCGGCTTCGAGGACACTGCGCCGCCGAGTCTGTGGTCGGAAGCGCCCGATGTGGTGGTTCAGGCGGGCACGTTCTCCAAGACGTTCTTCCCCGGTGTCCGGCTCGGCTGGGCGGCCGGACCGCCGGAGATCATCACGCAGCTGATCACGGCCAAGCAGAACTCCGACCAGTGCTCGGGCGCGCTCGGCCAGCGGATGCTCGAGGAATACGGGCGCGGCGGCCACCTCGACCGCCAGCTCGTCGAGTCCCGCGCGCTGTACGCACGCCGCGCCGCGCTCATGAACGAGGCCCTGCGGGCGCACATGCCGGACGGCACAACGTGGACCTCACCGCGCGGCGGCTTCTTCACCTGGGTGACCGCGCCGGACGGCGTGGACACCGTGGCGCTCTCCCCCGCGGCCAGTGCCCGCAAGGTTGCCTACGTGCCCGGCCAGCCGTTCTACCCTGGCCAGGGCGGGGCCACGCAGATGCGGCTGGCCTACAGCCGGGTCAGCGACGAGCTCATCGACGAGGGCGCCCGGCGCCTCGGGGACCTCGTCCGGACCGCATTGGAGGGATCATGACTGACGCTGCCGCGCACTTCGCCGAGGAAGCGGAGGGCGTGCCTACGGGCCCCGGCCGCTACGTGCACATCGATGACCTTGCGTCGGCCGAATACGTGCCCGGCCTTACGTTCCGGCCAGTGCTCGGTGACGGCGTCCTGACCAACTTCGTGCACTTCGCGGAAAACACCGAGGCGCCGCGGCACGTCCACGAGGAAGAGCAGATCGTGATCATCCTCGACGGGGAGATGACCTTCAACATCGACGGTGACGAGCGCACGATGCGCAAGGGAGACGTCGCCGTGATCCCGGCCTGGGTGCCGCACGGAGCATGGACCACCGACACCACCTGCCTGGAGGTGGACGTGTTCTGCCCGCCGCGCAAGACGCTGCTCGCCCTGGCCGAGACACAGCAATCCGGGGCGCCGGAGGCCGACGGCCAGGGCGGCGAGTAGATGGACCTCGGCCTGGCAGGCCGGCGGGCGGTCGTTACCGGCGGCTCCAAGGGACTGGGCAAGGCGATCGCCGCCGAGCTGCTCGCCGAGGGAGCACAGGTCGTCATCTGCTCCCGCAACGATGCGGAGCTCGAGGAGGCGGCTGCCGAGCTCCGCAAGCCGGGCGGCACCGTGTTCGCGTTCCGCTGCGACGTCACCGACCCCGACGAAGTGACCGCGTTCATCAACCAGGCGGAGTCCGCCCTCGGCGGGATCGACATCCTGGTCAACAACGCGGGCGCCGCGCGGCCGGGCCGGTTCGAGACGCTGTCCGACGCCGACCTCGAGGGTGACTTCGAGGTCAAGGTCATGTCGCAGGTCCGCTGCACGCGGGCCGCGCTGCCGATGCTGCGGCAGAGCCCGGCCGCGCGGGTCATCAACATCAACGCGGTGTACGGGCGCTATCCGGATCCGGCCTTCTTCGCCACCTCGGTCAACCGGGCCTCCTGCCTGGGCCTCGCCAAGGCGCTGGCGATGGAGCTCGGGCCCGAGGACATCCTGGTCAACAGCGTGAACATTGGCTTCGTCACGACGCCGCAGTGGGAGAACATCCACCGCAGGCGCGCGCCGGACACGCCGGCCGAGGAGTTCTTCGGGCAGCTCGCGGCCGCCGAAGTGCCACTCGGCCGGTTCGGACGGGCGGATGAGGTTTCCGGTATCGTCGCGTTCCTCGCCAGCGACCGCGCCAGCTACATCACCGGCGCATCGGTCGACGTGGCTGGAGGAATGGGAAAGTACCTTTAGGGAAGTATGCCGGGCCATGTGCCGACTACTCGGGTACTGCACCAGAGCCGACGCCTCACTCGCCGAGCTCATGGGAGAGCAAAGCCTGCAAGAGTTCACTCAGATGTCGGAGTTCCACGGCGACGGCTGGGGGGTCGCCTGGTACGACCAGCAGGAGCCGGGCCGGCTGAACATCCAGAAGTCGCCGCTGCGCGCGTCGGACTCGGCCTCCTACGCCGAGCTCGTGCACCGCAAGCTCGGTGACCAGGGCATGGTGCACCTGCGCTGGGCCACCCCCGGCCTGCCGGTCGAGCCGCGCAACACGCACCCGTTCCGCCGCGGCGCGATGGCGATGGCGCACAACGGCGCGATCCACCCCCAGGACCGGCTCGGCGAACTGCTGCCGCCGGCCTGGGAGCGCCAGCTCACCGGCACCACGGACAGCGAGCGCTACTTCCTGCACGTGATGTCCGGGCTCGACGCCGGCGAGGACATGATCAGCGCGATCGAGGCCACCGTCGCCCACATCGACCGGCTGTTCACACCGAACAGCCTGAACGCGATGCTGCTTACTCCTGACGCGTTGTACGCGATCTGTTATTACTGGCCGGAACGGATCCCGCACGCCGCCCTGGCCGCCCGGGGACTGGAGTGCGGTACGGACCAGTACTTCGAGCTCGCCCACCTCGAGACCGATACGGGCATCGTCGTCGCCTCATCGGGCTGGCCGCAGCCTGGCTGGACGCCCCTGCCCAACCGCAACGTCCTGGTGATCGACCGGGCAACGCTGAAGATGAGCGTGGTACCGCTGAACCCGCAGAGCCCGCCCGGTCCGTTACCGGGCGGGATGCAGAGCCCGGCCCTGCCGCCGGCTGGCACTCGGGGACGACGTCACCGGGTAGAGGCCGAGTCCCGCTGCTCCGCCACCGCGGCGAGGTGCTGCTCGATCTCGCGGACGCCCGCGCGCTCGTGCCGCCGGGAAAGGGCCTCCGCCGCGACGATCGCCACGGCAAGCAGGATCGCGATCCCCGCCGCGAACGCGACGGCCAGCAGCGCGTCGTTCAGGATCTGCATGTCGATCATGTGAACCACCCTCAACTATGTTTACACTGTTTACTTGACCATTATGACCTCGCCAAGTTAACGCTGTCAACATATTTACGGCATGGCGCGCTCAACTGACATCAGCGCAGATTTGTGACTCCTGTGCCACTTTCTGTGATCACCCCCACCACTCTTCACTCGTTCCAGTCATTTTCTGACCGATATGCCGGAATATGCTTACCGAACGCGTGATATGTGCAACCGACGCCAATTCGGATATGGCCTGAGGTCCACAACGACCGTCCGGAATCGGATATCGGCCCAGACGGATGGCGGGGGGCGGTGGGTGCGGGCGAATGTGGCTAGGAGGGGGCGGTGGTTTCGGTTAGGCGGTGGTTTCGGTTAGGCGGTGGTTTCGGTTAGGCGGCGGTCAAGGTAGCGGCGTTCGGCGT
>Ga0209169_10001428_pt1 | contig 14575 bp, 13 predicted proteins | sample HubBroMetageWRM4_FD_188346 | JGI IMG/M metagenome (GOLD analysis project Ga0209169, IMG submission 188346) | Warmed soil microbial communities from the Hubbard Brook experimental Forest, New Hampshire - Hubbard Brook CCASE Soil Metagenome WRM 4... | ecosystem: Environmental > Terrestrial > Soil... | reverse complement strand
CACCTTTACCGTAGCCGTGGTCCGTCCATACTGGTTCGTTGAAAAGAGCGTGTAAATTGTCGTTTTTGTCGGCACTACTGTGGCAGAAGTTCCCCGCATGACTCCAATCTGTGGCGAAATGATATTGTATTCGCCGTTAGTAACGTTCCAGTTCAACGTTACCGCCGACCCCGCCGAAACCGTCTGCGGATTGGCCGTGAAGCTCGTAATCGTCGGGTTGGCTCCCTGCGGAATGTTAGCTGCCGTATAGATCGGATTCATCAGCACAACTTCAAATGCCGATGCAGGAACCTGCTTCAGCGCGCCAAGGTCGTCATTGTCCCAGCGGCTGTCCGGAGCTCCACTGACAAACATTGAGCTGCCGTTGTCAGCCATGATCATTCCGTACTGTTGCAATGCCGTCAGAATCACTTTCGATTGCGCAGGAAATCCCGAGATGTCGTAGCTCGCTTTTAGGCGCAAACGCATGCCCATAGGAGCCGCGTAAGGATTCGTAGAGTTTGCCGCCCAGTGGCTTGCCGGAGGCGTGAACGCCGCCTGGCTGTACTGCAGCGTGAAGCGCAACGCATGCTGAATCGCACCCTCAGCATACTCGTCATAGCGTGCCAGGCCGGGAAAAATCGGTAGGCCCGCTGCATCGGCTGATGTCCACGTATATGGTCTTTGCTCACCATTTAACAAATCCCACACAGCGGCCGATGCGGCGTCCCAGTTTCCGTTCTTGAGCAGGTGTGAATCGTAGAGCTCGTAGAGCCAGCAATTATCACGATCGAGGACGAGCACATGCCGGTCGCCATTGCCGGGCTTCGGATAGCCCTCGATCGGCGCGTCCGCAGGAACCGGCATCGGTCCGGGATCGCTCTCGTCGCCGTAGGCCGTGAAATTGATTTTCACCAGCGGCGTGCCGCTCACCACGATGTAAGGAATTCCAATCGACTGTCCGGCGTAAAGGCCCGAACCGAAATCCGGATGCAGCGGCGTATTCGTGCCGATGAAATTAATGATTGAGTCCGAATTAGGATCGACAGGCGAGCTGGCGATGTTCTGATTCCAGAGGTTCTCGGCAGGAAATGGGATGAAACCATTCAGACTCGCGCCGATTCCGAGACCCATGCCGCTGCATCCGGTCTGCGCATGAAGCGCCGCACCAAAAAGAACAATCGCAAGCCACGAGGAGAGAAATAATCGCATTGAAGACTCCAGAAGAATGTCGAATTCAGGGTGGCGATAAGCGCACGATAGCATGGCGCCAGATCGCTGACACCACTCGGATGTACCATCCTCGCAGCGCATAGGGCCAAGCGGACGAGTGTCCGTTTTTCAAGCGCGATTGGGTCCGATTCCGTCATCGATTTGGCCGGCTTCGGTCGTCGACTGGTCTCAGCGGAGGAAATATAAATGTGCTAACCTCAGAAAAACTTACCGACGTGGGCAACGCGGCCACGTTTTATTCCGTCTGTGTTGAAGTAGAACTTTTTCGGGCGTGACTCCCAGGGAAGAAATTTGGCCCTGCCTTGGACGGTTCTCACTCTCTACCGTATAATTACCGTTTTCCTAACTCTAGTTTTTCGAGGTAGTTGCGATTCATCGTCGTCATCATGCTATCCCTGTGCGCGCCCCGCGGCATGGCCACGACATGGGCCCGCAGAGACTCTCTTCCTGGTCTCCATCTTCCTCCACTACAAGGGTTTGGAGGCATAGTTCTGTCTGGAATACTCTGCTCGGTTTCCTGGCACTTTTGCTGCTGACTGCCCCGGTTTTCGGCCAGCAGGACTTGATTGTTGGCATCGTCGTCCACGGCAACCGCCGTATTCCGGCCGACACGGTTAAAGCACGTATTTTCAGTAAAGTCGGTGACGTCTATGACCCCGCTGCCATTGAGCGCGACTTCAATGCGCTCTGGAACACGGGCTACTTTGAGGACATCCGCTTTGAACGCGAACAGAGTCCCAAGGGCTGGATTATTCACATTTATCTTAAAGAACGACCCACTATCCGTGAGATCAACTACCTTGGCCTGAATGCAGTTTCGACCAGCGACGTGCTCGACCGGTTCAAGGAACGCAAAGTTGCGCTTTCGGTGGAGAGCCAGTACGACCCCACAAAGGTCAAGAAGGCTGAAGTTGTCCTGAAAGAACTGCTCTCCGAGCACGGGCGTCAGTTCGCCACCATCCGCACCGAGATCCGTCCCATTCCTCCCAATGCCATCGGCATCACTTTTGTCATCAAGGAGGGACCCAAGGTTAAGGTTGGGCACATCCGCTTCCGCGGCAACAAACACATCAACGACCGCACGCTGCGTGCGGCGATGAAGAACCTCAAGCCCATCGGTATCCCACACTCCATTTTCCTGGAAAACATCTTCGCCAAAACTTACGACGCGACCAAACTCGAAGAAGATACCGAACGTGTCCGCGCCGCATATCAGGATCGTGGCTATTTCAAAGTGGTGGTCGATGATCCGAAAACCGAAATCTACGACACCGGACACACGGGCTTCCACATTCCCTGGATCCAGCCCGGAGAGGGGAAATCAGTCGATATCACCATGCCCATTGCCGAGGGTGATCGTTACCGGCTGGGTAGTATCACCTTCAAGAACAACAAAGCGATTTCGAACACCGCCGCCTTGCGCAGCCTTTTTCCGATGAAGGATGGCGATATCTTCAGCCGCGAAAAAGTTTCTACCGGCCTCAAAAACTTGACGAAAGCCTACGGCGAAGCTGGATTCATCAACTTCACTCCGGTTCCGGATACTAAGTTTAACGATGAAAAAAAGACCATCGATCTCATAATCGACGTCGACGAAGGCAAGCAATTCTATGTGCGCCGCATCGAATTCGAGGGCAACACCACCACCCGCGACAAAGTCATACGGCGCGAAATCGCACTGGAAGAAGGCCAGATCTATAACTCACGGTACTGGGAGCTGAGCCTGATGCGCCTGAACCAGCTCGGCTATTTCGATCAGCTTAAGCCGGACGATCCCAATACCACCGAACGCCACCTCGATGAAAAGAACGGCACTGTCGACCTGACGTTAAAGGTGCACGAAAAAGGCAAGAACAGCATTGGCCTGCAAGGCGGCGTCAGCGGCCTAGCCGGCGCTTTCGTTGGCCTTAATTATGCCACCAACAATTTCCTTGGATTGGGCGAGACGCTCTCTGTGCAAGCCAGCCTCGGCAGCCGCCAGCGTGACTTGGTGTTCGGATTCACCCAACCTTATTTGTTTGACCGGCCAATCCAGGCTGGCTTTAATGTCTACGCCCGCAAGACCAACTATGACCAGGCGCGGCAGTATGCCATTCAGACCGGACAAAATCTGAACCTGCCCTCGGTCTACCTGCAAAATCTTCAGAATTATTCGCAGTCGAGTACAGGCGCTACCATGAGCGTGAGCTATCCATTGCGCCATTCTTTCAAGCGCTTTGGCATTGCCTACTCTTTTGATCGCTCTTCACTGGTTGCGGTCAGCAACGCTTCCAAACTGTTGTTTGAGAATCTCAACTTCCGTGGAATTACTGGCCCCAACGCGCTCGACGGCATCATCACCAGCAAAATTACTCCCAGCTTTACCATGAATACCCTCGACGCGTCGTATGCGCCTCATAAGGGCAAGAGTCTATTTATTGGTGGAGAGTTTGCTGGCATCGGTGGCACAGTTCACACCATCCGGCCCATCATCCAGTTCAAGCAGTTTTTCCCCATGCAAAAGCGCCGCAATGCGCTTGGGTATAACGTGCAAGCCTCATTTATCACAGGCTACGGCGGAATCGTTGCGCCGCCGTTTGAACGCGCCTACCTCGGTGGCGAAAACGATTTGCGCGGGTTCGATATCCGCACCGTTTCTCCAATCGCCTACCTGCCCAGTACGCAGAACGTAGCTCTCAGGAACCCGGATGGAACATTCGTCCCCGCCAATCCACGGTTCCCCGTGGTAGCCGGCAGCAACGGATCATGCGCCAGCAACTGCTGGAACATCCCGGTGCCGTACTCGCAACTCGTGACCCCCGGTGGCGACTTCAGTATTCACGGCAACCTCGAATACCGCATTACCATCGCCGGGCCGGTCGCGATCGCACCCTTTATGGATTTGGGCACAGATCCCATCCTGCGTCCGTCGCAGTTACAGATCAACCCGGTGCAGTTCAACAATCTCCGGAGTACTCTGTACGGATGTCCAGTGTTGAACACGGCTTACGCCTGTTCAGGTGGGCAACTGCTGAGCCCAAGCCTTATCCAGCCGAATCTCTCTCCGGTTCCTGGCACCAATTGGGTTCCGCGCATGTCCCTGGGACTCGAGTTGCAGACGATGCTTCCAGTAGTGAATGCGCCCTTCCGCATTTACTATGCCTACAACGCCCTGCGTCTTGATGGCAGCGCAGCCCCGAGTGTGCCGATCACTCCCAACATGTTCCCGAATAGCGGTGCTGGACTTTATACCTACAACACAACCCTCTCCACCCTAGGCTCCAGATATACTCTTCTGGAACCGCGGAAGACGTTCCGCTTCTCGGTGGCGACGACCTTCTAAGACAACCGTCAGCCATCAGCTTAAGACTGCTGCTATTTGCGAAAGTTGTGCCTGAAAGACTTCTGGAAAGGTTTTCCTGAAGACTGATGGCTGACCGATGATCACTAAAAGCGGACAGCTACTCGATGTGTACCAGTCCACTCGTCGCGCCTGATGCCGGCGCTGGCCCCTGGGGCGCGCGCCACGCGTCCACCACCGACACCTGATGCACGCACGATACGGTGCAATGCGGAGCACACGACTTCTCCGTATAGAACTCGCGGCGTATATCCGAAACTGTGTATTTCTCCAACGGAATCGCCGGATAGCCGCGCTGCTGCGAGCAGTAATGCACCAAGCCATCCTCGCAAATGTAGAGATAGCGCGCTCCAGCGCGACAGCGCCACTGATTGGGAAGGCCCAGCGCGATGTTGTCCTGGAAGGCATTTACACGGGTAAAGCTGCGTTTCTCCAGCCCCTTCATTTCGTGGTAAACGCGCTGCTCGTCGTCGTTCAACGGCTGCACTTGCCCCGAGCCGTCGTGGATGATCCCCACGGTCGAACTGAATCCCAATTCCAAGGCACGCTTTCCGATGGTGAGCGCGTCCTGCGGATGGCTCACTCCTCCGCCGACTACGGAATTAATGTTCACGTGAAAATCCGCATGCTCGGCCAGCAGTTGCAACTTCCGGTCGAGTACCTTCAGACTCTTTTTGGAAACGTCGTCAGGATTCACGTTATCAATCGAAATCTGGAGCCATTCCAGACCCGAACGATTCAGTTTCTGGATGCGATCGGCTGTCAGTAGGTAACCATTCGTGATCAGCCCGGATACAATCCTGCGTCGCCGCATGTGGTGAATAATGTCATCCAGTTGCGGATGAAGCAGCGGTTCGCCGCCGCTGATTGTGATCACGGAAGTACCCAGATTTCCTAGGAGATCGACCCGCCGGAGCATCTGATCGGTCGGTACGGGCTTGGAAAAATCATCGAACTCATTGCAGTAAGTGCACGACAGGTTACAACGCCGGATCGGGATCAGATGTGCCAGCAGAGGGTGGTCGGTCGACACAACCGCCTTCAGGATTTGCCACAATCCATGAACGTTCCGCTCCGCGGCTTTTACTTTGCGGCGCCATGCCACTGACCTGATTGTCATCCGATTGACCTGTTCCTATTTCACCACATCAGCCGCGTAAGTGCCCATTTTCCCGCAGTATTCGGCGCAAAAGCGGGGTCGAACGGTAACTTGGTTCTCATCTCCCAAACTCCGCCCATCTGCCGAAGTGAAACATCTTGCAGCAGTTTCGTCGGCCCGCTCCGTCCTGGCTGCGCAATGCGACTGTTATTGCGAGATTTACGCGGGATTCGTGCCTCACTCAAACGGCCTTAAATTTGCTGCTATTTGGCTATAATGTCTATAATAGTGATAGATATTTAAAGCGAGAAACCGTGGCCAATCCCCCAATCGACGTGCTCATTATTGGCGGCGGATTCAGCGGAACCATGCTCGCTGTGCATCTGCTGCGGCGGACTACGTCCCTGTCTATTGCCGTCCTCGATCAAACCTCGCTCCCCGGCCGTGGTCGTGCCTACCGTTCTCCCCACAGATTTCATCTTCTGAATGTGCCCGCCGGACAAATGGGTGCGTTCCCCGGCGGTCCGGAAGATTTTCTCCAGTGGGCGAAAAGTAACTATGACGCTTCCATGCAAGCGCGCAGTTTTCCGCCGCGCAAGGTTTACGGAGAATATCTCGGAAGCGTACTTGATCGCACACTCGCCGAGAGAGGCGGCGACCGTTTTAACTTGATTCAGGACGAAGCGCTGTCACTGCAGCGTCGTAAGAATAAGGATAAAAGTAACGACAACGATAACGACAAACTCCCCGTGCAGCGCCTAGCTGTGCAATGCAAAAACGGCCCTGAACTCCTGGCGCGCGCCGTGGTTCTGGCGACGGGCAATTTTCCACCTGCCTCACCAAAACTCCCCGGCCTCGAGTCCGGCAATTCTCTTTATGTGCAATTCGCGTGGGTAGAGAATGCGTTTGATAAACTGCCTCAGAACGGCAGTGTGCTGCTGCTCGGTTCCGGTCTCACGAGCGTCGACATGATCATGGCGCTCAAGTCAAAAGCCTTTCGAGGCACCATTCACGTGCTCTCGCGCGAGGGTCTCATTCCCAGCCGCCATCAGCAAACTAAGCCTTGGCCCGTTTTCTGGAACGAACAATCTCCGCGAACTACTCGGGGCTTGCTGCGCTTGATTCGGAATCAGGTGGCCGCTGCTTCAGAAAAGGGAATCGACTGGCGAAGCGTCGTCGATAGTTTGCGTCCCGTGACGCAGCAGATCTGGCGATCGCTCCCCATCCACGAGCAAAGACGATTTCTGCGCCACGCTCGCGCGCAATGGGATATCCATCGCCATCGCTTGGCTCCGGAAATTGCCGACATTTTTTCCGATATGGAGGCCGAAGGGCAGATTCGGTTTCACACCGGACGGATCACAAGCTACGCCGAAGACCACAACCTGGCCGAAATCGTCTATCAGGAGCGCGGTGCCACCACCGCAAAGCGCCTCCACGCGCATCGGGTCATCAACTGCACCGGATCGGAAACCGACTGCCGGCGCATCGACGACTCCCTCATCACCAGCCTCTTCGTTCAGGGACTTGCTCGCCCCGATCCTCTGTTTCTAGGCCTCGATGTTGATCCAGACGGAGCGCTCATCGACTATGAGGGCGTGCCATCCGAGTCGCTCTTTACGATAGGACCAACCCGGAAAGGGCAACTATGGGAAACGACCGCCGTTCGCGAAATTCGGCAACAAGCCGAACAGCTAGCTGCATACCTGGTGAAAGCCCTGCATCGTCAATCGCTAGAAAGTCAGTCGCAAGAGCATAATTCAGAAAAACAGCGACCGGGGTCAGGAGAAGATGACCTGCTCGACCCCGCCGTCTAACGTTGCCGAAAAACCTGATATTGCATTCGATTCGGATGGCGCAGCCTTTCAGCGCTTCGATAATTTCGCTCGTTTGTATACAGCTTCAGCCGCTGAGGTTATTGGCCGATGCTTGGTAACCTGGAATAGTCCAAAACTCCGGGAGTCAACGACCTTCTTCACAAACTTGTTCGTGTCCAAACCCGCTGAGCGTCCGAATCGCCAGCTCCAGGTCCTCACGCTTGATCAATACGTAATCAGTATCAAACGTCGAAATTGCGAAGATCGGGATCTGTGCGTCCCCTAGCGGTTGCACAAAAGATGCCAGCACGCCAGTCATCGAAAAGGGAAACGGTCCCTCAAGCTTCAATGCCAACCATCCGCGTTCGGCCGAAGCGCCGGTCGGTAGACGATCTTCCTCGCAGGCGCGTTCCATACAGACAATAGAAAGCTCATCGTGCGTGCGCACCACGCAGAAGAAACCACCCTCCAGCGCCCAGTCGGGAACAGGAGCGTCGGAAGCAAACCGGCAAACTGCCAACTGCTCCGCAAGAACACGGTATCTCAAAAGGTGTGCCAATTCAGCAAGGAGGTTACTACATCCAATTGCGAACTAGAACTGCAAGCTGCGACCACGGCTCGCCACCTACAGGTGCACTTAGCCTTAGCAGGATACGGTGATGTTTCTTCATAACCGGACCTATCTCGCTGATGAAATAGCGCTTGGCCCTTCATGAGAAATTCAGGAATTCTACAGTTGACGGGATTCGATATTTCAAGCAGAGTGTTCGCGCATAAGCAGGGGGTAAGTGCCCTGAGCGGGGGCGGTCTTCCCTCGGGGGAGAGGACATGGCCGCTCCGCATTTTTAGCGCACTTTTGCCGGCACACTGTGCTTGCGAACTTCTATTGTCGCGCTGTTATTGAACGACTGCGGCCGTCACCAAGGTTGCATGCTTTGCGGTTTCGACCAGCGGACGCAGTTCGCTGGTGGTGATTCCAAGCGTGCCTCCCGAGAAGCCATCGATGTAAGCAGAATTGATACCCACTACTTCGCCGCGCCGGTTCAGGACTGGGCCGCCGCTGCCTCCATGTGCCGTGGGCGCGTCGTAGATCAATTTGTCTCCGGTTACATCGCCGATATGTCCGAAGGTTGCCGAGGGGCGTATCAGCGACAGCGCCGCCAGTTCGCCCACCGTATTGGCGTTGTCTGGATGCGACGAGAGTCGCTGGTATACCACGGCTGGTGACTTGGCCACCATGCCTGTAACTCCCATCGGATAGGCCAGCACACTGACCGAATCGCCTACGTTCGGCGCTGCTTCGGCCAGCGTCAACGGACGCAACTTCTTGGTGAAGGCGGTTTCTTCCATCAGCAGCACGGCCAAATCTCCTTGTTTGGCCAGCACGGCTACTTCCAGCTTTACCGGAAGCGGAGAGCCGGGGAAATAGGCTACGAGTTTTTCGAGTACTGGAGATCCGCCATTGCGCAAGGCGGCTTCGACTTCATGATCGCCATACCATGGCTCGGCCACGTGGCGGTTGGTAGCAAGCAGTCCGGGCGCGACTACAAACCCTGTCCCGGCCACACGGGCGCGAAAACTCTGCGCGTTAGCGTGGCCGGATATGTGATAAATCCCATAAATGTAAGCGACCGACTCACGCGCATTGTCCACTGCCGAGGCCGAAAACGATTGCTGCCGCTCAAGATCCGCTATCTGCTGCGAGAGCTGGTGAACCTGTTGCTCCAGACCAGAGTTTTCAGGTGGTGCATAGTACTGCGCCATCACTCCAGCACCCACCAGCGCCAGCACACCCAGCAGGCCCTGGACAAAACGTTGCCAGGTTTCCACTAACTCATTTTCCCTGTTTTCAGAATTGAACATGAGGTGTCAGAACATGATCGTCAGAACGTGGAGCCGTTAGGCCCGGTTGGAGGGAGTTACCCGGGTCAGTCACTATCCTGACGTATTTGGGACTAGGCGTGTAGGGTACAGAAGTCGGGTTGGAGACGACCCAAGGTAACTGAAGATGGCTTTACAGAAGTGGCCTGCCGCGTCTTTATCGGCATAGGGTTGGGGGACGGGGCAAGCCCCGTCTCCACCCGTGCTACGGTTCGACTCCCAGGCGTTTTGACATGGCTTCGTAGAGAAAACCCTCGTCTGTGTTGTAAGGCTGGACCCATTCGCCATCAATCACAAACTGCGGGATGGCGCGCTTGCCGGTGCGCTTTACAACTTCGTCAGCAGCTCCGGGAGTGGTTTCGATGTTTATGTCTTTATAGGGCAGCTTATGCTGATCGAGAAAGCGTTTGGCTTCGCGGCAATCTGGACACCAGGGGGCGGAGTAGACAGTAATTTTCATGGAGGTTTTTAGAGTTTGGGCCTCTTCGAGTTTCGATGCTCAGGAGTTGCTTGTCAAACGTGTTCCAGTTCGTGCACGGTACGTTCGTTTTCAACATTACCAGTATTCAGCGTGGTGGCCGGTTCCAACAGTATGAGCCAGCATTCTTCTTCAGCCACTGGACGATGCTCGACTCCGCGCGGCACCACGATGAACTCTCCCTCCTCGATCCATTCGTGTGTGGTTCGCTGGTGCTGGTCGCGAAATTCCATGCGGAAGCGGCCTTTGACTACAAGGAACATCTCGTCCTCGTTGTCATGATGGTGGAACACGAATTCGCTGTTCAGCTTGACGAATTTGACTTGCTGGCCATTCAGCTCGCCGGCGATGCGAGGCTTGTAGTACTCGGTAATCTTGCCAAACTTCTCGGCGATATTGATTTTGGACATGGGATCCCTCGGGGCTTAATTGCCGCGTCCTTAATGGATGGCGCACCTGGGTTGCGCGTCGCATGAAATTCACTGCGGGTTGAAACGGTTCCGAGCTGGGCTCGGCTCGACGGGCGGGGATATCTGTCGCTCTCAAGAAAACAGCCGCCAGCTTTTCGCTGACGGCTGATGGCTGAACGCTGACCGCTGTTTAGAATCCCGCGCCGGCGTTCGGGTGTCCTCCACGCAGAGTCATCCGCACGCCGCGTTGGCTATTCACCTGAGTGGTAGTGGTCCAGTCGACTTCATCGGTGCTGATCACACCGCTTCCACCGCTGGCGAGTTCGTAGCTGATCCGGCCTTCCTGATACGTGTAGTTGCCCACCTCCAGAACCATGCCCGTCTTCAGAACAAAAACGGGTACTCCGGGAGCCGCGCCGCCATTCGCATTCTTAGTGACGTAGCTGGCATAAGCGACTTGGGGCATGTCAGCAGACGCTTGATCGCTGGCCGTTCGCTCGCTGGCAGTGAAGCTTACCCTGCGCACGGTCAACTGAGGAACACCATTGTCCCCACGAACGCTGGCACCTTCGTACGAGCCCTGATAATAGGAGTCGTTCTGCATCTGCGGTCGCCCAAAGAAATGCCAATCTGGTCCGTTGGTGGCGGAAACCTGCGGGATCTGCACGTCATCCATCAAGCGCAACTCCAGCATACTCTCGCCCTTCAGCGTAGGACGCGGGCCGCGCGCCGGCAGCATGATGATCTTCCACGGCCAGAGCGGTGGAATCATCCATTCGACGACGTCGCGCGTGGCATGTCCTTTGCCCCGGATATCACCTTCTTTGTCGACCTTGTAGCCGCGTGTCGCGATCACTTTCGCGTCGAGTGGCATGTCGCCGTTCGGCAGTCCGATGCGATCGAACACCAGCTTCATGTTGCCTTTGCCCCAGAAATGGCCGGGGTCCTTGGCGGATTCAAGATGCCCAACCAGATAGCTTCCCCGAGGAAACGTCTGCTGGCCAAATTCCGTCACCGAGTGCAGATGACAGAGCACGGGATCTCCGACCGCGACGGTCGCAGAAGAAAAGTTCGGTTCATTCATGGTGCACTGCAGAAGGGTACCGGCGGGCAGGACTGTCTCCCGCGCACTGGCACTTAGGCTCAGACTTAGAACTGTTAAAGTTAGAAGGGATACCGCAAGGATTGAATACGAGCTGGACTTCATGACTGCACCTCGGTCTCACGCCCTGGAATTTTTGCTACCTATTTCCAAACAACTCGCGTTGAGCCCGCCCCGATTGATGGAGTTAAACATAACTTGACACTTGCGGTCAACCGACGGATAGAGATCAAAACTGTGTCTTTCTTACAATAGCTGGCCCCGGACTCTGAGGGTTCGAAGTTGCTTGACAGGAGATGTCGGTATATATCATGATATATACCATGCCTCGAACCGCCAAACTGTTCCGCAACGGCCGGAGCCAAGCCGTCCGCTTACCCTCGGAATATAGATTCGAGGGGTCCGAGGTCTTTGTCCGCCGTGATCCTGCGACGGGCGATGTGATCCTGTCGCGCCGTCCTGACTCGTGGAAGGAATTCTTCGCCTTTCTGAAGACTGCCGACGTTCCCGAAGACTTTCTTTCGGATCGCAAGGACGCGCCTCCGCAAAAACGCGAGTTGCTCTAAGTGGCTGTCCGCTATCTTCTCGATACCAACACCGCCGGCTACGTCATCAAAGGAAAGTTTCCGCGGGTGCGCGAGCGGCTGTTGGAGGTTCCCATGGCGGAGGTCGGAATTTCTGTTGTCACGGAGGCGGAGTTGCGCTTCGGGGTGGCGCGGCGTCCAGACGCCGCGACGCTGCAAAGAGTGGTTGAGGAATTTCTGCTGCGGGTAGAGGTGCTGCCGTGGAACTCAGAGGCGGCTCGAGAATATGCGCGCATCCGTGTGGCATTGGAGAAAGATGGCCAGCCGATGGGCAACATGGACTTGATGATCGCGGTGCAAGCATTGGCTGCGGGAGCGGTCTTGGTGACACACGACCATGTTTTTCGGGGGGTGAAGGGGCTGAAGGTCGAGGACTGGAGCAAGTAATGCTTAAACTGATTCCATTTGACGCCCGGCAAGGTGAAGCTTGATCCACTTCCAAGCGCGCGACGCATCCGCTGGATCAACAAAGAGGATGTAAGCGGAGAGCACGTCCCATTGGAAGAGCGCGATGTTGAGAGAGTATTCCAGCCACAGATGAAACAGCAATCCGAGCGCCAACAGAATATAGCGCAAGTCTTTCACCCAGATCAGAACTCCTAGAGAGAATTCGAGGGCAAGCGCCGACCAGCCTCCTACCTTAAGCATCGTCGGGCTGAGAAACCACGCGGGAACGGGAAAGCGCCGCAGCGAATCCAGATGATAGATGTAGTACAGCGCGTTTCCGTTAAACCAAGCCGGACCCTTTACCTTCGTGCAAAAGGCGGCAAAATACAGGAGAGACAGTTGAATCTGGATCATTCTTTGCGCCCACGGCCTTTGCGGCTCTACGAGCGCAGTGCGTTCACTCCCTCCTTTTCTTTTTCCGCGCCAGATTAGCAGCAGTCGGTCCAAAGAGAGCGTGGCTCCGCCAGGAGCGAACATGAGAAAGAATCCTGCAAGGCGCAGGAACGTGTCGCCGCCGTGCGTGATAAAAAGATTTCTTTCATGAATCGACGTAAGGCAAATAAACACGATCACGCTGTTAATTCGAGTGAGAAATCCGACCGTGAGCAGGATTGCCGAGCCCAGGAATACCCAGAAGAATGCATTGATCCAGCTATCGCTTTGCGGAATGATGGTAAAGAGATTGATCCGGGTGCCGGGCTCAACTGCTTGCATGGTTTGCAAGCTGATCCAGGCATGAGTCCCGTACCAGGCCAGCCAATCCGGACGCAGAAGGACGAGAGTCGCAATCACCAATCCGCCATAGATGATGCGAAACAGCGCAATCGGCACCGGGGACTGCTTGGCAAAAAAGAACCGATTCCACGCCTCGGCAAATGATCTCGGCGTGAACCTCACTGTAAATCCTCTGGCTTCACGCCATAGCCTAAAAGAACATGCTGATCCCATGGCTCGGGCTGGTAGGAACCGTCGGGGCGGGGAATAATGAGCGACCACCGGCGCATCAGGATGATGGTCTTCGCTGGATTTGCAGGCGTGCTGTTCAGACGCGCAATGCGGCGTGCAACATCCGGCCACAAAGCGTCGTTCTGGTCGATTTGGAGGACCTCTGAAAACTTACGGTAGCGTTCTTTGAAGTAGCGATCCGTGATGCTAAGTTGCTCCATTCGCGGGAATGACCATGATTGCCGCGACCCATCTTTGTAAATTACAACCGCTTCGACATAGCTGTTCGACACCCACGGCGTTGGAGCAAACATATCCCAGGTCTGAAATAGTCCAGCCCACAAGAAATAAGGACGGACAATTTTCCTGCATAGTGGAAATAGCGGCAGGTTCAGCGGCACGCACCAGCAAGCAATCGCAACGATGTGAAAAGCCAGGAACAGATTGATGGCAACGATTTTAGCCCGTGGCATCCAATCTGGGCGGGTGCCTTTTTGCTGACCGACTCTCTTCTTCACAGTGGAGATTGTAGTGCTTCTCTGCAACCCCTTGCGGGAGCAATCGGCGGCGGGCTAACCAGCCACCCGTTTGAGGTCACGGAGAGCCTTTTGTCCCTGAAACCAACGAAACACGAAAAAACCATGGACGCCGAATGCCCAGATTGAAAAAGTCACCATAAGTGCGAGCATGTCAAGACCGTAAAGAGCGATGCCGAAAAGAAAGGCCCATCTGTAACCTTTGCGAGCAGCGAACCCCAGCGCGCATAGGATCACGATCCAGAGGACAACGGTAGCTTCGGCGACGGCAGGAAAATTCTCGCCAAGTTGCCTTCCATAGAAGGTGAGCAGATCGAATATGCCAACGTTGATCAAAAAATTGAAGCGGAACCCGAGGATGCCGCTGCAAGTCGCCGCCAGGCCCGCGGCGTAGAAAAAGTAGTTGGCGTCGGTCTGGCTGTCCTCGCGCAACTCATCTCTTTGTCGTTGCTGCGCTTCTTTGTATTCCTCGTCCGTTCGGCCTGCCCCAACGTTAAGTATGTCCATTAGCTCACCCGAGAAAGGCGACGCAAGTATAAATGGCGCGACGCCTGCAATCTCAAAATCGTTGTAGGTGCATGTCAGCATCCCTCCACAAAACAAAAGCCGCCAGTTTTCACTGACGGCTGATGGCTGAATGCTGATGGCTGAATGCTGATGGCTGAATGCTGACCGCTGAACTAGCTTTCGTACAGCAGCACACCCTCGGTCTTCTCCGCGTCGA
>Ga0209169_10001424_pt1 | contig 14613 bp, 12 predicted proteins | sample HubBroMetageWRM4_FD_188346 | JGI IMG/M metagenome (GOLD analysis project Ga0209169, IMG submission 188346) | Warmed soil microbial communities from the Hubbard Brook experimental Forest, New Hampshire - Hubbard Brook CCASE Soil Metagenome WRM 4... | ecosystem: Environmental > Terrestrial > Soil... | reverse complement strand
GAGCCGGTACAGCCGGTCCCACACCGCGTGCCTGGCCTGCGGGTCCAGGCCGGTGGTCGGCTCGTCGAGCAGCAGGATCTCCGGCTCGTTGATCAGCGAGCGCGCGATCGTGAGCCGCCGCTTCATCCCGCCCGACAGCGGCTCGACCTGATCGTCGGCCCGGTCGGAGAGCTGCACGAACTCCAGCAGCCGCTCGGTGCGCTCGGCGATCAACTGGCGCGGCAGGCCGAAGTAGCGACCGTAGATGATCAGGTTCTCCCGGACGGTCAGCTCCACGTCCAGCGTGTCCTCCTGCGGGACCACCCCGAGCCTGGCCCGGATCGCCGGCCCGTCGGCGACGGGGTCCATACCCAGGATGGTGAGCTCACCGCCGCTCGGCGGGGAGACGCAGCCGATCATCCGCATCGTCGACGACTTGCCCGCGCCGTTCGGCCCGAGGAAGCCGAACGCCTCGCCGCGGCGCAAGTCGAAATCAATGCCGGCCACTGCCATCGCGCCGCCGAAGCTCTTGGTCAGGCCGCTGGCATGGATGAGCACGTCGGGACCGGACACCTCCGTGACACTACCTGTCATGACCGGCATTTCCGAACTGGTTTCCGGCCCGCCGAACGGGAGAGCATATGGAAAAAGCTTGGTATGCCGCATGCCTGGATTTCCCCGGTTTCGCCACGGCGCGGGCAGTAGCGGGTACCCTCGCTAAACGTCGCCTCGGCGCGTCCTGAGGAGATACGGGGAAGGAAGGCGGCCAGGTGAGTCTCGTCAGCACGTTGTACCAGCGGTTCCGGCTGCTGATCCACGAGGGCGCCAAGTTCCTCGTCGTCGGCGGGATCGGATTCGTCGTGACGCTCGGCGGCGCCGACGTGCTGCACCTCGGCCTGGGCGTCGGCAAGTACACGTCGATCACGGTCGCGACCGTCGTGGCCACGCTGGTGACGTTCATCGGCAACCGCTACTGGACGTTCCGGCACCGCGAGGGGGCAGGCACCACGCGCGAAAGCGTGATGTTCTTCGTCCTCAATGGAATCGGGCTGCTGTTCCAGTACGCCTGCATCTGGATCGTCCAGGACGTCCTCGGCCACCAGGGCGGGCTCTGGTACAACGTCGCGAACCTCATCGGGATCGTCTTTGGCACGCTGTTCCGGTTCTGGTCGTACCGCAAGTGGGTGTGGCACATGCTGCCCCCCGAGCTCGAGGTGCCGGCGGACGCCCTGCCCGCCGATCCGTCCGCCCCCATGCCGGAGTACGAGCCGGAGAGTCGGGAACCCGCGTTCGTTCCCCCGGAGCGGTCGGCACGTCACGGCGGCCCGAACGGGAACACCGGCACGAACGGGAACAGCGGCCCGAATGGCAACGGAGCTCGTCCCGGCCAGCCGCGGCCAGAGGGCCCGCGGCACGCTCGCTCCCACTAGGGAACTCCTACTGGGGAACTCGCGCTAGGGAACTCGCGCTACGGAGCTCCTACTAGGGAACTCGCGCTAGGGAACTCGCGCTGGGCAATCCGGAGCCAGGAATCGTTGCGGTAGGGACTCCGGGGCCCAGACTCGCGGTAAGGAATCCGGGTCAGGAGGCGCAGCCCTGGCCGGCCCCGGCGATCAGGGTCGACAACGGCACCGCGAGCGCGGCCCTGCCCTGAGCCTGAGTCAGTTTCCCGGTGGCGACCAGCCTGCCCACGACGTGCACCTCACGGGTCCGAGCGTTGGCCGGGTGAGTCAGCGGATCGTCCAGCGACGGGCCCTGCACCAGGCCGGCCAGCATCGCCGCCTGCGGCCAGGACAGGTCGGCAGGCTGAACGCCGAAGTAACCGCAGCTCGCGGCCGCCAGGCCGTAGTAGTTGTTACCGAAGTACACGACGTCCGCGTACATCTGCAGGATCTGCGGCCTGGAATACCCGAGATAGAGCTTGACGGCGAGCGCGATCTGCTCCGCCTCGTCGGACCCGTTGGACTGCCCGTGCGTATACAGCAGCTTGGCTAGCTGCTGATAGAGAGTGGCGCCGCCCTGGATGCCGTGCCCGGTCACATACCCGGCGGCCACCCTGGCGACGGCGTACAGGTCGATGCCGGGTTCGGAGTAGAAGCGCTTGTCCTCGGTCGCCACCAGTGAATCAGCAAAGCGCGCCGGGACCGGGGGGCCGGGATAGACCACGTGATGAGCCTCGTCCTGCGCCTGGACGAGTTGTTCCGCGTTGCCTGCCGATGGGGTCGCTGCCATCAGCCCGCCGAACGCGATGACCCCCAGCAGAGCCAGCGTCACGAATGCGATCACGGTCCACCACAGCAGCCTGCGGCCGAGCCGCCTCGGCGGGCGCGGCGAGCGTGGCACGCGGCCGTGCGACACCGCCGGTGCATGCCCGCGACCGGAGCCGACCACGTCGGTGAAGGGAGCCCGACCGGTGCTGGACGACGGATCGGTGACGGGCAGCGGAAGTGTGGCATCACCGGCGGGCCCGGTCTCGCCCGCTGGTCCCCACATCGTCATTGCCCCAACCCCGAAGTCCGGCCCTGGTTATCTCCGGCCAGGGCAATAGCAATTCTCCCCCAGCCGCCCGGTAACTCAAACGATCGGCCCGCAGTCGCGGTGCCAATCAGCCGCGTATTCCGGCGGCCTGACCCGAGGAAGATACGGTCAGCCGGGTTGTCCGCTGAGCCCAGACCGATACTTGTGCCGCGCAAGTCGGCCCCCTTGGCCGTGGTGCCGCAAACCACCAGCTGACCTGCGTAAACGTCGCATTGTGACGCCTTATAGCCGGTTTCGCTGCGAATCCGTAATGCGGGACGGTAACGTCTTGATCGGCGCGGGACAGGCAGGGATCCTCCGGGCACAGGCGGCCGAGATGATCCGCAGAGGAAGCTTCCAGGTAATGGTCGGCGTTCGAGCCGTACCTCCGGGAGGAAAATAGTGTCGTCCAGGCGTGGCGGTGCACGCCCTCGTGGCAACTTCTCTGTGGCCCGCGTCAAGGGACCTAAGCGTGGCCACATCGTAACCTTCGTCCTAATCGCGTTGCTGGTGGTGATCGCTGGCGTGGCCGCCTCCGGGGTCACCCCGCGAGGGCGGGACGTTCTCCTCGCCACCCAGCACTTCATGCTGTTCTACTCGGGCGTGCTCGCGCTGGTCGCGCTCACAACGGCGGTCGGCGTCGGGGTGGTGGCCACGGACCGCATCGTGATGACCCCGGGCCACCGGGTCATCGCCCAGGCCGTGCACCGTGCCGTCTCGTTCGGCGCTCTCGCGTTCCTCATCACGCACATCGTGCTCGAGATACTCGCGCACCGGTCGCACGTGATTGACGCGGTCGTGCCGTTCCTCGCGCAAGGGCGCCGCTTCTACATCGGCCTCGGCACGATCGCATCAGACCTCGTCGTGGTCTTGATCATCACTGGAATCGCGCGCGGCCGGTTCGCTTCGCGACGGCCAGGCACGTGGCGGGCCATCCACGCGGTCGCCTACCTGATGTGGCCGCTGTCGATCGTGCACGGCCTGCTGGCTGGCCGGAAGGCACACCCCTACGTGGACTGGAGCTACGGGGCGTGCCTGGCGCTGGTCGCCCTCGCCTTGATGATCCGGTTCGTGGCCACGATCCGGAGCCAGCAAGAGAAGGCGCCGCATGGGTTGCCCGACTACGTCTCCTCCACCGCCCAGGCCCCAATGCCACCCGTGATGCAGCACGAAATTACCGGCCAGTGGGCGGCAGTGGCGCAGGCCCCTGGCCTGGGGAGCGCCGTGCCGCAAGCCCGTAACCCGCGGGGCGCGATGCCACAGCCGCCGAGAACGCCCCGCGCGCTGCCGCCCGCCGCGGCGGACCGGGCGCCAGCGCCGAATCCCCAGCAGCAGCCCCACCAGCTGCAGCCTCACCAGCTGCAGCCCCAGGCGTATTCGCAGCAGCCCCACCAGCCGCAGCCCCAGAGGTATCCCCAGCAGCCTGACCAGCCGCAGCCCCAGGCGTATTCGCAGCAGCCTTACCAGCCGCAGCCCCAGGCGTATTCGCAGCAGCCCCACCAGCCGCGGCCCCAGGCTTATCCGCAGCCGCGTCCTCAGCCGCCTAACCAACCGCCGGCCATCGCCACCCGCCGCCTGGCGACTCCACGGCCGGACCTCCCTATCCCCCCGTCACACCAGCAGGAGATGCGGCCCTGGCAGCAACGAGAGTGGCAGGAACAACAACAGGACGTGACGCCCTGGCAGCAGCAGGAGTGGGAACAGCACGAGTGGCAGCAGCACCAGGCGATCGAGCCCGAGCCGGCGGAATACCCGGAGTACCCTTCGGGTCCTGAGTATCCCGTCTACCCCGCCTATCCCGGCGCGGAGGGATCATGACGCCGTCCCCTGGACCCGATGCCATGTGCATCGGCCAGGCTCGACTGACCGCTGGCCTCGACCGGATCCAACGGATCGACCTGAACACGCACTATTCGGTCTTCGGCAATCTGCCACGGCTGACCTCCGACCAGCTGATCAGCGCGACCGAGCAGGTCAAGCTGTGCGGCCGGGGCGGCGCGGGCTTCCCGTTCAGCAAGAAGCTGAAGGGGGTCGTGCAGTCCGCCCGCCAGCGCAAAAAGCGGGTCGTCATCCTCGTCAACGCCACCGAGGGCGAGCCGGGCAGTTCCAAGGACCAGATGCTGCTGCTCAGGTCGCCGTACCTGGTTCTCGGTGGGGCGCTGGTCGCCGCCTGGGCGCTGCAGGCCAGGGAGATCGTCATCGGTGTGACGCGCACCGACATGGCCCGCTCGATCAGTTCGGCGGCCGCGGCAGAACCGGACCTGAAACGCCTGGTGCGCGTGGTGCAGGTGCCGGAACGCTTCGTCGTCGGTGAGGGCGGCGCGCTGGTGAACGCGCTGAACGGCAAGGCCCCGGTGCCGCCCGGCAAAAAGGTCCTGCCCAGCGACTACGGGATCCATGACCTCCCGACCCTGCTGTCCAACGCGGAGACGTTCGCACAGGTCGCGGTCCTCGCGATGCTCGGCCCCGAAGGCTACGCCTCGGCCGGCACACGGGACGAACCGGGAACGACCCTGCTCTCGGTCGGAGGATCCGCGGACAACCCGGGGGTCGTGGAAGTTCCCTTCGGCCTGCCGCTCGGCGAGGTTCTCGACCTCTGCTCGGCGTCCCCGGCGGACGGCGTCCTGGTCGGCGGCTATCACGGCATGTGGCTGCCCACCGACCTTGCATATAGCGTGCCGGTCAGCCGTGCCGGGCTGACCGCCGTCGGCGGGACGCTCGGCGCCGGCATCGTGCTGCCGCTTGGCGGGAGCACCTGCCCGCTTGGCGAGGTCGCCCGGGTGGTCGGCTACCTCGCCAAGGAGTCATCCGGCCAGTGCGGCCCGTGCAAGCTGGGCCTTCCCGCCATCGCCCGCGCCATGAACGCGCTCGCCGACGGCTCGGGCGGCGTCGAGGCGCTGGACACCGCGCGCCGCGGCGCGGCCGCGGTGAAGGGCCGCGGCGCGTGTGCTCATCCCGACGGCGTGTTCCGGTTCGTGGTATCCGCGATCGACGTGTTCACCGACGACCTGGCCGCGCACCTGTTCCGCGGCACCTGCGGGCGCCGGGTGGCTGGCATCCTGCCGCTGCCGGGCAAGGACGGCGAGATGCGCATGAATGTGGACTGGACCCGGTGCCGTGGGCATGGGCTCTGCGCTCACCTGGTGCCCGAAATCGCGCAGCTCGACGGCCAGGGATACCCGGTGTTCCTGGATATGCCCGTGCCCCCTTGGCTGGTCAGCCAGGCACAGCAGGCGGTCCAGATGTGCCCGGCGCTGGCGCTGCGGCTGGTCAGCGCGCCTCCCCCCGCCCCGCCGCCACCCAAGCCCGCCAAGCAGCAGCCCGCGCTCAGGAACGGTGGCGGGAACCTGCAGCTGGTGGCCAGCAGACGGTCCGAGCCGGACGCCGATCCCGACGAGGAGTGGATCGCCGAGCTGTCCGATGTCGGCCGCCAGATCCCCCGCCCGCTCAACTAGCGGTTACGCCAGCAACGTGGTCGCTCAGGCGGCTGGGCTCGCACCGTTCATGAGGAACGCCGCGCTGCCCACGACGTACTCCGAGTAGTTGTGCAGGAGAATCGCGACGCGCCCCGCGATTACGCGGCTGGGGATCACGTACATGGTGAGATCGCCGTCCAAGATGAAGAAGAGATCTATCAAGTCGGGGTCATAAGGAACGAGCGGCCCGCGATTGCCGACGGAATAGGACCGCCGACCTACCCGAACCAGCCAGCCGTTCTTGTTGAACGTCGTGGTCTTGACCTGAACTCGCTTGATGCCGTCCGGCATGGCCACGAGGAGGTCAAAGAGAGCTGGCTCGATCGGAATAGATGTGTTGTAGCCGCAGAGCAGGAACCACATGGTGGCGATGGCTGTCCCTGCTTCGCGCAGGTGTTTCATGTTGGGATTGAATACCGGCCGCAACGTTTTATCCCTATCCAGCCCGTCAAGTCGGCTGAGGTCAAGTCCAAGGCGGATCGCATGTGCCTTGACCCGCGTACGATCATCTCCGCTACCCAGCATGCCTAGGTCCGTGAACACCTCACGCCACGAGTACGCGTTGGTGATCGCCCGCTTGAGCTGAGCGTCTGACCAGCGCCGCTGGCCGGTGAAGTGCGAGGTGTCCAAGCCAAGCCGAAGAACATGCCGCTTGACCACTTGAATGGATCCGGCGGAAGTCACGCAAAGGTCGAGTTCGCGCATGACTCCGCGCCACGATCTGGATACCGCCACAGCGGAAGCTAACTGGGAGTCGGACCAGGTGCGCTTGTCGAGAGGCTTTTCTGTCATATTTACAGGCTAGTGATGGGGTCTGACAAAATGCCTCAGCCGACACCTGGCCGACAAACTCACTGTGTCGGGACGCCGGGATTTGAACCCGGGCTCTCCACACCCCCAGTGTGGCGCCTTAAACCAAGCTAGGCCACGTCCCGCCGCCCTCTCGGACCTCCAAATGCTAGCGCACAGCAGACGTCCTCCGCACACTCGCACCCGATCGCCCAAACCGTCAGGAGACGGGTCGGTGGCCCACGACCGGGTCAGGAGGCAGTGTATGCAGGCGCAGCGGGGGACAGCATCACAGTGACCGGGGATGGCTCCGTCTCCTAAGCCCCCACCGCAGGCTCCCAGCGGCGGGAGGGAGGCCGCGAGGAGCATGAGAGCCAGATCGTGCCTGATCAAGCCCATCAGCGGCGCGTTAATACCCCTGGCAGGTATATGCGAATACCCTGGAGGGGTTTTCTCGTATACCCCTGCCGGGTTTCGACCGCATCAAGGTAATTCTCTTGGCACGTAATTGCGCTTGCTCGCACCGACGACGGCCCATTAATCTCTTGCTAATTACCTGAGGGGAATTCCATGGGCGACGGCATCGCCGCCACCAGTGCCGCGCGGCTGACCGGGGGCGACACTGCAGCGCGCCCTCGCGAGGCGAGCACCGGCGGCCTGCAGGGCAGCTGGGCGGCGCCGGACTCGCGCCGGGTGCTGCAGCTAGCACTGGCCGGCCTGTGGCTGCTCGACGCGGTGCTGCAATACCAGTCCGCCATGTTCTCCCGGGCGTTCCCGCAGATGCTGGCCGACGCGGCCCGCGGCAACCCGGCCGTCATCGCCGACCCGATCACCTGGACGGCCCGCCTCATCGATCATCACGTCGTGGCGATGAACGCGATCTTCGCCACGATCCAGCTGCTGCTCGGTCTCGGGATAGCGTGGCGGCCCACGGTCCGGTTGGCGCTCGGCGCCTCGATCGCGTGGGCCCTTGCGGTGTGGTGGCTCGGCGAGGGCCTCGGGATGGTGCTGACCGGAACCGCGAGCCCGGTCAACGGGGCTCCGGGCGCGGTCATCCTGTACGCCCTCCTCGCCGTGCTGCTGTGGCCCGCCGTCCGGGACCGGCCGTCGCCGTTCGTGGCCGGGCGGGCCGTGGGCACCGGGGCCGCGCGCCTGCTCTGGCTGGTGCTGTGGGGCAGCCTCGGTTACCTCGCCCTGCAGCCCGCCGTCCGGGCTCCGCAGGCGCTGAGCAGTTCGGTGTCCGCGATGGCTTCCGGCCAGCCCGGCTGGCTCGCCGCCGCCGATAGCGACCTCGGCAGGCTGCTCAGCCACCAGGGGCTGATCGCCTCGATGATCCTGGCAGCCGTCCTGGTCGCGATCGCGCTGGGCATCTACCTGCCGTTGCCGGCCGTCCGGGCAGTGCTGATCCTGGCCGTTACCGTCGCGGCCCTGATCTGGGTTGCCCAGGGGCTCGGCGGCCTGTTCAGCGGGTCGGGCACCGACCCGCAGTCGGGCCCGCTGCTCGTTCTGCTCGCTGCCGCGTACTGGCCTGCCCGCCAGCGCGCAGCGGCCGGAAGCCCGGCGCCGGGGAGCCCGGCGTGACCGGCCCCTCCTGGCTCGCCGGCGGCGTCGCGGTCGTGATGATCGCGACCGCGGTGTACTGCGTCAGCCGCATCGTCGCCGCGTGGCGGTGGCGGCGGCCGACCGAGTACGACGTCGACGGCGTGCACGTCCTGATGGGTGTGGGCATGGCCGGGATGCTGGTGCCGCGGCTGAACCCGGCAGCGGGCAGCGGCTGGGACGTCAGCGGGGCGGCGGTATTCGGCGCCGCCATGGCGTGGTTCGGCTGGCGAGCCATCCGCGGCTACCGTGACCGCCAGGCCGGGCCGCGCGCGGCCGCCCATCCCGGGCAGCACCTGCTGGCCAGCGGCGCGATGCTGTACATGTTCCTGGCGGCACCCTCGGTCACGGCCGGCGGCCTGGCGGCGGGCGGAACCGCCATGGCGGCAGCAGGAGCCCGGATCCCGACGTTCGCCCTGCTGCTGGCCGTTGCCCTCTTCGGATACGTGATCTGGACCACCGACCGGCTCACCTCGCTGGCCCCGGCCGCGGTCACCGTTACAACGGGCGGCCAGGCCTCAGTCCCGGCCGCGGTCACGGTTGCGGCGGGCGGCCAAGCCCCAGTCCCGGCCGCGGTCACCGTTGCAGCGGGCGGCCAGGCCCCAGTCCCGGCCACGGTTGCGGCGGGCGGCCAGGCCCCAGTCCCCGCCGCGGTCACCGTTTCCGCGGACGGCCAGGCCGCAGTCCCGGCCGCGCCGGCCATGTCGCTGCGCCTCGCGGCCGGCTGCGAGATCGTGATGGGCGTGGCCATGGGCTACATGCTGATCACGATGCTCTGAGCCGAGGGTCAGGCTCTGCCCCACGGTCAGGAGACGGCCCGACGGTCAGGAGCCGGCGGTCACGGCCCACCGGGGGTTGGTTCCGAGCAGCTGATCGAGCAGGCTCCGGCCTTCGAGGGTGGCCCACTCCACGTCACGCAGCCGTTCGAGCCTGGCCTGGCCCCACGGGCTGGCCTGGACCAAGGAGACCATCTCGGCCGGGGTGATGCCGTTCGCGTGCGGCAGGGCGCTGACCACCCGGTCGGTGTAGTGGCCGTGGTGGCCGGGCTCGGCACCGCGGAACCGCCTGGCCAGCCTCCTGGCCTCGGCCTGCACCGCCGGGACTCCGGTGGTCTTGCCCCACGTCCCCTCGATCAGCACCAGGCGGCCGGTGGGAACCGCCTGTCGCCAGGCGGCCAGCGCAGCAGCTGGGTCGGGCAGGGTCCAGAGCAGGTGCCGCTCCACCACAGCGTCGAACGGGCCGTCGGGCGGGCTGGCCGCGTCGGCCCGCACGATCTCCACGTCCAGTCCCTGCCCCGTGGCCTTGGCCCGCAGCCTCTCGAGCATGCCCGTCGACAGGTCCATCGCGGTGACCTGATAGCCCTGGGCGGCCAGCAGCAGCGACAGGAAGCCCGTTCCGGCCCCGGCGTCCAGGACCCGGGCGGGCGGATCGGGCAGCAGCCGCCGCAGCGTCGCGCTCCAGGCGGCTCGCTCGTGCGGCCGCCGCGGGTGATGCTCTGGCGAGTCGTCATAGACCGCCGCATCCTCGTCCCAGAACTGCCGGATCTCCTCGGAAACGCTGCCGGTCGTCATCGGCGTCTTCTCCATTCGGCTACTCTGGCGCGGCCGCCGGCGCTGCGGCGTTCGCCGCGTCCCACTTTTGCTCGATCTTGGCGAAGCGCCAGACCGACAGCGCGACGATCCAGGTCAGGACGAACACGCCGACGATCACGAACCCGGCGGTGTTGATGTTGAAGTTCGCCAGCCAGGCCCAGCCGGATCCGCTGAGGTTGCCCTGCTGGGCGAGCAGGCCGAGCACCTCGACCGCGCCGACGAACACCGCGACGAACACCGAAAGCCCGGTGATCGTCAGGTTGTAGTAGACCTTGCGGATCGGCCGCGCGAAGGCCCAGTCGTAGGCGAAGTTCATGAAGCAGCCGTCCGCGGTGTCGAACAGGCTCATCCCGGCTGCGAACAAGATCGGCAGCGACAGCACCGCGTAGAACGGCAGACCGCCAACGACCGCCGTGCCAGCCAGCACCAGCAAGGCCACCTCGGTCGCGGTGTCAAAACCAAGACCGAAGAGGAACCCGACCGGATACATCTTCCACGGGGCGTCAACGTTCCGGTAAAACCGCCCGAGGAAGCGGTTCATCAGTCCGCGCTTGGCTAGCTGTTCCTCGAGTTCACGGTCGTTGTAGGCACCCGAGCGCATCTCCCGGAACACCTTGATGATGCTGGCAAGGATGACGACGTTCAGCGCGGCGATCAGGAACAGGAACACCCCGGACACCAGCGTGCCGATGATGTTGGTAGTCGTCTGCAGGTGCGAGTTCGAGTTCTTCACCTGATCGTCCAGGCCGCGGATGCCGAAGTTCAGCAGCACCGCCAGCACGAACACGACGCTGGAATGGCCAAGGGAGAAGAAGAACCCGACCGACAGCGGCCGCTTGCCCTCGTTCACCAGCTTGCGGGTGGTGTTGTCGATCGCGGCGATGTGGTCGGCGTCGAAGGCGTGCCGCATGCCGAGCGTGTAAGCCAGGATCCCGGTGCCCGCGCCGAAGACCTCGGTCTTGCTGATGTGATAGTGACCGCCCATGGCCGCGGCCAGCATCCCCCAGCCGAGCACGTTCAGGCCGACGATCGTGAGGATCATCCCGCCGGTCCTGGCCCACTCGCGGGGCGTCAGCCCATCGCGGATCTTCGCGATGCGGGCCCGCGGATCGGCCATCGGCGAACACCTCCCTGGTCTGGCTCATGATCAGTGTAGAAACTACTGCAACTGATTTGCAATAGCATCTGATTGGCACTGCACTTGCGTCGCACGGGTCGCTCAGGGCGCAGCCGTGACCAGCCGACGCTCGCGCTGCGGGCTGGGGTTACGCCTCGCCGGGGCTGGGGTTACGCCTCGCCGGGGCTGGGATCACGCCTCGCCGGGGCCGGGGTCACGCCTCGCCGGCCGGCGGCTTGAGAGTCTCTGGGGCGGGCGCCCCGATGCGCGGCCGGCTGATGTCGAGGGCCTGGACGTGGGTCCGCCCGTACCCGATCGCCGCCAGGCTGGCCACCGTCAGCAGCGCGCCGCCGGCCAGGTAAGCGGCCGGCACCCCGAATGCCCCGGCTATGGCGCCCGCGGCGACCGCTCCAGCGCCCTCGAGCACGATCAGGCTGCCGATCATCGTGCTCGTGACGTGCGCCATCCGCTCGACAGGTATGACGTGAATGAAGGTCGTCTGCGCCGCGACGGTCCAGCCGAAGGAGAGGCCAACCAGGAAGTTTCCGGCCACCACGAGCCGGGGGTCTACGCGCATGCCAACGGCGGTGAGCATGAAGGCCACGCCGCTCGCGGTCATGCAGCCGAACTGGCCGAGGATCCGCTCACTCAGCTCCGTCCGGCCGACCACCGTGGCGGAAATGGCTGCGCCCGCCGCCATCGCGGCCAGGGCCACGGGGACCCAGCCACGGTCGGCCTTCAGCGCCGGGGCCGCCAGGGACTGCGGCACCGCGCCGAGTGCCAGCCCGATCCACGCGATGGGCACCAGGAGCGCCAGCGTCCGGTCCCCGAAGATCGTGCGGATTCCCGTCGTCATCGAAGCGCGGTGCGGAGATCGTGACGGCGTCGGCAGCCTTAGCCCGGCAAGCAGCGCAGCGGCGATGACGAACGTGGCGGCGTCGGCAGCGAGCGAGGCCCCGGTGCCGATCACGATCGCGACCGACGACCCGGCAACGTAACCAACGACCTCGGACACCTGGTTAGACGTTGAGAGCAGAGCGACGAGACGCCCGCGGACGGCCCGCGGCACGCCGTCCGCGATCGCGCCGGTTCGTACCGAGTTGAATGCCGTCCTGATCCCGCCTATGGCGGCCGCCGCGACAAGCACGGACCACAACCCGGAAAAGACGATCGGCAGCGACACCGCCACCGCGCCCAGGAGGCTCAGCGCGATCAGGCCACCGCGGCGCGGGATGCGGTCCAGCCAGGGCCCGATGCCCGCCGAGACCGCAAACGCCGGCACCGCCTGGATCCCGAAGACCGCGGCCGACCCCAGCGGGTGCCCGCCCGAGCGGGAGTAGCCGGCCAGCAGCAGGGCGCCTAGCCCGACGAAGTCACCGAAGTACGAGATCGTGGCCGCGGTCCAGATGCGCCACCCGGTGGAATCGGTGAAGACTGCCCGGTACCGGGCGGCCCCGTCATCACCCACCAGCACACCTCTGCCGTCGTGCCCGTGCCGTGGTGGCCGCCGTCAGAGAAATAGACGTGTTTGCGGGCAGTGGTAACGCTTCACGTACCTTCGTCGGGAACACTATACGGAATCGGACCGTGACAGAAAGCGTGATCCGACTCGCCCGCACAATCCCACGTTACCGAGCGAAGCGTGAAACGGAACCACCGCACGACACCTGCATGCCAGCCGACTCGGTGCCGGGCTGGAACGCTCAGGCTCGACCCCCTCAGCCTGGTGTGATCATGCGGCCGGCTTGCTGGCACCTCTCCCGAACAAGGCATCCCAGGCGCCGCTTGACCGCGGAGAACGTGTCGTACGCCAGAACGCTGCAACGGGACTCGATGCCGACCTGGCAGCATCAAGTCCCGTTGCGGTTGCCGTGGCTCGCTGACCTGCACTCGGCGGGATCAGCGGGCCCGGCGTGGCCAGAAGGCCGGGCCTGGTCAGGAAGCTAGCACGGCCTCGATCTCGAGCTGCAGGTTGACCTTGTCAGACACGATCGCGCCGCCGCCCTCGCCGAGGCCGAACTTGACGTCGAAGTCGCTCCGGTTGATCTCGCCGGTGGCGGTGAACCCGGCCCTGGTGCCGCCGTAAGGGTCGGCGCCGAAGCCATTCAGCTCCAGCTTCAGCGGCACGTTCTTCGTTACGCCCTTGATCGTCAGCTCACCGTCGAGCACGTAGTCGCCGTCGGAAACCCGGACACCGGTGGAGCGGTAGGTCATCTTCTGGTGCTTCTCGACCTCGAAGAAGTCGGCCGACCGGATGTGGTCGTCGCGCTGCTGGTTGCCGGTGTTGATCGAGGCTAGCTCGATCTCGGCGGTCACGGAGGAGCTGAGCGGGTCTTCGCCGGTGACGAGCTGGCCGGAGAAGGTGTCGAACTTGCCGCGGACCTTGCTGACCATCATGTGCCGGACCGAGAAGCCAACCTCGGAGTGCACCGGGTCGATGTTCCATGTCCCGGCGACGTAGCCCGGAATGGTGGTCACCGTGCTAGGGGTGGTCATAGTCACTCCCGTACTAGTTGATTGAATACTCAAGTAATATCAGCCTGGACCACGATTGTCAAACGCTCAACCATCTAGCGGGTATGCTGGTAGCATGCGCAGTCAAGAGACCCGGTGGCTAACCGCGGACGAACAGCTAGCTTGGCGGACGTTCCTGACCGCCTGCCACACCCTGTTCGCCACCGTCGAGGGGCAGCTGCTGCGCGATTCGGACATCCCGCACGGGTATTACGAGATCCTCGTCCGGCTGTCCGAGGCGCCGGGCCGGGCACTGCGGATGACCCAGCTCGCCGAGGCGTCCACGTCCAGCAAGAGCCGGCTCTCGCACGCCGTGGCGCGGCTGGAGGAACGCGGCTGGGTCAAGCGCATGGACTGCGCCACGGACCGGCGCGGGCAGATAGCGCAGCTCACCGACGAGGGCTTCGCCGCGCTGACCGCGGCCGCCCCCGGCCACGCCGAGCAGGTCAGGCGCTCCCTCATCGACCGGCTCACCCCCGAACAGGTGACGCAGCTGCGGGAGATCAGCGACGCGATCCTCGCGGACGCCGAGCCACTGCCGGAGGACTCCGAAGGCTGCGGGGGCTGCGACACCGAATCGTGAGCTGAAACGGGCTAATCGGGCCGGCCAGCGGCCTCAAGGTTCGCGGCCATCTGCTCAGCGATCGCGGCCGGGCCGGGACCGGGAACGTCGCGCAGCCCGGTGATCACGCCAGCCTGGTCGAGCGCGCTCCGGTTCTGGCTCAGCTTGTCCTTGGCCTCGACGTCCGTGATCGTTACCTCGACTCCCACGATCGCCTTCAGCTGGCCGTTGATGTACTCCGGCGGTGCGTCGGTCACCGCCCACGGCCGTGGGTTCGCCGCCTCGTGGCGCCGGGTCAGCCTGGTTACCAGGTCGCGCAGCCACTCAGTATCCCGGTGGAACGTAACGCTGCCGGTGAGATGGACGGCCCGGTAGTTCCAGGTGGGCACCACCCGGCCGTGCCTGGCCTTGCTCTCGTACCAGGACGGCGATACGTAAGCCTGCGGCCCGTGCACGATGGCCAGGGCG
>Ga0209169_10001422_pt1 | contig 14632 bp, 14 predicted proteins | sample HubBroMetageWRM4_FD_188346 | JGI IMG/M metagenome (GOLD analysis project Ga0209169, IMG submission 188346) | Warmed soil microbial communities from the Hubbard Brook experimental Forest, New Hampshire - Hubbard Brook CCASE Soil Metagenome WRM 4... | ecosystem: Environmental > Terrestrial > Soil... | reverse complement strand
ATGCTCCCTGCAACCCCGATGGCTGCGGCACCGTCTTCAAGATGACGCTCAGCGGCAAGTTGACTACCCTGCACACCTTCGACGAGACTGACGGCGCCTACCCCTACGGAGGAGTGATCGAGGGCCCCAATAAATTGTTCTACGGAACCACACCCATCGGCGGCACCAGTGACGACGGCACGATCTTCACCATCGATTCCAGCGCCACCTTCAACACGCTCCACAGTTTCAGCGGTCCCGACGGCAGCCAACCCTACGCCATTCTGCTCGGCAGCGATGGCAACTTCTACGGAACGACCTTATCTGGGTACGGCGACGGTCCCTACCCCCGGGGCTCAGTCTTCGAGATGACTCCAGATGGGACGGTGACCAATCTCCATACTTTTGATGGAAGACACGGCAAAAACCCGTACGCTGGCTTGGTCCAGCACACCGACGGCGCGTTCTACGGGACGTCCTTCTTCGGCGGCGCTGACGGTGACGGCATCGTCTACAGCGTGTCGATGGGGCTGCCGCCGTTTGTCGAGATGCAACCTGCGTCCGGCAACATAGGAGTGGCCATCACCATCCTGGGAACGAAGTTGAAGGGCGCGACCGCCGTCAGCTTTAACGGGACTCCGGCCACGTTCACCGTGGTATCCAGCTCAGAGATCATAGCCAACGTCCCTGCCGGAGCAACTTCCGGCACGGTGACGGTGACAACGCCCAAGGATGGAACGCTCAACAGCAATGTGGCGTTTCAGGTGACGCGATAGAACGAACACGTCGCGATCTGATCCGCGACTTCCTAGCACGCTGTCATGGTGAGCGGAATGGAATCGAAGGACCCTACGCCCTTCGATTCCGCTGGGACTCCTCGGGGAATTCTGCCACGGAGTCGTGCGCGCCAAAGCGGTCGCCGTGCCGCGCTACAATAGTGGTGGAGTTTTCTATGCGTGAAGTCGTAGTGGTTTCCTCCGTCCGCACTCCTGTAGGCCGCGCGTTTAAAGGCACGCTGCGGGCTGCTCGCCCCGATGAACTCGCCGCCGTGGCAATTAAAGGCGCGCTCGATCGCGTGCCGCAGCTCGATCCCAAGGAAATTGAAGACGTGATCCTCGGCTGTGCCATGCCCGAAGCCGAGCAGGGGATGAACGTGGCTCGTATAGCTTCCCTGCGCGCGGGACTGCCGGTCGAAGTGTCGGCAGTGACCATTAATCGCTTCTGCTCCTCCGGCTTGCAGGCGATTGCCATGGCGGCCGAGCGCATCATGTCGGGCGGCGCTGAAGTCATGGTCGCGGGCGGGACCGAGTCGATGTCCATGATCCCCATGGGCGGCAACAAGATTTCGCCGAATCCCTGGCTGGTGGATCATTATCCCGATGCTTATTTGACCATGGGACTGACGGCGGAACGACTGGCGGAGCGATTTGGCATCACGCGCGAGCAGTGCGACGAGTTTTCGTTGCGCAGCCATCAGAAGGCGCTGGCTGCGATTGCTGCTGGCAAGTTCGACGAGGAAACGGTCGCGGTGCCGGTCAGCTTCACTACTCCTAATGGATCGAAACCGAAAAAACAGGAAATCAGCTTCAAAGTAGACGAAGGCCCGCGCGCCGACACTTCGATCGAGGCTCTAGGAGCGCTTAAGCCTGCATTCCATGTTAAGGGAGTGACAACGGCCGGCAATTCTTCGCAAATGTCAGACGGCGCGGCCGCAGCCGTGGTGATGTCGGCGGAGAGGGCGAAGGCTCTGGGCATCACTCCGCTGGCGCGATACGTCTCATTCGCTACGGCCGGCTACAAGCCGGAAGAAATGGGACTCGGGCCGGTGTTCGCTATCCCGAAAGCGCTTAAGTTGGCGGGGCTGAAGCTCTCCGACATTGACGTGATCGAACTGAACGAGGCCTTTGCCGCGCAGGCGCTGGCAGTGATCCGCGAAGCCGGGCTTGATCTGGAACGTGTCAATCCAAACGGGGGCGCGATTGCTTTGGGCCATCCGCTGGGATGCACGGGAGCCAAGCTGACGGCGAGTGTGATTCGCGAGCTGAAGCGGCGCAAGGCGCGTTATGGCATGGTGACGATGTGCGTCGGCGGGGGAATGGGCGCAGCGGGGATTTTCGAAAATCTTAGCTAGTGGAATTCCTGTGCGGACCTTCGTGTCCTTGGTGTGCAAGCTTTGACGTTAAGAGGAGTCTGAATATGGCGACGATTGCAGTTCCCAAGACCAAGATTTCCGGCGGCAGCTTTCTGCTCGAAGAGCGCCAGACCGCCGATGTCTTCACCCCCGAAGATTTTTCCGAGCAGCAGCAGATGATCGGGCAGACTACCGAAGAGTTTGCGGTCAACGAGATCCTTCCCCAGGCCGAGAAGATCGAGCACAAGGATTATTCGGTGTCGCGCGACCTGCTGAAAAAAGCCGGCGAACTCGGACTCAGCGGAGCCGAGGTTCCCGAGGCCTACGGCGGCCTTGAACTGGACAAAGTGACCGCCGCCATCATTGCCGACCACATGGCGAAGTACGCCGGCTTTGCCACCACGTGGGGCGCGCACACCGGCATCGGTTTGTTGCCCATCGTTTATTTCGGCACTGAAGAGCAGAAGAAAAAATACCTGCCGCGGCTGGCTACGGGAGAAATCGTCGGCGCGTATGCCTTGTCGGAAGCGACTTCTGGCTCCGACGCCATGAATTGCCGTGCCCGCGCCGTGCTTTCGCCGGACGGCAAGCACTACATCCTGAACGGCGAGAAAATGTGGATCACCAACGCGGGCTTTGCCGACCTGTTTACCGTGTTCGCAAAGATCGATGGCGAAAAGTTTTCCGCGTTCCTGGTCGAAAGAACTTTCCCGGGATTTTCCGTCGGTGCCGAAGAGCACAAAATGGGCATCCGCGGATCTTCCACCTGCCCGATCATTCTGAGTGACTGCAAGGTGCCCGTCGAAAATCTTCTCGGCGAAATTGGCAAGGGGCATGTGATTGCCTTCAACATTCTGAACGTTGGACGCTTCAAACTGGGCGCCATGTGTGTGGGCGGGGCGCGGGTTTCGCTGGAGAGCGCTGTGTCCTACGCCAAGCAGCGCAAGGCGTTTGGCAAGACCATCGGCGACTTTGGATTGGTGCGCGAGAAAATTGCCAACATGGCGACGCTGATCTATGTCGGGGAGGCGCTCGTCTATCGCACGGTTGGAATGATGGACGAGTTGCTCTCGGAAATCGACACCGCCGGTCCCGATGCGGCCGCCATAAGCAAAGAGCAGCGCAAGGCGATCGAGGAATACGCGGTCGAGTGCTCGATCCTGAAAGTCTGGGGCTCGGAGATGATCGACTACGTGGTCGACGAGACTCTGCAGATCTATGCCGGCTACGGCTTCGTCGAAGAGTATCCCGCCGAACGTGCTTATCGCGATGCGCGCATCAACCGCATTTTCGAAGGCACGAACGAAATCAACCGGCTGATCATCACAGGATTCCTGCTGAAGCGGGCGATGACCGGCCAGTTGCCGTTGTTGCCGGCGATCAAAAAGTTGATGGATGAAGTGCTGAGCGGACCTTCATCCGGCGAGGAACTTGAAGGTGCGCTGCCGGAAGAACGCAGGCTCGTCGCGCAGGCGAAGAAGCTGGGCCTGTTCGTCTCCGGCTCGGCCACGCAGAAATATATGACGACGATCGACCAGCAGCAGGAAGTGATGGGCGCGATCGCCGACATGACGATCGAGATTTATGCCATGGAGTCGGCCGTGCTGCGCACACAGAAGATGGTGGAGCAGAAAGGCGAGGCGTCGGCCGCGCTGCCAATTGCCATGACGCGCGTGTATCTGACCCAAGCACTGGAGAAAATCGAAGCAGCGGCAAAGAAAGTCATCGCCGACGTGGCCGAAGGCGATATGCTGCGCACGCAACTAGCGATCGTGCGGAGGTTGTCCAAGCACGAACCCTTCAACACGATTGCGCTGCGCCAGCAGATTGCGCAGAAAACGATTGAGGCGGGGAAATACCGCCTGGCGTAGGCGATTGCGAAACCCGGGGACATCGGCGCGTCGCGATCAGACGCTCGTGACAGCTTTAGGCAGAGGGATCGAAAATGCCAACTGGCACATTCACCGCAGTTCTGCACAAAGAGGGCGACCTCTACGTCGCCTCCTGCCCGGAAGTTGGGACGGTCAGTCAAGGTAAGACCGTCGAAGAAGCTATCGCCAACCTCAAGGAGGCGACTGAACTCTACATGGAGGAGTTCCCGCCGGAAGGATCCAGCCCCCCACTGGTTACCGTCTTCGAGGCACGTTATGCCTAGACTGCCCGCGTATCAGGGGCGGAAGCGGTCCGTGCTCTTGAACGATTGGGCTTCACTCAGGTTCGGCAACGCGAACTTGCAGCCGGCACTCTGCACCGAATCTTGAAGCAAGCCGGAGTTCGAGCCGAAGAGCTTATAGCGCAGATGTAGTCACTCCTTCGGAAAACTCGGGTCCGCCTTCACTTCTTCAATCTGCTCAGTGTGACGCTCGGAGTGCGCGGAAATCAGCAGTATCCACTGATAACAATCGAGCGTACCCAGCGCCGGGTGCGTGCCAAAGTGGTCGCGCAGATCGTCGTTCGTGGTCCGGATGTAGTCGATGGTTGCCTGGCGGCTCGCTTCAAAGGCCTTGATAAGCTCTGCCTCACTCGCCCAGCGGTTGGTCGGCTTCAGAAACTCCGGCGCTTGCGCTTTGTGACTTCGGTCGGGGACCTTCGTCAGGACTAGCTGGTCTTTCCCCGCGACCTCGGCTCGCTTCTCCGGCGCGGCAGGCGACGTCATGAACTTCGTCTCCACTAATCCAAAGATTGTGGATTCGGCAACCGCAATGTGTTCCGAGACTTCGGCGACCGACCAGCGGTCCGGCGCAGGCTTGAACCTCCACTGCTTCTCCGATAATCCAGCGATGGATTTCAGAAATGCGTCGCGAGTGGCTTGCAGACTTTTCAGCGCAACTTCGCGCTCTTCAGGCGTTAAAGTCGTGGGCGCTGGAGTTGCAGCCGTTTGAGCGATACCGGCCAACGCCAGCGTGAGGACCGCGCACAGCACTGCGAAGAACTTCCCTTGGATTTTCATTCTTTGCTTGCCCCTGTGAGATTGGAAATTCGGCTGGGCAATTATAACGGCGACAGGGTGAAGTGCAAATCGGTTCTATTCAAACCAGCCGCTGCGGTAAGCGATCCACCACGAGAAGTAGATGATAGGGATGGTAGCGCCCACCGCCCACCACAAGGGCAGAATCAAATCGGCGACCAGCCCAAGTAGGGTCATCGCTCCCCAGAAGATCTTGCGCTCCATACTATGAATTGTAAGTCTTTTGCCGATCTCACGATCCCGCTCAGCGGCTCGCGGAAAAAACTTCGGTTGGGTATCGAAAGTTTAGAAGAAGCATTCAGCACTCAGCATTCTACACTCCGCCAAGCCCCCAAGCCCTGAATTAGCTGAATGCTGAGTGCTGCATCACCCCTTCGGCTTGAGCTCTTCCATCACACTCTGAATCAGCTCTTTGGCGTCGGTGAGGTTTTTCATGATGAGCTGTATATCCATGACTGGTTTGCCCGGCCAGCGCTGGCTCTGGCAGTAAACGCCGTGCTGTCCGACGAGAGCCATGGCGTCAGTGACCAGGTCCATGGTGACGGCTAGGCGCCCGCGGGGAACGCCCATGCGCTGTTCGAAGTGCTCCAGCTCTTCCTGTTTTTCGTTGAAGACAGCCATGCAGAGATTGTAGCGGGGATATGAGTATAATTCTCGGAACCAGCAATCAGCATTAAGCACTCAGCATTCGGCCAGGCCATCCTGGTCCCGAATTGGCTGATTGCTGAGCGCTGTTTGCTGAATGCTCCCAGGAGGAACACGTCTAATGAAGAAGTTTGCCTTAATCACAGTCTCGCTGCTCGCCATCGCCACTCTCGCCTCGGCGCAAATGAGCATGTCCGAGGACAAATCCAAACGTCCCAGCCCGCCGGCTAGCGCCGAGTGCAAGTTTTCCGACGGCAAGACCGTCAAGATCGACTATTCCAGCCCACGCGCCAAGGGACGAAAGATCTTCGGCACAGCAAGTGACAAGGCTCTGGTGCCGTACGGCGAAATCTGGCGCACCGGCGCGAACGAAGCGACAACGTTGGTCACCGACACGAATCTGATGGTCGGCGGCAAGGCTGTCCCCGCCGGCAGCTACACGATTTTCACCGTTCCGAAGGCCGACGAATGGTGGCTGGTCATCAGCAAAAAGACGGGCGAATGGGGAACAGACTATCCGGGCGAAAAGGAAGATCTGACGCGCGCGCCCATGAAGGTTTCGAAAACCGCCGCGCCGGTTGACAATTTCCTGATCGCGTTCGACCAGGGCGGCAGCAAATGCACGCTGCGCATGGAGTGGGAGAACACCCGCGCCAGCGTAGTCATCACCAAGTAAGAAAATGGTTGGTATCAGGGCATCGCTTTGGCGATGCCGCAAGCGCTTCGATACCTGCAGCCCCTTTAAGGGGCTGCGGGTGCAATGTCGGGTGCAACGTCAGTGTTCGGCGCTATACTGAACCCGATGCGACCGATGCTGCGTTTTCTTTGGAACTCAACTCGCGGCCACCGGATTGCCCCCTGGCGCAGTCCGTATCTCCTATGGCGCATGGAGACCTTCACCGGCGTCAAGATGACCCAGATCGGCTTCCTGGAATTCTGGGAGTTCTTGTGGACCGAGCGCACCAGCCTGTGGCGCTTCCTGAAGTGGACGGCAGAGATGGATCGCTACGTCCATCCGAAGAGCAGCACTTAGCATTCAGCGCTTAACCTTTGGCCAACCCCAACCGGCCCGCCGCCCGACCCTTCTCGCCTACGAAAATCTGACACCATTGCAGCGGCAACCGCTGTAGGCGCTTGCCTATCCGCAAACTTTGGTATTTCTGACAGTCGCCGAACCATACCACTCAGCCTATACAGGTAGCGTAAACGGGCACGAGACCTGAACTACGGTGTAGCTCTTCGCCCTTCCCAGGGCGAACTCCTGCATTGAAATCACAAATTGAAATCAAAAGAGAGGATTTCCATGAAGATCCGAGGAAGAACTGCTTTCGCATTGGCCGGAGTCGCCGCGTTATTCGGCTCAATGTCTGCTCCAACCCTAAACGCACAGACCGCCGAAAGACCCAACGTCGTGATGCTGATGACCGACGACACAGGATGGAATGACTTCGGGGCTTATGGTGGTGGCGCAAACTTCGGCCATCCCACCCCGAACATTGACCAAGTCGCCAAGGAAGGCGCCGTCTTTACCAGTTGGTACGGCCAGGCGAGTTGCACCGCGGGCCGGGCCTCGTTCATGACCGGACGCATCCCGATCCGCTCGGCCCTTTCGGTAGTGGTTGTGCCCGGCGACCCGAACGGTCTGACCAAGAGCACTCCGACAGTCGCTGAGTTCTTCCAGAAAAATGGCTATTCCACCTACTTCTCCGGCAAGTGGCATCTAGGCGATCAGCCGAAGTTTTATCCGATCGAACATGGCTTCGACCAAATGAAAGAGTTCGCCGCGTACTATCCGGGCGTCTACACCTACGACGACACCGACAGCTTCGCACATCCCTGGTTCCCGAAGTACAACCCTGCCTACTGGGCGGAATATCAAAAGATCGTCAACCTATATGAATGGGAAGGGACCGCCGGCAAACCCGCGACCAAGGTTGCGCGTATCGACTACGACTACCTGCATGAATTCGACGTCCGTCAAGCTGACTCAGCGGTCGAATACATTCACGCCCACGCCAAAGGCGGCAAGCCGTTCTTCATGGATGTCAATTTCATGAAGATGCACAACCCGAATATTCCCGCCAGGGCGTTCATTGGCAAATCGCATCTCGGCAATTACTCAGATGCCATGATGGAACTCGACTCCAACATCGGTCGCATTATGGACGCCATCCGGGCCGAGGCTCCTAACACCATCGTCGTCATCACTGCTGACAACGGAGCGTGGCAGGACGCGTGACCAGATGGCGGCACCGTACCGTTTCGTGGAGAAAAGGGTTCGCCGTTCGAGGGCGGTTTCCGTGTGCCCGGCATCATGTGGGCGCCCGGCAAGATTCCGGCCGGCGCGCGCTATGGCGAACTGATGTCGCACATCGACCTGTGGTCAACGTTGGCGGCGATGTCTGGCCTCACCCCGCCACCTCACGGTGCGTGGAAGGACAATGACGGCAAGCCGATCTATTTCGACAGCATCGACAACAGCGCCTACATCACGGGCAAGGCAAAGCATTCCGCGCGCGACGGATGGATCTATATCGACGGCGAGACCTTCGCCGGTGCTCGCGCCGACATCGGCGGCGATCCCGACAACCCCGATCTCAAAATCGCCTGGAAATACTTGTTTACTTCCAAAGACACCTGGCTCGGTCCACAGCAGAATCTCGGTGCCATTGGCTCGGCCTACAACCTCACGATGGATCCGTTTGAGAAATACGACATGACGTTCAACGGTGCGGTGAGCACGCGCACCCCGACCACCTCGCCCGGACGCTATGCCGGCTATGACAATGGCTGGGTTCTTTCGTTGATTGATATCCCGATCATGGAGTTTGACAAATCCATCGTTGATTACCCGAACATCAAGCGCTTTCCTGGCGGAGCATCGAACGATATGAGTCCGGATCTTCAGCATCCGGACAACCCGCTGCCTTTGATGGATATCAAGAAGCTCGTGAACCATCGGAGCAGCCGACTAGCTGTTAACTTGTGTCGTGAAACACTCGGTTGAGGCCGGGGCGGCTGCAAGCCGCCCCGGCTTCTCCAAATCAAGCACGAGCTGTAGCGTTTGAGCTAAATGCCAAAAGCTAAATGCTAATTGCCGCCTTCGCCTCACCCCATCACAACATTCACTTCACTTCCTTTGCCCGCGCCCAGCAGTTGAGAGGCAGAGCCCCGGTTGGCGGCAACTTCGAGAAAACCCATGCTGCCGAGAATCCCGAAGACTTCACCGGGAGAGCCTTCGGCATAGTTCGTGCAGATGCGCGTCGCCGGCGCCTTGGTTCCAATCGCGATCTTGAACGGAGGCGGATCGATGCCGAAAAGCTGGGGCGCATCCTGTGACGTGATGTTGGTGATGAGATTGCCAAAGCGATCGACTTTCAGCACTACTCCGCGCAAGGTTTTTTCATCCACCGGCTTGGGACGGGGCGCGCCAAAGCGGACGTAGTCGGTGATCTCTTCGCCGAAGCGATCGGGTTGCACTCCCTTGGCGAGATTAGCCGCTACGGGAGAAAAAATATCTCGCCCATGGAAAGTGTTGCTGCGAGGCTGCAGAAAATAATGTTCGGCGGTGACGTGGCGGACCGAGATCCGCTCTTCGCGGGCATAGACCAGCGAAAGCACGCCGTTGTCGGGAGCGACAAAAATGTGGCGGTCGCCGGTCAGAATTATCGGCCGCCGCGTCGTGCCCACGCCGGGATCGACGATCACCATGTGCACGGTTTCAGAAGGAAAGTAGGAGTAGGCCTGCGAAACGGTCAGTGCTCCGTCGAGAATGTCGAAGGGCTGCACCGCATGGCTGATGTCAACAATTTGCGCCTCGGGAGCAATCCCCAGGATGACGCCCTTCATGGCGCCGATAAAATGATCGTTGAGTCCGAAATCAGTGGTGAGAGTGATGATCGGAATACGTGCCAATTCGTGACCTCGTTGAACCTGAAATTTTCAGGGACTAAACGAAGTATGGGACGTTGCAGGATGGAACGTCAAGGAGCACTCAGCAGTCAGCAATCAGCCTTCAGCTAATTCGGGTGGGGTTTGGCTGAATGCTGAATGCTGACTTCAGTCGACTTGCACGTCGCCCGAACCCGTATGCACCGAAACCACCGGTCCGCCGCCGTGCACTTTTCCGATCACGCTTTTTCTCGACTCATCGATGCGGCCCTGGACAGTCGTAGTCACGGGATGGCCGAGCGTGACTGATCCCGAACTGGTCGAGATGTCAACGTCAAACGCGGCGTCGGATGGCACATTCAATGTCACGTTGCCCGAACCGGTGCGGACGCTCCACATATTCTTGGGATTGCCTTTGCCGCGAATATCGCCGCTGCCCGCCTCGGCATGGAATCCACCATTGATGCCGTTAACGGTAATATTTCCCGAGCCGGTGCGGATGTCCACGTCGCCGACTGACATTTCCTCGATTTCGATGTCGCCGCTACCCGCTTTGATCTTCGCCGGACCCGCAAGCTCGCGCCCGCGGACGTTGCCCGATCCGGTCTGGAAACGCATTTCACCGGTGAGCCGAGCCAGTTTCAAGTCGCCCGACCCGCTTTCGAGTTCGACGTTGCCCTTGAGACCCTCAACATTCTGATTGCCGCTGCCGGTGTGGGCGCGAAGCGTGGTGTCCTCGGGGACAGTGATTTCATAGTCGATGGAAACGTTGTGAAGATTGATGTAGTCGACGCGAATGCTGTTGCCGGTCTGGCGAATGGGAGGATTAGCCTGCAATTCCTGAACCTCCGACTTGTGGTCGCCGCCAAACCATGAAGTGCTCGAAACAATCTTGGCATGAATCGAGACCGTGCCGGCAGCGCCATTGTGCACCGTGATGTCCCCGGAGCGGGTAAGCACTTCGAGGTCAACCGGCCCGCTGACCTGGAACGAACGATCAAAGGTTCCGATCGTGGAGGCGAACCCGGCCAGCGAAGTGGCCAAAACGAAAGCCAAAGTGCGGACTGCGCGATGAAAGCAAATCTGATTCATAGCCATTCCTCTCCAAAATAAGCGAGGTGTCACGTGTCTAGGCTTTTCCTAACACCTGAGACCTGCCCTACTGCAGTACCACCTGGTCGCCTTCCTTCAGCCCTGAGAGCAACTCAGTCTTGGCGCCATTCGAGATGCCGATATTGACGGCGAGTTTCTTCTTGCCGTCTTTGGCTTTCGGATCGGGCACTTCGACTGATGCCTTCTTGTCTTTGTCGTAAATGATCGAGCCTTCCGGAATCTGAAGCACTCCCTTGTGCTCTTCGAGAATGATTTCGGCGTTGGCAGTCATCATCGCCTTCAGCACGCCCTCGGGATTGTTGATCGAAACGCGCACTTCAAAAGTCGTGACGTTGTCCTTTTCGACGCCCATGGGCGAAATCTTCGTTACCTTGCCGGTGAAAGTTTTGTCCTTGAAGGACTCGACTTTGATGCGGGCCGGCTGTCCCAGATAAACCTTGCCGATATCGCTCTCATCCACTTTGCCTTTGACGTAAACCTCGCTGGTATCGCCCAGCGTCATCACCAGCGTGGCGGTGGAACCCAACACAAGGATCGAACTGACCGCATCGCCAATTTCCACGTCGCGTGAAAGGATGATGCCGTCAAGTGGCGACTCGATCGTGGTGTAACCGAGCTGTTCTTCAAGCTGTTTCAGATTCGCGCGATCCTGCGCCACTTGCCCCTCGGCCTGACCAATCTTCGCCTGCAAAACCTGCAACTGCGCCTTCGAAACATTTTGCTTGTTCAGCGCCATCACGTAATTTTTCTCCGCGTCGTCAAGTGCGGAAGCGGAAACCACGCCGTCCTTCGCCATCCCCTGGGCACGGACGTACGCGCGCTTGAGCAGCGGGACATCGGGCCCCTCGGCGTCAACCTTGGCGCGCTCCAGATCGGCGCGCGTACCGTTCAAGCTGGCGGTCGAGCCCTCCAATTGCGCGCGTGCCTGATCAACGCGAGCCTGGATCTCTTCCTTGTCGAGTTCGGCGAGCAACTGGCCCTTCTTCACTGTGTCGCCATAATCGACGTACAGCTTTTTCACGATGCCGCTGGCCTTGGATTTAACCTCGACCTCGGTGATGGGCGTGATCTTGCCCGTCGCCACCACGCTCTTCGCCAGGTCTCCTTTTTCAACCTTGGCAATCTTCGAGGGATCAATCTTGGTGCCGCCGCTGGACGCGATCAGCGTACCCGCCACGACCAGTACCACAACGGCCGCCGCTATCGAGCTCCAGATGATGATTCGCTTGCGCCGCTTCTTCTTACCGTTACCGTTGCCTTCCACGACTGCCTCCTGCTTGGATTCGAACCTTAGAACTTCCATTCACTGTTGTTACGGGAGCGACCTCGAAATAGTTCCAAGAAATGGTTCCGAAAATTGTTCTCTGTATCAGAGCTTTGTATGTAAGCTTCGTATCAGGGCATCGCTTAAGCGATGCCGCAGCTTCTTCTATTCTGATGCCCCTTTAGGGGCTGGAACGCCCATCATGCGACTTTTTGCGCAGGATGTTCCGCCGCCGATACCTACTTAGACCGCCAATCGGCGAAAAAGAAAGCGATCAGTTTGTGTGAGGAATCAAGGATTTACTTAATTGTACTGCCCGTCAGTTCCCAAGCCCGCGGCCGCGCTCCATCGCTTCCCTTCCCCCCACGCGATTATCCCTTTGGAATGTTAGAATTAGAGTTCCATGATTGCATCCGTGCTGCTGCGGGTGTTCGTTGTCCTGCTGCTGGTGGCGGTCAATGCCTTCTTCGCCGCCGCCGAGTTCGCGCTGGTCAGCGTGCGCGAAACCCGCATCCAGCAGCTGATTGAAGCCCATCGCGCCGGGGCCCGCACCGTCCTCAAACTTCACCAGCAACTCAGCCGCGTAGTCAACGGAGTGCAACTCGGGATCACCGTTACCAGTCTGGCTCTGGGCTGGCTCGGCGAGCCGGTTCTGGCCCGACTCTTCGAGGCCTGGATCGGAAGCGTGCCCTACGCCCGAATCTACGCTCACGCCATCGCCGTGACTGTGGCCTTCGTCAGCATCACCAGCCTGCACGTGATCCTCGGCGAGCTGGTTCCGAAGTCGCTCGCTTTGCAAAGGGCCGAGCGCGTCGCCCTCGCCGTCGCCGCTCCCATGGACGTTTTCCTGACCGTCACCGGCCCCCTGACCATGGGCATGAGCCGCGCCGCCGGCTTTGTTCTGCGCGCCTTCGGCACCCGCGAAATCCGCCACGGCTCCGTTCATTCGCCCGACGAATTAAGGTTGATCGTCACCGCCGCGCGTACCTCCGGACAGCTGTCTTCCGCGCAAGAAGAGATGCTGCTGAACGCGCTCGAACTGGACAACATCGCCGCGCGCCAGGTGATGGTGCCGCGCACCAGAATTTTTTCCCTGCCCTCCGACCTCAGCCTCGATGAAGCCTTATCACGCGTGGTTGACGATCAGCACTCGCGCGTCCCCGTGTACGATCCGCAGCGCGGTCCCGAACACATTGTCGGCGTTCTGTATGCCAAAGACCTGATGCGTTGGACGCGCCTGCGCCTCGGACTCATCGCCGATCCCTTCGCGGCCCAGCGCATTTCCCAAATGAAGATCAGCCAGGTCATGCACGATGTGCTGGTCGTGCCCGAAACCAAGTCATTGCTCGAGTTGCTAGGCGAGTTCCAGCAGCGCAAGCGCCACCTGGCGGTGGTGGTTGACGAATTCGGCTCCACCGCCGGGGTGGTCAGCGTAGAAGACGTGCTCGAGCAATTGGTAGGCGAACTGGAAGACGAATTTGACGTAGCCTCCACACAGCCGGAAGTGACCGACGCAAACGCGCCCCTCGTGCTAGACGGAGCGATCAATATTCGCGACCTCGAAACTCAATACGAGTTGAAGCTTCCGCAAGACGAGGGCTTTGAGACCCTGGCCGGCTTCGTGCTTTCGCGCCTCCAGAAAATGCCAACCGGCGGCGAAGTATTCGAATATGAAGGCCGCCGTTTTGTAGTAGAAAAAATGGATGGCCATCGCATCGCAATGGTAAAGATAGAGCGATTGCCCGCGGTAGCCCCAGCGCAAGTGCAAGCGGCTCCGGTGTCGGCGAAATCGGCGCAGCGGGCCGGAGACTAGCTGCCGATGCTGCGCTACATCATCTCCCGAGTCCTCTACACGCTCCCAGTCATCTGGCTGGTCGTCTCCACCGTCTTCCTGCTGATCCACTTCGTCCCCGGCGATCCCATACAACAAATGTTAGGAGAAGGCGCCGCCGCCGGAGACATCCAGGCCGCCAGACACGCCTACGGACTGGACGTCCCGCTAGGCGAGCAATATCTGAATTACTGGCGAGGCGTGCTCCACGGAGATCTAGGCAAATCGCTGCGCTTCAACCAGGGAGTTACGAAGTTGATCGCCCAGCGCTATCCCTACACATTGCAGCTCACTTTAGCGGCTCTGTTCGTGGCGATTGTGCTGGCCATTCCAGCGGGCGTGCGCTCCGCCCAAAGACGCAATCAATGGGATGACCGCACCCTAAGCGTAGTCAGCCTCTTCGGCCTGTCATTCCCAAACTTCGCGCTAGGCCCCGTGTTGATCCTGATCTTCTCCATCAAACTAGGATGGCTCCCCGTCTCCGGCTCCGGCACCCTGGCCCATCTAGTGCTTCCAGCCATCACCATGGGCGGAGCCTTAGCCGCAATCCTGACCCGCATGGTGCGGACTTCGATGTTAGAAGAGCTAGGCCAGGACTACATTCGGACCGCCCGCGCCAAAGGCCTGCCCGAGCGCACCGTAGTCTATCGCCACGCCCTGCGCAATGCCATGATCCCCATCCTAACTGTCCTGGGATTGCAATTCGGAGCCTTGCTAGCCGGCACCATAGTGACCGAAACCATCTTCAGTTGGCCCGGCATAGGACGCCTTACCATTCAAGCCATAGGCAACCGCGACTACTATCTGGTG
>Ga0209169_10001421_pt1 | contig 14633 bp, 12 predicted proteins | sample HubBroMetageWRM4_FD_188346 | JGI IMG/M metagenome (GOLD analysis project Ga0209169, IMG submission 188346) | Warmed soil microbial communities from the Hubbard Brook experimental Forest, New Hampshire - Hubbard Brook CCASE Soil Metagenome WRM 4... | ecosystem: Environmental > Terrestrial > Soil... | reverse complement strand
ATGATTGATGGGTGAATACAGCCCGGGCGCTTTGGGCAAGCCCGCCAGGAGCGCGGCTTCGTCCAACGTCAGTTGTTTCGCGGGCTTGCTGAAATAGTATTCCGAGGCAGCCTCAAATCCGTACGCTCCGTGCCCCAAAAAAATCTGGTTGGCATACAGAGTGAAAATCTGCTCTTTGGTAAAGCGGCGTTCGATCTGGATGGCCAGTAGGGCCTCTTCGATCTTGCGGCGAAAAGACCGGTCAGGAGAAAGAAACAAATTGCGCGCCAGTTGCATGGTGAGCGTAGACGCTCCCTGCACCTTGCCTCCCGACTCGATGTCGCGATAAGCCGCACCGGCGATGCGCCAGACGTTGATGCCCCAGTGGCGATAGAAGTCTTTGTCCTCAATCGAAATCAAAGCCTCACGCAGCACTGGGGGGAAATCGTTGTAGCTCGCGACCACGCGCCGCTGCAAAGCAAAAGACCCGATGATTCGGCCCTGATCATCGTAGAGTTCCGTGATCGAACTCGGGCGGTAATGCTCCAATTGCTCTACCTGCGGCAGGTCGGTGGTATAGACCAGCAAAAGGCCCGCCGTGGCGCCGGCCAAGGCCGACAGCAGCACCAGCAGGCCAAACAAAACCCTGCCCACCAGCTTGCGTGGCGCCACTTCGACTTCCGCCGGCGGAAGGTCCTGGTAGATCAACTTCATGGGAGGCCAGCGCCAGAATAGCAGGGCGCCCGACCGTTAGGTAGCTGGCGACAGAGCCGAAGGATTTCCTTTGTGTCCTTCGTGGTTGAGGCCTTCGTTCTCCTCTGTGCCTCTGTGTCTCTGTGGTGAATCGCCTTACGTCGACCGGTAAACGATTTTTCCACTCACGATCGTGGCCACCACTTTGCCGGTGAGTTGCCAGCCGTCGAATGGAGTATTGTTCGACTTTGAGCGGGACTTCGCGGCCTCAAAGGTCCAGCGTTTCTTGGGATCGAAAATCGTGACGTCCGCGTGACCGCCACGCGCCAGCGTACCGCGCCCGCGCAGTTCAACCACCCGCGCCGGGCCCGCGGTAAAAAGCTCGACAATCCTGGCCAAGGAGATTTTATTTTCGCGATGCAGGCGGGTAATCGCCAGCCCCAGCGCCGTTTCCAAGCCGGTGATTCCGAACATCGCCTTCTCGAATTCAATGATCTTCTCGTGGGTGGCGTGGGGTGCATGGTCGGTGGCGATGGCATCGACGGTGCCGTCCGCCAGAGCCACGATCAGCGCCTCGCGGTCCGCCGCCGAACGCAGCGGAGGATTCATCTTGCAATAGGTGTTGTATTCTCCTACGTCACTGTCGACCAGCGTGAAATGATGGGGCGTCACCTCGCAGGTCACGTGAGCTTTGCTGCGTTTGCCCCGGCGTACCGCTTTGAGGGCGTCAGCCGTAGAGAGATGCGCTACGTGCAAACGTGCTCCGGCAAACTGTTGGGCGAGTTGTACATCTCGATCCACGATCAACGCTTCGGCTGCCACGCTCATGCCTCGCAATCCCAGCCGGAATGAAGTCGCGCTTTCGTTCATCGAGCAATTTTCAGTAAGACGCGTGTCCTCGGCGTGTTGAATTACCGGCAGATTGATTTCCGCCGCCAGGCGCAGCGTGTCTCGCATGGTGGTCTCGTTCAGGATGGGACGCCCGTCATCGCTGACGCCGACGGCTCCAGCGCGTTGCAATCCCCGAAAATCCGTAAGCACTGCCCCTTTGCTGGCCTGCGTGGCGGCAGCAATCGGAAACACGTTTACCACGGCTCCACGCTGTGCCTGCTGGAGCCACGTTACCCATTCCACCGAGTCCACCACCGGCGAGGTGTTGGGCATGCAGCAAACTGAAGTGAACCCTCCGGCAGCCGCCGCGGCGGTTCCGGTGGCAATGGTTTCTTTGTAGCTCTGCCCGGGTTCGCGCAAGTGCACGTGCAGATCGATGAAGCCCGGCGCAACCACTAAGCCGCGCGCATTGAAGGTCTGATCAGCACTGCCGCGAGCTTTATTAGGCGGAGCAATGTCCGCCACACGGCCATCGTGCAGCAAGACGTCCATCAGGCCGTCGATTTTCGCCGCCGGGTCGATCACATGACCGCCCTTGATCAGCAATCCGCCCGATTTGAGCTTGTCGTGTGCCATCAATTCAATCCGCTCCCAAACTGCGGTGTCATCCTGCCTTCCCCATCGCTCGGGCCAGGATCGCCATCCGAACTGGCACCCCGTTCGCAACCTCTTCCACAATTGCCGATTGGGGACAATCCGCTACTTCCCAAGTGATTTCCAGTCCACGGATGATCGGACCAGGATGCATCACCATGGCGTCGCGCTTCGCCAGTTTGAGCCGTGCCATGGTCATTTGATAGCGGACAATGTAGTCCTGCAAACGGATTTTCATCCCCGCCAGCCGTTCCTTCTGCACTCGCAATACCATGACGACATCCGCGCCGCGCACCGCTTCCTCTGCGGTGCGGGTAATATGCAAGTTGGGTGCGAGGCTGGCGGCCAATTCCGGCAGCATTTCGGGCGGCCCGCACAGCGTGATGCGCGCCCCGAACTTACTCAGTAGATGAATCGCAGAACGCGCCACCCGGCTGTGATAAATATCTCCCATGATGACGATCTGCAGACCGTCCAGCTTTTTCTTGTGCCCCAGAATGGTGTACGCGTCAAGCAGCGCCTGCGAAGGATGTTCATGCATCCCGTCGCCGGCATTGATCACCGGAATCTTCAGGTGCTTCGCCATCAGCAAGGGCGCGCCTGCCGCGGGATGCCGGATCACCATAACGTCGGCTCCCACGGCTTGCAGCGTGTAGGCAGTGTCGAGCAGCGATTCTCCTTTTTCAATGCTCGAACCGCTCGAAAGCACGAGCGTGGTCATCGCCCCCATCTCCTTGGCGGCGATTTCAAAAGAACTGCGAGTCCGGGTCGAGGCTTCGTAGAAAAGAAGCAGCACGCGCTTGCCACGCAGCAGCGGACGCGGCTTGAGCGGATTCATCCGCCGGGCCAACCGTAGCAGCTCCGTGATCTCCTTCACCTCGAGATGTTCGATGTCCAGCAGAGAACCGCGTGCAGTTTTGGTCATCACGTGCCCAGGAAAAACGGCACGGGCGAGACGCCCTTGCCTTAAGTCTTCATTCCATCGTGGTTCAACCCTGCTTTTCCACCAGCAGGACCTTTTCGTCGCCGTCCAGTTCCCGCAACTTCACCTCAATGATCTCCTGCGGCGTGGTTTGCACCTTGCGCCCCACGAAGGTCGCCTCAATCGGCAACTCGCGATGGCCGCGATCGATCAATACGCACAGTTGCACCTGCCGCGGCCGCCCTTGGCGAAACAAAGCGTCCAGCGCGGCGCGAATCGTGCGCCCGGTGTAAAGCACATCGTCGGCAAGAATAATGTTCTTGCCGGCCACGGGAAACCCAATCTCGCTCTTCTGCACCACCGGCTGTGCCCCCACCGTGGAAAGGTCGTCGCGATATAGGCTGATGTCCAGCGTGCCCACCGGTACCGGAGTCTTTTCAATGCGCTGGATCATCTCTCCCAGCCGCTGTGCCAGAAATACTCCGCGCCGCCGGATACCCACGATCCCCAAGCCCTCTGCGCCGTTGTTCTTCTCGATGATTTCATGGACCAACCGGACCAGCGTGCGCTCGATTTCCGATGCCGACATCAACTGCGCTTTCTCTTTCAGGTTGGCGGGACGGGTCGAAGGTCGCGGCGTCATGAACGCTGAATCATACGCGGGGGGAGCACAGTCGGGCAAGCAGCCGGCGGATGAAGCCCTATAACCGGTCTTTTCTTCGCATTAGGGCGGCTCCAATTGCGCCCCCTAGACTACAAAGAACCAGAACAAACACCAGCAACAAAACCATCCCCGCACCCATCATGAAGACGAGTCCGGCGGGGCTCTTCAGGTATTCGGCCGTTTGCTGGGTCCGCGGATCCGAGCCACGCGCTGCCGCTTGCTCAATAATGGTCTTCAGCATCGCGTCCCGCAACTCGCCACCGCTATGAAAGACCCAAGTCCCCACGGCACTCAGAATCGCAAAAATCCCGAAGCCCAGAAGTCCACTGACCGCACCCAGGCGGGCTCCCACAGCGGGGGTCAGGTTACTGGCCGGATTGCGGCGGCGGTAAAACAGGACGGAAAACACCCCGGCAGCAATGATTCCCAATCCAAACACGCCCAGGGCGATGAACATCAGGAAAGCCGCAATTAGCCCGGCCAGCGCCGCCGCCGGCAGGGCTTCCGACCACTCAATGGAGTTTCCGCTATAGGTTGGGAAAGAAGCTGCGCTCAGTTCGGCGACAGACTCCGTCGCACTCCCGCCCCCAACCCGAATTTGCGGGGCATTACACTGCGGGCAAAAGGGAATACCATCTTCCACATTCGAGCCACACTTATAGCAAGGATGTTCCACCGGACTTCAAGGTACCGCAGGGCAGACCAACGCGCAAGGAAGGCTTAGACGGCAGTATCTCATGGGAAAGATCCCTCAGACTCGTTCCCTCCGCGCACTCCGCCGGCTTTCTCTGCGATCTCCGCGATGTAAGGCTTTATGCTTTCAGAAGTCGCGCCTAAATCTCACCCTGCTTACCGCGCGTGTGCACATAAACCATCTCGAAGGTCGAGCCCTTTCCTTTTTCTGCAGGTTCGATAGCCACCGCGTGCTGATCATCTTCAGTCCCGACCTTGAGTTCAATCACCCTGCCGGTGTTGTCGCCTTCACATTTCAACTCTTTCGACTTGTTTGATACCTCGCCTCCTTCATCAATGTTCACCCCGCTGTTGTCATTCCCGTGATGGCTGCTGTGGCACTCCAGCACCTTGCCGTACTTCTTCAGCTTCTCACGATAAAATGCGACAACCTTCGCGGCGTCGTCATCCGAATCGTAATGCGCGACCAGCAACTTCACGCCGAACGCCGAAGTGAATAGAGCCAGATTGGCATTGCTCCGGTCCTCGTCATGCATGCGTAACCGTGCTCCCGGATAGGCAGGCAAACCAAGCTCGCGCAGATCGACATCCGAGCCCACATGCACGTCACCCAGTGTGCTTTTGAGATCGAAGGTCTTGTCTTTTCCATTGTCGTCTGTCGCTTGGGCATTGGCGCTGGCGCCTGAAAAACCAAGCATCACGGCCAACACCACCGCACAAACCACCGAAGCTGGCTTTCGCTGAATTGAAATATTCGAAATCATGAGTTCTCCTAAATCGTGCCTTCTTTGCCTCTGGTCTGGATGAACACCAATGCGAAATCCGTTCCATTGCCCTCAGGTTCCACCGAAACCAGGTGCTGATTGTCTTCCGTCCCGACTTTTAGCTCGACCACGTTTCCGTTGTTGTCGCCATCGCACCGAACCTCCCGCTTACTGTTTTCGTGGCCTGCCTTAACCGTGAGGTCGCCGCCATGCTTGTCGGTGCGGCACTGGATCACCCGCCCAAATTTTTTCAATTGGTCTTGGTAAAACGCCTGCACTTTACTCGGCGGATCGTCCGACTCATATTCAATCGCCACCACCTTCACTCCAAAGAAACTGCTCGAGATGTTCACGTTGGCGTTCTTGCTATCGTTGTCCTTTTTCTCTTTCTGTCGCGCGCCGGGATAGACCGAAAGACCCGTGTCCCTGACGTTGGCCTGCTCGTCGACGTGAATACCTCCAACCGGAGTCTGAATATCCACCTTGCTGTTGTCGCCGTCATGGTCTTTCACATCCACCGTGCAGGCCAAAACCGTCAGCCAGCCCGCAAATGCCGCAGCGATCAGAAACTTCGCTCTATTGTCCAGACCTTTGGGTATGAGCATATTGAGTTTCTCCTTCAGCACTCTGCGCTGCGCGCTCAATTCCGGCGCCGCGCTCGGCGATACCTGGGATCGTCACCGGAAGATGGCCGTGTATGGCAATCTCTCCAAACAGCGCCTTCGTCGCGCTCACCTCTGCAATCGACACGTTGGAGAAGGTGCAAACATAATTTTGGATCGCCGGGAAGCTTTGTGCCACATACGGGTTCCCCATCGCCAAAACCACCGTCTTGTCTTTCCCCCGGTTCAAGATTTCTTGTAGCAGCGCCGCACTGGCATCGGGAAGACTGACGGAGTTGGTCAACCCATTCGCCCCCTGCACCGCACGCCCCGCCACCGGAACCGCATAAACCGCCGCGATCACCCTTTGCGCCTCATCCACGGCTTTCAGTACGCCGGACGACATGCCATCTACAATTCTGGAGTCCACGTACATCACGTTCACGTCCGCCTCGCGAGCACGAATCTGGTTCTCCAGGGTTCGGCCGGCATCCGCTCGCACATCATCCACCAGAACCACCACCACCAGCCGGTTCCGCACCTCTTCCCCTTTCTGATACGGCAGGCCGCCCTCAACAGTTCCCATTCGTTTGAGGGGCAAAAGCTTGCCGTTATCGCGCACCAGAGTGACGGCGTCATCCATAATGTGTTGACCCAAAGCCACGTTATCGGGCTCACCGATCACTTCGGAAAGCTTCTCAATATTCACCAGCCGTTCTTTGTTAAGGCCGACTGCTGCCTTTGCTTTCAGTATCTTAAGGACGGAGGCATCGAGTCGCGCGGGGGAAATCTCGCCGCTCTTCACAGCTTCCAACACCGCCTGGTACGAAGCGTCCAAATCCGCCGGGATAATCAGCAGATCATTGCCTGCCTTGAACGCATCGACCGCGGCGCGTCCGATGTGGGCGGCGTAAAGCCGAGTGAGGCCCGCCATATCCAGAGCGTCGGTCACCACAATTCCTTTGAATCCGAGCTGCTCCTTCAGCAGGCCCGTCACAATGGCAGGCGACGTTGAAGCCACTCGATCCGGCTGTGCATCCAGCGCCGGAACCGTGACATGCGCCACCATGACCGAATCCACGCCAGCTTCAATGGCCTTGCGAAACGGCGGCAGTTCGACCGACTGTAATCGGGCCATGTCGCCCGTGACTTGCGCAACCCCGAGGTGCGAATCTGTGGAGGTATCCCCATGACCCGGAAAATGCTTGGCGGTCGTCATCATTCCGTTGGACCTTGCGCCACGAATATAGGCAGTCACCAAGTCCCCGACTTGCCGCGGGTCTTCGCCGAAAGAACGTGTATTGATGATCGGGTTCGCGGGATTCGAATTCACATCCGCGACCGGAAAGAAATTCCAATGCACTCCGATGGCCCGCGCTTCCTGCGCGGTGATCCGTCCAAAGGCCTCAGCATATTCCGGATTGCCGGTTGCCCCAAAAGCCATGGCATGAGGAAATTCCGTCGCCCCATGTAGCCGCATGGATAAACCCCGCTCGAAATCCGCCGCTATCAACAACGGTAGCTTCGAATCCTGCTGCAACCGATTGAGCAGCACGGCGGCTTCATAGGGCTCGTTGCGATAGAGAAAAGGCGGGTCCCAGCGCACTGTCATCGCAAAAGAACCAAGGTGATATTTACGCATGGTGTCGCGCAGTTGCAGATATTCAGGGCTGGCAACGTTGAGAAACTCCGCCCGTACCCAGACCATAAAAAGCTGGCCGACTTTTTCCTCGGGCGAAAGCTTGCGTAAGGTCTTCTCTGCCCACCTTTCCCCGTCACGGTCAAGGTGAATCGGGCCAGCCGGTTGGCTCGTGTCTTTGCCCAAAGCTGGGCAGACCAGGACCAACGCCAATAAAACAACCTCAAGGTTCCGGAGCATGAGTCAGAAGATAACACGCACGGCGGAGCCCCGTGTTCGTCCCCTAATCTTTGTGCTACATTTGGCCGTTATGCGGGCCCGGTCGTGTCCTCTGGTCGATTGCCATCGTGCTTTTCACTCGCTTAGGAGGCCGCTTTCTGCTCTCAGTCTGGCCTGCCTTTGCCTCCACGGCGTTTTTGGTCCGGCGATGGCCCAACCCAGGAACGCGCCCTTCCACGACAATCACATTTCATCGCAATCAACCGGCTCCGTAGCGGAGCGCATCGCTGCTCAAAACACTCTGTTCAAACAGCAGTTCGAAGATGACATGAGGGCTTCTCCGGAGAGTGAGACCGCCAGGGGAGACTACCGGGACAACGCCAAGCTCGACGACTACTCTCTCGCCGCCAGTGCCAAGCAGAATGCCGTCGACCGCGCCTACCGCGCGAAGCTCGAAGCCATTCCCACGCAGGGGTTTCCCGAGCAGGACCGCATCTCACACGATCTCTTGCTTCGTATTCTGGACAATCGCCTTGCAGACTACGCGCTGAAAGACTATGAGATGCCCATCTCGCAAATGCAGGGCATTCACAACGGGCTCGCCGATCTTCCGAACTCCGTGCCACTGGATACCGTTCAGCATTACGAAGATTACATTGCGCGCCTCCGCCAAATTCCCCGCGCTTTCGAGCAGACCATCGACGTGCTCCGCCAGGGAGAAAAAGACGGATTGATGCCAGTCCGGGTTCTCATCGAGCAAATACCGGCCCAGTGCCAAGGCACGATTACTGAAAATCCCTTTCTCGCCCCAACCAAGAAGTTTCCCGCTTCCATCCCTGACGAAACCCAGAAGCGGCTGACGGAACAGATTGTGCAAGTGGTGAATTCCGAGGTGCTGCCCGCTTATCGCCATTTCGCAGACTTCATCGCCAACGACTACGCTCCCCACAGCCGCGCCTCAATCGGCCTGAACAGTTTGCCTGACGGCGCTCGCCGCTACCAGCAAGCCATTCGCGAGCAAACCACAACCGATACGTCCCCGGCTGAGATTCACGCGCTCGGCCTTCGAGAGGTTGCGAGGATCAATGGCCTGCTCACCCATCTCGCCCTCAAGGCCGGCTACAAAGATCTCAGCAGCTTTCGCGTCGCGCTCAACAGTGATCCCAAGTACGTGCCGAAATCTGCGGATCAGATCGTCGACGACTTCCGCCGCTACGTTGGCCAGATGCAGCCACGCCTCCCCGAACTGTTCGGCGTGTTCCCCCAGACCCCGCTGACTGTGGAAGCTGCGCCTGCCTCCCAGCCCAACAACCCCACTCACTACATTTTTGGCACTCCCGATGGAAGCCGGCCCGCGCGGGTAGTAGTCGCGACTTCCAATTTCGCTCAGCGAAAACTGCTCAGCGACGAGACGCAGGCCTACCACGAAGGTATCCCCGGCCATCACATGCAGATTTCCGTCCAGCAGCGCCTCACCGGCCTGCCGGAATTTCGTCTTCACGTTATCAACAACGCATACGCTGAAGGCTGGGCAGTCTATGCGGAGGCACTCGGCAAAGAGATCGGGTTCTTTCAAGATCCCGCTTCAGATTACGGACGACTCAATCTGGAACTGATGCGCGCTGTTCGCCTGGTGGTCGACACCGGCATTCACTCCGAAGGTTGGACCCGCGAACAAGCCGTGGCCTACTTCAGCGAAAGCGGCGCCGGAGACGAGCCTACCATTAAGGCTGAAGTTGACCGGTACATTGCATGGCCGGCACAGGCCCTCAGCTATCAGATCGGCAAGCTCAAGATTCTCGATCTCCGCAATCGCGCGAAACAGCAGCTTGGCGCCCGTTTCGATCTCAGGGCCTTCCACGATGAAATTCTCAGTGGAGGAAGCCTGCCACTCGACATGCTGGAAGCCCGCGTCGATAGTTGGATTGGAAGCCAGCTTCCGAGCGCTGCCAAATGAAGATCCGGCAAAGGAAAATTGGTGAAAATTCCTACCCATTCACCCAACCTCAAGGCGATCCTCTACCAACTTAACCGCCGATTGCTGGATCCCCATCTCATCCCCAAATCCCGTCAGCCAGCAAACCTCCGGCTCTCGACGGAACCATGTCATCTGTCGCTTGGCGTAGTTGCGATGCGCCTGCTGCGCCGCTTGCAGCGCCGCATTCTCATCCATCTCACCCCGGACCAGCTGTTTTGCCTGCTTGTACCCGAGTGAGCCCAGCGGCCCCGCATTTTCCCCATACTTATCGAGCAGCCGCCGCGTCTCCTCCACCAGCCCGGCCGTGAACATGTGCCGTGCCCGCTCATTGATGCGGCCGTAGAGCGCATCCCGCTCGGGACTCAACCCAATCCGCAGAATGCGAAATCCCCCCAGCGGCTCCCGCCCCTGCTGCCACATCTCCGTCATCTTGTGACGAGAAGACAGGCAAACCTCGATGGCCCGAATCAGCTTGGGCAGATCATTCGCGTGGATTTTCTCCGACGCCTCCCGGTCCATCCGCGTCAGGATCCGGTGTAAATGGCTTGTTCCTTTGCCCTCTGCTTTTGCACGCAGCCTTTCTCGCAACTCTTCCGACCGCCGCGGTCCCGGCGAAAGGCCGTCGAGCAATGCCCGCAAGTAGAGCCCCGTTCCGCCAACGACCACCGCCAGGCGCTTGCGCTGCTTAATCTCCTCCAAAACCTCCCGCCCTTGCCGGGCATATTCACCTGCTGTGATGTAGCCCGTCGGCTCCACAACATCCAGCAGATGGTGGGCCGCGCGGGCGCGTTCCGCAGCAGTTGGTTTCGCCGTGCCGATCTCGAATTCGCGATACATCGCGACCGAGTCGCAATTCACAATCTCGCCCTGGAACCGTTCCGCCAACGCCAAAGAAAGCGCGGTTTTCCCGCTCCCAGTCGGACCCAGCACAACCACCAACAGCGGTTCTAGCGCCACGGCTAGCGCGCGCTCCACGGGATGTGATGCCAGTAGCGAATCAGGGTAAGTACGAGGATTAACATCGCAATAACCAGCAGGCCGGTAGCTTCCAAAGTGTAAACCTGTGGCGTGCGATGAGGTTCGGCCGAAGTTGCCTCCGGCTGCCGTTTTGCTCCAGCGGCGGGCACAACATGATTGTAAGCCTTGCAGCCATAACCACAGCAAATCCTTGGAACCCGGTTGACCAAGGTTGCGTATCATCGCCTGACGCCGGGGCTATGTGCGCCTCTTGCGCAGGAGCAACCTCATGCAACGCTTAACATTCGCGCTCTTAGGTTTAGTGCTGGCCGTGGCCCCTTTGTCCCTCGCTGATGACTGGTCCAAAACCTACAACATCTCGGGAAAGCCCGATCTCCGTGTGGAAACCTCCGACGCCAACATCCGAGTTGACACCTGGGACCAGAAGACCATCGACGTTCACATCACCAGCAACCGCTATAAATTCGCCGACAACGGCCTCCGCGTCATCGAGCGCCAGAACGGTGATGCGGTAGAAATCGAGTTGCGCTTCCCGCACCACGTTTTCATGGTCCAGGTTGGCAGCTACAAGGTCGATATCGAGGTCCATATGCCCCGCCAGGGCCGGGTAAATCTGCGCACTGGCGACGGCTCCATCGAACTCTCGAATTTCAAGGGTGACATGGACCTGGAAAGCGGCGACGGCCACGAGCAGATCGAAGCCGTCGACGGCAACCTTCGTGCCCGCACCGGTGATGGCCACATTCGCGCCGCCGGCCGTTTTGACGCGCTCGACCTCAACACCGGCGATGGCCGCATCGAAGCTCGTGTATTGCCCGGCTCAACCATGGCGTCCAGTTGGAACATTCACACCGGCGACGGCAGCGTAACGCTTCAGATCCCGGAGAGTTTTGCCGCCGATGTGGACCTTCGTACCAACGACGGTCACATCAACCTCGAAATGCCGGTCACCGTCGAAGGCCGCATGGGCGACAAAAACATCCACGGAAAAATTAACGGCGGCGGAAACCTGCTGACCGTCCACACCGGCGACGGCTCGATTCACTTGGAAAAATCGTAGAAGAGACTGCCTACTGCATTTCGCTCTTGCTCGGGTTGTAAAGAAACTTAAAGCGAAGAGCCAGATACTGGCCTTTGAACTCGGTGGGCAACGGTGGAAACGGAATGGAACTAGTAATCCCCCCCCACGCCCCGCGGTCGAGTGCGGTATCCCCCGAGGAATCATCCAGCTTCAACCCCGCCACACTCCCGTCCTTCAGGATGGCAAACTCGATCGTCACGTTTCCCTTCTTCAGCAGCGGCGCTCTCGCAGACTCAGGAATCAGGTTGTACCAATTCATTTTTACATCGTGCAATACCCGCGCCAGGTATGGCCCGAAGTCAACACCCATGGTGTCGCTGAGGACCTCCAACCCACCGTACGCAGCGCCTTGTTTGCCCAGGCCCAAACCAAAATCGCCGTTCTGTCCGCCAGATCCGCCATGGGCGGATGCCACAGCCCTTTCCGCCTGCTCCGTTGCCGATCCCACATATCGTGAGCCGGAACCGAACACGTCCTTGGGTGATAACACCGGCGGCGTCTGAAGGCGGGCGTTGAGATTCTGATCCGGCGGAGGCGGCGCAGGCGATTGCTGCTGTGGCTGCGGTGCAGGCGCGGCCTGAGCCTCGGCCGGGGCCGCAGACTGCTGCGGCGCACCGCTCGGCCCCGGCGGACCCGGACGGCTGCTGTCCAGAATTTTCTTCAATTCCTTGCGATCAATTTGCGGCGCCTTCGACGTCGCAATCCGATTCTTGTCCGAAATAATGTTCGTCTCCGGAGGCTTGGCTGGCGGCTTTTGCTGGTCCGGCGGAAGCTCGAGATACGTAAGGTCCTTGTCCTGCGGCAAAGCGTTGGGACTCAGGACTGCCGTTTGTCGTGGCATCAGACCGGCAATTCTCCCCGAGTTCACGATCACCAGCACCACCAGCAAGTGGACGACGACTGAAATCCAGAATGATTCCCGGCGCCGTGAATGCGCCAGATCATCCTGAAGTTGAAGCACCAGAGTTGGAGCTTCGTCAATCTCCCGGTAGGCCGACTCCCAGTAGCGGGCATCGTACAAATCTCCGCCCTCAGGTTTTCTTGGCGCAGGTGTTGTAGAGGGCGGCGTCGACGGCGGGATTTGCGTGGTTGACATCGAACGGCTTACCCGTTGGTTAGACACGAGCCGCAGGATATTAGTTGTAGCAACAGCAATCCTGCCGGGTTACCGTAACTGTCGGTCTCACCCTTACATTTGTGGCGTCTGCGGCCCAATGGCTTATTTTCGCATCTTTTTCGCGAATCTGCGATGGCCTGGAAGGCTAGCTACTTCAGGTCGCATCCAGATCATCACTTGGAAGCCCGATTGACAATACTTTACAGAGAGCCGGGGCCCAAAATTGCCGAAATCCGCCCCTTCTGCGAACTCCGTGGGCTGTTCTCTGCGCTCTCTGCGGCTGTTCTCTGCGCTCTCTGCGTTTCAAGGTTTTGGCAATTCGCTATTTGCGGGAAATCCACCCAATCAGCGATGCAGTTCCGCCAGCCTAATCTTGCTCCCATGGTCGCGGATCGCCCCCACAATATCAAGCGCCACGGCCAGCGCGCGACGGCCATCTTCCAGGTCCACTAGAGGCCGGGAGCGCATTCGCACCGAGTCCAGGAAACTCTTCAGTTCCGCATACAAGGGTTCTTCCTGGACGGTGGCAAGTTTGGCCACCTGGATCTGCGGATTCACCGACGGCCTACCCGCGCCTTCCCCGCCCACAGAAAAGACCATGGCATCCTGCCGTCCGTAATCCAGCGAGACATACTGCTTCGGCTGGAAAAAACGCAACTTGCGCACCAGTTCGGTCGACACCCGGCTGGCCGTAAAATTGGCCACGCAGCCGGAATCGAACTCAATCCGCACGTTCGCGATGTCCACTTTGCTCGAAAGAATCGGCAACCCGACCGCGCGAATTTCCTTCACCGGCGAATTAACAAACGACAACACGATGTCGAGGTCGTGGATCATCAGATCGAGCACCACGTCGACATCCAGCGACCGCGGGGTAAACACGCTGAGCCGATGAACTTCAAAGAACATCGGCTGCGTGATCACTGGAAGGGTGGCGCGGACGGCCGGATTGAACCGCTCCAAATGTCCTACTTGGCCAATTCGCTTGTGCTGCCGGGCCAACCCGATCAGTTCATCGGCCTCAGCCAGCGACGACGCCAGCGGCTTCTCGATCAGCACATCGACTCCGGCTGCCATCAACTGCCGGGCACTGTCGAGATGATGAACGGTGGGAACCGCGACCGACGCCGCCTCAACTTCGCTGTGCGTAGTGAGCAGTTGCTCCACCGAGCCGAATCCCCGGCAGCCAAATTCGCGAGCAACCGCGTCCGCGCGAGCGGTGTCGCAATCGACCACGCCCACCAACCGCACCGGTGCTCCTTCTTTCGCCAGTTGCTGATAGACGCGCGCGTGGTTTCGTCCGAAAGCCCCGACACCAACCACTGCGACGTGAATGAGATGATCCGGGGCCACGATCTACTTCGCCTGCGCCTTCTTCAACAGTGCGATTTGCCCCGCATGATAAAGCTCGTGCTGCACAATCCCGCTGAACATATAGAAATGATCGTAGTATTTCTCCGGCTTGCCGGGAACCGGCTCGAACAAACGCGCATCCGGAAAAGCCGCTACTGCTTTCACCAACGAAACGTGCTTTTGCTTGACCTGTTCCACCGTCTTTCGCCAAGCCGTTTCGCTGGTATCGTTGACCGGCGGGAAGTTCTCTTCGTCACTGAGCTTCACCGCTGTTCCTCCCGCCCGGCGCAACACCGCGTCGTCCCATGCGGCAACGTGCAGCAGCAATTCCCAGATGCTGTGAGCGCCCTTAATCGGATGGGCCGCTGCCGTCTTGGCGTCGACGTTGGCCAGCAGCTCAAGCATGGAATCCCCATGCCAGGCTTCGCCCTCAAAGGCCCGGCGGATCTGATCAGAGAGACGCGCA
>Ga0209169_10001420_pt1 | contig 14633 bp, 10 predicted proteins | sample HubBroMetageWRM4_FD_188346 | JGI IMG/M metagenome (GOLD analysis project Ga0209169, IMG submission 188346) | Warmed soil microbial communities from the Hubbard Brook experimental Forest, New Hampshire - Hubbard Brook CCASE Soil Metagenome WRM 4... | ecosystem: Environmental > Terrestrial > Soil... | reverse complement strand
CACGTCAGCACGTAGTCGGTCGAGGTGGGCGCGACGAGCGCGACCCGCTGCCCGGGGCGCAGTCCGTCGCCGAGCAGTGCCCGGGCCCGCGCGGCGGCCAGCCCGACCGCGTCGGCGAGTTCCAGCTGGTCGTCGACGGTGCCGAGGCGCAGCCCGGGCCGGGCGTGCGACTGCTCCACGATCGCTCGGGCGAGATTCATGCTCTGTTTCCCGCTCGCCTGCGGGACCCCGCCCACCTCCCCATCCCCCTTCATGGCGCGCTCACGCCAGGCCCTCGTGGCCGGGGTCCTTGAGCACACGGCGGGCGATGTAGTTGCGCATGATCTCGGCGGAGCCGCCGGCCACCTTGAGCACCTTGATGTCGCCGGCGATGTCGGTGTACGGCTCGCCGAAGTAGAGCCCGTGCCCGCCGGTCAGGCTGTACGCGGTGTCGCTCGCCCGCTCGGCCGCGGTGATCGCCAGGTGCTTGGCCGTGGTGGTGCGCAGCGCGATGTCCTCGCCGCGTATGTGCGCGACCGCGGCGTCGTCGCGGGCCAGCGACGCCGCCTGCAGCGCGGTCCACGCGTCCGCGACCATCCACTGGATGCCCTGGAAGTCGGTGACCACCTCAGCGCCGACCTGCCGTTGCGACGCGTAGCGGAGCCCGACCTCGAGGGAGCGCCGGCCGAGACCGATCAGCTCCGAGGCGTTGCCGAGGCGGCTGATGTTGAACGTGGACAGGAACGTCTTAAGCCCCCCGCCTGCCGGCCCGAGCAGGGCGGCGTCGGGCACCCGCACCCGGTCGAAGATCACGTCGGCGGTGCGGATCAGCCGCAGGCCAACCGGGTCGGTCACCGCGGTCTCGATGCCGGGCAGGGTCATGTCAACGAGGAAGCTGGTCAGCCCCTCCTCGGCGTTCGCGTAGAACAGCGTCACGTCGCAGTCGGCACCGAGGTTGACGTGCGTCTTCGCGCCGCTGAGCAGCCAGTCGCCGCCGTCCCTGGTCGCGGTCGCGGCCATGCCCTTGAACGACGAGCCCGCGTTCACCTCGCTGATCGACTCGGAGAAGACCGCCTCGCCGGTCGCGATGCCGCCCAGCCACCGGTCCTTCTGCTCGCCGGTGCCCCAGTCCAGCAGCCAGCGCTGCCCCTGCGCCGCGATCTGGCCGGACACCAGGCCGTGCCGGCCGACCTCCTCGCTGATCACCACGTACTCGGGGACCCCGCCGCCGAGGCCGCCGTACTCCGGCGGCACCAGCGGGCCCAGGTAGCCGAGCTTGCCGAGCTCGCGGTAGAGGTCGCGGGGGAAGCGCGCCCGCCGGTTCGCGTCGTCGAGTTCCGCGCGGTGCCGCTCACCGAAGCTTCTCAGCTCGGCCGCTGTCGTCTCGATCCAGGCGGCGCGCTCGGGATCGGCCTGCAGCGTCGGGTACATCGGTACTCCTTCCGGTCAGAACACCAGCCCGACCCGGCCGCTCGCGGTCGCGGCGGTGAACCGGTCGAGCCGCAGGGCACTGGTGTCGATGCTGGTGATGGCGCCTGTCTCGATCTGCTCGGCGACCAGGCGGCCGATCTCCGGCGCCTGCATCAGCCCGTGCCCGGAGAACCCGCAGGCGTTGATCCAGGTCGGCGCCGCCGGATGCGGGCCGAGGATGCCGTGCCGGTCCGGGGTGTTCTCGTAGGTTCCGGCCCAGCAGCCGGAGCGGTCCAGCGGGAGATCGGCCAGCCACGGGAACCGGTCGGCGCCGATCGCGAGGACCGACTCCATCCACGGCCAGTCGACGCTGACGTCGTAGCCGTCCGGCTGGTCCGGCCGGGCGGCGCCGAACAGCAGCCGCGGGCCCTCGCTGCGCACGTACATGCCGGTGCCGAGGTCGATGGTCATCGGCACCGGGTCCGGCAGCGCGCCGGGCGCGGTGGCATAGATGTTGCGCCGGGAGTGCACGACCGGAACGGCCAGCCCGGCGAGCGCGGCCACCTCGCCCGCCCAGCCTCCCGCCGCGTTCACGAGGTACTGGGCGTGGCAGGCCGGCCCTCCACCTGCCGTCACCTCCCAGCCGCCCCGATTGGCGTCGGGCTCGATCGCGGTGACCGGGCATCTGTATCTGACCTGGGCACCCGCCGCCCGGGCCAGCTCCAGGTAGGCGCGGGTCGCGAGGTGCGGGTCGACCACGCCGTCGGCCGGGCCCCAGGTCGCGCCCGCGATGCCGTCGGTGGCGAACGGGGTGACCCGCCCCGCCGCGGTGAGGCCCAGCACGTCGACCGGGACGCCGTGCGCGCGCTGCAGGTCGACCGCTTCGAGCTGCGCCTGCCACAGCGCGTCCGGCACCAGCAGCAGGTAGCCGGTCGGCCGGTAGCCCACGTCGGTGCCGTGGTTGTCGGGGAACGAGCGGTACGCGCGGACGCTGCGCCAGGACATCTCGATGTTCAGCGAGTCCGCCCACTGAGACCGGATCGAGGCGAACGACCGGCCGGTGCTCCCCTCGGCCGGGCCGCCGAAGGACTCGGCGACAAGGACGCTGCGGCCGGCCCGGGCGAGGTGATAGGCGCAGCTCGCGCCCACGGCGCCGGCCCCGACGACGATCACGTCCGTGCTGGCTATGGTGTTCATCGGGGCTCCTGACCGTGCCGTCCCGTCGTGACACGACGCTAAGCGCGCGGGCGGGGCGAAGCTTCGGCGCGGGCGCGGAAGAAACCACGCGATCTTCCGACAAATGTCGAAGACCGTCGCGGTGGCTTTGCGTGGCTGCAAGATCGCCGCGCGGCGGCGGAATAAATCCATGAGGTTCCTCATTATGAGGGGTAAGAACATGTACCAGCTCATGATGAGGTGGTACAGCGTCTGTGTACGCCAGAAGGGCAGTCATGATCACGGCTGAGCAGGTAGGCGACCGGTACATCGCGGCCTATCACCGGATGTTCCGTGCCGTTAACGATGAGATGACCGGATGCGGCCTGTCCATGGCCCGGACCAAGGTGCTCATGCGGCTCCGCGCGCAGGGGCCCACCCGGCAGAACGTGCTGGCCGCCGACTTCGGGCTGTCCCCGCACTCCATCACCGACATCGTCGACGCGCTGGAGCGCCAGGGCCTGGCCGAGCGCCGGCCGGACGCCACCGACCGCCGGGCCAAGCTTGTCGCGATCACCGAGGCTGGTGAGGCCTGCCTGGGCGTGGCGTCCGCCGCCCGCGAGCGGCTGCTGGGCCAGATCTTCGGCGTACTGAGCCAGGAGGACCGGGCAACGTTGCTCCGCTTGCTCGACGTCCTCGACGACGCGACACGGCCGCTGATCACCTCACCGGCCGCTCCCAGCACGCCGATGGTCCCGGCATGATCGCCGGGCTCGGCGCGACCAGCTCCACCCAGACCAGCCACGCTTCTCACCCGGGGGTATAGCTCTCCATGTCATCCGTGTCCTCCGCGGCAGCCGACCGTCGCCCGGCGACCAGCGATCATCGCTGGCTCATCCTGGTGATCGTGGCCGTCGCCCAGCTGATGGTGGTGCTGGACGCCACCGTCGTGAACATCGCGCTGCCGTCGGCTCAGCACGCGCTTGGGTTTCCCAACAGCGACCGCCAGTGGGTGGTGACCGCGTACGCCCTGGCCTTCGGCAGCTTGCTGCTGCTCGGCGGCCGGATCGGCGACATGTTCAGCCGCAAGCGGGTCTTCATCACCGGCCTGGCAGGATTCGCTCTCGCCTCGGCACTCGGCGGCGCGGCCGTCTCGTTCGAGATGCTCGTGATCGCCCGGACGCTGCAGGGCGTCTTCGGCGCCATCCTCGCGCCGGCCGCGCTCGGCACCCTGGTCAGCACGTTCCGCGACCCGCGCGAGCGCGGCCGGGCGTTCGGCGTCTTCGGCTCCGTGGCCGTCGGCGGCGGCGCCGTCGGCCTGATCCTCGGCGGCGTCCTCACCCAGTACTTCTCCTGGCGCTGGTGCCTCTACGTCAACCTGATCTTCGCCGCGATCGCGATCGCCGGCGCCCTGCTTTACATGCGCGGTAACCGGCCGGACAGCCGCCCGCGGATGGACTGGGCGGGGGTCGCGCTCGCCTCGTCCGGGCTGTTTGCGATCGTGTTCGGGTTCTCGCACGCCGAGACCGCTGGCTGGGCCGCCGCTCTGACGATTGGCTCGTTGGTTGCGGGCGTGCTCCTGCTCGCGGCGTTCGTCTTTGCCGAGCGCCGGGTCAGCCATCCGCTGCTGCCGCTGCGGGTGATCCTGAACCGGGCCCGGGGCGGCTCCTACGCCGCGGTCGGGCTGACCGGGATCGCGCTCTTCGGCACCTTCCTGTTCCTCACCTACTACCTCCAAGAGGTCAAGGGCTTCAGCCCGGTGACCAGCGGGCTGGCTTTCCTGCCGATGATCGCCTGCATCCTGGTCAGCTCCAACACCTCCAGCATCGTGCTGCTCCCCCGGCTCGGGCCGCGGGCGCTGATCGCTGCCGGCATGCTGATCGGCGGCGGCGGGATGGCGTACCTCACCCAGATCAGCGTGACCTCCAGCTATGCGGGCAGCGTCCTGCCGGCGCTGCTGGCGATGGGCATCGGCTTCGGCATGGTCTTCTCACCGGCCATCAACACCGCGACGACCGGCGTGGCCCGGCAGGATTCGGGTGTGGCTTCTGCGCTGGTCAACACCATGCAGCAGGTCGGGGGCTCGATCGGGACCGCGGCACTGAGCACGGTGGCCCTGACGGCGACGGCGACCTACCTGGCCGTCCACCACGCGGGACAGCTTGCGCCGGCCACCGCCGCGGTGCACGGCTACACCACGGCGTTCACGGTGTCGGCCATACTGCTTGGCCTCGGCGCGCTGCTGACGGTCCTGCTGATCCCGGGCAAGAGGCGGCTGGAGGAGCTCAGGAACGCACCTGAAGTTGCTGTCCCGGTCGTTCCGGCGCGCAGCCTGGCCCCGGCCCTGGTGGAAACCTTGGCCACCCAGCCTGCCGACCCTTCCCGCCGATAGTGAGCTGATCGCGGGCAACACTTCAGCACAGGCGCAGAAGAAACCCGGGACGGTCTCCGGCACATGCCGGCGGCCGTCCCGGCTGTTTACCCGGCCGCTGCATCCAGGGGTGCGGGTACCGCGCGGCAGGCGGGGATGCTGGCACCCAGGCGAGCGGTGGCTGGGCCGGAGCGAAGAGGCCAGGCACCACCCTCGTGGGGGCCGGCCGAGATAACGAGCATGAAGTTATGCGATACGAAAGCTCAGTTACCTCGGTCTCCTGGATCCCGTCGGAGGCGATCGAGAGCATCCTGCATTACGGGATGGATGTCGGCCTTGGCCATTACGACGATCCGCTGCCAGATGTCCTTGGCGACCTGGAAGAGTGGCGGGCCGCCGACCGGTTCCGGTTTGCCAATCGGCTCAGCGCCTGGATCGAGGTGGACGACTCGAGAAACATCACCAGCTTCGGCTACGGGAAGGGCGGCTGCCTGATCGGCTCCAGCACGGTCCGGCTCGGCGGCCTGCAGCACTGCTTCGCGGCGGTCCCGCTGCCCGACCTGCGCAGCGACCCGGAGCGCGGTGACGGCTGGGTCCGGTTCGTGCAAACCGGCGGCGGCCGGACCGGCGTGCCGATGCCCAGGAAGGTGCGGCGGCGGCCCTACGTGCAGTGGAATTCGCCGCTGGTCTGGACGACCCTGTCACTGACCATGCACGCCGACGGCCGCGCCGAGCCGGCGCTGGCCGGCGCCAGCAAGTTCCCCCGGCACTGGGTGTACAACCGGACCGGGCGGCTGTGCCTCAAGTCCGGGCTTACTGACTGGCGTGGCTGGTTCGGGACCTCGTTCGGCACCCACACCCCGTGGGGCGAGCAGGACTCCCCCGCCCTGGTCACCACCGTCGAGACCGCGCTGGAGCGGGCACTGTCCACGCAGCTGATGCGCGGCGACGCCAGACCGCGGATCCGGCGCGTCAAGCCGGGCACGGCGCTCGTCCGCCAGGGCGAGCCCGGCACCGAGATCTACCTCATCCTGGACGGGGTGGTGCGGGTCGAGCGGGACGGCGAGCGGCTGGCCGAATACGGCCCCGGCGTGCTGCTCGGCGAGCGCGCCCACCTCGAAGGCGGCACCCGCACCTCCACGGTGAGCGCCATCACCGCGTGCCGGTTCGCGTCGGCCGACGCCAGCCAGTTCGACAAGGCCGCACTGGAGGACTTGGCCGCCGGCCATCGCCACGAGGCAGCCACCCGAGGGTGACGTCCCGGAGGGCGCCACCCTCGGGTGACGGCCCGGAGGGCCGGCCGGCACGGCGCCGTCGGAGCTCACCGCCGCGCGGCGCGTGGCCTAGCCTTTCCATGTGACGTGCACTCGGATGCGGTACTGGTGAGCGCGCTACTCGTTGCCAAGAACCTCCAGGCGGCCGTCGGCGATCGCGTGCTGTTTTCCGGCCTCGACCTGGTCGTCGGCCCCGGCGACGTCATCGGCCTGGTCGGCGTGAACGGCGCTGGCAAGTCGACGCTGCTGCGAATGCTGGCGGGGCTGAGCCCTGCGCAGGGCGGCACGGTGACGGCCAGTCCGCCGGACGCCTCGATCGGGTACCTGCCGCAGGAACCGGACCGCCGTCCCGGTGAGACGGTGCGGCAGTTCCTTGCCCGGCGTACCGGCGTTGCCGCGGCGGAGGATGCGATGCAGGAGGCCGCGGGCGCGCTCGCGGCGGGCGCGGCGGGCGGGGCGGGCGCGGCGGACGCGGCGGACGCGGCGGACGCCTACTCCCGCGGGCTGGAGAGGTGGCTTGCGCTTGGCGGCGCGGACCTGGACGAGCGGGCGGACGCGGTCGTTGCCGGGCTCGGCCTGAAGGTGGACCTCGATCACGAGATGACGGGGCTGTCCGGCGGCCAGGCAGCGCGGGCTGGCCTTGCCTCGCTCCTGCTCAGCCGCTACGACGTATTCCTGCTCGACGAGCCGACGAACGACCTGGACCTCGACGGGCTGGCCCGGCTGGAGGAGTTTGTCGCGGGCCTTCGCTCCGGGACGGTCCTGGTCAGCCATGACCGGGAGTTCCTTACCAGGACGGTGACCAGGGTCATCGAGATCGACCTCAGCCAGCAGCAGGTCATGGCGTTCGGCGGCGGCTACGCGGCATACCTCGCTGAGCGCGAGGTGGCGCGGCAGCACGCCCGCGCCGACTACGACGAGTACGCGGCCAGGCGCGCGGGCCTGCAGGAACGCGCCCGGTCGCAGCGTGCCTGGATGGAGAAGGGCGTTAAGAACGCCCGCCGCAAGCAGCCGGATAACGACAAGATCGGCCGGAAGTTCCGCACCGAGGCGACCGAGAAGCAGGCGGCGAAGGCACGCCAGACCGAGCGCCTGATCGAGCGCCTCGACGTCGTCGAGGAGCCGCGCAAGGAATGGGAGCTGCGGATGGAGATCGCGGCGGCACCGCGGTCAGGCGCGATCGTCGCCTCGATGCGGGGTGCCGTCGTCCGCCGCGGCGGGTTCACCCTCGGCCCGGTAGACCTGCAGATCGACTGGGCTGACCGGGTCGCGATCACCGGCGCGAACGGATCCGGCAAGACAACGCTCCTGGCGGCGCTGCTTGGCCGGATACCACTGGATGAAGGGCATGCCGCGCTGGGCCCCGGGGTCGTCGTCGGCGAGGTCGACCAGGCACGCGAGCTGTTCCTGGGCGACGAGCCGCTGATCAGCGCCTTTGGGGCTGCCGCTCCCGGCATGACGCCGGCCGACATCCGGACGCTGCTCGCCAAGTTCGGCCTCCGAGCCGCGCACGTGCTGCGGCCCGCCGGCACGCTCTCCCCGGGCGAGCGCACGCGGGCCGTACTGGCGCTGCTCCAGGCCCGCGGCGTCAACCTGCTGGTCCTCGATGAGCCCACGAACCACCTCGACCTGCCCGCGATCGAGCAGCTAGAGTCGGCGCTCGATGCCTACCCGGGCACGCTCCTGCTGGTCACGCATGACCGCCGGATGCTCGACGCGGTGATGATCACACGGCGGATCCAGGTGGCCGACGGCCGGATTGTTTAACGTTGGGTGATGGGCACAGGGACTCACCTGTGGGCTTCTTGGACTCCCGGCGTCATTGGCCGCTCCGTGGTCACGGCCTGCCTGGTGGCGGGACCGCTGGCCGTAGGGATCGCTGCCGGCCACGCCGCCGCCGGCGCCACCGCCACGCTGGGCGCTTACCTCTGGACCATCGGCCACCTCACGGTCGCGCGTCCGATCGGCATCCGGGTCGCGGCGGTCGCTGCCGTGCTGCTCGGAGTGGCCGGGGTGACCGGCGCCCTGGCAGGCGGACGTCTCTGGCTTCTGGTCGTCCTCACCGTCGTCTGGGCAACCTGCCAGGCGGTCGCCGAGATCGCTGCGACCACCCTGCGGGTGCCGGTTGCCATGTCCGCCCTGTGCTTCCTTCTCTCAGCCATCGGCGGAGGGGTCAGCCCCCGGGCGGCGTTGTGGCGGGGACTGCTGGTCACCGGCGGCGCAGCCTGGGCGGCCCTCGGGGAGCTGGCGCGCAACCCACCCTGGCGATCGCCCGGCGAGGGAAGCCGCAACATCGGCCTGGCCGAGCTCTGGGCCGCTCGGCGCCGCTCCCGCGGCTTTGCCCTGCTGTTGTCAGTGCCAACCGCCCTCAGTGCCGGCATCGCCGGCCTTTCCGGGATCTCCCACGGCGCGTGGATGGCCACGACGGTGCTCCGTGTCATGCGGCCCGAAGCTTCGGCGACCCTGGTCCGCAGCCGCCGGCGGATCGTCGGTACTTCGGCGGGAGCGCTGATCGCTGCCGTGCTGCTTGGCACCGAGCGTCACGAGCTTACGGCCGTGATCGTGGTAGTGGTCTGCGTGTCGGCCATGCAGCTGGTGGGCCCGGCGCACTACGGGTTCTACACCTTCTTCCTCACCCTGCTGGCACTGGAACTGGTGTCAGTGGGGCAGACCGCCAGCTGGCACCTGGCCCTGATCCGGGTCGCCCTCACCTTGGCTGGTGCCGCCGTCGCCGTGGCGAGCGGCCTTCTCTACGATCGCGCATCGCGATCTCAGGTCCACAGCGGCTGACTCGCCCGACCGGCTGACGGTCACGGGGCGGCTAGCCGGAACGCCGCCAGGCGCAGCGCCATGTGCAGGGCGTCGCGCTGCGGGCTGGTCTTGAGGTTCACGCCGGTCAGGGCCTCGATGCGGTCCAGCCGGTAGTAGAGCGTGGTGCGGTGGATGTGCAGCACCGCCGCCGCCCGCGCGATGTCCCCGCCCTGGTCGAGCACGGTCCGCGCGGTGATCTCCAGATCCGGCCGGGATCGCCGCGCCAGCACGTCGGCGCCCGGGTGGATGTCGGCGACGGCCAGGTCCGGCGGCGCGGCCGCGATCAGGTGCCACGAGCCGAGCGCGTCCCAGGCCGGGCGGTCCAGCACCGCACCGGCGCGCAGCGCCTGCCGGGTCTGCGCCGCGCGCCGCACCGCGACGTGCAGCTGGGCCAACGGCAGCGGGGGCCCGCTGGTTGCCACCTCGCGCCGCACCGGGTCCGGATACGCGGGATGCACGCTCATGTCGCCCCGCAGCGGCCATCCGATGCTCGCCCGCGGGGCCATGACGGCCACGGTCACGGCCGGGTCGAGCTCCTCCAGCGCGATCAGCTCCCGCGCGGCGGCTTCGTCCGGGCCCGCGGCCAGCCGGGCGAGCAGCGCGGCCCGGCGCCGGCTGCGTCCGGCGCTGGTCATCGGCGTCTGCGCCAGGTAGATCGCGGCCAGCTCGGCGCACGCCACCATCTGCGGCAGGTGCTCCTCGGTCACGGCCTCGTCGCCGTTCAGCACCCACAGGTAGCCGAGCAGTTCCCGGCCGGTGCGCAGCGGCACGCACCACCGCGGCAGCATGTCGGCCTCTGGCGCGGCGGGGGTGCGCACCGGGCCGGGCGCCCGGGCCAGCCCGAGCCGCGCGACCACGGCCCTGGCCGCCGGGTCGACCTCATGCTGCAGGATCGTGCGCATCCGGGTGCCGTCGACCTGCCCCTGGGCGCTCCACCAGATCGGCCGGTGCCTGGCGTCCTCGACCAGCACCGGGTGGGCCAGCGAGGCGCCGAGCTCGTCGACGGCCGACTGCACGTCCCGCACGCCCGTCACCGCCTCAGTAGTGGTTCGGGAAGGGGATCCGCCGTCACCACGCCGGACCTCTCCCCTGCCGTTTCCGACAATCGTAGGAAACCTGTGCGGGAAGTTCCGCAGCGGAGCCGAAGCAGCGGCGTCCGCGGCTGTCTACAGTGCGGGTGTCGGCCAGACCAGGCACGGCGCTACACGTTCCGGGAGGGCTTCATGACCGCTACCGCAGGCCGGACCGCGCTCTTCCCGATCGGTCCCACCGCGCCGCTGACGTTCGCCGCGGACTCGCCCGAGCGCGCGCGGGTCGCGGCCGCGCTGAAAGAGGTCCGCCAGGCCGATTACGACGTCGCGAACGTCATCGGCGGCGAGGAGGTGCGCACCGGCAGGCGGGCGCCCATCGTCACGCCGCACAATCACTCCCGTGAGCTCGGGCACGTGCACTACGCCGGGGAGGCCGAGACCGCCCGGGCGATCGAGGCGGCGCTGGCCGCGTCAAAGTGGTGGGGCCGGCTGCCGTGGGAGCAGCGCGCCGAGCCGTTCCTGCGGGCCGCGGACATGCTCCAGAGCGGGCCGTGGCGGGACCGGCTGAACGCCGCCACCATGCTGGAGCTGTCGAAGACGACCTACCAGGCCGACATCGACGCCACCTGCGAGACCGTGGACTTCCTCCGCGCGAACGTCAAGAACATGCTCGACATGTACGAGGTGCAGCCCGGGTCGCAGCCCGGCGTGTGGAATCAGGCCGAGTACCGGCCGCTCGAGGGGTTCGTGTTCGCGGTATCGCCGTTCAACTTCACCTGCATGAACAACCTGGCCTTTGGCCCGGCCGTGCTCGGCAACACGGTGGTCTGGAAGCCTGCCGAGAGCGCGTCGCTGGTCATGCACCTGTCGCTGCAGCTGCTGCGCGAGGCCGGGCTGCCCGACGGCGTGGTCAACGTCGTCTACGGCGACGGCCCGGAGATCGGCTCGGTGGCGCTGGCGCACCGCGACCTGGCCGCCGTGCACTTCACCGGGTCGACGGCGACGTTCCAGCACATCTGGCAGACGGTGGGCGCGAACATCACCTCGTACAAGAACTACCCGCGGGTGGTCGGCGAGACCGGTGGCAAGGACTTCATCGTGGCCCACCCGACCGCCGACGTCGAGGCGCTGGCGGTCGCCTGCGTCCGCGGCGCCTACGAGTATCAGGGCCAGAAGTGCTCGGCGGCCTCGCGCCTGTACGCACCGCGCAGCCTGTGGCCCGAACTCAAGGATCGCCTGGTCGCGCTCACCGAGTCGGTCGTGGTGGGCGACCCGACCGAGCCGCAGACCTACCTGGGCGCGGTGATCAACGCCAGGCAGTTCGCCAAGCACGCCGACGCGCTGGCCCGGGCCAGGAGCGAGAACCTGGTCGTGGTCGGCGGCAACACCGACGACTCCGTGGGCTGGTTCGTGGACCCGACCGTGCTCGAGGTCCCCGATCCGGCCTCGCCGTTCCTGACCCAGGAGCTGTTCGCGCCGGTGCTGACCGCGTACGTCTACGACGACAACGCGTGGGACGAGACGCTGCGGCTGGTCGACGAGTCCACCGCGTACGGGCTCACCGGCGCGATCTTCGCCGCCGACCCGGCGGTGATCGAGCAGGCGGACGACGCGCTGCGGTACACCGCAGGAAATCTGTACATCAACGACAAACCGACCGCGTCGGTCGTCGGGCAGCAGCCGTTCGGCGGCGCCAGGGCATCCGGCACCAACGACAAGGCCGGCACCGTCTGGAACATGATCCGCTTTGCCAGCCCGCGCTCGGTCAAGCGCAACCACCTGCTGGTGCACGACTATCGCTACCCGCACCTCGAGCCCTGACATAGGCCGCCGCCGTCGGGGAACGCTAACGGAGGCAATTGCCGACGGTGGGGGGACCGATGGTGAGCCTGGTGGAGCCGGTACAGGTAGAGCGGCGTTCCGTTGCCCAGCTGCAGCCGACTATCGGTGTGCAGCGGCACGAGCGGCTGGTCCAGGTCGCCGATCAGTTCCGGCAGCACCTTGGCGGGCGCACGGTTTGGAATGTCAGTTCGACGGCGACCGGCGGCGGGGTCGCCGAGATGCTGCACGTGCTCCTCGGCTACGCCGAAGATCTCGGCATCCCGGTCCAGTGGAGGGTGATCACCGGCGACGCCGAGTTTTTCGTGATCACCAAGCGGATCCACAACCAGATCCACGGCGAGACCGCCGGGGGCCCGCTCACCCAGGCCGACGCCGATCATTACGCGCGGATGCTCGCGGCGAACGCGGCCGAGCTGCTCGACGAGGTCCGGCCCGGCGACCTGGTGCTGCTGCACGACCCGCAGACCGCCGGCCTGACCAGGGCGCTCGTGGACGCCGGAGCCCGGGTGGCGTGGCGCTGTCACATCGGCGTGGACTGGCAAAACGACGCGACGCGGGCGGCGTGGGAGTTCCTGCGGCCGCAGCTGGAGGCTGCTGACGGGTTCGTATTCACCAGGCGTGAGTACGTGCCGGACTGGATTCCGGCCGACAAAGTGGCGATCATCCCGCCGTCGATCGACCCGCTCTCCCCCAAGAACGAGCCGCTCGACGCCGACACAGTGCGCGGGATCCTGGGCCGGATCGGGGTTCTGGATGGCGCTACGCCCGACGACCGGACCTCCTTTGAGCGCAGCGACGGCAGCGTCGGCTTCGTGACCCGGTACGCGGAGGTCACCGGGGAGGGACGGCCCGGGCCGACCGACCCGATGGTGGTCCAGGTCTCCCGGTGGGATCAGCTCAAGGACATGCCGGGCGTCATGCACGGGTTCGCGGAATATGTCGTGCCCGGCGGCGACGGTTACCTGATGCTGGTCGGCCCGGCGGTCGCCGGAGTGACCGACGACCCGGAGGGCGCCGCGGTGTTCGGTGAATGCCTGCTGCAGTGGCGCGAGCTGCCGGCTGAGGCCCGGGCGCGGATATTGCTGGTCACGCTGCCGCTGGACGACGCCGACGAGAACGCCGCCATGGTCAACGCGCTGCAGCGGCACGCGAGCGTGATCGTGCAGAAGAGCCTCGCCGAGGGGTTCGGGCTGACCGTGGCCGAGGGCATGTGGAAGGGACGGCCGGTCGTGGGCTCGGCTGTCGGCGGGATCATGGACCAGATCGCCGACGGCACCGGCATCCTGCTGCCCGATCCGCGGGACCTGAAGGCGTTCGGGGTGGCCGTGCGCGAGCTGCTCGACGACCCCGCCGAGGCGGACCGGATGGGGCACGCGGCGCAGGCCTACATCCGCGAGCACTACGTGGGCGACGTGCACCTGCTCCGCTACGCGGACCTGTTCGGCTCGATGCTCGCAGCGGGCTAGCTCGGGCCAGCTCCGCTCTCCCACCCCGGGCCGAACCCACCCCGGGCCGATCCCGCCCCGGGCCGATCCCGCCCCGGGCCGATCCCGTCTCGGGCCGACGTTATGCCCGGCGCCCACCGGGTAAGGCCAGCCTTCTAGAGGAGGGATGGCAATGACCGACACTCAGCCGCACCCCACGACCACCGACGCGGGCGCCCCCGTCGAGAGCGATGAGTTCTCGCTGACCGTAGGCACGGACGGCCCGGTCCTGCTGCAAGATCATTACCTGATCGAGCAGATGGCGAACTTCAACCGGGAGCGCATCCCCGAGCGCCAGCCACACGCCAAGGGCGGCGGCGCGTTCGGCCACTTCGAGGTGACCAGCGACGTCAGCGCGTACACCAAGGCCGCTGTGTTCCAGCCCGGTACCCGCACCGACACGCTGATCCGGTTCTCCACCGTGGCGGGCGAGCGGGGCAGCCCGGACACCTGGCGCGACCCGCGCGGGTTCGCGCTGAAGTTCTACACGTCCGAGGGCAACTACGACATGGTCGGGAACAACACCCCGGTCTTCTTCGTCCGGGACCCGATGAAGTTCCAGCACTTCATCCGGTCCCAAAAACGCCGCGCGGACAACAACCTGCGCGACCACGACATGCAGTGGGACTTCTGGTCGCTGTCCCCGGAGTCGGCGCACCAGGTCACCTGGCTGATGGGCGACCGCGGGATCCCGCGGTCCTGGCGGCACATGAACGGCTACAGCTCGCACACCTATATGTGGCTCAACGCCGCGGGCGAGCGGTTCTGGGTGAAGTACCACTTCAAGACCGACCAGGGCGTCGAGTTCTTCACCCAGGACGAGGGCGACCAGATGGCGGCGGTGGACACCGACTACCACCAGCGTGACCTGTACGAGCACATCGACGCCGGACAGTTCCCGAGCTGGACGCTCAAGATGCAGATCATGCCGTTCGAGGACGCGAAGACCTACCGGTTCAACCCGTTCGACCTGACCAAGGTGTGGCCGCACAGCGACTACCCGCTGATCGAGGTCGGCCGGCTCACCCTGGACCGGAACCTGACCGACTATCACACCGAGATGGAGCAGGCCGCGTTCGAGCCGAACAACCTGGTGCCCGGGATCGCGCTGAGCCCGGACAAGATGCTGCTGGCCCGCGGGTTCTCCTACTCCGACGCGCACCGCGCCCGGCTCGGAGTGAACTACAAGCAGATCCCGGTGAACTCGCCGCACGTACCCGTGCACGCCTACTCCAAGGACGGCGCGATGCGGATCGTGAACGCCCACGACCCCGTG
>Ga0209169_10001419_pt1 | contig 14639 bp, 12 predicted proteins | sample HubBroMetageWRM4_FD_188346 | JGI IMG/M metagenome (GOLD analysis project Ga0209169, IMG submission 188346) | Warmed soil microbial communities from the Hubbard Brook experimental Forest, New Hampshire - Hubbard Brook CCASE Soil Metagenome WRM 4... | ecosystem: Environmental > Terrestrial > Soil... | reverse complement strand
TGCGAAACATGTTTGCCCCGCTGGACAACGGTCAACCGGCGGCGGCTTTGGCTGCGGCGACCATCGGCGATCGCTTTGGGCGTATCTATAGCAATGCCTTCGACGCCCCCGATGTTGAGTCCGTGAAGCTAGATTTCGATCTTGTCCGTGAGCGCCGTTCGGCGCGTCTGGAATCTGCGCGTACGGACATGACGGATGCTCGTCCAGGCGACCAGATTATGGTGGAGACGGTGATTCGTCCCTATCGCGGCGAGCGATTGGTGCGCCAGATTCCGATTCGGATTCCGACTTCCACTTCGAAGGGAACCTTGCGGATCCTGGTGAGCGATGGTGACACGCTCGACCGTATCCATCGCGGGACGCCAATGATGAACCGTGGTCTCGGGCTGGCGCCGACAATCGCCTTGCTGAACAAAGAGCGCGCCAACGATCGCGTTTACGTTTCGTTGATCGAGTCCGATCCGGAAGCCATGGTGGCCGACAAGGTGATGCCGACGCTGCCGCTATCGGTGATGAACGTTATGGACAATATGCGTGGCACGCAGGACATGATCGTGCTCGGGGAATCGTCGGTGAGCGAGGCTTCGACCGATTCGTTGGACTATGTTGTCTCCGGCGCCCAGATGCTGACGATTAATGTTAAGTAGAGACTCCGGCGGCGCCGTAATGCGCCGGTAACAGTTCGCGGGCGAGGCGCCCGCGCCACACGAGCCGGCTCGGTGACTCCCTTTACAATGAGGTATGACTTTGGCTCGTAAGACGCTTGTTCTGCTATCAGCACTTATCTTTTCCACAATCGTCCTCGCCGACGGCACACGCACCTGGGAACAATCGAAGTTCGAGGATCTGACCAAGGGCACTGCCGACGGTATCGCGCTGCGTAGCGAAGGCGGGCTTGAACTCGCTCCGGCCTTCAAAGCGCTTGCGACCACGCCTTCTACTTATATCTGGTCGATCGCATCCGATTCCGCGGGTAACGTCTACGTTGCCGCGGGATCTCCGGCCCGGGTTTATCGCATCACACCCGACGGGCAAAGTACGACTATTTTCGAGCCGCAGGAATTGCAGGTACAGACTCTGGTGGTCGGCAAGGGCGGGATTGTCTATGCCGCGACTGCGCCCGACGGCAAGGTGTATCGGCTGGAACCTCCGCGACTGGAATCCGCGAAAGGAGCGAAGGCCGACGCTAAGGCCTCCTGGAGCGCAACCCCCTACTTCGATCCGGGATCGAAGTACATCTGGGACATCGTTCTCGACAGCTCAGGCACCCTGTATGTCGCCACTGGCGATCACGGAGAAATCTACAAAGTCAGTGCCAACGGCCAACACTCGCTGTTCTTCAAGAGCGACGAAGTTCATATCCGCGTTCTCGCGCTCGATCCCAAAGGAAATCTCATCGCCGGCTCCGACGGCAGTGGGCTTATTTATCGCATCGCACCGAATGGCGAGGCGTTCGTTCTCTACAGCGCTCCCAAGAAGGAAATTACGGCGCTCGCCATCGACACTGCGGGCAACATTTATGCCTCCGCTGCGGGAGAAAAACGCCCTGGAAGCTCCACACCGCAGCTGGGCATCACGTTCGCGCCTCCAGCGCAGAGCGCACCCACAGCCAGCGGCAATATCACCATTACTGCGACTCCGGCTGCGGCGATGCCATCTTTCCCCGCTCCCGCGGCGGGGGCCACGGGCGGCTCCGAGATTTATCGCATCGCTCCCGATGGCGCTCCGTCACGTTTGTGGACATCCCACGAAGATCTGGTTTACGCCCTCGCTTTCGATCAGCACGGACGCTTGCTCGCCGGTACCGGCAATCGGGGTCACATTTTCGCCATCAATGGCGTTGACGACTTCACCGACCTGATCAAAGCGAGCGCCACCCAAATCACTGCCTTCGCCGCCGCGCCGGGCGGAGGACTTTATGCTTCCACCAGCAACCTGGGGAAGATTTTTGTCCTGGGGCCTGGTCTGGAGTCCGAAGGCACGTATGAAAGCGATGTCTTTGACGCGCGCATTTTTTCGCTGTGGGGACGCGCCAGCATCCGCAGTTCTGGCAATTCCGCCGGCAAGTCCAACGTCGAGCTTTATGCGCGCAGCGGCAACGTCGATAACCCTGATCGCAACTGGAGCCCGTGGACGCGTGTCGATCTTGCGGCGGGCGCCAGTTCCGAACTTAAGATTCCTCCAGCGCGCTTTGTGCAGTGGAAGGCCGTGTTGCATGCCGGCAATCCCGCGCCTCGGGTGGACGATGTTTTGCTGAATTACCTGCCGAAGAATGTTGCTCCTGAAATTGACGAGATCGTGGTGCAGCCCGGATACCGCTATCAGGCGATTCCTCATGTGACGGGCAGCGATGCATCCGCGCAAGCTCAGGGCCAGCCGCGGTTCGATCCTCCGCCTCCCGCGGTGCGCGACCGCGACTCGATCGGCATCCGCTGGTCGGCGCATGACGATAACGACGATCAACTGGTGTATACGGTTTACTATCGCGGCGACGGCGAATCGCGCTGGTTGCTGCTGAAGGCGAACCTCTCCGATCGCTACTATTCTTTTGACGCCAGTCTCTTGCCGGACGGCGGCTACGCGGTGAAGGTCATCGCTTCCGATGCACCTTCGCACTCGCCTGGAGACGCGCTGTATGCGGAGCGCGTGAGCCCCCGCTTTGAGGTTGATACTACCGCCCCGGTAATTGATAACCTGACCGCGACGCTCGATGACAAACAGATCGGGAAGCAGATTCATGTGCGTTTTCGCGCCATCGATTCATTTTCGGCGATCAAGCGGGCGGAGTATTCACTGGATGGCGGCGATTGGCAGTTCGTCGAGCCAGTGGGCCAATTATCGGATTCGAAATCGGAGAATTACGACTTTCGCGTGGCCGTGCCGCAGGCCGAAGCTGCGCCGCCTCTGATGGACAACAACATCGCGAACGACCACGTCATCGTGGTTCGCGCCTATGACCGTTTCGACAATCTCGCCACGGCAAAAACGGCGGTTGCCGGGAAATAGAATCCTATTCGGAATCCCATTCTAGGATCGCGCGAGGAGTGTCCAAAGCAGAACGGACGGCCCCTCGCGAGTCTGCGATGAGCGTCCCCAAAAGTGCAGAACGTCGAAGCGGCCGGGCGGGACGCCCGGCTCTCCGGTAACTAATCTACTGTTTTACGAAGATTATGGACGGATTCGGATTCGGCGGCGTTATGTCCTCGTCGATCATCATAAAATCTTGTACCGTGCAGATCAGACCACTTTGTTTGGTGCAACCTACCGTGTCGATTGCGTAGATCGCGTAATTCGGAGTGGTCGCCGGTGCAATCGGCGCCATAACGCCATTGCCTCCCAGGTTCATCGTGTACGTCTCAGCCACGGGCACGGGGCCTGGGTACTGCGTTCCGTTGACGTTGAAGACCTGTCCCCCCGGGGATGTCAGAAGAAGGTTGAACGCAATCGGAGTGACCGCGGCACTACCGCTGCTCGTGGTCGCCCCGCCATAGGTACCAGGCATCCCGGAAGCAGCGAAGAGCCCGCTTCCTTTCCCCTGCGGACTCATGGTTCCGGTCATCACCGACGGACTGGATTGATCGAGCAGGAATCCACGGTTCTGTCCACTGGCGTAGAGGACGAACGGAATGGGCGGCACCGGCGTTTTTTGAGTCGGATCACCCAGCATCTGGAAGATGTATCGTCCAGGAGCGCCGCCGACGGCGGTTGCAACGTAGGTGTACGAGAACTGGCAGCTCTGAGGGTTGCAGGTTCCATCGGAATTCACTATCGGCACCGTTAGAACCGTTCCGGCGTTGTTTTGGTCGAAGTCGCCCACAAAGTTGCCAGTCCCTCCCTTTCCGCTCGAGGTGCCGTCGGTCACACCCAGCGTAAGCGAGACATTAGTGTTGGCGCCATTTGTACCACCGGTCCCCGTTAGAGCCGAGACAGAAGTGCCATTGAAGGCAGCGTTGTTGTAGGTTTGCGAAGAATCCTGAAGCACCATGGTTCCGGAGACGGCCGGATTGGTGCCGGGGTCGGTGGAAATCGCGTAGAAGGTGAGCGGGGTAGTCTTGCTGGACGAGCCGGAAGCTATGTAGAAATCGAAACTCATGGCAACGGGCGCAGTGAGCGTGATGTTGTAGGAGCCGTTGCCATTTGACGTGTACTTGCCCGCAATCGCGCAGGGTGGAGCGTTGCAAACGCTGTTGCTGCTCTGGCCGTTGTCATTCACATCCATCACACCGCCGGCAATATTTCCGCTACCGTCCATCGGAAGAAGCCCGACATATCCGACGCGTTTGAAGCTGGAGTCCACGCCGGTAAAGCCAAACGCGTAGACTTGGTAGTTTTTGAAAGGACCCGGTCCGGCAGATATCTGCGCGACGCCGGAACCACTGCCTTGGCTGTCGGATTCAATCATCGCGACATCGCCGGCACTGTCGAGTGCGACCTGATATTTGTTGGGATAAACACCGGCGGGCAAACTCAGAGCCAGCGAACCCGCGTTGTTTGAGATCGGGTTGGAGGCGGTGAGGGGAGTATACGAACCTCCGCTAATCGTGTGCTGTTTCCAGCCGGCGGAGGTGAGTTCTTCTTCCGTGCCTGAGGTAATTGTTCCATTCGATGCGGTGAAGGTTCCAACCACGGCGGTGGCGTTGTTGCTGCCGTCGTAACCGGAAAACCGGAACGCATAGGTGCCGTTCACACGAGAGGTGACGAGCGTGGCTTGGCCGATGGTGCAGCTCTTTGCGGTTTGGCAGCCTGCCGGATCGAGTGGAGTGATGGCCGATATCTCAATACAAGTGCCGCTGCAGTCATCCTGCGCCGTGTAGTAAGCCACGCCGGAGATATTCGGATCCTGAACAAAGTTCTTGCACGGAGGCACTCCGTTCACAGTGCAGCTCCAGACAAATGTTTGGGGCGCGGCGTCCGGGAGCGCCGTGGCGGTAAATTGCTGTTGCAGACCGGTGCCGACGTTCGGCGCCAGGGGCGTCACTTGGGTGGTGACGTCAACCAGGTTTAGGGGCAGCGTGCCGGTTATTGAGGTGTTGGCCACCAAGGTTGCGGTGACGACCGGTGCCGCACCGGAGAGACATGTGGTCTGGGAGACGCATCCGGGGGCAACATAGATCGCAGTCGCCGGATCGGGCGCGGGAGTGACAGGTGTGAGCGTCCCACACGCGCTTCCGGTACAACTCGTGCCGCCGCTCAGACTCCAGGTTACAGCCGGGTTTGTGGCCGCCGGTGTCACCGTGGCCGTAAGCGTCACGGACTGGCCCGGGTAGATCGCTTGAGGGCTAGTGCCAAGGGGGGTGGTAATTGCGATGCTGATCGGAGCGGGACCAATCCCGTCGCCACCCTTTGCGCAACCAACAGTCAGCGCCAAACTCACCAAAGCCACAACCAACAGAAAGTTCTTTGCCATAATTAAATCTCTTTTGTTCAACTCGACGCAATTTCGAACACAATTCGGAATCAACCCTCTTTGAACCCACCCGCCGAGAATCTGTTGCCCGAAAACCCTACCAAAAAACATGCCTTTTACCCGGGGCTATACCAGGATTAGCAGCAGCCGTAAGGCCAATGTATTATTCAAATCAGCAAGTTACAATGTATCTGAATTCAGGGTACTTGTCTGTGAGGCGAGGGTTACAAAGGGCGGATCGAAGGGCTGCCTGTGCAAGGATTTGCAACTTTCTGGGGAAGTTCTCAGCTCGATCTTCCAGTTCTCAGCGGGAACGAGGCGACGCTCCACTGAGGGATGAGAACTGAGAACCGGGAACAGATTCCGCTCGTACGGCTTCGATCAGCGGACGCAGTTCGGTGGAAGTGATCCCGAGGGTTCCTCCGGAGAAGCCATCAATGTAGGCGGAGTTGATGCCGATGACTTCGCCGCGCAGGTTCAGTATGGGTCCTCCGCTGCCCCCGCGCGCCGTGGGGGCATCGTAGATCAGCTTGTCACCGGTAACGTCGCCGATGTGGCCGAAGGTAGCCGATGGCCTGATCAGGGAAAGGGCTGCGAGTTCGCCAGCGGTATCGGCGTTATCCGGATGCAGCGAAAGCCGTTCGTAGACTACTGCCGGCGACTTGGCAACCATGCCCGTGACTCCCATGGGATAGGCCAGCACGGTTACCGACTCGCCTACATGAGGCGGCGTCTGGCAGAGAGTTAGGGGACGAAGCTTGTTGGTGAAGGCGGTGGTGGCAAAGCGCACCACGGCGAGGTCTCCATGGGTGGAGAGAGCCGCAGTTTCGAGCTTGATGGGAAGCGGCGAGCCTGGGAAATATGCTTCCAGCTTTTCCAGGACCGGCGTGCCGCCATTCCGCAATGCTGCTTCGACTTCGCGGTCACCGAACCACGGTTCGGCTACGTGACGGTTGGTGGCGATAAGGCCAGGCGCGACCACGAAACCTGTTCCTGATACGCGGGCGCGAAGGCTTTGCGCGCGGCCGGACACATGATAGATCCCGTAGATGTAAGCCACTGACGGGCGCGCATCATCCACTGCTGCTGACGCGAATGACTGCTGGCTCTCAAGATCGGCGACCTGGCGCGAGAGCTGGTGGACTTGCTGTTCGAGGCCGGTAGTTTCCGGAGGAGCGTAGTAGTGTGCCATTACTCCGGCGCCGATGAGCGCCAGGACGCCGAGCAGTCCCTGCACAAACCGCTGCCAGGTTTCGACCAGTTCGCTTTCGCCACTATCGGAATTGAACATTTGCCTTGGCCGTTAGCCGTCGGGCCCGGCAGGCGGGGAATTACCGGGCAGATACTATCCTGACGTATTCAGGCCAAGGCTTATACGGTACAGAAGACGGGTTGGAGACGACCTAAGGTAACTGAAGCAGGCTAGGGCTCAACGCCGAGGCGTTTGGCCATTTCTTCGTAGCGGAAACCTTCGCCTGGATCGTAGGGCTGGACCCATTCGCCATCGATCACAAACTGCGGGATGGCGCGCTTGCCTGTACGTTTGATGACCTCCTCGGCAGCTCCAGGAGTGGTCTCGATGTTGATGTCGGTGTAGGGAAGATGGTGCTCGTCGAGGAAGCGCTTGGCTTCGCGACAATCGGGACACCAAGGTGCGGAGTAGACGGTGATTTCCATCAGGTCAGGTTTCTAGAGTTTGGATGTTGAACGGCTTCGTGTCAAACGTGCTCCAGTTCGTGCACGGTGCGCTCGTTCTCGATATTGCCGGTATTCAGTGTGGTGGAGGGTTCAAAGAGCAGGAGCCAGCATTCCTCGTCCGCCACGGGACGGTGTTCGACTCCACGTGGAACGACGATAAACTCGCCCTCTTCGATCCATTCATGGCGGTCGCGAAATTCCATCCGGAAGCGGCCTTTGACCACCAGGAACATTTCGTCTTCGTGCTCGTGGTGGTGGAAGATGAACTCGCCTTTGAGCTTGTCAAGCTTCACGGACTGGCCATTGAGTTCGGCGGCTATGTAGGGCTTCCAGTATTCGGTGATCTTGGCGAATTTCTCGGCGAGATTGACTTTGGGCATGGAATCCTCTGGATCGTTGCTTGGTACGCTCTTAACTGGATGATGTGCTTCGCCTGGCGGTCGCAGAAAAGTTGGCTGCCGGCACAACGAGCAGCGGCAAAAGCAAAACAGCCGCCAGCGCTTGCTGACGGCTGAATGCTGATTGCTGATTGCTGACTGCTGACTGCTTTTCTAGAATCCCGCTGTTCCGGAATTCGGGTGTCCGCCACGCAGGGTCATGCGAACGCCGCGTTGGCTGTTGACTTGAGTGGTCGTGGTCCAGTCGACTTCGTCGGCGCTGATCACGCCGCTGCCGCCACTGGCCAATTCATAACTGATGCGACCGTCCTGATAGGTGTAATTGCCAACCTCCAGAACCATGCCGGTTTTAAGGATAAACACCGGGACTCCGGGAGCTGTCCCGCCGCCCGCCGCGCCTTTGGTGACGTAGCTGGCGTAGGCGACTTGCACCTGCGGAATCTCCGGATTGCTGGTCTGCTCACTGGCGGTGACGCTCACGCGGCGCACCGACAACTGCGGAACGCTGCCGTAATTGTTCTGCGATGTGCTGGCGCCCTGATAGGAGCCCTGCTGATACGAACCCTGATAATAGGAGTCGTTCTCCATCCGCGGACGTCCGAAGAAGTGCCAATCGGGGCCGTTGGTGGCGGAGACCTGCGGGATCTGCACGTCATCCATCAGCCGCAGTTCGAGCATGCTCTCGCCCTTGAGGGTGGGACGCGGGCCGCGCGCCGGCAGGGTGATGATCTTCCAGGGCCAGAGCGGCGGAATCATCCATTCGACGATGTCGCGCTTGGCGTGGCCTTTGCCGTCGATGGCGCCGGTTTTATCGACCTTGAAGCCGCGGGTCGCGATAACTTTGGCGTCGAGCGGCATATCGCCATTCGGCAGTCCGATGCGATCGAACACGAGCTTCATGTTGCCCTTGCCCCAGAAATGTCCGGGATCCTGGGCGGATTCGAGATGACCGACGAGGTAGGCTCCGCGGGGAAAGGTCTGCTGACCGAATTCGGTGACCGAGTGCAGATGACAGAGCACGGGATCTCCGACGGCAACGGTCGCCGAAGAAAAGTTGGGTTCATTCATGGTGCATTGCAGAAGAGTGCCGGCGGGCAGGACGGTTTCCCGCGCACTTGCGCTGAGGGTCAAACTTAAAACAGTTAATGTTAGGAGGGATACAGCGAGAACTACCTTTGAGCTGGACTGCATAACGCACCTCGGTCTCACGCCCCTGGAATTTTTAGTACGTATTCCGAACTACTTGCGTTGAGCCAGCCCCGATTGATGGAGTTAAACATAAGTTGACACTCGGGGTCAATCGGACTTTGCGGAACAGAGTGTGTCTTTTCTGCAACAGTGGGCTCCGCGACAAGAGCATTACGAATTTCAGGGTTGAAACTCGGATCGGTAATTGGGATTATCCATCTCCATCAGCCAGCAGTCTTCCATCTTTCCCTCGTGCAACTCATTCTCGGGCAGTAGCTTCACTTTGCGGAAGCCGCATTTCTCGTAGCAGCGGATGGCGCGCGGGTTCCGTGCTTGCGGGTCAATCACGATTTTGCGAGCCTTTTTTTGACGGAACAAATACTCCACCAGGAGCGTTACTGCCCGAGTTCCCAGGCCCTGGTTCCAACGCTCCGGCTCTCCCATGAACTGGTCGAAGGCGTAAAGACTGGTCGCGTGCTGGTTGGCGTCGAAACCGTATGCGGCTTTGCTGTCGTCGTTCACGGCATAGTACTGCATGTAGCCGACTGGTTCGTCCTGCAGGATCAGCAGGCAGGGCGTCATGCCATCGGCGGCGAGTATTCGGGGAGAATACTTTTCGATCGCGGACGCCAGAGAGAGAGGATGGTCGCGGCCGTCGTAGAACTCCAGCACGCGAGGATCGGATAGCCATCGGGCCATGGCTTGATAATCGGCGAGTTCATCGCGCATGAGGCGGATGGCCAGATTGGCGGTGCGGATCAGTTCGTCCATTTGGATGCATTGTCATTTGTGCTCGGGATACTTGACAAATAGGGTGGTATATATCATAATATATACCATGCCACGAACCGCCAAGCTGTTTCGCAACGGCCGCAGCCAGGCCGTTCGCTTGCCTTCGGAGTATCGATTTGAGGGCTCGGAAGTCTTTGTCCGGCGCGATCCGGCGACGGGCGACGTGATTCTGTCGCGGCGTCCGGAGTCGTGGAAGGACTTTTTCGCATTTCTGAAGACGGTTGACGTGCCCGAAGACTTTCTCTCCGATCGCAACGACGCCCCTCCGCAAAAGCGCGAGTTGTTCTAAATGGCTGTCCGCTATCTTCTTGATACCAACACTGCCAGCTACGTTATCAAGGGAAACTTTCCTCGGGTACGGGAGCGGCTGCTGAGAATTCCCATGGCGGAGGTTGGGATTTCGGTGGTCACCGAAGCCGAATTGCGCTTTGGGGTGGCGCGGCTTCCGGGAGCTATGACGTTGAAGAGTGTGGTTGAGGAATTTCTGCTGCGGGTGGAGATTCTTCCGTGGAACTCAGAGGCCGCGCGGCACTATGCCCGCATTCGGGCGATCCTTGAGAAGGACGGTTCGCCGATGGGGAATCTTGACTTGATGATCGCGGCGCAGGCGTTGGCGGCGGAGGTTGTGCTGGTTACGCATGATCATGTTTTTCGCCGGGTGAAGGGGCTGAAGGTGGAGGACTGGAGCAGGTGACCGCCGACGAATCGATTAACCTAAGCGCTTAGGTTTATGCTAGGATGGTTTCATGCCGACGGTGCTCAGGCGTGGGCGGCTACGAATTACGGTCTCAATAGACGAGCGCTAGGAATGGTCGAACGCTTGATTAACACGCACGTAAACGAGCTTTGTCGAGCCTGGGAGGAGATTCATGGTATCGCGCACTAGCGTCGAATTGGCAAACAAAAGAGGAGAGCAGTTGCGGAGAGAATTCCCGCATGCTGTCTCGGCGCGGTATGACCGGGCCAACGGGAAGGTCGTGGTAGAGCTGAGTTCGAAACTGACACTGAGTTTTTCGCCGAAGGACGCGCAAGGGTTGGAGAATGCCAAGCCCGGGCAGCTCGAGGAAATTGAACTGAGTCCGTCAGGCTTTGGAGTGCACTTCCCGAAACTTGATGCGGACCTGTACGTTCCGGGGCTGCTCGAAGGGTTGATGGGATCGAAGAAATGGATGGCGGCACGTCTTGGGCAGTCCGGCGGGCAGTCGCGAAGCCGGGCTAAGAAAGCCGCATCGCGGGCGAACGGGCTGAAGGGCGGGCGGCCGCGGCGGAAGGAAGCTGCGGCGGGTGATTAGGGACTACGACCCTCTATGCCAGCGGTGGACTGAATGTGAATCTTGCACAAACCGGCAGGTCGCCAGTCCCCACGCAAACACAAAACAAAAGCCGCCAGCTTTCACTGACGGCCTTTTCCGAAAACTTAGAACCGGGAACTAACTTTCGTACAGCAGTACGCCTTCGGTCTTCTCCGCATCCACGGGACGGTAATACAGCTTATTCGCTTCGAGGAAGACCTCGATGAACGCCGGCCGGGTGGTGATCGTGCCCTGGATCAGGGCTTCCGACAGCGGATCTTCGATGTACTTCTGCAAGGCACGGCGCAACGGCCGCGCTCCGTAGCTGCGGTCGGTGAGGGTCTGGTTCAGAATCCATCGCTTCGCCTCGTCGGCGACGGTTACGGTGATCGAACGCTGGGCTAGATTCTGGTTCAGCTGGCTGACCATGAGTTCGAGAATCTGGATCAGATCCTGCTCGCTGAGCGCCATGAAGAGGATGATTTCGTCCACACGGTTCAGGAATTCGGGATTGAAGGTGCGCTTAACTTCGCTCTTGACCAGATCTTCGACCTTCTCGGAAACCATCTCGTCTTTCGACGACTGGAAGCCGAGGCCCTCGCGCTTCATCAGGTGCCGGGCACCGATGTTTGAGGTCATGATGATGATGGTGTTCTTGAAGTCAACGGTGTTGCCCAGACCGTCCGTCAGTTGGCCGTCTTCAAAAACCTGCAAGAGAATGTTGAAGACGTCGGGGTGCGCCTTCTCGATTTCGTCGAGCAGAACCACGGAATAGGGCGCGCGCTTGACGCGTTCTGTCAGCTGTCCACCTTCTTCGTAGCCTACATATCCGGGAGGCGAACCTATCAGTTTCGATACGGAGTGCTTCTCCATGAACTCCGACATATCGAAGCGGACCAGAGCTTTGTCGCTGCCAAACATGAAGTGGGCCAGGGTGCGCGCTACTTCGGTCTTGCCTACGCCGGTTGGTCCCAGGAAAAGGAACGAACCGATGGGACGATTCGGACTTTTCAATCCGGCACGCGACCGGCGGATTGCTCTGGCGAGAGCGCTGATGGCTTTTTCCTGCGAAATGATGCGCTTGTGCAGCTCTTCTTCTATGCGCAGCAGCTTCTGCGTTTCTTCTTCTTTGATCGAAGTGATGGGAACGCCGGTCCAGCGGCTTACCACGTCCTCGATGTCCTCACGACCGACAACGCCGGTGGAGGATTCATCGAGGTGGTATTTTTCGCGAAGGGCGCGCAGGTTCTCGCGCTCCTTGCGTTCTTCGTCGGAGTAGAAGCGCGCCTTCTCGAATTCGTGGTTCGCGATGGCGTTCTCCATACGATGGACGATGAACTTGATGCGCTTCTGGACTTCGGTCAATTCTTCGGGCAGCGTGGTCTGGCGAAGTTTTACGCGCGCGCCGGCTTCGTCGATCAGGTCGATGGCCTTGTCTGGAAGAAAGCGGTCGGGAATGTAGCGGTTCGAGTGCGACACGGAAAAATTGATGGCGTCGTCGGTATAAGTGACGGCGTGAAATTTTTCGTAGCGCTCTTTTATGCCGAAGAGAATCTTTACGGCGTCGACTTCGTTGGGCGGCGGAACTTTTACGGCCTGGAATCTACGTTCCAAGGACCGATCTTTTTCGATCGACTTGCGGTATTCGCCGGGCGTGGTGGCTCCGATGCACTGAATTTCGCCGCGCGACAAGGCCGGCTTCAGGATGTTGGCCGCATCCAGCGAGCCTTCAGCGGAGCCGGCACCTACCAGCGTGTGCAGTTCGTCGATGAAGATGATGGAATTCTGCGACTCCATCAGTTCCTTCATGATCGTCTTGAGGCGCTCTTCGAATTGTCCGCGATATTTGGTGCCGGCCACGATCAAGGAAAGGTCGAGAGCGAGAATGCGTTTGTCGGCGAGGAACGAAGGGACCTCGCCGTCGGCGATGCGCTGGGCGAGGCCCTCTACTATCGCGGTCTTGCCTACTCCGGGCTCGCCTATTAGTACGGGATTATTTTTTGTGCGGCGGCAGAGAATCTGGACTACACGCTCGACTTCGCCATCGCGGCCGACCAGCGGATCGAGCTGGTTGTCCATGGCGGACTGGGTGAGGTCGCGGGAAAACTCACTGAGTAAAGAGGATTCGCGCTGTCCGCGCTGGGGCGACGCTTTTTCCTGGCTGGTGCGGGCGAGTTCTTCGCGGATGGTGGAAAGGCGCAGTCCGCGTTCGTGCAAGATCTCGGCTGCGAAACATTTTTCTTCGCGCAGCAATCCCAGCAGCAAGTGCTCGGTTCCAATGTGTTTGTGCGAAAGACGCTCGGCTTCTTCCGAGGCGTAGGCCAGCACACGCTTGCATTCGTTGCTCAGGGGCAGATCGACCGAAGTGGAAACCTTTTCCCGGATGGTGGTGTGACCCTCGATCTGCTTGCGGATGGACTCCACCGAGGCATGAGAGCGCAGGAAACGATTGGTCAGGGCCTTATCTTCGCGGAGCAGTCCGAGCAGCAGGTGTTCGGTCTCAATATAAGGAGAGCCGAACTGGCTGGCCTCGTACCGCGCAAAAAAGATGACGCGCCTGGCTTTCTCCGTGTAGCGTTCGAACATAAACCAATTCCCCCCGAGTTCCTGCGGAACGCCTCGCCCTCCGCCAAACCCATGACCGTACTACTTGATTATGCATTCATATCGCCTAATGTCCCAAGCGATATTCACCTTATAGTAACCGGTACACTCTTACTTTCGAGTACCCGGCTTCTTCAAACTTTAGTTCTTCGAGCTTGTCTTTCATCTCTTCTTTCATCACGCGGGAAGTGATTCCGGCGCGACTTCTTCTATTTTGCCCTGATCCAAACGTAAAACGCGATGGCACCGACGTGCAAACGCCAGGTTGTGAGTGGCGATCAACGAGGTCAACTGATGCTCGCGGTGCAGGCGGGCGACCAGTTCGAAAACCAACTCGCCGGTGCGACCGTCGAGATCGCCGGTCGGCTCATCGGCCAGCAAGACTTGCGGCTGGGTGATGAGCGCCCGTGCCAGTGCCAGCCGTTGCTGCTCGCCTCCGGAGAGTTCGCCGGAGCGATGGTGGCCGCGGTTTTCGAGTCCCACTTCGCGGAGCCAGCGCGATGCTTCCTTTTCGGCTGACGACAGCGGTTGTCCGCGCGTCAGCAGGGGCATGGCGACATTTTCCAAAGCGGTGAATTCTGGCAGGAGGTAATGGAATTGCCAGACGTAGCCGATCTCGCGGTTGCGGAACTCAGCGGCATCATCTTCGGAGAGCGCATTCACGTGAGATTTGGCGCAGTATACGGCACCGGCTGAAGGACGATCAAGAGCGGCGAGGATGTGCAACAAGGTACTCTTGCCCGCACCCGATTGTCCGACGATGGCCAGCATCGTTCCTTTTGCGACCTGGAAAGACAGATTCTCAAAGAGCACGAGCTCGGCTTCGCCTGAGCGAAACTTCTTACCTAACCCTTCGACCCTTAACAGAGAGTCTTGAGCTATTGGATGCAAATTCACCCTCCTGCGAATCAAGCTCACTGGCCGTCTCAACGCTGCGAAGCGGAGAAAAACGGTCCTTGATCCATTAGACCACGAGGAGGAACGGGCTATGCGAACGACTGTATACCTCTGGAAAATGATTGCAACGTGACTGTGGTCACGAGGAGGGCTCGGCTTCGGTTTAGACGGGAAGGAGCGCTGACTGCTTACCCTTAAAAGTGGAATTATTTCGTCGGCTCGCCTTTTTCATTCTGAGCTGCAAGCCCGTCTCGTATTGCCGCTTCAAGCGTATCGATGTTTATATCCTTTAGAGCTTTAAACCGAATGCAATATCCGGTCACGCTCGCCTTGCCTAGTTTTTTTCCATACGTTTTGGCTAAG
>Ga0209169_10001417_pt1 | contig 14646 bp, 10 predicted proteins | sample HubBroMetageWRM4_FD_188346 | JGI IMG/M metagenome (GOLD analysis project Ga0209169, IMG submission 188346) | Warmed soil microbial communities from the Hubbard Brook experimental Forest, New Hampshire - Hubbard Brook CCASE Soil Metagenome WRM 4... | ecosystem: Environmental > Terrestrial > Soil... | reverse complement strand
TTGGACGGGTTGGATAGATGCCCCGGCTCCTTTTTTTGTGGAACCGTCGTCCCCGCAATCGCAGCTTCCAACCCGCACATCCATTTTCGCCATTTCGTCATTTAGAACCAATGGCGCTGCCGGTTCAAAAATTTCAGTACGCGAGTTTTGGTACTAGGTAAACTACGACCCGCTTGATGATTACTAACTAGCTCTAGCAGAAGCACTTAGCAGAACGCCGACGGGCCGATTACGTGGCGAGTGTGGGAACCGCCGCAGATTCGCCGCGTAGCGATCACCGCGCGCCGGCACAGAGCCTCCCCCTTAGCCGGTGTTGTGCAGGCCCGCCGCGATGCCATTGATCGTCGCTCCCAGCGCATAATTCAGCTCATCGCTCGGCGCCTCTGCCCGTTTCCGCCGCAGCAGCTCCACCTGAATCAAACTCATCGGGTCCACATAGGGATTACGCAGTCGAATGGATTGCGAGAGGACCGAGTTTCCTTCCAGCAGGCCCGTCTGCCCGGTAACCGCCAGCAGCATCAGCCGCGTGCGCTCAAACTCCTCAGCCAATATGCCAAAAACCGCGTCTCGCAAGCCGGCATCCTCTACCAGCGCGCTAGCATAAAGGCGCGCAATATTAAGGTCCGCCTTGGCCATGGCGATTTCCACATTGCGCACCAGATCCGAAAACAGCGGGAAGTGGCGCATCATTTCCCGTAGCCGTTTTTCCCGTTCTGGTCCCTTCGCCGCGAATCGCTGCAGCGCGTAGCCCACTCCAAACCATGCCGGAACCGCGTGGCGGCTTTGCATCCAGCCGAAAACCCACGGAATCGCGCGCAAATCTTCCAGGCGACGGCTCTCCGTGCGGCGCGCCGGACGCGAACCCATCCGCGCGTGCTCCAGTTCGTTCACCGGCGTGGCTTGCTCGAAATATTCCAGCACTTCGGCGTTTTCCGCGATGTGCCGACGGTAGTAGGCATACGCATCCTGCGAAATTTCCTCCATCGCGTCGTCCCACTGGCGATCCACTCCTGCCGCGGGACCGTCTGGCCGCGTCAGCGCTTCGAGCGACGCCGCGATCATCAATTCCAGATTCCACTCTGCCAGCACTGGATCAGAATATTTCCAATTCAGCACTTCGCCCTGTTCGGTGATGCGCATTTCGCCGGAAAAATCTCCCACGGGTTGCGCCAGAATCGCGCGATGCGTGGGCCCGCCGCCGCGTCCTACCGTGCCGCCCCGCCCGTGGAAGAGCCGCAGCTTCACGCCGCATTCTCGCGCGACGGCGTGCAGCGCGCGATGCGCCTTGTGCAATTCCCACGTGCTGGTCAGCATCCCGCCGTCTTTGTTCGAATCCGAATAGCCCAGCATCACTTCCTGGCGCCGCCCCCACGAATCGAGCAGGCCTTGATAATCCGGAGCCGTCCACACGCGCCGCATCGTTTCCGCCGCAGCACGCAGCGATACGATGGATTCGAACAGCGGGACGGGCAGAAGCCCGTGATCGCTGGTGGAGCCCGCCACATTCACGCCGCCGATTTCCGCCACGCGCAGCAGATTGAATACGTCGCGCTCCGATTCCGCCCCGCTGATGACGTAACCGCGAATCGCTTCCGGCGCGTATTGCGTTTTCAATTGCGCGATGGTGCGCAAAGTTTCCAGCAGCTCCGTGGTTTCCGCGGATATTTCCGACAGCCGGTTTTTTTGCACGCCAGCCATACTTGCGGCATCGGAAACCCCGGCAGCCTTTAGCTCGGCCAGGGCCCTTGCATGTACCTGTGCGTGCTGGCGAATGTCGAGCGTGTGCAGATGAAAACCAAAAGTCCGCAGCTTGCGCAGCAACGGATCAATCAGCAGCTCCGCCAGCCGCAGCCCGCGGTTTTCGATCAGGCTCGCGCGCAGCAACAAGAGATCGCGCTCCAATTCCTGCGCAGCCGCGTAGGCATGGGCGTTGCGCGGCTCCTCGCGTGTGAGCTGCACCCGAATGCGCACAAAATCCAGAAAATGCCGGTTAAGTTCCGGCTTCGAAATCCATTTTCCGCGCGCCGGCTCCGCGTCCATTTTTGCTTCGTACGCTTTCACCGCCGACCGTAGCTCCGCCGAACAGCCCGTTTGGCGCAGCGAAGAGCTGAGTTCGTCAATCAGCCGCTGGATTTCCAGGCTGTAATGTTCCAGGATCACATTTCGCGCCAGCGCCAATGCATCCGCAGTGCAATCTGGCTTGATCAATGGATTGCCGTCGCGATCTCCGCCAATCCACGAACCGAAGTGCAGCAGCTCGGGAAGCTCATCGTGATTCAGCGCGCGGCCGTAAACCTCCGCAAAAGATTCGGCCAGCTCGGCGTACAGGCGCGGCAGCGTTTCGAAAAGCGTCATCGGGTAAAAATCCAGACCCATGCGCACTTCGTCAATCACCCCCGGCTTTTTCATGCGCACTTCATCGGTCTGCCACAGGGAGGTGATCTCAGCCAGAATCAACGATTCATATTCAGCCGCATCGGCCGCCGTCAACGGCAAGCGGTCCAGATGTTCCAGATATTGCGCGATGCGCCGCCGCTTCAGCAGCACGGTGCGCCGCGCCACTTCCGTGGGATGCGCGGTGAACACCGGCACGATGCGCACCTTGCGCAACGCAGCCAGCGCATCGTCAGCCGCAATTCCTGCCGCGCGCATACGCAGCAAAGTTCCGCGAAACGATCCCGCCAGCGCCGGCTGTTCGCTGTGCAACTTGGCCGCGCGCCGCCGCCGCTTGCGATGATTGGTTTCCGCCAGGTTAGTCAGCTCAAAATAAATCGCGAAAGCTTTGGTCACACGGTAGGCGTCTTCCACTTCCAGCCGCGCAATCATCTCGCGGGCCTGCGCCACGAGAATATTTTCGGGAAGGGATGGTTTCGTTGTGGCTGCGGCTGGCAATTGCTCGCGCTGCTGAATCAACAGGTGGCGGAGTTGCTCCACGACTTCCAGCAACCCTTCGCCCGCCTGCTCCACCAGCACTCTTCCCAGCAGCATTCCCAGCGAACGTACGTCCCGCCGCAGCGGAATTTCCTTCGCGTCATCGCCGGTGCCCGCGGCGAGCTCTTCCAGCCGGTCATATTGATCGTCCGGGCTCCACAGCGGCGCGTTGTCGGAGAGTGCCATGTCACATAATGAAGGCAGCGCCGCGAGGCCGCAAGACCCAGCGCCACAATCCGCACCGTCCGGCTGTCAACCGCATCTTCCCCTTGACAATCTACAAGAGCCATCGGATATTCCAGTTGCAGTCGGTCTAGGGGAGCATCGAATGAGTCCAGCCGTCGAAGTTCTGCAAGGCACGCTCGATCTTCTGATCCTGAAAACTCTCGCGCTCGAACCCATGCACGGTTGGGGCATCGCCCAGCGCATCCAGCAAGTCTCGCGCGACATCCTGCAAATCCAGCAAGGGTCGCTCTACCCGGCGCTCTATCGCCTGGAACGCAAGAAGTGGATCCGCGCGGAATGGGGCGCCTCCGAAAATAATCGCCGCGCCAAGTTCTACGCGCTCACGAAAACCGGCCGCCAGCAACTCGAAAAAGAAATGGCGGATTGGAAGCAAATGTCCACGGCGGTTGCGCTGATCCTGCAACGCGTGTAGGAGGCACATGCGATGACGAACTCGCCACGCTGGTTTTCACGCAAGAAAAAGTGGGAACAGGAGATGAACGACGAGCTGCGTTTCCACATTGAGCGCCAAACCGCCGAAAACATCGCCGCCGGCCTCCCACCCAAAGAAGCCCGCCGCCAAGCCGTGCTGCAACTGGGCGCCCTCGAAGGTCTGAAAGAAGACTGCCGCGAACAACGCAGCGGCTTCCGGCTGGAATCACTCTACGCCGACGTCCGCTTCGGCCTGCGCATGCTGCTGAAGAACTGGAGACTGACTTCCGTCGCGGTGTTTTCTCTGGCGGTCGCCATGTCTGTCAGCGTGGCTGGCCTGAGCGTATTCAATGCGGTCTTGCTGCGCCCACCCGCGGTGGCGGCTCCCGATCGCCTGGTCACGATCTATACCCGCTCTCCGGCGGATGAATTCGAGAATGTTTCCTATCCCGATTACAAATATTACAGAGACAATAACCGGGTATTTTCCGGCGTCGGAGCATTCCCAAATTCCATTTTGAAATTTGACATGACTTTTGGAGATCGCGACGATTCAGCAACGATAAGCGCTCTGTCCGACAATTACTTTGCCATCATGGGAATTCGCCCCGCTCTGGGGCAGATGTTCGTGCCCGGCGATGACGACAAGAAGACGCCTGGCGCAGTACTCAGCTATTCCTGCTGGAAACGTTGGGGAGGCGACCCAGGAATCATCGGCAAAACTCTGACGTTGAGACGGCACAGGCTCACCATCCTGGGTGTCGCTCCGCAAAACTTTCCGGGGACCGTCTTTGGATTCGCAAGTGATGTGTTCATTACCCTGGCTACTGCGGCAGACATCTTCCAGGACCCCGGGTCGCTGACAGATCGCGCGCAGCGAGGCCTGCTTTTAGTCGCCAGGCTCAAACAAGATGCAACGCAGCAGCAAGCACGGGCAGAACTCCAAACACTTTCCGGGCAACTAGCGTCGGCATTTCCACAAGCAGACAAGGACCGCGTAGCGGTATTCACGAATATCAGCGTGCTGCCGCCAGATTCACGCTCGACCGCCGCGTTGATCTCCGGCGTACTGATACTCATCGTTCTATTAGTGCTGCTCATCGCCTGCGCCAACGTAGCCAATCTTCTTCTGGGTTTGGCGGCCGGCCGGCGCCAGGAAGTTCTGATCCGCGTGGCGCTGGGAGCAACGCGCGGAAGGCTGCTTCGTCAACTTCTGACGGAGACTGCCATCCTCTGCGCCGCGAGCGGAATCGCCGGATTTCTGATCGCCATGGCCCCGCTTGTCAAGCTTTCCGATTTCAACGCAACCCTTCCCGTCTTGGGCGCGTTCGAGCTCGCGGCTAATTTTCGCCCGGATGGCACCGTGCTGGCCATGACGCTCGGTTTGATCTTCATCGCCGGCCTCGCTGCTGGACTGGCACCCGCGCTTTACTCTTCGAAGCCGAACCTTGCTGCCGCGATGACCGGAGAAATTGCCGTCGGCGGCACGCGCAAGGGCGTCCTGCGAAACGCGCTGGTCGTGATCCAAGTGGCCGTGTGCACCTTGGTGATGGTCGGTGTTGGCTTGTGCCTGCGCAGTTTGCACAATCTGCGTGCAGTGAATCCGGGATTCACCGCACGGAACATCGCTGCGGTGATGGTGGACATGCAAGAAAGCGGGTACTCCGAGGCCCAAGGGCGGAAATTCTACGAAGACCTTCGCCGCGAGGCATCGCAACTTTACGGCGTCGAGTCATTCTGCCTGGCTCCCGCATTGCCGCTGGGCGGCAATGATTGGAGCACCGACGAAGTGCAATTCACAGGTGCTGCTGGCGAGAATCAACGGCGTGTCAAGATTGCGTACAGTCCCGTGGACGAGAACTATTTTGCAACTCTGGGAATTCCTCTGCTCTCCGGGCGGACTTTCGAATCCTCCGATACCGATAAAAGCCCGGAGGTAGTCGTCATCAATCAGAAGATGGCCGAAACATACTGGCCCGGCGCCGACCCGGTGGGAAAGCAAATACGCATCGGGGACAGCAACCAACCAATGACCGTCGTCGGCGTCGTCGGCGACGGAAAATACACCGATCTGGATGAGCCGACGCGTCCTTATATGTACTACAGCCTTGTCCAGCATTATCAAACCGGGATTGCACTGATCGTCCGGACACAGGGCAACCCCCGCCAATGGCTCGGGCCACTCGTGCAAATCGTGCGGAAACTAGGCGCCAAAACCGTGCTGGTGCCCGTTACCCTGGACGAATGGATGAGATTTACGCTCTTCGTGCCGATTCTAACGCTGGAAGTCGTCAGCGGACTTGGCGCGCTCGCGCTGCTGCTGGCGGCAGCAGGCCTCTACGGCACAATTTTCCATTCCGTCAGTGAGCGGAAAAAAGAAATTGGAATTCGCGTGGCGTTGGGCGCCCTGCCTTCGCACCTGCTGCATCTCTTCTTGCGGCAGACCGCCATCATTTCCGGTTTGGGTGTGCTGATTGGGCTGCTGTTGGGCATCGCAGCCACGATTATTTTCAACGCACAGTTTTATGGCATTCGCCCGGTCGAGCTGCAAGTCCTGATTCCCGTAGCGTTGCTCATGGTCCTAATCTCGATGAGCATCGCATACGCCGCGGCGCGGCCTTGGATCAACGCGAACCCGATGGATGCTGTGCGGCATACCTGAACGGACGATCGTTATACGAATTTCCGGCTGCGCTGGTTTTGGCGCAAGAAAAAGTCGGAGCAGGACCTGCACGACGAGCTGCGTTTCAGTACTGGGCAGCAAATCGCTTGCCGCGCTTTACGGATTACTTTTGACGTCCACCTTCTCCGCGCTGTCCGGCGGCATGCGCAGCGTCACGTCCGTGGTTTTCTTCGGACGGATCACAATGTGCTTGCTCCAATCGGAAAATTGGCCTTTCGAATACGCCCGCAAATCATATTGCCCTGCATCAAATCGCGCGAATTCGTAATGCCCGCTTGAATTCGTGTGCGTCGCGTGCGGTTTCAGTCCGTCGGAAGTCTGAATCGTCACGCTCGCTTCGGCCACCGGCCTACCGCGCGCGTCCAGCACCGTTCCTTGCACCGTTCCCAAGCCCCTCGCGAACTGCGCCCGCGCCGGCGCCGTGCCAAATGTCAACGAGACCAGCAACGCCAGCGACGCGAGCGTGCTCACAACCAGGACACTTCGTTTCATAGTGCACCCCAGGATGTTTCTGGGTGCAATTTTACGCGGGCCGTCCGCGCGCCTTCGCGATGTTCCAGCGCAATGTTCTCGATTAGGAACTCCTGTTCGTGGGGACAGGCGAAGACGCTGCAGCGCACTCCGCTCAATACTTGTAGTGTTTACTCGCGGCGGCGTGTGCAGGCTGCTCCATGCGGCCGCTGTCGGGGCTCACACCACGCTCCAGCGCCAGAAAATATGTGAGTAGCTGCAGTGGAATCAGATGTACGAACGCCGCCAGCCATTCCGCCGTTTCCGGAACCAGCAGAATCTGCTCCGCGGACAAATCGCGATTCGCCGACGGCACCGTGATCGCCGCACGCGGCATTTTCAATTCGCCCGCCGCGCGCAAAATCTGCCGCCCGCGCTCGTCCGTCGCACCACCCGTAAACAGCCCAACCAACGACCCGCGCGCATCCGTCTCCGAAAACGGCCCGTGCAGAATTTCCTCCGTTTCAAATCCCTCCGCCGCGATGTAGCACGCTTCCTTAATCTTCAACGCCGCTTCGCTCGCCGTAGGCCACGCCGCGCCCGAGCCGAAAATTTCAATCCGCGCCAGCGCCGCCACGCGCTTAGCCAGTTCGCGCGCCGCAGGTTCGAGTTGCAACGCGCCGCGCAGCAAATCCGGCACGCGTTCCAAAGCCGCGAGCGGCGGCGTACCCGCGAGCAATTTCTTTCTCTCGACCACGCGCGCAATCAACAGCGCCAGCACCGCCAGCGCCGTGGTGTAGCTTTTCGTATAAGCAAAAGCCACTTCCTGCTCGCAAGTCTGAACGTGAAAATCGGCGCCGCGCACTCCATCGCTGCTCGATGGGCCGTTCGTCGGCTCGCTCATCTGTCCGGTGATCACCACCGTCAACGCTCCAGCCCTCCGCGCCATACGCAACGCCTCAAGTGACGCCGTAGTCGTGCCAGTATGCGTAATCACAATCACCGCGTCGCCGGCGCCAAGCGCAATCGGGTGATGCAGCAGCTCAAAAGACTGCTCGCAGAGCGCCAAAAAGCGCCCACCGCTGAACTCTCGCATCCAGCTTTCCGCCACGCGCGCCGCATGCAGCGAAGTTCCAATCCCCACGAACGTGATGCGCTCCTTCTGCGCCACCGCCTCCGCTGCGCGTTCGATCTCCGCGCGCTGCCCCAGCACCCGCTCGATCAGTTCCGGTTGCGCGTGAATCGCTTCATAAACGTAATAAGGATGAGCCGTGCGCATCTCAAGCATTTGTTTTTTCTCCGCTCGCGTTATATTGGTTCTGCTAGTTTCGTGGCCGCTCATTTTAGCGGAACAGGAGCCGGAATGCCTCGTTACCTCTCGCAACACACTCTCGCCTGCCTCACGCGCCAGGGCGCCGAAGCGCTCGCGCGCCGCGTGCACGCCGCCAAGGAAGTCACCGCGCGCCGCGTGCTCGTCAACATGCAGGAAGGAAAAATGCTCGTGGAATTTGACGCCCCGGGCCGCGAACAAATGGAAAAGTGGCTGGCTGCGGAAAAATTTCACTTCGACTGGCTCTTGCGCATCGAATTCGAAACCAGCGACGGCACGTTGAAAGCCATCACCTAGAAGAATACAGACCGCGGGAAGGAAATCCTTGCAGCGCCGGCGAAATTGAAATTCAATCACTTCGAAAGTTTTCGCATCATGGCCATCGCTTCCACGTCGCCCACGCTGCTCTTGCGGCTCAGCACCACCATCCGTTCGCGGACGATATCCCCCAATTCCTGATCCACCACGGACGCAGCCTCCACCAGCGCCTCCGGCGTGGCCTCGCCCTGCTTCGCCGGATCCGGTTCCCGATGTATCAAGCCGCCCAGTTCGGCCAGCCACGCGTCCAACACTCGCGCCTGATCTGGCTCCATCGTCGTGAACATCATGCCCATTCCCATCCCGTTCAGTGAATACATCACTTTGGCCTTGGTCTTGAATGTTCGGCCCCTCGCGTGTGACCGTCAAAATGATCGCCGCGTTTACCGCAAACGGGCTGATTGTATCCATATAGCAGCCGCTACGGCTGATATCGGACAGCCGGCCCGTTCCTCGAACGTTGGCTTGCGGATCAAAGGCTTCGCCTCCAACCGAAAAAGGGAAACGCGGATGGCGGCGCTTCTCGGCAGGTGCGCTGGCGATTGGCACAATGCTCGCTTTTGAAAGCTTTTCCATGATCCGCCTGCGCTCCAGCAAATTGATGAAAACCGTTCTGCGGCCGATCGATGCACGACAATTACGCTGGCACACCATCCCATGGCGCACGCGAATATGCGGAGGTTGAGGACTGCACGCACCACGAACAGCCTCGAATTGGCGGACCCGCAGGCGAGCTGCACGCCGCGGCCCAATAAGAACTTTGTCGTCATCTAACACCAGTCTGGGAAGGGCACGCGATTCCGGACACGACCCTGGGGGTCAAAAGGGGGCAGCCTGCAGCGAAGTGCCGGTTTTCAGAAGGGAATTCAACTGTATCTCTACCTGACGGCAGGTCAAGCTGCCCCAGCAGCCAGGCGCCAATTGACACAATCGGCGACTTCGCTCCCCGCAGTCAGGTTAGCAAAAGCTCATCGATCGGCCCCAATCAGAAACAATTGCCATCCCCCCATTTCAGGTGTAACCTCACTTCATGCAAATCTGCTGCCAGTGCTGCGCATGTTGCTGTTGTTGTATGTGTTGCGCACGCGTGTCTTCTGGCGCAGGGAGGCTAGGCATCTAAGAACCGCAAACTAGCCCAGAAATTTCCCACCCACCGCCGGAAGCACCTCAGGCAGGTGGGTTTTTTGTTTTATGAGCGAATTTTTTGCAACGGTTCCCGCAACAAACGTCTAATTTCAAGGAATAACCAACAACGAGGAGACGGCAAATGACTGACTACAAGCACCCTGAAGTTCTGGTGACCACCCAATGGGCCGCGGACCATCTGAACGACCCGAAAGTCCGCCTGGTCGAAGTGGACGTGGACACCACCGCCTACGACCAGGGCCACATTCCCGGCGCCGTCGGCTGGAACTGGCAATCGCAGCTGCAGGACAACATCCGCCGCGACCTGATTGACAAGGCCGCGCTGGAAAAGCTGCTCGGAGCATCCGGAATCTCCAACGACACCACCATCCTGCTCTATGGTGACAACAACAACTGGTTCGCCGCCTACGCTTTCTGGCAAGTGAAATACTACGGCCACAAGGATGTGCGCCTCATCAACGGCGGCCGCAAGAAGTGGGTCGAAGAAAAGCGTCCGCTGACCACCGACGCGCCGAAAATCACGGCCACTACCTATCACGCCACCGGTCCCGATGAATCCATTCGCGCCCGCAAGGAAGATATTTACGCCTTCCTCGACAAGAAGAAGGCCGCGCAGCTGGTGGACGTGCGTTCCGTGGATGAATTCACCGGAAAAATCCTCGCGCCCCCGGGACTTTCCGAAACCGCGCAGCGCGCCGGCCACGTTCCGGGCGCAGCCAATATCCCCTGGGCGCAGGCCGCCAATGAAGACGGCACTTTCAAATCCGCGGATGCTCTGAAGGAGCTGTACGGCAAGAAGGGAATTGACGGCGCGGAAGAAGTGATCGCCTACTGCCGCATCGGCGAACGCAGCTCGCACACCTGGTTCGTGCTGAAGTATCTGCTCGGCTTCAGTAACGTGAAGAATTACGACGGTTCCTGGACCGAGTGGGGCAATCTGGTTGGCGCTCCCATCGAAAAGGAAGTCGCCGCCGCGGCGCACTAGACCAGGCAGTTTGTGAGGGCGGGTCCCGGTCGCGAGATCGGGACCCGCTTTTGCTTTTGTATCCTTCGATCCTTACTCCGGAATTTGATTCGCCGGCACGCCATTGCGCCGCGCTTCGTCCTGCAGCGCGCTGATCTTCGCGGTAATGTCTTCGCGCTGCTTTTGCAGCTGCACCAACTCCTCGTGCCAGTCGTCAATCTTTGTGCCGCTGTAGTGCCGCGTGGAATTCACCGCGGTGCCATTCAGCGTCGCCTGCAATTCTGCGATCTGCTCGTCGAGCGGCGGCAGTTTGGCCTGTAAATTCGTGATTTGATCCTGATACTTCTTCGCGTTCCCACTCTTCGTATTTCCCGCGGGCTTGGCGTTTCCCGGTTTGCTGCTGCTTGCCGAAAACGTGGAAATCACGGAATTTTTATGGACGTCGCCCATGTCTTCGTTGGTCCACACCTTTTTCGCTGGCGCCGACGCTGTCGCGGTAGTCGCCGAACTGGTGCCGTTCGCGTTGGCTGTGGCAGATGTGTTGGACTGGGCCGGAACTGCGGCTGGTGTAGTTGCGTCTCCCGCCGGCGCCGCCTGGCCCGCAGCACTACCTTGCGCGCGCGCCATTTCCGGCACGGAAACAGCTGCCGCAACAGCCAGGGCCGCGACAAACAGCAGCGTTCGCCTGTTCATAACGCCTCCTCGAACTACGTGTAAGCGAGCTGCAGGTGACCAGTAACTGACCGGCAAGCTCCGAGCAGCAAAGTCCTCAGACGCCGACTATCAATTGGACGGAAGGGTACAGAGCCGCACTAGGACTATTGTGCGCCCGTTGCTATGTAGTTGAACCCGGGATGGACCGATAAGTTACGGGTCGCCGTACGGCGCTTTGCCGCTGGCCAGTTCGGTCTGCGCCGTCGCCAGCGCCTGTTTAGGCGGACCCACGCGGCGATACTGGCGCGCTTCCACATACTGGTGCTGCTCGAACGTGAAGAGGAACTTACGCGCCGTGAAATCGTATTGATAGCGCGTGGGCAGCCAGATTCCCGGAGCGACTTCCTCTTGCTGCATAAAAAACACTCCGCCGCGATAGAGTTTCCCCAGAATCCCGCCGCCAAACGAAATGTCGCGCATCACGTGCGCTTCTCCATGCACTAGCTGATTGGCTTCGTGGTCCACCCAGATCTTCGCCGTGACGCGCGTCAAAATATCCTGCACCAGCGAGCGCGGATGAAAATTTGGATTCGGCTGCAGGTTATAGACATCGCACCAACGCCCGTTGCAAGTCTCCTGCCCCGCCCATGTGGTCAGGAAAGCCTCGTGCGCCGTATCCAACAGTTCCTTGCGGTCGTCCTTCCTCTTTTGCCATTTCGCATTCGCCGATTTGGTTCTGGAATCTTCGGGCCTCAGCATCAGCTCCAGCAACTCTTTCCACGCCTCCAGCTGCTTGCGATATTCCGCCGCATCCACCGGCCGGTCGCCATCCTTCAGCAGCAGTTTCATCGTGCCGCTTCCAGTGGGCACTACGCGATAAGTCTTGTCGTCGAGCACCCGCGGCGTCGCGCCTCCCGTGCGGTCCACGTGATGCTCCACGCGCTCGTATTGTTCCAGCGCTTCGTCGTTGGCGTGCTGGTGCTCCAGCAGCACTTTCGCGCGAGCCGCCATTTCCGCGTCCGTAGGAGGCCGCGCCGTCCCGGATTGGCCTTCCATTTGTCTGCTGGCCTGGTCTCCACGAGATGCGCTCGGATCTCCAGCGAGCCTCGGAATCGGCTGGCCGGACGCCCCCGCCAAGCTCGCCAGCGTGAGCGCCGCGGCCAGACTCGATGCCGTAAGTCCTTTCGCCATATTGGAAGTGCCCGTCACTGAGATGCTTGGCGCCATAGAATGGTCTGCAACCTTGATTCTACCCGAATACTCCGCCGAAGCCGTCACCCGCAAGCTCGGTCTCGGCCCCCTGCTGCGCATCCCAAGCGCCAAGAATTTATCCGTAATCTGAAGTTTTTACCCGCCCATATCCGTCTAATATAGTGACAACGATGAACTCCTCCAAATCCCTATCCAATGCCCGGCAAACGCTCGGTGCCCTGCGCGAGACCATCTGGATCGCGCTCGATACCCTGCGCGCGCACAAACTGCGTACTTTCTTGACCCTGCTCGGCGTGATCTTGGCCGTCACCACCCTGGTCGCCGTCATCTCCGTCCTCAACGGTCTGAACGTTTACGTCGCCGATAAAGTCGCCAACCTGGGGGCCAATGCCTTCGTGATCGACCGCATCGGCATCGTCACCGACCAGCAGCAATGGTACAAAGCCCGCAAACGTCCCACGCTCGGGATGGACGATCTGGACGCTCTGCGCGAGGGCATGAAGCTCGCTGACACCATCGCCGGTCAAATGAGGACATTTGCCGACGTGCGCCACGGCAACGACCTCAGCGAAGATGTAATGATCATTGGCGCCACGCCCACCTTCGCTTCCATCCGCGATATTGACGTCTCCAATGGCCGGCTGCTCACCGACATTGACGAAGGTCATCGCGCCGGCGTCTGCGTCATCGGCGCGGACGTCGCCAACAAATTATTTCCCGGCACGGATCCAGTGGGCAAAGAAATTCGCGCGGGCCAGGGACAGTACACGATCGTCGGCGTCGCCACGCCCAAAGGCAACGTCCTCGGCCAGCCGCAGGATAATTTCGTGATGATCCCTCTCGGCACTTATCGCAAGGAATGGCTCACGGCGCAGGATTCCATTACGTTTTTCGTCCAGGCGCGCGGCCCGGAATTTATGGATGCCGCCGAGGACGAAGCCCGCATGATTCTGCGCTCGCGCCACCACCTGGCGTATCAGACCGAAGATAATTTCGCCATCATCGCCCCAACTTCCATCATGGGCTTGTGGAATCGCATCACCGGCAACGCCTTCGGCATCGCCATCTGGATCACTTCCGTATTTCTGGTCGTCGGCGGAGTGGTGATCATGAACATCATGCTCGCCAGCGTCACCGAGCGCACCCGCGAAATCGGCCTGCGCAAATCGCTCGGCGCGCGCCGCCGTCACATCATTCTGCAATTTCTGGTGGAATCATCCGTTCTCGCGGGACTGGGCGGATTTCTCGGCGTGGTCGCCGCCGTGGCCATCAGCCAGTTGGTACGCGCGATTTTTTCGGTCCCGACTTCCACGCCGCTCTTTTCGATACTTGTTGCGCTGGTTCTTTCCACCGCCGTCGGCCTATTTTTCGGCATTTATCCCGCGATGCGCGCCGCGAGGCTCGATCCGATCGAAGCTCTGCGGGCGGAGACCTAGGACCACTCCATGCAAAGTGACTTCCGCGAAAATCTCCATCTCGCGCTGGACACGGTCCGCGAGCACAAGCTGCGCAGTTTCCTCGCCATCCTCGGCGTGATGATCGGCGTCGCGCTCATCATCCTCGTCGTCGGCCTGGTGCAAGGTTTTCGCCAGACCATCCAGGACGAAATCGTCTCGGAAGGAATTGACACCGCTTTCGTCTCGCGTTTCGACCAGGGTCCGCAAAACGGCCGTCGTCCCAAGGACGAGAAGCTGCGCAAGCCTCTCACTCTGGAAGACGCCATGGCCGTCCGCCAGCTTTGCCCCGCAATTAAAGAGATCGCCGTGTCCGCCTTTCAGTGGCAGCTATCTCACACCGCGCGTTATCAGGGCGTTACAATCGAGGGCACTGATTTTCGCGGCACTTTTCCCGCTTATCTCACCGTCTATTCCAACGCCACGATGAAAGCCGGCCGCTTCTTCACCGAAGCCGAAAACGAGCATCGCGAAAATGTGGTGGTCATCGGCGAAAACGTCGCCACCACTTTCTTTCCCACCATTGAAGATGCCATGGGCAAGGAAATTCTGGTGGATGGCTCAACCTATCTGGTCGTGGGAGTGTTCGAAAAGCCGCCCAATGGTTTCGGCACCGATGATGAAGATCGCCGCACCGTCATCCCCTACTACACGTTCATGAAGCTGTATCCCAGCAGCTACGAGATCGGCTATCGCTTCCTCGCCTACTCCGGCAAGCTCGATGCCGCCGTGGATCAGATCCGCGAAGTGCTGCGCCGCCGCCGCGAAGTTCCTTACGACAAGCCGGACAATTTCTCCATCCAAACCCAGGTGGAAGTCGTGCAGAAATTCAACGACATCATTGGCG
>Ga0209169_10001416_pt1 | contig 14647 bp, 18 predicted proteins | sample HubBroMetageWRM4_FD_188346 | JGI IMG/M metagenome (GOLD analysis project Ga0209169, IMG submission 188346) | Warmed soil microbial communities from the Hubbard Brook experimental Forest, New Hampshire - Hubbard Brook CCASE Soil Metagenome WRM 4... | ecosystem: Environmental > Terrestrial > Soil... | reverse complement strand
GCCTGATTGACAAGGAATTGGGAGTGCGAATCCGGGGACCGCGTGGCCGCTGGGGTGCGATCACGGCGCTCGTCTGTCTGGCAGGCTTCTGGGGAGCGCGGGACTATGAGCACCGCCGCGCGGTAAATGCGCTGGAAGCGCGCAGCTATGAAGGGTCAGACCCCGTCCGCGTCTCCGCTTATCCTTACTGGTGGAGTCCGTTTCATTGGAACGGCGTCATTGAGGGACAGAATTTCTTTGCCGTGATGGTGGTCAATTCTTTGACCCCGGAAGTGGACCCCGACGGCCAGATGCAGATTTTCTATAAGCCGGAGGAAACCCCGGTGACGCTGGCGGCGAAAGGGTCATTGCTGGGACAGGTTTACCTGGATTGGGCGCAGTATCCGCTGACCGAAACCGAGCAGTTGCCGGAAGGATATTTGGTGCGCTTCCGCGATCTGCGCTATGCCTATCCCGGGAGCACAAGCCGAAGCGTTCTGAGTTCGAGTGTGGAACTGGATCGCGATCTGAATGTGGTGGCGGAGAATGTCGGCAGAAGAAGTCAGCGAATCGCGAGCGGGGCTGCAAAGTAGACCTGCGCGAGTTATGCCGTTTTGACAGTCGGTTGCGTTCCGGTCTAGCATACTGCTGTTCCCTGTGGGGCACGTCGGCATCCCTGCCGAAAGGGCCAGGCCCGCCCGCTGAAAAATCTCAGCAGGAGTGTGCCAATGCCGACCATCGAAACCTACCGTAAGCAAGCTAAGCTGCTACTCCGCTGGCACCGCGAAGGTGATTATTCCATTGGCGGGAGAGTACGCAAGCTCGAACGCTACCAGTCTTTGACGGACCACCAAGTATTGGCGCTTAAGTTCACCCTTACCCTGGCGCAGGAGATCGTTGCGACGGAAGCCGGATATCAGAGTTGGGCGGAACTGAAAGCGGCAACAGCCGGAGCGCCCAGGACGCCGCGCAGTTTGTCGGGCCCGCCGTTGCTGAAGGATGTAACCCCGATCCTGTGCGTGCGGGACGTTAAGGCATGCGCCACCTTCTTCCAACAGAAGCTGGGCTTCGAAATCGACTTCCTCCATGGTCTTCCTCCGTTTTACGGCGCGGTATCGCGAGACGGTGTTTGCCTGCACATGCGCTACGTGCAGCAGCCTCTCTTTGCGCAAATGGCCGCTGCGGAGAAATCGCTGATCTTGGCTTCCATTCAAGTCTCAAACGTGCAGGGCCTATTCAAGGAGTTCAAGGCGCGAGGCGTGGAGTTCTCTCAAACGCTTAAGAAGCAGGCCTGGGGCGGAACTGATTTTCACGTGCGAGATCCCGATGGCAACGTCATTTCTTTCGTCACTTACGGGTGAAATTGACGGTCGCCAACCCTGCTACCCGCCTTCTCATAGCTGGAATGGCGGCAGTACCCCTCCCGGCAACGGCTTGACAGGGCAGGCTGGGCGCGCCACAATCATGGTCGGAGGCTCCATGCTGGCCTATATTTTTGTGATGCTGGGCGTGGTGGTGCGGTTCATACCGCATCCCTGGATGTTCACCCCGGTGACGGGATCGCTGTTGTTCTTTGGAGCGCGCGGATCGCGCCGCCAGCTTTGGGTGCCGTTTCTGGTGTTTGCGGCCTCCGACGTCCTACTCACCAAACTGGTCTATTCTTATCCGTTTACTGCCGACCACTTTGTCACCTTCGCATGGTATGCGGGAGTGTTATGGCTTGGAACCAAGCTACGTGACAACGCCAAGCCGCTGCCGATTTTGGGCGCGGCGCTGGCCAGTTCGGTTTCATTCTTCCTCCTGACCAATCTTGCCTCTTGGGCGTGGCTGGACATGTATCCCAAGAACCTGGGCGGCGTGATGATGTCGTATGCGGCTGGTCTGCCCTTCTTCCGGCACGCGCTGGAAGGTGATCTGCTGTTCACGGCCGCGATGTTTGGTACGCCGGTGTTGTTGAAGGCGCTGAGCGAGGGCAAGGCGGAAGATCACACGGCGGCCGCGTAGAGGCTCTTAGCTTAGGATTTCGACCCACGGCTCAGGTCGTGGGTTTTGTTTTGCGCCGCCTCGCGGCTAGCCTGGGCCGGGCGACCCTTGTTTATTGTGCGTACTATTAGCCACACCATCCCTCCCACAACCACCGCGGCCAATATCCAATAGTAGTGGCGCCGGAAGAGTTCGCCCGTGAGGCGAACTACGTCTGGCCCGAACTCGATGGTAAGAATCGCAAGAATCAGGAAACGTACGGTGCGGCCGCAGAAGACCGCCAAGAGAAAGCGGACAAAACTCATTTCAGAAATTGCCGCCGCCAGCACAAATAATTTGAAAGGCGTAGGCGGAGGCAGCATGGCGGGGAACATGAGCGCCCAGAAGGGATGCTTGTTAAACGCGGAATGAAGTTTCTCGAAGCGCTCGGCTGACAGTCGTTTGCGGAGAAGTTCTTCGCCGCCGGTGTAGCCGATGACGTAAATGACGATGCTGCCCAGCGCCGATCCGGTGGCCGCCATCAATACATACAAAAGAAAGCGGGCGCGGTCCTGGTAGACGTAGCCGGCAACCACGGCATCCATGGGCAGGCCGATGAAACCGCCATCAAGAGCGGCCACGACCAGCACGCCCCAGGCGCCCAGAGGCTTGAGCAGCGCCCACAGGAAAACAGTGTAGCGGGTAAGGATGTGTTTGATGGTCTTCAAGGCCTGAATCTAGAAGTGTACGTGAAGGCGCAGCCGCTCGCCGCATTCGGTCAGTCCGGCAAAAGCCTCACCACAGAGGACACAGAGACGCACAGGAAATACGAACTACTCATGCCGCGTATTGCCGCTAAGCAACTGCAGCGCGTGAGGCAGCAGGTCGACGACAGATTCCAGCGACTGGACCGCGCCGGCAGGACTTCCAGGCAGGTTCAGGATTACAGATTTTCCCCGCACTCCGCAGACAGCACGGCTCAGCGCAGCCAACGGGGTTTGCTTCGCGCCTTCCGAGCGCATGCGTTCGGCAACGCCTTCGAGCAGACGTTCGCAGACGACGCGAGTGGCTTCGGGAGTGACATCCCGCAAGGCGACGCCAGTGCCGCCCGTGGTCACAACCAGGCGAGCACGGTCAATCCACGACAGGAGCGTTTGCTGGATGACCGGCTGTTCGTCGGGAACGGTCGCGGTTCCGACGATCGCAAAATTGTGTTGCTTGAGAATGGCTGCGACGGCGGGGCCGGACAGGTCGGTGCGTTCACCGCGAGCGCAGGAATCGCTGACAGTGATGACGGCTGCGGTCAGTGCCTCAGGAGTCGAGGAGGACATCGTCTTCCTCTTCCGCAGCAGCCTTGCCGCCATCGCGTTGAGATTCGTCGAGCAGGCGCAGGCCCTCCATCAGCAAGCCTTGAGTGTTAAGTGTCGTGGTTTGTTTGGTAGTCTTGCCCTCGAAATTGACCTGGAAATTGCCGTCAGTCCAACGCAGGACTTTGAACACCGCCTGGTCGCCGTGCAAGGAACCGTAGGCAGCGTGGGTGACCTGGCCCTCCTGGAAGTAGACTTCGCATTTCTCATCTTTATTGGTGAGGGTCAGGGCACAGCTCTTGCGACCCATCTCGAGAGACTGAACCAGGTCGATCACGTTCATCTGTAGCAGGCTGCCGCGCAACACGCCGTCGGAGGGGGCGGTCTTGGCCATCTTCTCCAAGGCGATCTTGTCGACGATGCGCTTGATGCGGTGCGTAGCTTCGCGCAGGAAAAACGGCTTCTCCACGAAGTCGTCAATCGGCAGGTCGGGAGTGGAGAGTTTCTCTACGATGTCGGACTTGGCGGCCAGAAGAACGACGGAAGCTCCGGCAGTACGGGGACGGCTCCTGAGCTTTTCCACCAGTTGACGGCCATCCATGCCCGGCATGCGATAGTCGGAAACCAGCAGGTCGGGCGGATCATCGACGGCCTTGAGCAGGGCGTCGGCCGCATCGTTGGCAGTCGAGACTATGGCGAGCGGGGCGAGCGCACCCCGCAACATTCCCAGGATCATGGGATTGTCGTCCACCAGCAGAATTTTGACCTTGTCCGACATGCGACTATTTCTTTTTACGGGAGCGGATGTAGCCGCCGCTTTTGCCGCCAGTCTTACGCTCGAGCGCGATTTCGCGAATTTCGATGCCCTTATCGAGGGCCTTGCACATATCGTACACGGTAAGCGCGGCGACACTGACGGCGGTCAGGGCTTCCATCTCCACGCCAGTGGCGGCCGTGGTTGTGACTTGCGAGGTGATGGCGACGCCATTTTCGCACAGCCGCAGGGTCACATCAACGTGAGCCAGCGGCAAGGGGTGGCACATGGGAATCAGCTCCGACGTGCGTTTGGCGGCCATGATTCCCGCCAGGCGAGCGACTTCGAGGGCGTCACCTTTGGGGTTTTTCGGCAATACTTTGAGCACGGCGGGCTTCATGGCTACGAAGGCGCTGGCGGTTGCGGTGCGCTTGGTGACAGACTTGGCGGAAACATCCACCATCTTCGCGCGTCCCGCACGGTCGTAGTGAGAGAGCTTTTTGGGCATCCGCAGGAACTATCCTACTAGAAGCCATCCAGCCATTTCACAGATGGAACATATCTCCTACATTCCGTTCTTTGACACTATGGTCTTGGCGCGGGCGAGTTCGGGGCGGCCCGAATTCTTGCCGTCGTTGCAATTCTTCAGCAACTGGGCGTAGTAGGTGTTGGCTTTTTCTGGTTGGTGCGCTAATTCGGCAGCGCGGGCGGCGCCGGCTAGTCCATTAAAGCGATTGGGGTCAGTCTTGAGCGCGCTCTGGTATTCGGCCAGGGCTTCCTGCGGGCGGTTGAGCGTGACCAGCATGTCGGCCAGCATCTCGCGGGCGGGAATGTCGACTTCGCGCTTGCCTATTTTGTCTTGCAGATCGGCTACTTCGCGCATCTGGCGCACGGCGTCGTCATTTCTCTTCTCGGCAAAAGCCAGCCACGCGTGGACTTCGCCGCGAGGGAAGTTTGGGCCGTCGAGCACGTAGGCGTCTTTGGTTTTGCGGGTTGCCTCTTCCGCGGCATCGAACTTCTGTGCGTTGCTGCGCGTAGCTTCGACGTCGCCTTGTTGCGCGGTGCCGATGGTTCGAGCCCAGTAAGTTATTCTCTGCTGCTCGGGAGTCGCATCGGCCGCTGGCTCGAGGGCGGCTGCGTCGGACCAGCGGTGCATCTCCAGCGCATAAATCGCGGGAAAATGAGCTGAGGCGAAGCCGAAGTACTCGAGCATGCCCGTATCGTCGCCGGTTTTGGGAGCACTGGCGATGATCTGCGTGGAAGTGTTCAACTCGCGCTTCGCCGCGTCATCTTGCGCAGTCTGAAGATATGCGTAGATGAGGAAATGCATGGCGTGCAGTTCGTGACCGTGCATGTACATCTCGTGCGATGGATCGGCGAGCGCCACTGATTTCAGGTTCGCGTCGATGTCTTCCTGCCAGAGTCCGAGCCGGGCAAAGATGTGGCTGGGCATATGAACCGCATGCGCAGATGAGGACGCGATGGATGCATAGCGGCGGGCGGCGTCGAGTCCCAAGGGAGCCATGTCAGGCGAGTCACAGGCATGGATGATGTAATGCGCCAGGCCGGGATGATCGGGCTGCCGGAGAAAGAGCGGGTTGAGCACGGCGACGGCTTTTTTTCTTGCCTCGTGCGATTTATCACCTGGGGGTTCAGCAGCTAACAACGACAGGCCGTAAAACGCGCCCACTTCAATGTCGGTGGGATATTGCTGGTAGAGCTTGCCCATTGCCGCGGAATAGGCGGTGACGCGCTGCATATGGTCGCGAGTGCCGTAATCACGGTAGAACTCGGATAGCGCGGAAATATAGCCCCGCTCACGGTCGGTCTTGGCGTCGAGCTTCTGGGCTTGTTCCATCTCGCTCCAGCCGTGTTTCAACACCGGCTCGCCGGGGCGCTCCCATATCTGATGAAACAAACTCAACGCGACTCCCCAGTGCGCCATGGCGCATGCGGGGTCCTTCTGCGTGATCTCGACGAACTGAGCTTCGGCCTCTTCGTATCCGAAAGAATGCATGAGCGCAACGCCGCGCTCGAAGGGCTTCTGCGCATCGGGCAAGCAAGAGATAGGGAACGAAACGTTGCCGAGCTTTTCGCTGGCATCGTGATGATGAGCGAGCGTCTCATCACTGAACGCCGGTCCCGCTAGAGAAAACAGGACACACATGCAAGCCAGCAGACAAGAAACGGCGGTCCGTCGCATCATCTTCGTCCCCCTCCAAATGCGACACCCATTTTACCCTGATGGCGACGGCGGAGTCTGTCGGAAGCCGGTCCGCGCGCGTCCGGCACGGTCGTAGCGCGGTGTACGTCGGTAGCCCACTTACCGATGACATCACGCTACGCCGTTGAACGCGCCGGTTCTTATGCGGTGGAGGCGCAGCCTTCCGGCCCGAGCATCTGGCGAATCTCGGTCTCGCCTTCCCATTCCGGCCAGTATTTCTTGTGAAGTTCCATGAAGCGCATCGCGCCTTCGATGGCTTCCTCTTTCGACTTCAGCTCGAACTGGGCGTAGCCGCCGACCACCTCTTTGGCCTCAGTGAAAGGCCCGTCGATCACGGTCAGCTTCCCTTTCGAGAGCCGGATGCGAGCGCCTTGGGCCGTGGATGCGAGCCCGCCGCTGCCGCGCATGGTGCCGGCTTTGGCGGCTTCTTCACTCATCCTGGTAATGGCGTCGATGAGTTCTTTAGGCGGATTGCCTTGCTTCTCCGGGTGTTTGACTATCATCATGAATTGCATTGGTTTCTCCTTAATGTTTTCCGTGTGAAATGGTTTCTATTACTTTAATGTCGAACGGCGCGCATTCAAATCGACAATTCGACGATCTTTTTTCGCGGGGACACTCGCGTCCCCTGGGTGCGCGTCTCGCGACAATGTGGTGCCTGCCGAGACGAGCACCAGCGGCCAGAAGGTCAGCCACAGGTGTTGAAGAAGACCCTGCAGAAACTGCTGGTGATTCGAGGTGTAGGCCTGCAACACTCGCAGGACCGCCAGAATGACCATCGGCAATACGCCCAGCATCTCTTTCGGAGAGCTAACGAGTTGATTCAACTGGGTCGCGGCCTGATCGAGATTCTTATGAAGAATGAAGACCCCGAGGCCGATGAGGCCTGCTCCCGCGACTGATTTCGCGCGTCCTAAGAATGTGTGTCGCATTGCCCTACCCTCGTCTTTCTTGTTTCTACTGGTTAGTCGAACGAGGGAGCGTGAGATCGACGGAGCGTTATCTTTTTTCGAGGCTGGGTTTGCGGAAGTTGTACCATTAACGTGTTATCCGCTACCTCAAGGCGTCGGATGGGAGTCCAGTATTGAACCAAGACCACAAGCTATTTGGCTTCCTTTTTTGTCTCGCCCTCTGCGCGCAATTCGCGCAGGCTGCCCCAGAACGGGCGCGAGGCATATCTTTGCATATGCTTCCGAAACGTGTGGCTGATATCGGAGGCCGGAGATGGGGTTTTAGTGTCGACTATGCCGACTACCTGAAGCTGGAATCCCAACAAGCAGTTCTGCAGACACCAAAGGAGCTTTTAGCGTTTGTTCGGAAGCAGGACATCCATGTTCAGCAAAACGGCGTGTGGATTGTCACGAGCCACCCCGACGCTTACTCGTACTCCGAAAAAGCGTTGCTGGAAGATATTAAATCCCTTTGCCAGAGGGAAAAGATCCCCCTGTTCGTTTGCCGCGCCTCAGAATTGCCTAATGGTTGGAAGCGCTATGATCAGCACTAAGACGCTCGGTCGCAACTTGAGTTCGACAGCCCGCGAGGTCTACCGCATTAGCACCGGCACCCACTCGCCAGCCGCAATATCGCCCCGATCCACCACGACATAGCAATTCGCCCGCGCGGTGGCGGCGATGTCTCCTGATCCTTGCCAACGGACCAACTCAACCTCCGCTGCCTCGAACTCGCCGGATAGAACTGCCGGCAAGAAGCGCTTCAGACCGGGTTTGGCTTTGACCTCGGATTTCAGCTTGGCCCGCAGGAAGATCAGCTTTCGCGTTTGCATTCCTGCCAGGGCCTCGATCATCGGCCGGGCGAACAGTTCGAATGTAACCATAGTCGAGACTGGGTTTCCGGGAAGACCGAAAAAGTACTTGTGCGCAGCCCCGTCGGGAATTCGCCCGAACACGATGGGCTTGCCCGGCTGTATCTTCGCCCCAGTAAAGAAAAATTCCGCCTTCAACTCCAGCAGCGCCTGCTCGACCAGATCGTACTTGCCCATGGAAACGCCTCCGGTGAGCAAAAGCAAGTCTGCATCCAATCCCTCGGCAATCAATTCGCGCAAACGTTCCGGCTCATCGGGAGCAATTGGCAGCAGCACCGGTTCACCGCCGGCCATTTGGATCTGGACTGCCAAGGAGTAACTGTTGGAATTGCGGATCTGATTCAGCGCCGGAGGCACATCAATGTCCACGAGTTCGTCGCCGGTGGACAATACGGCGACACGCGGCTTCGAGTAGACCAGCAAGCGCGACTTGCCGACCGATGCGGCGACGGCGATGGCGGCGTGGTCCAGTCGCATTCCGGGGACCAGCAGTCGATCAGCTCGTTTGGCTTCTGCGCCGGTGGGGACGATGTTGTCGCCAGCGGCGATCCCCTTGGTGATCTCTACCTGATCGCCGGTGCGGGAGGTGTACTCAATCATGACCACGGCGTCGGCACCCGGAGGCGCGGGAGCGCCGGTCATGATTGCTGCCGCCACGCCAGGCTCTACCGTGAGAGCAAAATCCGGAGCTCCAGCTTTGATTTCGCCAATGACACGGAGCTTGGCGGGAAGTTTTGCCAAGTCAGACGCGCGCACCGCGTATCCATCGCGAGTGGCACGAGGGAAAGGTGGGAAGTTGCGATCCGCAGACACCGCTTCGGCAAGCACCTGGCTGGCGCTGTCGAGCAACTCCACCAGTTCCTTGCCGTAAGGACGAAGCTGCGCGGCATGTTCCTCCACAGTGTGGCGAGCATCTTCAAAACTCAGGATTCGCTCGGGCGCAGGCATCCGGATTCCTTCCCAGCAGAAGATGATACGGGACGGAGACAGAATTTCGATTGCTGATTTTAGCGGACTAGCGATCAGCCAGTGTTTGCCGCAGTTGCCCGGGGTCGGTGGCGTGCAAGAATGCGGTCTCCGGATCCACCACTCCATTGCGGATTAGCTTCTCGATCTCGCGGTCGAATTGCAGCGTGGTTTCCAGTGAGTCCAGGGTTCCGGGAAGCAACTTAAGAACCTCGACCACGGGCACCCGTCCGCGGCCGTCACGGCGAGGAATAAGCTTCTGGGAAACAATCTGACGGACAGACCTTGCCAAGCGAGCGCCGGTGGCAGCCTGCTCGCCGGTCGGGAACAGGCTCTGGAGGCGGTCTAGAGTCTTGACGGCATCCACAGTATTCATGCTGGATAGCACCAGGTGCCCGGTTTCGGCTGCTTCCAGTGCCACCTCAACGGTCTCACGGTCGCGCAGTTCGCTTACCAGAATGACATTTGGGGCCTGACGCAGGGCTGCCCGCAGGGCCATTGGGATGCTGGGAATGTCACTGTGCAACTCGCGCTGATGGACCGTAGCCTGCTTGTGGTTATGCAGGAACTCGATAGGATCTTCAATGGTGATGATATGGCAGACTTGTTGTTGATTGATGAGGTCGAGCAGGGCTGCGAGGGTGCTGGACTTGCCTGATCCCCGTGGTCCGGTGACCAGCACCATGCCGTCACGGAGGCTGGCGACCTCTGCCAGTTGTGAAGGCAGGCCCAGGGCGGCCAGATCAGGAATTGTGGTGGGGATCACGCGCATGACCACGGCGCAACTTCCTCGCTGGATAAAGGCGTTGACCCGAAAGCGGGCCAGTCCTGGCAAGCCATAAGAAACGTCGCAGGAGCCTTGTTCCCGCAGAATGTTGATGGCTTGCTTGTTGTTGCCGATGAGATCAGCAGCGATGCGCCGGGTGTCATCGGCGCTGAGAGTCCGGAATCCGGGAGCTTGTACTGCGATCAGGCGGCCGTGGATTTCGATTTGCGGGGGGCGTCCGGGAGAAAAAATCAGATCACTGACGTGCTCGTGGGCCTTGAGCATTGCGGCCAGCAGCGCCGGGGTGGCCCCCGCGTCAAAGCCGGCGGAGGGTTCGAAGACAGATGAAGTAGGAGCGTTAGCCGGGGCTGCCATATTGATGTGTGTGCGCGCGTGATCCTACGGACAGGCCACGTGGGCCCAAGAATCAATCTAGCGAAAACAATGGGTGGCAGGCCACGAAGAAGAAGAAATCCGTATACCTTGGTAACCACAAGAAAGGGCAGCGTTTAAGCTGCCCTTTTTGAAACCACGCACCGTCATAACTACTTCTTGGGCTTCTTGGTGCCGTAACTGGTTTCAACCTTGGCCCCGACCGCGGCCAGCATGGCTTTTGCCTCCTCGGCATGCGGACCGGTGGGGGCCAGGTCGAGATACTTCTGGAAGGCTTCGGCAGTGCCCGCAGGAGCGACCATCTTGTCATCTTTGAGCGTTGCCTGGCTGATCAGGATTGTGCCTTTCCAATAATAGGCATCGGCACGGGTCGGATCTGCCGTAATCGCTTTATCGAAGGCGTCCAAGGCCGCCTTCGACATCTGCGGATCGCTCTTGGTATTGGCATTGGTCAAAGTCCCGCCAAGGTTGAAGTAGTACATGCCCGCCGAGGAAGGATCGAGTTGCGCGGCCTGGTTGTAGGCCTTGACCGCGTCATCAGTTTTTCCATCGGAGGCGGCCGCTTTCCCCAAATTGTTGTAGTAAGAAGCGAGAATTTTGGCGGCGTCCGGGGTCTTCTTGGTGGGATCGGCATCGATGGTCTTCTGTTTCAGATCGAGCGCCTTCTGATAATCGCTGATGGCATCTTCGTAGTCTTTGGTCTTGACGGCGCTGTCGGTTTGCTTGGCGGCAGAACTAAGGGTGTAGTCTCCCAGTTTGGCCCACAGTAGATCCTTGGAAGGATCCATCTGAGTAGCGTCGCTAAGGGTCTTGGTGGCCGTGTCGAAATCCCCCGCGTCGGCCGCGGTCTTGGCGGCCGCTAACTTCTCATTCAGTGCCTTGATGGTCATGTTGTCTTTGGCAATCTTGGCATTTTGCTCCTGCTGCGCCTTCAATTGCTCTGGAGTCATCCCCCCTGCCGCAGCCAGGGATTTCTTCAAGTCGAAATCCTGGATAACTTCGTCCGCGCCGACCTGGACCCCATTGACATGGAATAATTCCTTGCCATCCTTCAGCAAGGTCGCGTTGTACTTTCCGGCGGCGATTCCGAGAGAAAAATATTCACCCTTGGCGTTGGTCTTCAAATCGTACTTGCGGCCGGTGTCAACGTCGGCCAAATGTACGACCGCTCCAACAATGGGTTTGCCCTCGACGTCGGTGCATAAGCCCCGGACCGTGGTCTGCGCAAACGCTAACTGGGAGCACGCAGCCGCCATCAGGGCGAAAAGGATCGGTACCAGCAATCGTTGCTTCATCGTTGCCTCCAGAAGAACTGACAACTGAGATTTTCGATTTTCAATCTACGATTCCCCAAGTCCGGGAATCGGCAATTGGAAGTCGAAGATGACACCCGTCATGTAGTACTTGTGCTTACGACTCCCGCATACGGGACTGGATCCGCGGTTCCGGCCTGGTGAAAAGCACGCAGCCGGAGCACACAACTATCGCAGACTCCGCACGCGCGATCCTCCTTAGTGTAACAAGACCACGTTAAATCGAAGGGCGCACCCAATTCAAGGCCAAGCCTGACGATCTCAGATTTGTGCATGGCGATCAGCGGCGTGACGATCTGGATGCGGCCTTCTTTGGTTCCAGTTTTCACGACCTGATTAAACGCCCGGTAATATTCCGGCCGGCAATCAGGGTATCCGGAACTGTCAGGTTCGACGGCTCCAATGTACACCTTCTCGGCCCCCAAAACCTCGGCCCAGCTAACGGCGACTGACAGGAAGTGGGCGTTGCGAAAGGGCACGTAAGTCACGGGAACATCGTGGCCGGCAGAATGCGACTCAGGAACTGGAATCGCGGGATCGGTCAACGCCGATCCGCCAATGGCGCGCAAAGCGTCGTTGCGCACCACGAGCCGGTCTCGGATTCCCAGGCGGTCGCAGATTGCAATGAACGCTCGTCGCTCGCGGTCTTCGGTTCGCTGCCCGTAGCTGACGTGGACCGCGGCCACATCAAAATCGCGGACTGCGAGGGCGGCACAGACACAGGAGTCCATGCCTCCGCTGAGCAAAACGATGGCGCGAGATAGGGTATGGGCTGCCAATCTACCTGATCGTCAGGATTGATGATTTCAGACTCGAGATTTCAGATTTTAATACCAGGTGACCACGCCGATTCTTGGCAATCTGAAATCCAGAATCTTCAATCCTTACACTCCCTTCATTGCCGGATCCCAGACGAACTTGTGAAGCTGAAGAGACAAGCGGGCGGAAACATTGTCGGCGAGCATCCACTCCGCCAGTTCGCGCGGGTCGAGCAAACAGTGCGAAGTGTCGCGTCCGCCGCGGGCGTCTTTGGCAAAGGCGGGAGAAAACAATACTGCGTTGACCCGCGAGGCGAGCTCATGGCCCGCCGTGAAATCTCTGGCGAACTCGTAGTCCGTACGATCGCTCAGCACGAACTTGACCTCGTCCCCTAGATTCAGGGCTTCCAGGTTCTCAAGGTCGAAAGTGTCGGGCTCGCCGGAGTGCGGACATTTTACGTCGACAATCTTATGTACCGCCCTGGGAACGTGCGCCAACAGACGCTCGCCACTGGTTTCGAGCAACACGGTGTAGCCATCGTCAAGCAGATGCTGCATGAGCGGGACGACTTCTTTCTCTTGCAACATGGGCTCACCACCGGTGACCTCGACCAGACCCCCGGGACTGAGGTGCTGCACTTCTTCGAGGACCTCCTCCATGCTCATGCGATGCCCACCGGTAAAGGTGTATTCGCTGTCACACCAGGAGCAGCGCAGGTTGCATCCGGTCAGGCGAACGAAGACGCAAGGCAGCCCGGCGTGGGTGGATTCGCCTTGGATCGATTTGTAGATTTCGGTTATTTGCATGAGGCCAGTTTTGAGCTCTTAGCTCTCAGCTGAACCGCTACTCGGAATACGTGGCGGTGGTGCTGTCAGTCTCAAACACAGTGACGTTCTTGATGTGCACGCGCCCGTTGGTCACACGTTGCAACTTGGCGTTCGACTCATCGTAAAAGTACTTGGCTAGATTTTCCGCCGAAGGATTCAGCTGCGTGAACGGCTCGAGATCGTTGATCATCTGGTGATCAAGCCGCTCGATGACGTGCTTCATCACCTCGCGCAGATCTTTGAAGTCGAGCAGAAGCCCGGCCTTGTCCAGTTCCTGGCCGGCCAGTGTGACCCGGATTTTGTAGTTATGCCCATGCGGGTTCTCACACTTCCCCTTGTAATTGCGGAGGTAGTGTCCCGCGGCGAATGAGTCTTCTACCGTGACTTCGAACATGGAGCTCCTGGACAACCTCTCGTAACCAGCGACTGGCCTGACACTTATTGTACGACGGCTATGTCCTTGCCATGCGCCCTTGAGGGGTACAATTTACGCATGGGTTTTCCGACTTCGAAAGCTGTACGCACGGCGATCTTAGTCCTGTCTTCGTGGGCATGCTCGCTGGGCCAAACGAACGCGTTGCCAGCTGACACCCCTGTTGATGGGACGCTGAAACCTGCAAGTAGCAAAGGCAGATGGGGGTACGTCAATGGCGCCGGACTGTTCGTCGTGCAAGCAAAGTATTTTGCCGTGCAGCCGTTCAGAGAGGGTTTCGCACTTGTCGTTACAGAAAAGTCTTGGCAACCCTTGGGAGCCGAGACCGGCGAGTTCCGTCTCTCTCGGATTACCTATATCGACCCTTCCGGTCGTGAAATCCGTCCTCCACTGTCGGTTCGACGCGCCGCGAGTTTTGCGGACGGTCTTGCCCTCGTGGTACCCGATTCTGCGCTAAGGACGAGAGGAGGATGTGCGCAAGGAGGGTATCTCAACGCGAAAGGAGACTGGGCGATCAAGCCGCAGTTCGACGACCTCCGCGACTTCTCGGAAGGGCTCGCCGCTGTCAATCTGGGTGCAAAATGTGCAATAGGCGGGAAGTGGGGCTACATCGACAAGGAAGGGCAGGTCACGATTCCGATGAAATTTATTTTTGCGGGCGCGTTCCACGACGGACGCGCTTGCGTAGAGGAAGAACCTGGGAAAGATGAGGTCATAGACCGTAAAGGCGAGATTATCCGTGGCGAAAAATGCCGATAACTGGAAACCGGGCGCCGATCGTCACGATCACCACCAAGCGAGAGCAACCGATTATGCTCGTCTACGATCCCGCCCCGAAGAATTCCTCCACCTGCTTCAACTCCGTCGTCTTCTTATAATTCGGCAGGCTCTCAATAAACACCCGCCCATACTGCTTCTTCAGAATGCGATTGTCCAACAGAACCAGCAAGCCGCGGTCATGCAACGACCGAATCAGGCGTCCAAAACCCTGTTTCAAAGTAATCACCGCCGCAGGGACCTGATACTGAAAAAACGCATTGCCTCCGTCAGCATCAATCGACTTCACTCGCGCAGCCACGACCGGATCACTCGGCACCGCGAATTCGAGCCTGAAGGTGTTTCAGGACTTCTTCGTGGATCTC
>Ga0209169_10001415_pt1 | contig 14647 bp, 13 predicted proteins | sample HubBroMetageWRM4_FD_188346 | JGI IMG/M metagenome (GOLD analysis project Ga0209169, IMG submission 188346) | Warmed soil microbial communities from the Hubbard Brook experimental Forest, New Hampshire - Hubbard Brook CCASE Soil Metagenome WRM 4... | ecosystem: Environmental > Terrestrial > Soil... | reverse complement strand
TCGAGAAAAAATACGAAGTCGAAATTCAGCTTGAGGCGGTCGTCGTAGAACTCCATGAAGTCGCGAATTTCCGCGCCGCTTTCGGAAAACCACGCGCCCGGGAACCACTCCGGCCGAAACTGATCGATATTGGCGTCGCGAAAGATGTTGACCTCCACATGCAGAGGAAGCCGCGCGAACGCCGGCACAAGGTCGCGCATCACGGTCCGATGCCACAGACGCGCCAGGTCCGGATAACGGTGCGGGCTGGCGATCAGCAGTCGATTGGTGCGGGTCATCGTTTTGCGGGGCCGGTGCCGCGATAATGATAAATTCCCTCGCGATCGAAACCGCCCTCCCACGTGCCGGCGAGCCAGTGGCCTCCGTGGAAAATTCCGCCGAGAAATGTGCCGCCCGTGAACTCGCCCGCGCGGAACATTCCGCCCATGAATAGTCCGGCTTCGAATCGGCCGCCGTCCCACTCGCACTCGATCAGCGCGGCGCCGCGGTTCACGGTGTTGGCTCCGAATTTCCGTTGGCGGTAAATTTCGCCGGGCTTGAGGACCAGTTCGCTCACGTCGCTTGCCATCGAGGCGGTTTCCTCCTCTGCGCACGTGTGCGTACCGTAGCGCGAAGGCGGCGCGACAGAAGTCAACTTTGTGTCAAAAGGTTTTCAGTGAGAGACGCGGGAATGGGTAAGGCAAAGGCCAACCCGGAGGCTGGCCTTCGCGGTCGCGTGCTGAAATGAAGATTTCTTACTTGTGCGCGAAGTGGGCGCGGCGCGCAACTGAGACTTCGAAGGCGTCGGGCTCGACTGTCGGCATCGCGGCGGTCACGTAGGTCTGCGAGATGCGGTCGTGCCAGGTGAATTTGTCTTCGTCCCAAGTGGACCAGACGAAGCCGAGCATGAACGTAGCGCCGGACATCGCGTAGCCGAACGCGCGCCACAGCAGTTGGCGGGTGTCTGGCAGGGTGCCGTCGAGCCGCACGATGGTGAGCTCGCGCAGCTGCATTCCGGGCGTCGCCCCAGCGAACACGGTGAAGAGGAAAAAATATTGCATGTAGAAAAGGTAGAAGGCGGCGAAGTACACGGCTGCGTCCACTTTCTCCAGCATCATCTGGCCGCCGAGCGATTTGAAGAGGAACAGGAAGCCGGCGAACGTGAGGCCGAGGAAGGCAGCGTCGAGCGCGCCGGCGATCCGGCGTTCGGCGAGACCTGCCACGGGCACGATGGCGTTTTGCGGGTGCGCGCGGTCATCCGGACGGCTCGAAAAATCCAGCTCGGGCTGGATGCAGATTTCGACGCACTCGTTCTTTGGTTTTCGCGCGGAGGCGATTTTTTGCGCGGGGCGCGAAGCGGTCCTCACCGGCGTGTAGCGCGGTGATGCGGATTCGCTGGAGCCGCCGAAGTAATGCGCGGTCGCCGAATTTTCGGCGGAGTCCTGTTCGGTTTCGTAGTGCGGTTCGTCCCACTCGTCGGCCGGGGAAGGCGGCGGCGTGAAGGGAAGTCCGGATTGAGAGTCGTTGCGCGCGGGGCGGCCGTGGCGGATGCGGTAGGCATCGAGGCGGCGCGTAACTTCCTCGCGCCACGCGGGTTCAAGTGCGACGGTTGGGTAGCGGTTCGCGACCAAGGCGTCAGCCGAGGGTTCAGCCGAATTTTGTAGCGACACGCGCGACGTGGTGTGCGATGAAGCGGCTGCTGCGGCGCGGGCCTTCTGCGGCTCGGGCTTGGGTTCAAGCTTGGGTTCGGGCGCGCGTTCGCGCGAGGTGGGCACACCTATACCACTAGCTTCGAGAACTTTGTCTTGTTCGACGAGCGGGGCGTCGCAGAACGAGCAATTCTCGGTGCGCTCCATGAGGAGGGCACCACAATGCGAGCAGATTTGGATCACTGGTCCGTTTTGCGCTGCGGATGTCCAGTGGTGCGGAACGCGTATATCGTATCACGCGATGTTTGCGCGGGGCGTGCGCGAATGTGCGGGCGATGTTGCGTAAGAGGAAACTTTTGCGCGGCTGAGCGTGCTTGCGTTCTGCGCTTGGTCACAACTTGATCACAGCTTGGGCTGCGCGGTTCGTTGCGAGGCCGGAATGCGCGTGTTAGGCTCGGAGTGATTTTTTCTGGCGTACTCCTTGGACCTTACTGAGGCAATGGCAATCGCGGATTTTCCACGATTTCTTCGGACAGTCGCGCTTTCGATTGCTCTCGCCTTCGCTTTCTTCGCGGCCGTGGCCGCATCGCCTCGCAGCGCCAGCGCTCAACAAGTTGCGAAGCCCGCTCCGCCCAAGCAGCAGAAGCCCGTGCTTCCCGGCGCGGGTGGCGGCGACCAGAACGCCAGCCTCGAAGCCGACCAGCAGAAACAAGTTGGCCACATCTATTACGCCGATGGCCACGTCGACCTTCTCTACGACAACACGCGCCTCCGCGCCTATCACGTGGAATACGACGAAGACGCGCAGATCGCGAAAGCCAGCGGCCACGTGCAACTCGACTACGAAACGCAGCACGTCGAGGCCGATGACGCGGTGTACGAGCTCAAGACGGGCAAGGGGACGTTTCATCGCGTGCGCGCCACGTTTGCCGTGCAGCGCCGCGCGTCGCCCACGCTGCTGATCAGCCCGAATCCGATTTATTTCGAGGCCGACGTCGCCGAGCGCGTGGACCAGAACACCTACAAAATTCACAAAGCGTGGATGACGGTCTGCGATCCCGCGAAGCCGACGTGGAAGTTCTACGCGCCGGAAGCGACGGTGTACATGCAGAAGTCGGTGCACCTGGAGAACGGAAACTTCCGGCTGTTTTCCGTGCCGGTTTTGTATCTGCCGTACGCCACGTTTCCCGCGGAGAAGGACCGGACGTCTGGCTTCATGATTCCGGACGTGGGGCAGAGTTCCACGAAGGGATTTATTCTTGGCGATGCGGTGTATTGGGCCCCGGTGGATTGGGCGGATTTGACGCTCGGTGCGAACTACTACAGCAAGCGCGGCTGGTCGCAGAAAGGCGACCTTCGGATGCGGCCTTGGGAGAATGCGAAGCTGGACGTGCTGTATTCGGGCATGATCGATCGCGGCCTCGTGGAAGCTGTTCCGCCTGTGGTGCCCGGCGGGCCGACGACGTACGAGAACATCAACCAGGGCGGTCACGAAGTTCACGTTCTATTCACCGCGCTGCTTCCGGACGACTGGCGCGCTGTGGCCGATCTCGACCAGCTCAGTTCGCTCACCTACCGCATCGCGTGGTCGGAAACGTTTGCGCAGGCCGTGAATTCGGAAGTTCCGCGCAACGCGTTTCTTTCGAAGAATTGGCGCGGATTTAGTTTGAATTTCGCGTCGCTGAGCTATCAGAACTATTTCACGGCGACGACGGCGAATTCGGCGGACACGTCCGTGACGCTGCGCGCGGCGCCGGAGGTGGAAGCGAGTTCCGTGGATCAGGCGCCATGGACCAAGCTGCCGATTTATTTTTCGTTCGAGGGATTTTCAGACGCCGTGCACCGCGGTGACACCGTGACGGGATTTTCGACGGGGAATTTTGTGGAGCGCAGCGAAATCGCGCCGACCGTGACGATGCCGCTGCATTTCGGGCCGTGGCTCGACGTGACGCCGTCGTTCACTTTGCGCGCGACGTACTACGGCGGGGAGCTCGCGCCGAATGGCGATTTTGTGAATAAGGGATTTACGCGGACGACGGAAGAGTTTTCGCTCGACCTGCGACCGTTCTCGCTCGACAGGATCTACCAGAAGGGCAACACGAAGTGGAAGCATGTGATCGAACCGGACATCGTCTATAACTACGTGAACGGCGTGAATAATTACGGCAAGTACGTCCGCTTCGACGAAGACGAGACGCTCACCGATACGAACGAAATTCAGTACGGCATCACGCAGCGGCTGTATCGCCGCGTTGGCGACGGCGACGCTGAGGAAGTGGCGAGCCTGAGCCTGACGCAGAAATATTTCTTCGACCCCACGTTTGGCGGTGCGCTGATTTCGGGCGAGCGCAACGTGTTCGCGACGCTCGATGCGCTCACGCCATTTGCGTTTGCCGATACGGCGCGACATTTTTCGCCGATCGTAGCGAATTTGCGAGTCGATGCAGGCAAGCATTTCGATACGGAAGTGATCGTCAACTACGATCCCACGCACAATTACCTGCAGGCCATCGGAACGCTGGTGAAGTGGAAGCCGTACAAGGAATCGTTTCTCACGCTGGCACATTTTTCCACGCAGAATCTTCCGAGCCCCGCGAGCGACGAGCCGCCCGGATTTATTTTTGAGAACCGCTCAAATCAGATTCGCGCGCTGGTGGGCTACGGCGATCTGACGCGTCGAGGATTCAACGCCACTTTCGGTGCGAGTTACGACATCACGCAGTCCGAATTTCAAAACCAGATTGCGGAATTCAGCTACAACGGCGATTGCTGTGGCTTCGGCTTCGAATATCGCCGGTTTTCGATCGGCACGATCCGCAATGAGAACCAGTACCTTGTGGTGTTCCGCATCGCGAATCTCGGCTCCGCCGGCACGCTGCGCCGCGCGGAAAAGATCTTCTAGGGTATGGGGCGTACCGGCACAGACCACGATTTCGCGTTTCTCACCATCCGCGAAGCGGCGCGTTTGCTGCGTGCGGGCAAAGTCTCGTCGCTCGAGTTGACCAACGACGCACTGGCGCGCATCGAGAGGCTGAATCCTTCGCTGAATGCGTTCATCACCGTGACGGCGGAGCTTGCGCGCAAACAGGCGCGCGCCGCGGACCGCGAAATTCGCGCGGGCAAACACCGCGGACCGCTGCACGGTATTCCCATCACGATCAAAGACAACTTTGCCGTGAAGGGCGTGCGCATGACCGCCGGCTCGAAGATCTTGAAGGACTGCGTTCCTTCGGAGGATGCGGAGGTCGTGGCGCGTTTGCGCGAAGCGGGCGCGGTGTTTCTAGGTAAAACGAACCTGAACGAATTCGCCTACGGCATTCACGGCCTCAATCCGCATTACGGTGACGTCCACAATCCGTGGTCGCTCGATCGCACAACGGGTGGCTCCAGTAGCGGCTCCGCAGCGGCGCTTGCTGCGGGAATCGGATTCGGATCGGTGGGCACGGATACAGGCGGCTCGCTTCGCATCCCGGCTTCGTTCTGTGGCCTCGTCGGCTTTAAGCCGTCGAATGGAATGGTGAGTGTGGATGGGATTGTGCCGCTCGCGGAGAGCCTCGATCACGCGGGTCCGCTCGCGCGCAGTGTCGATGATGCTGCGATTCTCTTCGGCGTGATTCGCGAAAAATATGAGCGCTGGATGCGTCGTGAGTGGGAAGTTCCGCTTCGGATCAGGCCGTTGAAAATTAAACTCGGCTGGCCGAAGAATTACTTTTTTGATCGAGTCGATCCGGAAGTGGAAGCCGCAATCAAAACGGCTGTGCGTCTGCTGGAGTCGATGGGCGCGCGAATCGAAGAGATCTCGCTGCCGCACCTGGAAGCGTCGGTCGATGCCAGCACGAAGATCGGCCTCGCCGAAGCGACTAGGTTTCATTCCAAGGCCGGATACTTTCCGGCGCGTGCGAAGAAGTACAGCGAAGATGTTCGTCGTCGGCTTGAGCTTGGCTTTGAAGTCACAGCGCAGGAGTTGTTCGCCGCTATTGAAGTTCGTGGAAAGTTCACCAGTGAATTCGTGGACGCGCTGTTCAAAGTCGATGCGATCGTCGCGCCCGCAACCTCGATCACTGCGCCGCGTGTCGGCGAGACCGCACTCGTCATCCGTGGCGAAAAAACTTCTCTGCGCAACGCGCTGATCAACGCGAACCGCCCGGCGAATTTCACCGGCCATCCGGCGATTGCGCTGCCGTGCGGTTTCTCGAAGTCCGGACTGCCAATCGGACTACAGTTGATTGGCCAACGCTGGCAGGAATCAAAGCTACTGGCCATCGCGCGCGCCTACGAACGAGCCACGGACTGGCACACGCGCCATCCGTCGCTCTAACCCGTAGAGGCCGAGGCCTGCAATTCGGCCGGCACCGCACCACGCCGCAGCATGAGCCTTTCCGCGCAAAGCCACGCGACGGACCCAACAACGATTCCCGCGAGTACATCCGCTACGTAGTGATACCGCCCGTACACCGTCGCGAGGCACATCCCGACAAAAAACGGCAAGCACACCCAAAAAATTGCGCGCCGGTAACGCGCTGCGGCCCAAATCGCCACCATCGATCCCGCCACGTGCGCCGAGGGAAACGCCGCGCCGTGCACGCGCCCGTAATGTTCGACGAGTTCAATTGTCGCTGTGAACGGACCGCCGACCAGCGGCTTCGTATTCACTGATGCGAGCGCGAAGTACGGACTCTCGATCGGAAACAGGAGCGCGATCACGTACACGGTGTAGTGTGCCATCGCTGTCGCGGTCATCGTCGTCCAGAAGGCTGCACGCTCTCTCGCAAAATAAAGCGCGCCGGGAACGATCACGAGAAAGAAAAAGTACGTCATGTAGCAGAACTGCATCGTGTCGTTGAGCGCCGGATTCGCGAACCGGCTTAGCCACACCGACGGATGCACGTGCGCGAATCCATAGTCGAACGCGATCAGCCAGCGGTCAAACCATCCGGGAAAAATCGCATGGACGAGGCCCTGCAGCTCCTCGAAAAAGAAAATGTAGAGCGGCAGCGGATACCACGAGCGCACGAAGCGGAGCGCCTCGCTCGCGGGCCAACGCTCAGCAGTGACGCATACGGCCGCAATCGCCGCGCCGATTGCGACGTGCAACGCAAAATATCTTCCCGCATGCGCGATGCGCGCGTGGCACGCCACGAAAATCGCGAGCAGCCACGCGAGATATGTGAACGTCACCCACTCGAACGCGCCGCATGCTTTCGCCACACGCGCAAACAATCCCGCCCGCGCACTGTGAGCGCCGACGCCAATGGTCGCGCCCGCCCACTCGCTCGGCAGCACATCTTCGACTGCCGCGCCCGCAACCGTCACATCCTGCGCGCTCATCGAGCCGCTCCATGAGCGGCTTGCCCGCGCGCCAAGCCAGCTCGCGCATCATGTGCGCCAGCGCCAGCCGCAGCTTCGCGCCAACGCACTGTCTCCCACCCGTTCTCCCGCGCAATTCGCGCGAGCCGCTTGGACGCGTTCACCGCCACGGGATGCCCTACCGCGTCGAGCATCGGCAGATCCGCGCCGCGATCGCCGTACGCATAGCTCGCGCTCAAATTCACGCCGTGCTCCTCCGCGTAACGCCACACTGCGCGAGCCTTCGCGAGGCCGGTCATATGCGCGCCCGAAATCTCCCCGGTCCACACCGCTTCGCAATCGCCGCGCTCTTCAACGTATCCGGTCGCGGTCTCGAGTTCCGTCGCCACCAAATCCACGCGCCCTGGCAGCTGCGTCACGAGCTCGCGTGCCAGCGCCGCCAGCGTGCCGCTCACGATGCACACGCGATGCCCGCGCGCCTGGTGCCACGCCACGCGCTCTAGCGCTTCAGGAAAAAATGCCGCCTCACCGGAAAGTTTTGCCGCCTCCGTAGTCGCAAGCGACCAATCGCGCGCCAGCGATTCGCGGAGGCCCGCGAGGTAACGCTTGTTCGCGTCCATCGCGTCATGCGGGCTGCGCAAAATCTCGCGTGCGAATTGCGCCACCCACGCGCCGGCGTGAGAGCTCTTCAATTGATTGCGTTCGAGCAGATAGCCGACGAAGCGCCACTCGAGCGACGGCGCAGGGAGCATCGTCGAATCGAGATCGAAAAACACGCCAACCACTCCAGCGCCCGTCATCGCGTCACCTGAACGACAGCCGGAGATGGCAGTTGCAACGGTTTACGCGCAACGCGCGTGGCAGAAATTCGCAGTGAATCCGATTCCGCCGGCGCATCGACGAGCGCCAAATATTTCCGCCCCTCCCACACCACCGGCACCGCGCGCATCACGCAAAATGCAGCAGTCGCCCACACGAGCACTTGGCCGGCGCTGCCAAGCGCGCCGCGAACGCCGTCATCGAGCCACGGCGCTGAAAAATGCGCGAGCGGCAACAAAAATCCCAGGTAGCAGAAGCATGCGCATTTCAGCACGGCGTATGCGCCGCGGCTCCCGCGCGACGCAACCAGCGCGCGGCCCCACCGCGTCTCAAGCATTCCGCCGCGGCCAAATCCCGTCCGACCCGCGCGCGACGCCAGGCCGCGCAAAAAATCCGTGAGCGTGCCGCGCGCGAAAAACAGCACCGGCACCCAGAGCGACACGAGTCCCGCGACTGCGAAAAACGTGAAGAACAAATTCTCGACGACGCGATCGCCCAGAATGTCGAGTTGCGCGCCAAGCGGCGTCGCCATATTTTTCTTCCGCGCGAGATAACCGTCCACGCCGTCCAGCGCGATCGCGGCGATTGTCAGAAGTACCGACAGCGCGTCCACCGCGAGCGCGTGACCGCCGAGCGTGAAAAGCGCCACTGCGGCAAAGGCGGCCGCCACTCTCATCACGGTAATTTGATTTGGCGTCACAGCCGTCTCCGCGAAGCAGCCGCGCAAATCCCGAAGCTGCCAAAAAATTTAGCGGGCCCCACCGCAAGTGACGTCACCGCCCCTCATGGCTCCAGCATGCAGGCCCGCACTCTACGCAATTGCACTCGGGCCGCCACTTGCGCCACTCGCGTTAACCGCGCCGAATCAGTGCTTTACGTTTGCAGGCGCCAAACGCATCGCATGCGAAACTGCCGCCGCGGCGCTCCACTTGTCGCCCTCCTCCGACACGTTTCGGCAGCCGCGTCCGTCACAAAAGTCCGCGCACGCACCGCACGATTATGGGAAAATCCCTATTTACAGTCGTAACGTCGCGCCGCCTGACAGCATCAGATGGCGCTGAAGAGAGCGCACCCACTAGCCCATGGACGTATCGATTTTCACAGCCTTTCTCGCCGGCCTGGTTTCGTTCCTCTCGCCGTGCGTCTTGCCGCTCGTGCCCGGCTACATCTCGATGCTTTCCGGGATCGGGGTCGAGCAACTCAAAGAAGACAAAGCCCCGCGCGGCGCGTTGATTGTTTCGGCGATTGCGTTCGTGGCCGGTTTCTCTGTCGTCTTCATCACGTTTGGCGCGTCGGCTAGCGCCGTTGGCGGATTCCTGCTGCGCAACCGCGCGGCCCTCGCGCCGATCGCGGGCTCGTTGATCATTCTTTTCGGTCTGCACCTCACGGGCCTGCTCGCGAAGATCTCCGTAAAGATCGGCCTCGTCATCGGAGTCGTGCTCGTCCTGCTCGGCGCTGCGCTCGCGATGAAGCCCGGCGTGCTTGGCCACTCGGTGAAACCGATCGACTTCTATGCGCTGTCGTTGATTTTCCTGATCGGCCCGTCGCTCACGCGGTGGCTCAACCGCGACGTTCGCTTTCAGAATGTCGGCGGCAAGCCCGGTGCCGTCAGCGGGTTTCTGCTCGGCTTCGCGTTCGCCTTCGGCTGGACGCCGTGCATCGGCCCGATTCTCGCGAGCGTTCTCGCAATTGCGGCGACCAAGGAAACTGTGTGGCAAGGTGTTGGTTTGCTAGCGTGCTACTCAGCGGGACTCGCGGTGCCGTTTCTCATCACCGCGGTCGGCATCGGCGGCTTCCTGAAGTTCTACCAAAAATTTCGGCGCCACCTGCACACGGTGGAAGTGTTCAGCGGCGTGCTGCTGTTGATCGTCGGCGCGCTGATCTACAGCAATAAATTCACGTGGCTGTCTGGCAAGCTCACGTTCTTGAACCGCTTTTCGCAGTAGCGTGGCGGGGATGTATTCTGGAGAGGGAGTTTTGAATGCGTAAGTTGAATTCGATGCGAAAGCCGGCCAATCCGGTCACGTTTGTTCTGATCGCGGCGATCTTGCTGATCGTCACCACCAATTTTTCTTCCTGCCACACGGGCAGCGCCAGCTCCGGCGGGGCTTCGGGCACCGCTGTGACGGACGCGCAGGGCAATAAGCCTGCCGCGCCGGAAGTTTCGTTCAAAGATCTCGACGGCAAAGATGTAACGCTCGCGAGCTACAAGGGCAAAGTGGTGATTCTGAATTTCTGGGCCACTTGGTGCGATCCGTGCCGCGAGGAAATTCCGTGGTTCATCGAGTTCCAGCAGAAATACGCGGACAAGGGATTCACGCTGCTCGGCGTGGCGATGGATGAAGAGGGCAAGCCTGTGGTGCAGCCGTTCGTGCAGACCACGCCGTTCAACGTGAACGGCCATCCGAACACGATGAATTATCCGATCGTGATCGGCAACGACGACATCGCCGCGAGATTCGGAGGCCTGCTCGGCCTGCCCACGACGATCGTGATTTCGCGTGACGGCAAAATCCAGAAGAAATACATCGGCTCCGTGGATAAAGCCGCGCTCGAGAAGGATATCCAAGCGCTTCTGAACGCGCCCCAGACGGGAGAAACTCACGGCCAATGACGCCCTTGATGGATGAGCAAGAGTTTAATAAGAAGTGCGACCAGACATTTGCGGCGCTCTCGCAGCGGATGATGGTGATCGGCGACGATAACGAATTCGAAGTCGAGTACGGCGGCGGAAAGATCGAAGTCGAGTTTGAGGATGAGGTTGGCACGCGATTTGTGATCAGCCCGCAGACGCCGCTGCGGCAGATCTGGATTTCGGCGCTTACGACGAGTTTTAAGCTGGGCTGGTCGGATTCGGCGCAGCAGTTTGTGCTCGAAAAGACGGGCGAGAATTTGAATCAGGTGATGAGCCGCATCTTGAGCGAGAAGCTGGGAATTTCGGTGACGGTGTGACGATGAAACGAGCGAGCGCGATTGCGGCGGCGGTGGTGATTCTTCTGGGGGGCGTGATGTTGCGCGCGTCGCGGGTTGTGGCGCAGTCGGGGCCTTCGCAGACGGCGGCATCGCTGGTGAAGCCGCAAGCTTTCATTTCGCTCGACGCAGTGCCGCAGGGGAAGCCGTTTGAAGCGGCGGTGGTGGTTGCGATTCAGCAGGGCTACCACATGAATTCGCACACGCCGAGCGAGGCGTATTTGATTCCGACGTCGATCACGGCGACGCCGCCTGCGGGTGTGAAGCTGGTCGATACTGTGTATCCGCCGGGGAAGAGAATTAAATTTCAGTTTGCGGATGAGCCGCTGGACGTTTACTCGGGCAGCGTTACGGTGAAGCTGAAACTGGCTGCGGAAGCTTCGGCTGCCGTAGGCGCGACGACGATTCCTGTGGTGTTGCGCTACCAGGCTTGCAGTGAGACGACTTGCTTGCCGCCGGTGAAGGTTCCGGTGGAGGTGAAGTTCAATGTCGCGGCTGCTGGGTCCGCTTCACATCCTGCTCACGCTGACATATTTGCCGGAAAGTCCGCGAAGTAAGTTTCCTCAGTCCTGAACGTTCCACAAAACCGGAAGAAAGATCCTTCGGCCGATGAATCGGCCTCTAGATGACGTCAAAGGCGATGGTGTGGCGCGTCGTTCGCGCCTTTAGCACGGAGGCTCGTGCGCGACAATTTTATTTTATAAGGTGTCTATTTGCCGGCGGAGCGGGCGGCTAGGTAATCGACGGCTTTGTGCATGCGGCGCAGGATGGCGTCACGGCCGATTACGACCATCGTGTCGAAGAGCGGCGGAGCTACGGCGCGGCCGACGATGGCTACGCGGATGGCGTTGATGAGGACGCCGGCTTTTACGCCTTCGGCGGTGGCGACGGCGCGCGCGGCCGCGTCGCACGCGTCGTGATTCCAATCGGGCAGCGCTTCGAGCGCTGCCGTGGCCTTTGCGAGCAGGCCGGGAATCTTTTCGTCCTTCCAGAATTTTTCGCGCGCTTCCACGTCGTACTCGAAATCGTCGGTGAAGAATCCGCGCGCCCAGCTGGTGAAATCGCCGAGCAACCGCGTGCGCGGACGAATCAGATCGACGGCGCGGGCGAGCCACGGTTTGTCCGTGGTGCCCCACTTTTCCTGCCATAGGCCATCGCGCTTCAGCTGGCCTTCCACGTAGGGGACGACATACTCCACGGGCGTTTTCTGTAGATATTGCGTGTTGTACCACTCGAGTTTCGCGCGATCGAAAACGCCATTCGAGCGGCTGATGCCCGCGAGCGAAAATTTTTCGATCAGCTCCGGCGTGCGGAGATATTCCTCGTTGTTGCCCGGCGCCCAGCCCAGCAGCGCGAGAAAATTGCGGAACGCTTCGGGCAGGAAGCCCTCGTCTTCGTAGGAGCTGACGCTGGTGGCGCCGTGGCGTTTCGAAAGGCGATGGCGGTCCGTGCCGAGAATCAGCGGAACGTGCGCGAAGATCGGCGGCTCGGCGCCGAGCGCGCGATAGATCAGCAACTGCTTCGGCGTGTTGGAAATGTGATCGGCGCCGCGAATGATGTGCGAGATGCGCATGTCGATGTCGTCGACCACCACGCTGAGCTGATACGTGGGCACGCCGTTGGAGCGGAGCAGGACGAAATCTTCGATGTCGGCGTTCTGCACTTCGTTCACGCCGAAGACGGCGTCTTCGAATTTCGTGGAGCCGGTGCGCGGTACTTTGAAACGAATCGCGAACGGAATTCCCGCGGCGTCTTTTTCCGCGCGCTGCGCGTCAGAGAAATCGCGGCACGGGCACGGCGCGGCTTTGAAGACGCTCGACGCCGAGGCGCCAGCAACCTTACTCGCTGACACCCCGTGCACGGTGGCCTGACTGGCTGCGATGTCTTCCTTCGATTCTTCGTCCTCGGTGTCGTCGGGCGCGTGATCGCCGCCGGCATACGTGGCGCCTTTGCAGTAGCAAGCGAAGCCGTTGCCTTCGGCGAGGATGCGCTTTGCGGCGGCGGCGTACATTTCGGTGCGCTGCGACTGGTAGAAAGGCCCTTCGTCCCATTCGAGGCCGAGCCACCTCAGCGACGCGAGAATTCCATCGACGAGCTCGGGCTTGTTGCGGTCCTGGTCGGTGTCTTCAATCCGCAGAACGAACGTGCCGCCTTCGCGCTTGGCGTAGAGCCAATTGAAAAGGGCGGTGCGGGCACCGCCGACGTGAAGATAGCCCGTGGGCGACGGGGCGAAGCGGACGCGCGGTTTTGCGGGCGAAGACATTCAGACGGGATCCTTGAGTGAAATGGAAACGCCCATTTTAGCGGATGACACACGGAAAATCGAGCGGGGGCGAGTCGTGGAATAGCCTGCCGCGCAGGCTGTTCTCGGGCGAAGGCACAATACAAAGCGGACGGATGCTTGTGACGGATCGGGTGGGACAGTTGTCGCAGGAGCGATTCTTGTTTGGTGCGCGGTACGTCGAGTGGGCGAGGCCCGACGTGACGAGTCGGTCGTATGAGAACAGCCTGCGCGGCAGGCTATTACACGTGCGCGATTCAGCGAGATGTGGGCAGCGTTGCGCAGTCCCGCGAAGAGGGACCACCTCACGTGCTAGTGGGTGCAGGTTAGGGTGTCGCCGACTTTCCAGATGGAGTCGCGATTGACTTCCCAGTTAACGGTCATCTGCGTGGCGGAGTCTTTGCGGAAGACGAAGCGTTCGGCGGGAATTGTGGCGCCTGCTGGCGGCTCGCCGTTCCAGATGAAGTTTTGATCCTGCCAGCCGGTGGAGGTGAAGTGGCGAGCGCTGCCGAAGTTGTCGAAAATTGTGGCGGTGAGTTGGGAGTTTTTGGCGTCCCAGCCCCAGAGTTCCAGGGCGTGGAAGCGATTTGGTGGCATGTCGTCGTGGCGGACGGAGAGGAAGGCGCCGTCGAGATCGGGCGTGAAGGTGATGTGAGACTCGATTGTTTTGCCTGTGGCGGGGAACGAGCCTTTGCAGCCCCAGGTGCCGGTGAAGAATTGGAGGCTCCCGATTTCGTTTTTGAGTTTTGTGGGGCTGGTGTTTGTGGCGGAGTCCTGGGCGATGAGGAGATTAGATAGAGGGGACGCGCAGAGGGTGGCTGCTGCGGCGGCGAGAACGGTGAGACAGGTTGTCCATTTCATTGGCAATCTCCTACGACGAAGTACACAGGCACGACGTGCCTATTCCATTGGCGATGCTTTGGTGGTGCGCACACAATCTTCGGTGGTGCGGATTACGTTGCGCAGCCAAAACTGGTTACCCCACTTCCCGTCGCAGAATGAAGTCTACGCTACGAAACTACGACTGAGACTTGGCGACCAGGGCGGCGGCTTGTGACCAGGGTACTGGGGTCTGGTGCATGGCGAAGACGGTGGTGACGTCTAGGTGCTCGCGTGTTACGGCGGCTACGACTTCGCGCATCAGCTCGGGATCGTAGAGTGAGCCGTCGTCATTTACCACGAGAGTATCGCTCGCGTAGAGCAGCTTGTGCGCGGGGAAATAGACCATGTACTGGCGTTCGGTGGACGCGCCGCGCAGCGGATAGAGTTCGACGCGATTGTCGCCCGTGCCGACCACAACTTTGCCGCCGACGATTTGCCACTCTGGTTTTTTGGGAGATTGCGCGAGCGCGTCGGGATGAATCGTGTGCGGTGCGGCGACCATGCGATCGAGCAGCGGCTGATTGAGATCGAGAATGTAAACGGGCAGGCCGAGCGCGACGGCCTGGCGAACTCCTGCAACATGCGGCCACGAATCCGACGTGGAGAGCACACACTTCACTTTCGCGTCGGGGTAAAGCTTCTTGGCTTGCTCGACGACGCCGTTCGTATAGAGAGCGGAGAGCGGCGACTCGAGAATCACGATGCCGTCGTCCTGGTTCACGATCGTTGCGTTCCACGGGCCGGGATAAAGCGTGACGCC
>Ga0209169_10001414_pt1 | contig 14652 bp, 11 predicted proteins | sample HubBroMetageWRM4_FD_188346 | JGI IMG/M metagenome (GOLD analysis project Ga0209169, IMG submission 188346) | Warmed soil microbial communities from the Hubbard Brook experimental Forest, New Hampshire - Hubbard Brook CCASE Soil Metagenome WRM 4... | ecosystem: Environmental > Terrestrial > Soil... | reverse complement strand
GAATTACGGCTGGAGGGAGAGACGGATTACATCGTGCCGAGATGGGGCGCAGCAATGCTGCGCCCGTACAACGGCGGCCTTGTCAGGAGTGGGTGACGAGGGTGACCCAGATGTTTTCGCCTTCGTAGACGAGGGCGATGGTGACGCCTTCGGCGGGTTCGGCGGTGTCCATGGAGTAGTCTTCGCCGGCGATGACGGTGGGGACCGAGAGCATGCAGGCGTCGGCGAGGCCGGTGATTTTCGCTTTGAAGTTGCCGGCGACCATATTGCAGAGCTCGCCGAGCGCGTCGCGCGCGCTGGCGGGATTGGAAACGGCTTCTTCGCCGAGCATGAGGGCGGCGAGTTTCGTGGCAGTGGTGCGTGTGCAGCGGATGGTGGTCATGCCGCAGAGCGCGCCCGCCATGCCGACCATGGCCGTCTGGCCGCCGGTAGGAGCTTCGGTTGGCGCGGGGTTCAAAGTGAGGCGAACGTTGGCCATCATTTCGAACACTTCGAGTGCGGCGCACTCCATGATGGTTTTCCAGTTGGGGTCAAAAGGGACTGAGGCCGGCGTGCGCGATTGAGTCATGGATTTCACTGACCACCTCCCAGGAGCGGGGCGACGCGTTCCTTGACTTGTTCCGGCGAAAAAGGCTTGCGGAGGTAGCCTTTGGCGCCAGCGGAAAGTGCTTCGACGACGCGGGCTTCGCTGCCCTCAGTGGTGATCATGATGACGGGAACGCCTTTGGCGGACTCGAGGGTGGCAAGATTTTTGAGGAACTCGAGGCCGTCCATGACCGGCATGTTGATGTCGGAGAGGATCATGTCGGGCACGCCTTTCGCTACTTCGGCGAGCGCTTCGGCGCCATTGCTGGCTTCGGCGACTTCGGTGAGTTCGAGGCCGGCCTGGCGCAGCGCGCGCTCGACAATTTTGCGCATAACGGACGAATCATCGACGATTAAGACTTTGAGTTTCTTCACTGTGTGTCTCCTGAAATCCTTATTTGCATCTCCGCCTCCTGCGATCGGGTACCGAAAATCGTTGCTGTAATTGCTTGCGACGCGCGTCAGTTGACCGAGAAAATCGTGTCGACGAGCGAGGTGATGCGGACGACGTAGGCGTCGAGATCCATGGTGAAGCGTGCGAGATCGATGGTGGCGAGCTTGGGACAGTGCTCGCCGAGATCGATCCAGCCAGGATCAGTGGCGAGATCGACGACGCGCCATTCTTCGTAGCCGTAGCCGAGATTGCGCACGCGGCAGAGCAAGTCGGCGAGATGGGTGAGGGCGATGAGCGGATTGCCGGCGGGGGCGAGCGTCGTGGTGTGATGCCATTCGATGACGTCGCGAATGGGCTGAGGCAGAGCCCAGGCTTTGGCGAGAATGACGCCGCTCTGGCAATGTGTAAAGCCGAGCGTTTCTTCTTCCTGTTCATCGAGTGGGCGGCCGGCTTCGACGGCTTTGGCGAGGACTTCGCGATATTGTTCGGTGAACGCCAAAGAGTTGACGATGATGCCGAGATCGTGGAGCAAGCCAGCGAGATAGGCTTTATCGGGATCGTGGTATCCGATGCGCTCGGCGAATTCGCGACAGACGAGCGCGCAGCCGAACGAATGACGCCAGAAGACACCGGGATCAACCACCCATTTGTCGCTCGGGACCATCTTGCTGAAGCAATTGCTGAGGAGAATGTCCTCAATGCGCTGGATGCCGAGCGTGAAGATGGCGGCCTGGATGGACTCGGCGGGCTTGGTGCGACCGTACAGCGGCGAGTTCGCGATGCGAAGAAGCTGCGCAGCAATGGTCTTTTCGTATGAGACGAGCTTGACGACCTTGTCGATCGGCACTTTGTCAGGAGGCTCGTGAAGGACGTCGAGCAGTGGCTTGAGCACGGCAGGCGATGAAGGCAACGAGCGCAGCGCTTCGACCTTTTTCTGCATTTCGCGCAGGGGAATGGCGGTCATGGCTTGGGATTCCCTTCCGACCCCGGCAGGCCCTTGAGGTACGTGGTGGTACCGGGAAGATGGACGAGGCGAAACTGATCGGTGACCTGATACAGAGATTCGGCATGGCCGAGAAAGAAATAACCGGGCGCCTGAAGGCTGGAGAAAAAGTGCTGGACGACGCGGCGCTTGGAGGCGATGTCGAAATAGATCAGGACGTTGCAGCAGAAGATGAGATCCATGCCCTTCATGAAGAGCATTTTGCTGTCGTCGTTGAGATTGAGGCGGGAGAAGGTGATGCGGCTGCGAACTTCGTCGTTGACGCGAAGCTTGTCGTTTTCGGCTGGAGAGAAATATTTGCGCTTGTAGAGATCGCTGGTGTTGCGCACCGCGTAGCCGCCGTAGACGCCGTTTTTGGCGGTTTCGACAGAGCGATCGTTGAGATCGGTGGCCTGGATTTCGAAGGTCCAGCCTTTGAGAAGTTTTTCACTTTGTTCGAGGAGGAACATCGCGAGGGTGTAGGGTTCTTCGCCGGTGGAGCAGCCGGCGCTCCAGATTTTCAGTTTTTTGAGACCGATTTTGCCGCGGGTGGCGATGAGTTCGGGAAGGATGACGTTTTGCAATGCGGTGATTTGTGGCTGGCTGCGAAAGAGGCAGGTTTCACCGATGGTAATTTCGTTGAGGAGCTCGCGGAGTTCGACGACTTTGGTGGACGCGCCGGTGAGGAGCTCGAGGTAGTGGCGCGGATCGGTGGCTTTGCTGCCAGCGGCCATGCGGCGTTTGCAAGCGCCGGCAAGGAGATAGAGCTTTTCCTCGGAGTGGTAGATTCCGCATGCTTGATAGATGACGTCGCGAATTTTCAGATACGCGGGATCGCGTGCGTCGTCGTCGCGGGACGAGCTGACTACGGGTTTCGGCGGCGTTTGGGTGTCAAGTGGCATCGGGCCTCACTTCACTCCTAATCGGCTTGGCGACGGCAGAACTTTGCCGGCTGGCGCGGACGTAACGATCAATTTCGGTGGCGATGTCATGCAGCGGGAAGATGTTGTCGGCAAAGCCCGCAGCCGCGGTCTGGCCGGGCATACCCCATACCACGGAGCTGGCTTCGTCTTGGACGTAGACGCGGCCGCCTTTTTCGCGCACGGCTTGGGAGCCGAGCACGCCGTCGGAACCCATTCCGGTGAGGACGACGGCAAGCGTGTTGGCGCCGAAGGTGGCGGCGACGGAGCGAAAGAGAACGTCGACGGCGGGCCGGCATGAATTTTCGGGAGCGTTGCGGTTCATCGCGAGGTGGACGCCGGCGGCTCGGCGTTCGAGCACCATGTGATAGTCGCCGGGAGCGATCCAGGCGTGGCCGGGTTCAAGTTTCCTGCCCGGCTCGCCTTCGTGAACGGAAATTGCGGAATCCTTGTCGAGTCGTTCGGCGAGCATGCGGGTGAAGAGCGGTGGCATATGCTGGACGATGACAATCGGAATCGGAAAATCGACAGGGATAGCGGGAATAACTTCGGCAAGCGCGTTGGGCCCGCCGGTAGAGGTGCCGATCGCCAGGATTTCAATGTGCGCTCGACCGCGTTCGGCGATGGCAATTTTTTTGGGGGGCAGCGCAGGCGCGACGGGCGTTCTCTTGTCGGCGGCACGATTCCGGCACAACGCCTTTATTTTCGGGAGCAGTTCCTCCCTGATGCGCAGCATGGTGAGGTCGAGGCTGCCGGTGTTGCTGGGTTTGGTGACGTAGTCACTCGCGCCCAGCGCCAATGCATCGAGGGTTGTGGCGGCGCCGCGTTCGGTAAGGGTGCTGAACATGATGATTGGCAGGTGCGGACGCAACTTGCGGATCTCTTTTACGGTTTCGAGCCCGGTCATGTTCGGCATTTCAACGTCAAGGGTGATCAGGTCGGGGCTGAGTTGCGGGATCTTGGCGAGGGCAAGGCGCCCGTCAGACGCGGTGCCGACGATTTCTACGGCGGGATCGGAGGCCAGCGCTTCGCTCAAGACTCTGCGAATCACGATGGAATCATCAACGACGAGTATGCGAATCGGAGGCATGGCGCGTAGTTGGTGACTATTCCTTCCCTTGGTGGCCTCACGCGAAGCGGATGAGGCGCAGAGTGCCGGCGCTAGCTGCGCATACGTACTCAGTATTTGAACTGTCCGACCAGTTCGCGCAATTCGGTCGACATCTGCGCGAGTTGCGAAGCAGCTTTCTGCGAGTCACCCGCACCATTCGAGGTGCTTTGTGCCGCTTCGGCGACGCCCGCGATGTTCTTGGCGATTTCGCTGGCGCCGCGCGCGGCTTCGGTGACATTGCGAGACATTTCGTTGGTGGTGGCGTTTTGTTCCTCAACGGCGCTGGCGATCGTGCTGGAAATGTCGTTGATCTGCACGATCACGGTGCTGATCATGGAAATCGCTTCGACGGCGCTCTTGGTGTCGCCCTGGATGGCTTCGATTTTGGAGCTGATGTCTTCGGTGGCTTTGGCGGTTTGTTTGGCAAGTTCCTTGACTTCATTGGCGACCACCGCGAATCCCTTTCCGGCTTCGCCGGCACGGGCGGCTTCAATGGTGGCGTTCAACGCGAGGAGGTTGGTCTGCTGGGCGATGGAGGTAATGACCTTGACGACCTTGCCGATTTCAGCGCTGGATTCGCCGAGTTTGCCCACCGTTTTATTGGTCGTTTCCGCAACTTTGACGGCTTCGGTGGCCACTTTGGCGGCTTCGGTGGCGTTCTTGGCGATTTCCTTGATGGAAACGCTCATCTCCTCCGAGCCGGTGGCTACCGTCTGCAGGTTGCGATTCACTTGTTCGCCGGCGGCGGAGACGACATTTGCCTGCGAGGAGGTTTCCTCGGCATTGGCGCTCATCTGTTGGCTGGTGCTGGACAGCTCTTCGCTGGAGCTTGCCACGACCTGGGCATTGTTGGCCATAGACTGGACGACCGCGCGCAGGTTGGTTTTCATTTTGTTCATGGCTGCGCAGGCTTGTCCGATTTCGTCGTCCGACAGCACTTCGATATCGCTTACGGAGAGATTGTTCTTGGCGACTTGTTCGATCAGTTCGAGCATGGCTTTAGCGGAGGAGGCTATGGATCGTGAAATAGTCAAGGCAAGTGCCACTCCTACGACGACGCCGACAATCAGCAGTCCGGCGATCCAAAAGCGGGATGAGGTGTAAACGGCGTCGCTGCTCTTGGTTTCCGCGGTAGCGCCTTTATCATTGAATTCGATATCTTCAGTGACACCGGTCATGGCGGCGTTAAAGGCTGTACGACCGTCGCCCAGAGCAAGGTCACGGGCCTCGGATTTCTTGTTGTCTCGAGACAGATCCATGGCGCGTTTCCGGATGGGCGTATATTTGTCGTAGTCCGAACGAAACCGTTCATACAGACGCCGCTCCTCGTCGGAAGAAATCATTTTCTGATACCGGGCTTCGTCGTTCACCAGTTCCGCTTCACTTTTGACGACGTTCGCTTCATCGTCTTCCATTCGCTTGCGGTCGACGTCCAAGATGTGAGCAAACTCGAACCGCCGAACGGCCAAGATGTCGTTCTGAATCTCTCCCAAAGTCTTGACGCTCGGCAGCCAATTAGTGGCGATATCGACGGTGTTGGCGTTGACTTTCGCCAGCTGCACGATCGCGAGCATGCCCAAGGCCACCATCAGGACCTCGATCACTCCGAACGCCGCGCCCAACTTGGCCCCGATTTTCATGTTGCGAAACACACTCATTTCGATTCCTCCAAATCGCAGCAGAACTATCCTTTGCCCGAAACTCGATGCCCGGGATATAGATTGGCGATGGCGTAAGTGACGCCGAACGAGACGCGTTTGTGCGGGGCGGCCGAGGTGATTCCCGGGAGCACGCCCGCGTCGAGGGCCACCCGGCGATGGACTTTCCAGGACAGTGCCCAGACGGTCGAAGCGTATGCGGGCATCTGCGCGTTCAGGCGCGAATAGCCGTCAAGCTCGGCGACAAAAGTGAGCGGTCCATACAAGGAGTGGGAAACCGTCAAGAAGACGACAGCGTTCTGATCGTGCCCGCCGGCAGCCGGCTGCCCAATCAGCTGGTAACTGAGGTTGAGATCGACAACGAATTTTTGCACCTGCTTGCTGGCGAGCAAGGTAAAGGAATGGTCGACGGCACCAGTTCCCAGGCCGCGCACATCGTTGGCGGTGGGAACTTTGATAGCATAGCTTGCGGCGATGGCCGGGAAATGCGCGGACTGATTCCTCAGATGATATTCGCCGGTAAAAATTTGGTCGCCGAGACTGCAGGACTGGCTCGCCGGAAACTGATCGCAGAGTAGTAAGTTTCCGCCCCAGCGAAACTCGAGATTCCGGGAGATCCCGAAACGCAACTCGCCGCCCAGGGCATCCTGCAGAGTGCTGTCGCGTTCCCACTCGCGGAAGAATCCATATTCCGCTTGCAACAGACCGGGCGTGAGCAGATCGGCCGAATGGGAATTGGAGGGCCGACTCGGGTTGGCTTCGATCAAATCGGGATTGTTCACAGGTTCTGCGGTGGCTACAGATTGAGCCGCAGGTTGCGATGCAGTAGCGACTTCTTGTGCTAGTGACGGAACGGCGGCGGAGAGCAGGCTGATAGCTACGAACATGTGGGTCGCGTAAGCCTTGAGTGCGATCATCGAGCTTCCTTTCTGTCCGCGAAAACGGCTGCGGACGACGCGTCTCCCACTAGTGCTGGTCCTGGTTTTGGCTTGCCGTTTCAGTCAGATTGATGGTCCGCTGAGTGCTGAGTCCGAGAAGCAAGCGACCCTCTAACTTGTACGCACAATCGATCAACTCGCGCATGCTGCCTTGCAGCGTCTCCGGGGGAAGTTCAAAAGTTGTATCATCGACGTTCAGGACCTCGCCGATCTCATCCACGAGAAAGCTCACCGGTGAGTCATCGGTTCGCACCACGACATTCATGAGATTCGCCGTGTCTCGGGGCTCACCCAGGCCGAGGCGGAAGCGCAGGTCGATGGCGGTTAGTATCTGGCCGCGCAGATTGATCAAGCCGCGGACGACCCGCGGGGCCAAAGGGACGGGGGTGATCGGTTGGGGGCGCACGACCTCCTGCACTTGTTCGACGGGTATTCCAAAGTAGCCGTCGACCACGTGAAAGGTGCAGAGTTGCCTAGTGCCGGTCACGATCACACCTCGACTCGCTCGCGCTGGGATTTACTCGCACGATTCTGTTCGAAAACTCGCAGAAGCGTCGGCATGTCGAGCAATTCGGTGACGCGACCGTCGATCACCGTGGTGTAAAGGACTCCGAAACGGCTGGGGGGAGCTTTCACCTGGATGGTTTCGTCGACGATGTCGAGGATCCGGTCGATGACCAGGCCTACGCGTTTTCCGTCGCCGGAATAGACGATTCCCTGCAAGCGGTCGATCGTTGGCGATTTGGCCGGCGAGGGAGCGTGCCGCGTACGGTTGCGGCGTTCTTCCATGACCTCGGAGAGAAACAGCAGGGGAAGGATCTCTCCGCGGTATTGCACGACTTCCTGATTGCCGGCACGTTCGACCGAAGCGATTGGAAATTCTTCCAGACGGCCGACCCGGTCGAGGGGAACGGCCATGTGAGCATCATCCGGACCGGCAAACAACAACAGCGTCTGCCTTTCGCCGTGAAGCGCGGCGGACTCTGCGTCTTTCTCGACGACGGCGCGTGCACGATTTTCGCTGATGACATTGGAGGTTTGCGCGACGCCGAGCACGTCGAGAATCAGGGCGACGCGGCCGTCGCCCATGATCGTCGAGCCGGCGAAGGTTTTTATTCCCTTGAGCTGTTTGCCAAGCGGCTTGACGACGATCTCTTCCGTGTCGTTGATTTCGTCGACGACGAGACCGAATTGACGCTCGTCGGCCTGGAGCACGACGATGTTGACCGCGGGAAGTTTGGAGAGATCGGGCGCTTCGTCTTCGACTTTTAATTCGCGGTTGAGGTAGACGAGCGGAAGCAGGCGGCCGCGCAAGCGATGCACGGGGACTCCCTGAATGAGCTCGATTCCCTTTTGCGCGTCTTCGCCGTCGAGACGAACGAGTTCGAGCAGGCTGATTTGCGGGATGGCGTAACGCTCGCCGCCGCTGGTGACGATGAGCGCGGGAATGATCGCGAGCGTGAGCGGAATTTTCATGCGCACGGTCGTGCCGGTGCCGGCTTTGGATTGCACGTCGACGGTGCCACCGATTTTTTCGATGTTGGTTTTGACCACGTCCATGCCGACGCCGCGGCCGGAAACGTTGGTAACTTTTTCGGCGGTGGAGAATCCGGGGAGGAAAATCAGATTGACGCCTTCGCGCTCGCCCATGCGCGCGGCTTGCTCGGGCGTGATCAAGCCTTTTTCAACGGCCTTGCGGCGGATTTTGTCGGCATCGAGGCCGCCGCCGTCGTCGGAAATCTCGATGATGACCTGGCCGCCTTCGTGGTACGCGCGGAGGAGGAGGCGGCCTTCGGCGGGCTTGCCGACGGCGACGCGGCGTTCGGGCTTTTCGATGCCGTGGTCGACGGAATTTCGAACGATGTGCGTCAGCGGATCTTTGATGGCTTCGACGATGGTCTTGTCGAGCTCGGTTTCTTTGCCTTCCATCTCGATGCGGACTTGCTTGCCGCACATGGTGGCGACGTCGCGGACGGTGCGCGGGAATTTGCTCCAGATATTGCCGATGGGCTGCATGCGCGTTTTCATCACGCCTTCCTGCAGCTCGGTGGTGATGAGGTTGAGGCGCTGGCTGGGGGCAAGGAGGCCGGCATCTTCGGTGGCGTTGGAGAATTGGAGAATCTGGTTGCGGGCGAGGACGAGTTCGCCGACGAGGTTCATCAATTTGTCGAGGAGGGTGACATCGACGCGGATGGAGCTTTCACTGGCCGCAGTGCGGGCCTGGGATTGGGCAGCGGATTCGCTGGCAGGCGCCGCGGGGCCGTGACCGGCGGCGTGTTCCGCGGCATGATCGGGCTTGGGTTCGCTTTTTGGCGCGGCGTCGGCGAGCGGCGCGGGCGCAACTGGCGCTGGCGTGACTGGGAGTTCGGCAAGGGGCGGAGCAATGGAAACGGCAGGAGACACCGCGATAGGCTCAAGCGGTGCGGCCGCTGCTGGCGCGACGGGCGAAGCTGCAGCCGGGGCCGCAGCTTCGGATTTCGGTGCGGGTGCGGCGAGCGCCGCCGATCCTTGCAGCAGGCGTGTCAGAGTCTGAATCAATTCCTGATCGTTGCGCTCGCCCTCGTTGCCGACGGCTTCGACGCTGGCGAGCATCTGGCGAATGGCGTCAACCATCGCGAGCAGCGCGGTGGTCATTTCGGGATTGAGCGCGAGTTCGCCATCGCGCAATTTGCTGAGCAAATTTTCGCCGACATGGGCGACGGATTCGAGTTTTGTGAATCCGAGGAATCCGCAGGTGCCCTTGATGGTGTGGATCGTGCGGAAAATGCTGGCGAGCGTGCCGCGATTGCCGGGATCTTTTTCGAGATTGATCAGCTCGCGGTCGAGCAGGTCGAGATTTTCGCTGCTCTCGACGAGGAACTCGCGGACGATGTCATCGCTCATGCGGAGTCACGATCTCCAGAACTCAGATGCGCTGTGCTGCACTGCGCGGCGAATGAGAGCCGTTTAATGCGGTGATGCGGTCGCTGCCTCGAAAATCAAATTGCAGTTCAGGGGCCAGAGCGATGCTGCGTCCGATGACGCGCGATCGCAGATCAACACCGATTACCATCGGCAAAACTTTGTTGCTCTTCAGGAAGTGACGTCGATAGGGCAGACAGTGTTGAAGAAAGAACAACGAGAGCGAGTTGTGGAGCACGAACGGAGTTTGCATACGCGATTCAGTTTCTTGGGTAAACGAAGATTGAACTCGGCGCGCGGAAGGTTGGAAGAGACTAATGTGATTCCAGAACGAGAATGAAAATTGGAATGAGCGTCAAACTGGCACGTGTGAACGCCGGCGTCCGCGGCTGGCGGCTTTGATTGCGTCAGTTCGTCGGCAACGAGACTGCCTGCTCGCCGGCGTGCAGAGGGTAGGACTTGCCGTGCCAAAGCAGTTCGCCGGGGACGCCGCTAGGCAGCGAAATTCGCGCGTTCACGGCATTCGTGTCTCGCGTGAATTCAACATCGATTGGTCCAGAAGGATGAGGTTCGGACGCCTGCACATGTTGCAAAGCGCCCAGATGCGGATCGATCGTGATGGCAGCGAATCCCGGCTTCGCGGGGCGGATGCCGGCGACGATGCGGAGCAAATCGTAATTTGGATGTGCGCTCCACGCGTGCGAATCGGAGCGCGTTGGCTCAGGCTGCTCGGCCCAGGTGGTGAGTCCGAGCGAAACCATCGTGCGCCACGGGCCGAGGAGATCGAGATAGCGATCGCCGAGACCGGCGTGCTCGATGGCGCGCGCGAGATAGAAGCGGAAATAGTAGGTTGCGGCGGTCATCGGCGGGATTTTGCGATCGGTGCGGAAGCCTGCGTCGGTGGCGGAGAGGATACGGGTCAGCAGCTCTTGCTGTTGGTCGGGCGGGACGACGTCGAGCCACACGGCGAGGATGTTGGCGTGCTGGCTGAAGTGTTTTTGCGCCGGAGTGTCGGCGAAGAGCGCGTACTCTTTGTTCCAGCAGAGTTTTTTCACGGCGGCGACGGTGCGCTCTGCTGCGGCGCGATAAGCTTCGGCTCGCGCGGGCTCGCCGAGCGCGGTTTCGAGATCAGCGGCGTTGCGCAGAGCTTCCACGAATTGCAGAGCCATGCTGGTCGATCCGCCGTCGGGATCCTCCGGTGGAATTCCGAATCCGAAATCGGTGCCCCAATCGACGAAAGGCCACCAGAAGAGCGCGTCGAGGAGGCCGTCGGGGCGCTGATGGCGCAGGAACCAGTCGAGCGTGGTGCGCGTGCCGGCGAGTTGATCGCGAACGAAGGCGGGATCGTCGCGATACATATAGAAATCGTGGATCATCCCGATCCAGAGGAGCGAGAACGTCGGGATGGCCTGGAACATCGAGGTTGGGTAGCGGCTTAACGTGATGCCGTCGGGAATTCGAGAGTTGTTGAAGGCAGTGATGGCCTGGCGGGCGAGACGGTCGTCACCGGCTACGGAGTAGGAGATCAGGGCCTGGATGCGGGTGTCGCCGATGTATTGCATTTGCTCCCAGTAGGGCGTGTCCATGTAGGTGTCGTGCGCGTCGAGGCGGGCGGTGCGCCAACTGATTTCCCAGATTTTTTGGAGGTCCTGTTCGTCGGATGAGAATTTGGCTTTTTCTTCGAATGGGAAGGCGCTGAACCAGCTTTGGAGGTGGGTGAGTTGCAGCGGCTCGCCGGCGGTTGCCACGTCGATTTGAAGATAGCGCCACGTGCGCCAGACGAGCGGCTGATAGACGCGATCTTTGGCGCCGTCGAGAAGAAATTCGTCATAGACGCCGACGATGTGTTTGCCTTCGATCTCGTTGCGATTCCCTTTTTCGTTTTTTGCATCGAGCAAAGCTTCGGCATATTTGAGCCGGACCGATGCGCCGGCACCGCCGTTCGCGGTGAACTCTGGATAGGCCGTCGTCAGATGGCCGCGATCGAGGAGCAATGTTGCGTGCGAATGGGGCGGGATTTTGTATTCGGCAGCCGGGGTCGCGGTGGCTGTGACTTCCGCGCCTGAGTTGCGCACGACTGCGCCGATCGGCTGCTGCTCCATCGTCATTTGGGGGAGGGGATCGGCGGTGAGTTGCCAATTGTTTTCTTGCAGCGAAGCGCCGCGGCGGGCTCCTGAGCCGATGGCGACGGCTTTTTGCCACTCGAGATGTGTCGTGTTGGCGTCGGAATTCCAACCCCAGGCGTATTTCGCGCCGTCGGTGCGAAGGCACGGCTCGGCGGCGTAATAATAGCCGCCTAGCTCTTGCGGTTTCGGCAGAGTGCTGATGGATTTTTCGATGGCGACGTCCCAGTCGGTGCCAGTGTTCACGGCGTTTTCGGCTTCGCTCGCGCCGCCGAGGAGGAATGCGGTTCGATCCGATAGTTGGGCGAGAGCCGAGCGGCTGCCGAAATTCCAGACGACAGCAGCGAAGACGTTGTCGCCGGGTTTGAGCAGCGGACCGACGTCGAAGGTTTCGTAGTGCCAATGGGCGAGGTCGGTGCGAGATGGGCCGCTTCCGACACGCTTCCCATTTACGTAGAGGACGTACTTGTTGTCGGCGCTTACGTTCACGAGGTATCGCTGCGGTGGGCCTGGGAGTTGTATGCGTTTGCGGAAATAGAGGACGGCTTCGTCGCGCGCGGGGGCGTCGCCGGAGGTGATCCACTTCGCGGGCCAGAGCTGCGCTTTCAGATCGGACGGGAGTTGAGATACGGCGAGCGAGCCGGCCGCAAGCATTGCGGTTAGAACGATCAGCAAACGCAGAGAAAGTCGCACGCGCCTCCTTAGTTCGACTGCCTCAATGGGGATTTGAAGACCGGCGAAAATCGGCGAAGCTCTTTCCCTGCTCTGCCAACTGTTTCAACAGAGGGGCTGGGCGCCAATTCTCGCCGTGAGATTGCTCGAATTCACACACGCGCTCGTAGACTTTTTTCAGTCCGACGCTGTCGGCGTACCACATGGGTCCGCCGCGATGTGCGGGAAAGCCGTAGCCGTTGAGATAAATAATGTCGATATCGACTGCGCGAAGCGCGAAGCCTTCCTCTAGGATTCGCGCGCCTTCGTTGACGAGCGCGTAGATGCAACGTTCGACGATTTCCTGCGGTGAAATTTCGCGCTGCTCGATTCCCTTTTCGCGGCTCCAGGTTTGTACGAGTTGCGCGATTTCCGGATCGGCGACTTGGCGGCGCTGCTCGTCGTAGCGATACCAGCCTGCGCGCGTCTTTTGGCCGAAGCGGCCCATTTCACACAGTTTGTCTTCGGCGAATGGCTGGCGGACGCCCAGTTTTTCGAGATGGCGATGCTCTTTGCGAATGCGCCAGCCGATGTCGAGGCCCGCGAGATCGGCGACGGAGAGCGGGCCCATCGCCATTCCGAAATCGTAGAGCGCGCGATCGACGGCTTCGATGCTGGCGCCCTCTTCGACGAGGAATTGGGCTTCGCGGCGGTAGGGATGAAACATGCGATTGCCGACGAATCCGCGGCAATTGCCGACGAGGACGCCGACTTTGGCGAGGCGCTTGGACAACTGCATGCATGTTGCGATGGTTTCTTTCGAGGTGGCGGCGCCACGGACGACTTCGAGCAGGCGCATCACGTTGGCGGGGCTGAAGAAGTGCGTGCCGATGACGGCATCAGGGCGTGTCGTTGCCGATGCGATTTCGTCGATGCTCAGCGTGGATGTGTTGCTCGCCAAGATCGCGTCTGGTTTGCAGACGCGGGTTAGTTCGCCAAAGATTTCTTTTTTCAGCGCCATCGATTCGAATGCGGCTTCGATGACGATATCGACGTTGCTGAATCCGTCGTAATTCAATGTCGGCGTGATGAGCGCGATGCGGTCGTCGGCGTATTGTTGGGTGAACCGGCCGCGCTTTACCGAGTTTGCGTAGTTCGAACGGATTGTCGCGAGGCCGCGATCGAGCGCTGTCTGTTCGGATTCTTTGACGAGCACGGGAATGCCGGCGTTTGCGAAGACCATGGCGATTCCGCCGCCCATCGTGCCTGCGCCGATGACGGCTGAGGAGTGAATGGGGTGGATGGGCGTATCTTTTGGAACGTCGGGGATCTTCGCGACTTCGCGCTCGCCGAAAAATGCGTGGATCAGGGCGCTGGATTCGTCGGAGAACAGGCATTCGATAAAGAGTTCGCGTTCGCGGGCGCAGCCTTGTTCGAATGTCAGATTTGTGGCGGCTTCGACAGCATCGATGGCGGCGAGAGGGGCGTGACGTCCGCGCAGTTTTTTTCGTGCTGCGTCGCGGGCGGCGGCGAGAATTTTCGCGGTGTTGTTGTTGGCGTCGGCGGCTAACTTTTCGGTGCGCTCGCGGGTCTTATGAATCGGCTTTCCTGCGATTCCACGGGCGAACGCGACTGCGGCAGCTCGCAACTGAGTTTCATCGGACACGTCTTCGAACAGTTTGTCGATGATTCCGGAGTGAAATGCGTCTCGCGCCTTCACTGGTTCGCCGAGCGAACACATCTCGGCGGCCTTCGCGATGCCTGCGAGGCGCGGCAGCCGCTGAGTTCCGCCGGCGCCCGGGATGATGCCCAGCTTCACTTCGGGCTGGCCGACCTGCGCGTCGGTGGTTGCAACGCGATAGTGTCCGGCCATCGCGAGTTCGAGCCCGCCGCCGAAGGCCGTGCCGTGAATCGCCATCACGATGGGCTTCGGGCAATCTTCAACGCGCCGCAAGAACGCAGTGTGCCCGGGGCCGCACTCGCGGCTCGCGCGCATTTTTGCGAATTGATTGATGTCCGCGCCGGCGACGAATGTTTTGCCGGCGCCGCTCACCACGATTGCGCTGACGTGCGCGTCCGTCTCGGCTTGAGACAACGCGGCAGCGATTTCTTCGGGCACACCCGGTCCGAGCGCATTCACCGGCGGATTGTCGATGGTGATGACGGCGACTCCGTCTTCTGTCGCGTAGCGAACTAAATCGGCCATATGAAGTCGCCCCGTTCGGTCTCCAAATACGGCAAGCAAGTTCCCGCAGAATCGCGTGCGCGTCAATCCGATTTCATCGCGCGGCGCGAAGATGGGACGGTGAGGCGCGTTTTATACAAAGATCCGGCAGACGGAATCGCCTAGGGACACACGGAGTTCGCGCAAGCGTCATGCTACAATTGA
>Ga0209169_10001413_pt1 | contig 14656 bp, 14 predicted proteins | sample HubBroMetageWRM4_FD_188346 | JGI IMG/M metagenome (GOLD analysis project Ga0209169, IMG submission 188346) | Warmed soil microbial communities from the Hubbard Brook experimental Forest, New Hampshire - Hubbard Brook CCASE Soil Metagenome WRM 4... | ecosystem: Environmental > Terrestrial > Soil... | reverse complement strand
CCGACCGCACCGCTACGGCACGCATCGTGGCGCGCCGAGGCGGTGTCGTTGCGGGGCTCACGCTCGGGTCGCTCGCGTTTTCGCTGCTCGACGATCGCGTCGTGGTCGACGCTCGCATTGACGACGGCGATCGGATCGAGCCCGGAGCCGTCGTGGCAGAGCTCTTTGGTCCGGCCCGAGCGATTCTAACCGGCGAGCGCACCGCGCTTAACCTGCTCGCCCCGCTCTCCGGCATCGCGACGGCGACACGCTCGCTGGTAGATCTCGTCGCCACGACGCACGCAAAAATCGCGGATACGCGTAAGACGACGCCGGGTTTACGCGCGCTCGAGCGATACGCGGTTGCGTGTGGTGGCGGTACCAATCACCGCTTTGGTTTGGATGACGGCGTGCTGATCAAAGACAATCATCTCATCGTCGCCGGTTCGATCCATGCAGCCGTCGCGGCGGCGCGTGCCGCCGTCGGCCACATGGTCAAGATCGAAGTCGAGGTCGATACGCTCGAGCAGTTGCGCGAAGCGCTCGACGAACCGATCGACGCGGTCTTGCTCGACAACATGACCGTGCCGGAGCTTACGCAAGCCGTTCGCATCGTGGGCCGGCGTGTGATTACCGAGGCCAGCGGCGGAGTGACGCCCGAGAACATCCTTGAGGTTGCACGTAGCGGCGTCGACGTGATCAGCGTCGGCTGGCTCACGCATAGCGCCCCCGCGCTCGACCTCAGCTTAGAGATTTTCGGTTGACCCGCGATTGACATAATGCCGAAGAGGCTCGGACCGACGATCCTGAGCGAGCGCAGCGAGTCGAAGGGCATGGATGGCGGAGCGAGGAGGCCGCGCAGCAGGAGCGGAGCCAAGCGGAGCGACGAGCGTCTCTGAGGCGTTATGTCAATCGCGGGTCAACCGAAAATCAATGGAGATTACCTATACAAGAGTAGCTCGAACGCGACGACCGCGCCGATTGCGACGACGAAGAGCGAGATGAGATATCCGGCCAGCCCGGAGAGCGTCGAGACCCGACCCTCACGCAGTTCCCGGTCTGTGCGCGCGTAACGCCAGGCGCCGAGCAGCGCGACGCCGATGCCGAAGATCGCCATAGCGGTTCCGAAGCTCACCGAAAGACCGGCGCCGGCAATCGGGTGATGCATCAGCGCCGAAACCTCGCGGGCAAAGAGCGAGAAACGCGCGATGACGAAGCCGAATGCGATAAACGCCAGCGCCGTTCGCACGTACGCCAAGTAAGTTCGCTCGTTCGCGAGCGTGTCGGTTGCGCGAAGCTGCTCCCCCGGCATGACCCGTCGTCGCTTCAGCGAATCTTTGTCGAACCATGTCTGCCGAACAAAATCTCGAGCAAACCGTCACCCCAGCAAAGGCGAGCCACGACTTCACGCCGCCGCAGGCGCTCGTCGAGTTCATGTCGAGCGAGTGGATCGAGCGGCCGATCGCCCAAGAACGCCATCCCGAAGCCGCGCGGTTTGCCGCGCGCCGCGAGGCCCTCTCGCAAGCCTACCCCGGCATCTATCTCGTCCTGCCGGCCGGGCGCGAGCGAGTCCGCGCCAACGATACGTCGTTCCGGTTTCGTCCGTCGAGCGACCTCGCATATCTGACGGGCGACGGCGTCGAACCGGGTGCGGCCCTGATTCTCGAGCCCCAAGGGCGTGGGCATCGCTCCCTGCTCTTCGTGCCCGAACACAACCGCGGAAAAGCCGAGTTCTTTACCGACCGCGTCTACGGCGAGCTTTGGGTCGGGCGCCACCGCGGGGTCGATGAGAGCCGCGTCTACTACGGCGTCGACGAATCCCGGCCGATGGGAGCGCTCGCCGAATATCTCGACGAGCTGCGCGGCGGCAACTATCCGCGCCGAATTCTCCGCGGTCACGACGAGGAAGTCGACGCGCGTTTCGAGCGGACCGATGACGATGACGAGCTCGCCCAGCACCTCTCGGAAGTACGCTTGATCAAGGACGAGTACGACCTCGCCGAGTTGCGAAAGGCTTGCGCGCTCTCGAAGCTCGCCTTCGAAGACGCGATCCGCGCGATGCGCACCGGCAAAACCGAACGCGACATCGAGGCGGCCTTCTCGGGACGCGCTCGCATCGAGGCCAACGACGTTGGCTATTTGACGATCGCCGCGGCCGGAAGTCACGCGTGCACTTTGCACTGGACGCGCAACGACGGTGCGCTGCGCTCCGGCGAGCTGCTGCTGCTCGATGCCGGCGTCGAAGTAGAGTCGCTCTATACCGCCGACATCACGCGCACGCTGCCGATCTCGGGACGATTCTCAGCCGAGCAACGCGAGGTGTACGAGATCGTATGGGCGGCGCAACGCGCCGGAATTGCAAGCGCCGTCGCCGGGAACGACTTTTTGGAGCCGAACCGGCGCGCGGCGCGCGTCCTCGCGCAAGGTTTGATCGATCTCGGCATTCTCAAGTGCTCGCTCGAGGAAGCGCTCGACCCCGAACGCCTCTTCCACCGGCGCTACACGCTCCACGGCGTCAGTCACATGCTCGGTCTCGACGTGCACGATTGCGCGCAAGCGCGCACCGAAGAGTACCGCCTTGGAAAGCTGCGGGAAGGGATGGTGCTAACCGTTGAGCCGGGTCTTTATTTCCAGCCCGACGATGCCACAGTGCCGGAACGCTTTCGCGGAATCGGCGTCCGTATCGAAGACGACATCGCGGTCACCGCGGGAGATCCCGAGAATCTCTCGGCGATGCTACCGTCGCGTGCCGACGACGTCGAACGCTGGATAGCCGAGGCCTAGAACCGCTAAGACCAACGTGCCGACCGGCACGTTAGTGGACGGTTCAACCTCGCGGCGGCGAGCCCCATCCGGATTGAACGTACTTCCCATCGACGACGATCGCCGGGACCGTTGGATCGCCTTGGGTGTAGGCGAACATCCGCTCGCGCGCGCGGCGATCGTTCTGGGCGTCGTGCGTCATATAGGGTGTGCCGGCGGCATCGTAGTGAGCCATTGCGAGCCGGCAATAGGGACAGGTGGGAGAGATGTAGAGCTCGAGTTTTGTCCCCGGAGGTATATGCTCGACGTCGAAGCCTCGCGCCATGCCGCTCGTCTTCGTACCGACGCCGCTCGGCAACCTGCGTGACGTCACGCTTCGTGCACTCGATGCGCTGCGCGAGGCGGAGCTGATCGTGGCCGAAGACACCCGCGTCGCGCGCAAGTTGCTGCACGCGCTCCACCTCGAGGGTCGCGAAATCTGGAGTTACCGGGAGCAGAACGCCGAGCGGGTGACCCCCGCGATCGTCGAGCGAGCGCGCACTGCTTTGGTTGCCGTCACCAGCGATGCCGGCATGCCCGGAATCTCGGATCCGGGTAGTGCGCTCGTTGCGGCCGCGCGCGCCGGCGGCGTGAGCGTCGAGGTGCTGCCCGGCCCCACCGCGGCGATGGGCGTGGCGCTCCTTTCCGGCTTCCCGCTGCAGCGTTTTTCGTTCGAAGGCTTTCCGCCGCGCACCAGCGGCGAGCGCCGGACGCGTTTTTCCCACGCGTTGCAGGGCGGCATCACGACGATTTGGTACGAGTCGCCGCGACGCATCCGCGCTGCGCTCTGCGATCTTGCCGCCGTTGCGCCGGGTGCCCGGATCTTCGCCGTGCGCGAGTACACCAAACATCACGAGCAACACTTTTCCGGAACCGCCGAGCGGGTCGCCGCGGAACTTCCCGATCCGGTGATGGGGGAGGTCGCGTTCGCCGTCGCGCCCTATCGGGTCGCAGCGGCCGTGCCCACCACCGAGGCGACGAGCGCGGCGATCGACGCGCTGCTGAAGCGCGGAACCCGCGTCGGAGAGGTCGCGAAGGAGCTAGCCGCGCGCGGCTTCGGCGAGCGCCAGCAGCTCTACGCGCGGGCCGTGGAGCGGAAGGCGCGGCGGAAAACCTCGATTAATCAAGGCTGACCACCATGGAGCGCGCCTACTACGTCACCACGCCGATCTATTACATCAACGGCAATCCGCACATCGGTCACGCCTATACCTCGGTCGCCGCCGACGTGGTCGCGCGCACGGCGCGCACGTTTCGCCCAACCTTCTTCCTGACCGGAAGCGACGAGCACGGGCAAAAAGTGGCCAACGCCGCCGCCGCGGCCGGCAAGACGCCGCAGGAATGGTGCGACGAGCTGGTCCCGCGCTGGAAGGCGCTCTTAAAAGCGTACCACGTCGAATACGACGACTTCATTCGAACGACGCAGCCTCGTCATATGGAAATAGTCGAGCGCGTCTTCGCACGGCTGCGCGAGACCGGCGACGTCTATCGCGGCAGATACGAAGGCTGGTACTGCGTCGCCGACGAGACCTTTTGGCCGGAAAAAAAGATCGTCGAAGGCCGATGCCCGACCTGTGGCCGCCCGGTGGAGTGGATCTCGGAAGAGGATTGGTTCTTCCGGCTCTCCGCTTACCGCGATCGTTTGATCGAACATTACGAACGTTTTCCAGACTGGGTGCAGCCGCGCGGCGTCTACAACGAGATGTTGGCCTTTCTGCGTGAGGGGCTTGACGATCTCTCGGTCTCGCGAACGAATTTGGAGTGGGGCGTACCGATTCCCGACGGCGGCGTGGTCTATGTCTGGCTGGACGCGTTGCTCAACTACATCACGGCGATTGGCTGGGGCAAAGACGAGACGCGTTTTCACACATATTGGCCGGCAGCGCTTCAGCTGATGGCCAAGGACATCGCGCGCTTTCACACGATCATCTGGCCCGCAATCCTGTGGGCGCTCGGCGAGGCGGCGCCTGAACTGGTCTTCGCGCACGGCTGGATCACCATTGACGGTCAGATAATGCGCAAGAGCCTCGGCAACACGATCGATCCCTTTCTGCTCGCGGAGCGCTTCGGTGCCGATGCGATTCGCTATTTTCTGCTGCGCGAGGCACCGTTCGGCAGTGACTTCTCCTACTCCGAGGAGAAGATCGCGCAGCGGCACAACAGCGATCTCGCCAACGACCTCGGCAACCTCTTGCAGCGCACGCTCGCGATGCTGCAGCGCTATCGCGACGGCATCGTTCCGGAAGGAGCTGCGGCCGAAAGCCAGCTCGCGCGACGCTTCGCACCCTTACCGGTCGTCACTCGCGAGCGGTTCCTCGACCTTCGTTTTCGCGAGGCGTTGGAGGGCATCTGGGAGCTGATCACCGCGCTTAATCAGACGATCGACGAGCGCAAGCCCTGGACGCTTCATAAAGAGAACCGAACCGACGAGCTCAACGCCGTGCTCTACGACCTCGGCGAGGGTCTGCGCTGGATCGCGGTGTTGCTCCACCCCGTCATGCCCGAGCGGATGAGCGAAATGTGGGAACAGCTCGGCGCGCCGGGCCGAATCGACGAAGACTGGTCGTCCTCGCTGCACAAGTGGGGCGGCCTCGCGCCGCTCACCCAGACGGCCCTTGCGGCGCCGCTGTTTCCGAAGCTCGACGCCGTCGTTACGTCTTGATCGACACCCACTGCCATATCCAGGATCGCAAGTTCGACGACGACCGCGACGCGGTCGCCGCACGCGCGCGCGACGCCGGGATCGCGGCGATGGTCACGATCGGTGAGGACCTCCCGGACAGCGAGCGCGCCATCGCCGTGGCGCAACGCTACGGAATCGCGGCCGCCGCCGGCATCCACCCGCACGAGGCCCGCAACGCACCGCACGACATCGCAGCCGGCTTGCGACCGCTGCTCGAGCAGCCCGGCGTCGTCGCAATTGGTGAGACCGGGCTCGATTACTACTACGAGCATAGCTCGCGCGCACGCCAAGCCGAGGTGCTGCGCGCGCAGCTTCGCGTCGCCCGCGAGACGGGCTTCCCCGTCGTCTTTCATCAACGCGACGCCTTCGACGATTTCACCGCGATTTTGCGCGAGGAGTGGCGAACCGGGATGCGCGGCGTGGTCCATTGCTTCACCGGAACCCCCGCAGAGGCACGCGTGTACGTTGACGAATTCGGACTCTTCCTTGGCATCGGCGGCGTGTTGACGTTTCCAAACGCGCAAGCGCTGCGGGATGCCGTGCGGGAAGCCGGCATTGGCAGGCTCGTGCTCGAAACGGATGCTCCCTATCTCGCGCCGGTTCCAAAACGCGGCAAACGCAACGAACCGGCCTTCGTCGCGTATACCGCTGCGAAGCTGGCGGAGGTACTCGGAACTGACGCTGAGGAAATCGACGCAACCACCGACGCGAACGCTCGCGCGCTCTTTGGGCTTTGACTACGTCGCCGCTTCGATCGTGGCGCCGACGACCTGTCGTAGAAAGCCGCTCCAGACCGGATACTGATTGTAGTTCCCGGCGGTAATCATCACGACCAGATCGAGCCGCGGCACGATCGCCATGAGCTGGCCGCCGTTACCTCCCGCGTTGATTACCTCGTATCGCTGCCCATTGACGTCGAGCGTCATCAGATGCCAGCCGTAGCCGTAACGATCGCCTTCGCCGGCAGCATCCTGCTGCATGACCGTTCGCTGAACGACCGATTCACGCAGCCAACTCGCATCGACGATTTGCCGGCCATTCCACTTCCCGCCGTTTAAAAAGAGCTGCCCGAACTTCATGAAATCGCGCGGCCGAAAGTAATCGCCGCCACCCATGTATGCGGCGTTGGTCGGCGGCGGCATCAGCCAGAGCGCATAGCGTTCGAACTGCATCGGCACCGCGAAGCGTCCGCCGAAATACTGGTCGAGCGGCGTCCGCGTTGCACCTGCAACGATCGCGCCCAGTAGATTGATGCCGGCCGTGCAGTAGACGGCGCGACTGCCTGGATCGTATGCCACCGGAAGATCGAGCGTGTACTTATACCAGTCCGGCTGCACGGTTTGATTCTGCATCGCGTCTTCATTGCCCGGCGAGCTATCGTCGTTGTCATCACAGGCGAGGCCGGATGACATCGTCATCAGGTTTTCAACGGTGATGCGCCGCTTGCGGGCGTCGTCGTTGGCGACCGGCAAGTATTGTGGAAGCATCGAAAGCACCGTGGTCTGCGGCGTAAACGCGTGGGTATCGGCGATCGCGCGACCGACGAGCAGTGTCGTTACGCTCTTGCCGGCGGAACGAACGTCGTGCGGGGTGGCGGCGGTGAAGCCATAAAAGTACTCGTCTAAGACCAGCCGCCCGTGACGAGCGATCGCGACGCTCTGGATGTACGGCGAGCGAAGCACCGGCGAGCGCAACGCGACGATCGGTTGCAGGACGCCGGCGATGGGCGACTCGCGGAGCCCGGCATCCGCGAGCGTACCGACCGGCCAACCGTCACCGGCCTCAACGGGTTCTTCGTAGGTCCAGTGGGCGGTCGCGCGAGGATAGTACCAGCGCAGCTCGTCGCTCGTGGCCCGATGAAACGTCACCCTCGCTCCATTGGGCGGAAGCGCATCGATCGTGAGCCTATCGTCGGACGCGCCGCCAACGACGTCCGGCTTCCCACCGGTGCGCAAGTAAATCTTTGCGCCCTGGACCAGGAGCGTTCTGTTTCCCAACGCGACGCCGGCATTGGCTTCGGGATTTCGAATGAAGGCTTGCAGGGTACCGTCGGATGCACGGCTGACGACGAGAAAGTAATGCATCTTCTCGTCGTAAGGCGGGGCAGGAACGTAACGAACGGTTACGGCAGGGGCGACGGTGTCGCGGCCCAAACGCCGGTGAGCGTCACAGGAACCACGCCAAAGAGCTTGCGAGATCCTGGTGCGTTTACCTTGCCGTTGCTCGAGACTCGTGGGGCTCAAAGTCGCGCCCGCCCGCCCACTGCGATTCGAGCCGATCGCGGACGGCGTGCACGATGCTCCGTTTCCCGGTGCAGATGCCCCAATCGGTCGCGTTCCACTCGCCGAAGGCCACCGTGGCGTTTGCCGACCCGGCCCAAGCACGATCGCCGGCGGCGGCGAGCTTTTCGGAATCCTGGCAGATACGTACGCGTACGCCGTCGTTGACGAGCCTTTCCAGCGCGTGTTGCTCGCGCGCGTTGCCGCGCAAGTCGCGCTCGTTCACCAGCAATCGCGGGGCCGCACCGGACAATCCCAGCTTCGCGAGCGCACCGTAAACCGCGTTGCAGCAGCCGAACGACTCGCTTTCGACGAGGACGTGGTCGCCGGCAGCCGCGCCACGCAATAGCCGGGCTTCCATATCGAGTGCATCGAACTTGGTCGCGGAGATCGAGGCATCGGTTGCATCGGCGTCGCGCAGAACGAGATCGTCCTTGTGCCAGTTTTTCCCGTCGAGATAGAGCGTGCCGTCAACGCGGACTTCTTTCGCGTGAAGTCCGTTTTGGAGCGTCGCATCAACGCCGTCAGCCCGCAGCTTCGCGACGAGTTTCTCGTTTTCACGCGCCAATCGCCCGTCCCGGTTGCCGCGCGGCTCTCCCGCGAGCGAAACGGCGACGCGCGCGCCGCGGCGAGCGGCCGCCTCGGCCGCGACCAGGACCGGGCCATGCAGCGTATAGGCTTCAATTGCGATATCCTTCGCCCGTGCCATTGCGGCCAGGAGCACGCGGGTTGAACTGAGCGCAACCATTGCGCTGCCATCACGACGGAGGTCTTGGACGGCTAGGCGAAGCAGGCCGCAGCAATGAGTTCGACTCCGATGCGCAACCCGCCCAACGGCGGAAAGGCGGCCTACGTCCGCCAGATGTTCGCGACGATCGCGCCCCGTTACGATCTCGCCAATCGGGTCCTGACCGGCGGGCTCGACGAAACGTGGCGGCGCCGCGCGATCCGGCTGCTCGCGCCGGTGCCGAACGCCCGCATCCTCGACCTATGTTGCGGAACCGGGGATCTCGCCTTCGGCCTGCTACGGGCCGATCGCACGCTCGACGTAACCGGAGTCGATTTTTGCCATCCGATGTTGCAGCGAGCGCACGAGCGTGCGGCCGGCGAGGCGCGAGGCAGCATTCGTTTCGTCGAGGGCGACGTGATGGCCATGCCGTTCGACGATGCGGCGTTCGACGGAGCCACGATGGGGTTCTCGCTACGCAACGTCGTCGACGTCGATGCGACCCTGCGCGAGATTCTGCGCGTGCTGCGCCCGGGGGCGCGCTTTGTCAACCTCGACGTCACCAAGGCGCGCAATCGCGCGTTCAAGCGTCTTTTTGACTGTTATTTCTACGGGCTCGTGCCGCTGCTCGGCGGGATCGTCGGTGGATCCCGTGCGGCCTATACCTATCTGCCGAACTCCCTCACGCATCATCCCAACGCCGACGAGCTGCGCGAGCGCTTTGCGCGCGCCGGATTTGCGCAGCCGGGCTACGTGCGCCTGATGGGTGGCGCGATCGCGATCCACTACGGCGTGAAACCGTGAGTCTTACCGATTTTACCCCCGGTACCTACGACGATCTGCACGCGCTGGTCGAAGAGTTTTTTCGAGCGAAGTTCTCCACCGACAATCCAATCATCACCGAAGCGATCAAACGGATGCTCGCGGCCGGTGGCAAGCGGCTGCGCCCGCGCATCACGCTGCTAGCGGCCGACGCTTGCGGAGGAAATGCCGTCGAGCATCTGCACCTCGCGGCATATATGGAGCTGATTCACGTCGCGACGCTGATTCACGACGACGTCGTCGACAACGCGCGTATCCGGCGCGGTGTCAACGCGACGGCGGTTGACTACGGTAACCGCGTCAGCGTGCTCGCCGGCGATTATCTTTTCGCCTGGATCTTCAAGAACGTTACGCTCAAATATCCGCACCCCGTGCCCAATGTGCTCTCCGCGACACTCGCCGACATTTGCGACGGCGAGGTGCTCCAGCTCCAAGCGCTCGGCAACCTCGACCTTCCGCTCGAAACCTACGTCGAGATCGCTCGAAAGAAGACTGCATCGCTCTTCGCAGCGTCGGCGCAGTGCGGCGCAGTTATGGGTGGCGGCCGCTCGCGCGAGATCGCGGCCTTACGCGAGTTCGGCGAGTCCTTCGGCGTCGCGTTCCAAATGAAAGACGATCTGCTCGACATGACCGGCGACGAACGCTCGCTCGGCAAGCCCGCCGGAAACGATCTCACCGAGCGCAAGACCACGGTCCCGCTGATCGCGGCGCTCGCCTCGGGCGACCGAAGTTTTCGCGCTGCGGTGCGGCGATTCTACGACGACGGCGCGAACGACGCCATCCCGGCCATCGTCAACGGCATCGAGCGCGAGGGCGGCCTTGCCGCGACGCGTACGCTGATCGGCCGCTTCGTCGCCGAGGCCAAGCGGGCCCTAGAGCCGATACCGGCGAGCGCGGCGAAGAGAGAACTCGTAAAACTAACGGAGGCCCTGGCATCATGACCATTCATCCGCTGCTCGCTATCATCGACGCCCCGATTATCATCGGCATTTTGATCGTTGGCGCACTGCTTTTCGGTGCGGATAAGCTACCGAAGCTGGCGCGCAGCGCCGGCGCAGCAAAGAAAGAGTTCCTGGTTGGCCAAGCCGAGGCCGATGAGGCTGCTGCGAAGGCGCGCGAAGAAGCGCGTCAGCGAGCTGCCGCCGCACACGCCGACGTCATGGATAACGTCGAAGCGGGTCAGGTTTCGGGTGAAGCCGTTCCGCCGCCGACGCCTGGGAGCGGTACGCAATCATCTTAAGCGACCTCGAGACGCCGAAAGAGGAGGCGTCGTGGGATCAAAAGGAGATGCCGTTTACGGAGCACCTGCGGGAGCTCCGTAACCGTCTTCTGATTTCGTTCGCAACCGTCGGCGCCATCGCCGTCGTGCTCTTCTGGCCGTCGCAGTACGTCATCCGTTGGATGATGCACGAATATTTTGGCGGAATTCAGCTGCACGCGTTCGGTCCCGCCGACGTCATCTTCACCGAGTTCAAGTTCTCGGTCGTCGGCGGCATCGTGATCGGATTGCCGGTGCTGCTCCAGCAACTCTGGCTTTTCGTGGTACCCGCAATTAACCCGCGCACGCGGCGCATGGTCTACGCGTTCATCCTACCGTCGTTCTTCCTGGCCGCGCTAGGCCTTGCGTTCGCCCACTTTGTCGTGATCCCGCGCGTCGTCACCGCGTTGCTGCACATCACCGACGCGGTTGCAACGCCGACCTTCGGCGTTGCCGCAACGCTAAACTTCGTGTTGGTCTTGCTCGCACTCTTCGCGATCATCTTTCAGACCCCGATCGTGCTCATCGGCTTGGCGCGGCTGGGCATCGTCAGCGCCTCGTCGCTCATGCACTACCGCCGTCAGGCGATCTTCGGGTTTTTCATTGCGGGCGGCATCGCCGCGCCCGATGGCAACCCGCTCACCATGGCGTTGCTCGCGCTGCCGATGTACGCGCTCTATGAAATCTCGATCTGGATCATCCTCCCGCTCCAGCGCCGCTGGGCCCTTTCGACGGGATCTGCGCGGTGACGGCTACCGCGCGCGCTTTCTATGGCGACTTCGTTCGCACGTTCGGGAACGTGCTTTTCGCCGTATCCCTCTTCGTGGTATGGGGTTTGCTGACGCTCGTGGGCGTCGTGGTCGATCAAGGACAAGACCCAAGCAGCTACTTTCAAAGCTACGCGGCGCCGATCGCCCGAGCGATTCTGCGGCTGAACTTCGACAACATCTATCATTCACCGTGGTATGTCGGCATCATCGGATTGATCTTGCTGTCGTTGGCGGTCTGCACGTTCAAGCGCGTCATCCCCGCGCGTCTGCCGCCGCTGCATCCGGTCAGCGTCGAGAAAATCCCGCTCCACGCCACCTTCGACGTCGACGGTGAGGTGGGCGACGTGCGTCGTCGCGTCGCGGAGTTCTTCGCCGCGCGCGGCTGGCAGATGCGCGAGCGGTGCTTCGGCGGCATCGAATGGAGCTTCGCGGACAAGCACAACTGGGCGCGCCGCGGCGTACTCATCGCGCATACCGGCTTCGTGATCGTCGCGGCCGGCACGACGCTCTACTGGGCGCGCGGCTTCTCCGGTGACATGGCGGTCCTCAGGGGGGCGACCGCACAAGTCGCGCAAACGCACGCGCTGATTCGCTTGGATGACTTTGCGTACAAGATCGCGCCGATCATGACGAAGAGCGGGATGGTCTATCAGCCGATCGACTACGTTTCGCACGTCATCGTGACCGGCAAGGATGGAACGCCGAAGGCGATGACCGTTCGGGTGAACCACCCGATCGACGTTGACGATACCCTCTACTATCAGGCGAGCTATGGCTTCGGGATGCGCTTTGCCGTCAGCCGCTTCGGTCGCCCCGACCGCGCGCTATCGAGCCGAACCTTCTTGGAGGGTGATTCGTTCGATCTTCCCGGGACGTCGCGAACGGTAATTTACGAACGCTTCGCGCCGACGGTCGATAAGCAGAGCGGAATGCCGACTGCCGATCCCCGCGTCAACAACCCGGCCGTGGTCCTCGACGTCGCGCAGGGCGGCAGCCCGCTCGGGGCGGCGCTCGTCCCCTTAGCAAGCTCGATCGACTTCGGCGACGGCTGGCGCCTCGTCCCACAGCAGTACGTCATCTATAGCGGCTTTCAATACCGCCACGATCCCGGCGTACCGCTCGTGGGCATCGGCGCCTTCGTCCTTCTCGCCGGCTTGATCGTTTCGTTCTACTTTCTGCCGGCGCGCCTATACCTGCGAGTCGATCCCTTGACAGCGGGGCGGGTGCGCATCGGCGCAGCGGCGACGACGGTCAAAGGCTACGACGTCTTCGAGAGCGAGTTCGAACGATTGATGGTAACATTGCGCGGAGAGATGCAACATGCCGTTGGATGAGGCCCTGATCGCAACCGCGCTTGGCGCGTATACGCTGGGCGCGCTGGCCCTGCTCCTCTACTTTTTCTCGCGGACGAGCTGGCTGCGCGACGTCGGGATTCCGCTGGCGATCATCGGCTGCGTCGCGCAGTTCGTGCAGCTGATCGTGCGCTACGAAACGACCCACGTGTGGCCGTTGCTCAACCTGTACGGCTCGCTCTCGCTCTTTGCGGCCATGTCGGTCGCAATCTACATCGGCTTCGCATTTCGTTACCGGCTATGGTTTGCGGGCGGGTTCGTGCTGGCCCTCGCCGCGATCTTTCTGGCCTATGGCGTTACGTGGTACGAAGGCACGATGCCGCCGGTGCCGTCGCTGCAATCGTATTGGGCGAAAATCCACGTACCGATCGTCGTTTCGTCCTATGCGGCCTTTCTGGTGGCATTCGTCTTCTCGTGCATCTACTTGCTGAAGTTCTACGCGCAGCGAGGCGTCACCCAAACCGGCGATTCCAGCGGTCCGGTGGCGCGTTGGCTCGCCGCGTTGCCGAGCCTGCCGCAACTCGACGTAATCGTCTACCGCGCCGTCGCGATTGGATTGCCGCTGATCTCGATCGGCATCATCACCGGCGCAATGTGGGCCAAGGAAGCCTGGGGGGCATATTGGCAGTGGGATCCCAAGGAAACCGCTGCGCTCTTTTCGTGGATCATCTATTTGGCGTACATGCACCTACACACGCGGCACGCCTGGCGGGGCCTGCGAACCAGCTGGGTGAGCGTCATCGGTTTTGTCTCGATAATTTTCTGTTACCTCGGCGTCAATATCTGGATATCCGGCCTCCACAGCTATAAGGTCTGACCGGGCGCGCCGGGTCGTTCCGAGTTTCGTCCTGGCACGCGGCTAGAGGGCGGGTCTACAATATGGCTAAAGGGGGGCACGACCCCCTGCGGAGCCCTCCCGTGGAGAACGACCTTGTCCGATTCGAATGCCGACGCATCTGAAGGCGCGCAGCACAACCTATTGAGCCCGGCCGACACGCCCGAAAGCGGCTACGAAGTCAGCCGGCGCAAGTTCATGGCCAATGCGACGATCACGATCGGCGGCATCGTTGGTGTCGTCCTCGCTATCCCGATCGTCGGGTCGCTGCTTCCGCCCAAGAACGCCTCGGCCGGAAGCTGGTCTGCCTTGAGCCCGCAAGAGCTCGAAGCGCTGCGAAAGGCGACCGACAAGCCGGTGAAGCTGACCTTTACCCTGAGATACGTCGACGGGTACCTTCCCGAGCAGGCCGCCCCCGAGTACTGTTGGGGCATCAAGGTCGACCCGTCGAAGTTCCAAACGGCGCGCCCCGATATCTTCAATGAGCCGGGCGGCAAACCCGACGTTCCGTACGACGTCGTCACGATGGGTTTCGTCATCTTTAGTCCGATCTGTCCGCATCTTGGCTGCTACTACGCCTGGAACGACGCGCAGAACCGTTTCATGTGCCCCTGCCACGGGTCGCAGTACACGTTCGACGGTACGCATATCGCCGGGCCGGCCCCGCGCGGTCTCGATCCGTTGCCGCTGCGCGAACGCAACGGCGCCGCCGAGGTGACGTGGATCGTCTATCAGTCGAACATACCACAGCGTATCGTCGTCTCGTACCAGGCATAAGGTCGCAAACGATGCTGAATTGGATTGACCGGCGCACCGGATTCGTCTCGATGGCGAAGGATTTCCTCACCGAAGACGTTCCGGGAGGCGCGAGCTATTGGTACGTCTTCGGAAGCGCAACGCTCTTCGCGATGATCGTACAGATCGTCACCGGAATCTTCTTGACGTTCTTCTACGCGCCATCGGCGGCCACGGCTTGGGAATCGACGCGCGCGATGTACCTCAACCCGTACACGCACTTCTTGCTCGCCGTGCACTATTGGGGCGCCTCGGCGATGATCGCGCTCGTCTTCCTGCACTTGCTGCAAGTTCTGATCTTCGGCGCCTATAAGTCGCCGCGCGAGCTGCAATGGGTCGTCGGCGTGCTCTTGC
>Ga0209169_10001412_pt1 | contig 14662 bp, 14 predicted proteins | sample HubBroMetageWRM4_FD_188346 | JGI IMG/M metagenome (GOLD analysis project Ga0209169, IMG submission 188346) | Warmed soil microbial communities from the Hubbard Brook experimental Forest, New Hampshire - Hubbard Brook CCASE Soil Metagenome WRM 4... | ecosystem: Environmental > Terrestrial > Soil... | reverse complement strand
GAGTTTCTCAGCCAGATGGCGGACGAGTTGGGTCTTGGTCATACCTGAAGCCATGCTTCCTCCTATGAAACGTTTAAATTTCCTGCGGTAATGGCATCTTATATCAGGATTCCTGTGGAAAAACACGGTTTTCTCCGCATTCCATGCGGTTTTTTTAAAATGGGAACCACGAAAGCCCACAAAAATCGCTATTTTTTCGCTTTTTGAGCTGCGAAAGCCGTGCTTTCAGCGGGGAAGCGGCCTTTCGGGAAGCGCCAGGGCGGAAGCCAGCGCGTGGGATAATGAGTTCACGGAGACCCCATTTGTGAGTTGCACCATTTGCGAAAAACGCAAGGAGAAGCGTTTTTGCCCGGCGGTACACGGCCGTATCTGCGCGCAATGTTGTGGCGAGCAGCGCGAGGTGACGCTGGATTGCCCCAGCGACTGCGTGTACCTGCAACAGGCCCGCGAGCACGAAAAGCCGCGGGCATTACAGGATTTGGACCAGTCGGTGCTGTTTCCGCAGGTTGAAATCGGCGATCAGTTTCTCTACGAACATGAGCATCTGATCGTGGGATTGACTTTTGCGCTGGCTAAATGTGCGCGTGCGGATCGCGCCATCAACGACGCTGATCTCATTGCTGCGCTCGGGGCGATCACCAAGACTCACGAGACTCTGGCAAATTCAGGGTTGCATTATGAGGCTCCGACCACCAGCCTGAGCCAGCAGGCGATCGCTGCGGAAGTGCAGAAGATGTTGAAGGAGTATCGCGAAGCGGAGGAGAAGCATCTGGGATATTCGCGGCTGCGGGAATCCGATGTGCTGAGAGCTTTGGTGTTTCTGCTGCGGATGGGATATGTGCGGACCTCCGGCAGGCCGAAAGCGCGGGCGTTTGTGGATTTTGTGCGGGCGCAGTTTCCGGAGCAACCGGCGATTGGCGCGCCGGAAGAGGCAGGCAGCCGATTGATTGTGCCGTAAATTTTCGCCGCGGATTTGCGCGGATGCACGCGGATCAAGCAAGAGGAAAAAGGATATCGTGAGTCCGCGGCTAGATTCTCCGCACTGTTTGCCCGGGCAGCAAAGCTTCTCTCAATTCCCGGATGGTCTTTTTCAGTTGAGGGTGTCGAAAGCCCGGGGCGATTTCGGCTAGCGGTTCCAGCACAAAGCGCCGTTCGTCGAGAGCAGGGTGAGGGATGGTCAGACCTTTAGTATCGACAGTCAAACTCCCAAACAGCAGAATGTCGATATCGATGATACGCGGGCCTTTTTTCTGAGTGCGCATTCTCCCCATTTGTTGCTCGATTTCGAGAATCGCTTCCATGAGTTGGTGCGGTGTCTTTTCGGTCTCCATTTCAAGGGCGCAATTCAGGAACCAGGGCTGGGCGGTGAATTCGACCGGCTCGGTTTCGTACAAAGACGATACTTGCAGGACTTCTCCCAGATCGCGAAGCCGATGGATGGCTGCATTTGAGTTGGCGGCGCGGTCGCCAAGGTTCGACCCGAGCGAAAGATATACGGTGTTACGCAGAGCAGTTCCAGCCTTCCGGCCCCAGGGTATCCAGATTTGGACTTGCGGTGGAGCGGCCGCCGACAGAAGCTCTTATTCTATGCTCTCCATTCATAGCAAGATCGACCGCGCGCAGCGGCTGTTGCGCATGTTGGAAGAAGATGCGCCGTTGCTGGCGGTGCGCGTGGCGCCGCTGACCCCCGAACGTCAGCAGACGGCCAAGGAGTATGCCGCGGAACTACGAGCCCGGACACGGGCGGAACTGGAAAGATTGGTTCAGCAAGTTTCCTTGTGGGATTCGAACGATCGGACGCCCCAGGCGGCGGACTAACGCCCTCCGGTTATCTCAGGCGCTAACGCATAGCTCCACCCAAATAACAGAATCTCAGGCGATTTGTCCCGCGGCAGCGCGGAGTGGCATTGAAACCGGCCTGATATCTTCATCTACTGTCGTCTCTTCCCACAGAGAGCGATCGCGTAAAAGGCGGGAGACCAGGGCGGTGTGCATGGCGTGGCCGGCGCGGTCGGCGACGACGTTGCCGAGGATTTGCTTGCCCAGCAGCGCCAGATCGCCGATGAGGTCGAGGACTTTGTGGCGGACGAACTCGTCGGCGAACCGGAGCGGCGGATTTTCCATTCCACCGCGAGTCAGAACGATGCAGTTATCGCGTGAGGCGCCGCGGATCAGGCCCATGTTGCGCATGGCCTGTTCATCTTCCCGGGAGCCAAAAGTGCGGGCGGGCGCAATCTCACGGAGGTAGTTGCCGTCTTGCAGATCAACCTTGAAACTTTCTTTGCCGATCAGCGGGTGCGGGAAGTTGATGGTGTAGGAAACGGAATAGGTGTCGGCCGGATAGACCGCGATGAACTTGTTTCCCTCGCGCAGTTCAAGTTCTCGATGGATGCGAAGGTGAGTCCGGGGACGGCGCTGCTTGCGGATGCCAGCCTTCTGGATGAGCTCCACGAACGGGCGCGCACTGCCGTCTAGGATGGGCAGTTCGAGGTTGTCGAGTTCGACGAGGGCGTTATCAATGCCGGTGCCGATGAAGGCGGAAAGCAGGTGCTCGGTGGTCGAGATCAGCACGCCTTTTTTCATCAGGCTGGTGGCATAGCTGACGCGGGCAATGTTGCGGCCGGTGGCTTCGACTTCGAAGCCATCCAGATCGGTACGGCGGAAGACGATGCCGGACCCGGCGGGGGCGGGCAGGATGCGGAGCTGGACCGGGGCGCCACTGTGCAAACCCACACCGGCGCACTCCACGGCGGCACGAATTGTTTGCTCGTGTTTCAGGGGCTCGTTCGCTATCTATGGCGGTATGAATAGATTAGCAGCGAGGAGCGAAATGTTGTCTGTGGCAAATTAGCCACAGTCTGGGAGGCTTTGCCCACAAACCGGGGCGGAAGGGGCGTCCTGTGAGTAGTTTATGGGCAGGATCCGGAGTTTTTGGGCAGCCTAAGAATGTACGTGTGGAATGCATTCGGCGTACCATCTCCGCGTTGGCGCGGAGGTGCTCGTTATGGAAATTGCAGGGCTCGTACTCGCCGCACTCGGAGTGGTCGCCGCAATTATTGCGGCATTACCGCCGCTGGGGGTGGACGTTCGAATCTTCGGGCGGCCTAACATGCCACTGGAGGGGATTCCACACTTCCGGGCACGACAGGCGCGGATAGCAATCGTTGTTGCTCTGATCAGCCTAGGTGTATCTGTGGGAGCCTTCTACTATTTCTTCCGCCCACGCGTCGTTGAGAAGATTGTCGAGAAGCCCATAGATCGGATAGTTGAGAAGACGGTGGAAAAGCCAGCAATTGTCCCGTGCCCCAAACAAAAAACGGCTCCTGCGAAAGCCATCGGCACTCCGATAACTCCGGTGACGATAAATAGCTCTCCTGGAGGTTTCGCCACTAGTGGAGGGACACTCCTCAATCCGACTGTTAACAACTTCGCTCCCCTATCTCGCGTGTTGACAGATCAACAAGCTGTCGATTTGGGGAAAATCGCAAATAACTTGGGAGCACGTTCGATAACTATCCTCAACACAAATACGCCGGAGGCAGAAAATTACGGCACTGCCATCTACAATGCAATCGCACAAACCGCAAAACGAACACTGAAGGATGATGGCGCAGAAACGGCTATTGCAGGGTTAACGGGAGGAAAGGATGCACCAACTGGAACTGTGGTATGCGTGAACTCATTCAACAGCCCCACGGCGTCTTCGGCTAAGGAACTAGCGGAAGTTCTTGTTCGCAATAGCCCGGTCAAAGTGTTGCTATCTCCATGTACAGGACTTGCGAACGATGAAATAAGATTTGTGATTGCCGCTCCCTAGGCTGCCAAGAACACAGGGCCAATGCCGAGTTCGTACATTTCACAGAAGTTTACTTCCGCGGCGCCGGCAGATTGGAATCGTAAGTCACGCTGACGTTGAATAGAGAATCGTTCAGGCCAGTGTTGTAGCGGATGGAGTTCAGAAAGCGCTGGCTGGCCATATCGCCGTTGTAGAAACGGGTGACGCTGAAGGGCGTCATGACGCCTTCGACCGGCTTGTAGTTGTCGTAGACTTCTTCTTCGATGTTTTTCTCTTTGTCGGTGGGGTCGCGCCAGGAGAAGCTCTTCTTCACTGGCAAGTGGCTGCTGGTGTCGAAGTAGAGATCGACGGACTCATTGTGGGTACTCACCAGCGTGACTTCCTGCGTGTCTCTTTCCGCAGCTACGGCGGGGCCATCGTAGAACAGGGCCATGCCGGGTTCGTGCAGCCATTTGCGCAACACCCATTCCAGCGAATACTTGCGGCGGCGTACGAAATCGGCCACGGATTTAGGATCGTCGGCTCGAACCCCTTTGTAGGTAATTTCGAAGCCCTGATCTCCGCGATAGACGTAAGCGACATCACGCTTCTTGGTAAGTTCGATGCGTTCCTTGTCAGGAAAGCGATAGAGCCGCCAGAAAAGGGCGCCGGCGCCGCTGGGTTCGCCGTGATGAAAGCTGTAGGAACGGCCTTCCTGGGTCATGTCTTCAATGTTGAGGTAAGCGTTGCCACCCAGGGCTTCGATGGCCTGATCGAGCAGGGCACGGGCTTTGGCGGCGTTCTGCTGGTCGATGGGGATGGCGGGAGCCGGGGTGGTTTGGGCGGCCGACATCGCGGCGAACAGCAGGATGGAAAGAAAGCGGTTCATTCTTTGGTAAGACGCTCGAAGATCCATTGTAGCTGCCTGCGGCGTCCGCGGCGATTTGAACCGCGAGAGAGCCTTCTTGCGCCGCTCCGCGGCTGGCTGCCTTTCACCGGCATTTTCGGCCATGGCTCAATTTGAATTTCAAGGTTTCCGGCTGCGTCGGATCAGTAAACCACTGAAAACTAGCGCGCCGATGGCGAATGGAGAGGTCATATAGAGGTGCATTCGATAACCCTCCCGCTGCGCTTCTAGAAACTTTTCATGGGCCTCATCCCTATTGCGTTCCTCGTGCATCCACTCGGAATATTCGGTGCGCGCATAATCTCGAAAGATTGGCCTTGTCCAGACGAAAGCGAAACTGACGATCGCGACGGCCGCTAGGAATGCCAACATTCCTATTTCTTGTTGCTTTTTCACGCCACGGCCTCCAGCCTAAGATTGAAACTGAGCCACTACGACCCATCGTTATCCCACCAGCACCGCGCCTCCGTTGACGTTGAATATTTCGCCGGTGATGAAGCCGGCGTGCGCCGTACACAGAAACAAAATCGGCGCGGCGATCTCCTCGGGCTTGGCTACGCGTCCGAGTGGAATGGTGGCGAAGACCTTGGCCCGGGTCCCGGGGTTCCTCAGTGTGGGGGCGGACATGTCAGTTTCGACCCAGCCGGGCGCCACACAGTTCACATAGATTCCATCCCGCGCCAGTTCTGTGGAAAGCCCTTTCACCATGCTGATCAGCGCGCCTTTGCTGGCGGCGTAGTCACAGTGGAAGGCTTCTCCGCGCTGCCCGGCGGTGGAACTGACAAGCACGATGTGCCCGGCTTGCCCCTGTTTTTTCATTTGCGCCACGGAATGTTTGATCAGGACGAAAACGCTCTCCAGATTGATGGCCAGGGTGCGGCGCCATTGTGCGTCGGACATCTGGTCAACCGGCACGTCGGAGGATTCCCAGACACCGTGATTGGCAACCAGAATGTCGAGGCGGCTGAAGGTTCCGACGGTAGCAGCCACCAGCTTGGAGGCGTTCTCGGGCTGGGAGAGATCGGCGGCGAATGCGGCGCAGTTCGCTTGGCCGAGTTCCTGCACTAATTTTTCGGCATGGTCTTGGGCCTTCTGGTAACCGAACATTACCTTCGCGCCGGCTGCGACGAACATGCGGACGGTGGCTGCGCCAATGCCGCGGGAGCCGCCGCTGATGAGGGCGACCTGGTTGCTGAGTGAAAGAGTGACGGGCATGGGAAAACAGTTTCCGGTTTTCGGAGGCGAGTTGCAAGGGGCATCGGATCTCTGCGCACTCTGCGGCGGTTCTCCGCGACCTCTGCGTTTCAGGCTTTTGTGGTCGCTGAAGACCTAAATCTCAAAACGCAGAGAACGCTGAGAACCGCCGCAGAGTGCGCAGGGAGCTTCGCCAATCGCCGGTAGTGGGCCGCTGTTGGCCGAAAAGGTCGAGACGGGGGGCGCAGTTGCGGCTAGGCTTGCGTCAGGACGAAAAATAGCAGGAAAGCAGACGACACATGAAGAGACGAAATCAACCCGAGCGTTGGGAGTCAGCAATCGTTGCCGCCGCCATGGCAGTAGCAGGCACGCTGTTCATGTTTGATAAACTTGGCTCCCTTGTGCGGAGCGGGGCACTTTCCTGGCAGACGACTCTGCATACGGCGCCGATGCTGCTGGTGGTGCTGGGAGTAGGCCTATTGTTCGCTGACCGGGAGTCGGCGACGACGATGTCCGCACCCGCTGCTAACGGGAGACGCAAGGATGCGCAATCATGAGTGAAAACCGGAACGGCTTCAATCCTGCGGTCCTGAACGGCGTTGCGCTCATTGTGGTGGGGGCGCTGCTGCTGCTCGACCAGCTCAACATCATCAGCTTCAACTTCTGGGCGCTGATTTTCACGGTGGCGGGCCTGCTCAAGATTTTCCAGTCCCAGAACCAGACGGGGCGTGGGTGGGGCTTTCTGTTGCTGGGAATCGGGGTGGCGGTTGAGCTCGAACATTTGGGTTTTTTCAGGATACGTCTGGAGCAAACCTGGCCGGTGTTCGTGATCGCCGCAGGTGTGATTCTGCTTTTGCGCTCGTATTGCGGTTCGGCAACGGAGAGCAGCGGCATTTTGTCACCCCATCTGAATGTGTTTGCGGTGCTGGGCGGAGGGGAGTACCGCATTCGAGCCAAGAATTTCCGTGGAGGGGACCTGGTTGCTTTCATGGGCGGGTTTGACGTGGACCTTCGCGATGCAGATATCGAAGGCAACGAGGCAGTCATCACCGTAAACGCATTGATGGGGGGCGGGGTCATTCGAGTGCCTGAGACTTGGGGGGTTTCCATGCGAGTGGCCGCGTTCATGGGCGGCCACAGTCTGAAGGCTCGCGAAGGCGTTCAGCCCACAAAGACGCTGGTGGTGAAAGGCGTTGCCATCATGGGCGGCATCGAGGTCAGGAACTGAGCCGGACCTATGCATCCACTTTTTACACGGCCTCGGCAATTGGGGTTGTACCTTCTGGCCTGGATCCCGCTCGCGGGGATTCTGGTTTATCTGCTGACCGGGGGCGGCGGGCTAGGCCTGGGCGAGGCCACGGCACTCACCGTTCCGCTCTGCCTGGTGTATGCGTTTGTCTGCTTGGCCGCCTGGTATCCGTGCCGAGCAACGCCGCTGGAAAAATCCGGGTTCGCGAAGCTGTTGCTCACCCACCTCACAGCCGCGGCATTACTGGGGACGTACTGGACGTACCAGGCGAAAGAACTTGCGATCGGGTTAGCACATTTTTGGCCGCGGTTCGCGGGACTGGATCAGCGGTTGGCAAAACATTTTCCGCTTCTCTGGATCACCGGAGTTTTGCTCTATCTGATGTCAGTGACATTTCATTATGTGCTGCTGGCGGAACAAGCTTCGCGGGAAGCTCAGGAGCGGGCGCTTCAAGCCCGGGTGCTGGCGCGGGATGCGGAACTGAAGGCGTTACGGGCGCAGGTGAATCCGCATTTTCTGTTCAACTGCCTGCATTCGGTGAGCGCCCTCACAGGATCCGATGCCGGGAAGGCGCGCGAAATGTGCATTCTGCTGGCCGATTTTCTGCGCACTACGCTAAGACTGGGCGGTAAAGAGACGATCACATTGCAAGAGGAGTTGGCATTGGTCCGGGGCTACCTAGCAATTGAGAAAGTACGTTTTGGGGCGCGTCTTCTAATGGAGGAGGACGTGGAAAAGAAAACAATGGAGGTATTGATTCCTCCCTTGCTCCTGCAGCCGCTGGTGGAGAATGCGATTCGGCACGGGATCGCCAATTTGCCGGAAGGTGGAATCATCCGGCTCAGTGCGCAAGAGAAGTCCAATGTAGTCTCGATCCTGGTGGAGAACAGCTTTGATCCCGAGTCTCCCGCGCCGCTGAAAACCGGCTTGGGGCTGGACAATATCCGGCAACGACTGGATACGCGCTACGGGCCGGAGGCGGGTATTTCGGTGAAGACTGAAGGCAATCGATTTCAAGTGAGCCTGCGCCTGCCGGCGCAACAAAATGGAGTCATGGCATGAGTGGGGTCGCAGGTAAAAAGATTCGAGCCGTGATCGTGGATGACGAAGAGCTGGCGCGGCAAATGTTGCGGGAATTTCTCTCCGCTCATCCCGAGGTCGAGATTGCAGCGGAGTGCGGCAATGGTTTCGAGGCGGTGAAAGCGGTGATGGAACTGAAGCCGGACCTGGTTTTTCTCGATATTCAGATGCCCAAGCTGGACGGTTTCGAAGTGCTGGAATTAATTGGGACCGACCGGGCGGTAATTTTTGTCACTGCCTATGATGAGTACGCCATTCGGGCATTCGACATCCACGCAGTGGACTACCTGTTGAAGCCTTTCGGCGCGGAGCGCTTTGAAACCGCGCTGCAACGTGCCCGGCAGCGGCTAGGCGGGAAACTGCCGGAGGCGACAGAACTTTCCTCCAGCGCACGGCCCCCGTCGCAAGCGCTAGAGCGCATCGTGGTGAGGGATGGTACCCGCGTTTTTATCATCCCCATCGCCAAACTGGAATATGCCGAAGCGCAGGATGACTACGTGGCCCTGGTCACCGAGGGAAAGAAACATCTTAAGCAGCAGACGATATCGAGCCTGGAGGGTGTTCTCGATCCGGCACGTTTTCTGCGGATTCATCGCTCGTACATTGTGAATCTGGAGAAAGTAACCAAGGTTGAGCCCTATAGCAAAGACAATCACGTGGTGGTGCTCAGCAATGGAACACAACTCCCGGTAAGCCGGAGCGGGTACGCGCGACTACGGGAATTTCTGGAGCAGACGCGTACGAAGTAAGGTCAGTCTCCCAGGCTGGGGTGGGTGCGCTCGCTTTTCAATTCGTGAATAAGGAGGCGAACCAGCATTCCGTCGTAGCGGACACCGCTCAATCTTTCCAGTTCGGCCAGCGCTTGTTCGCTGCTCTTGGCGTCGGCGAAGGAACGCTCGGTGGTCATATTGACGTAGGCGTCGGCGATGGCGAGGATGCGTCCCCAGAGAGGAATGCTTTCGCCGCGGAGTCCACCCGGATAACCGCTTCCGTCAACCGCCTCGTGATGGTGCTCGACGGCATCGCGCAGTTTCTCGCTCCCGGGGATGGTTCCCACAATTTCAGCACCCACGTGGGCGTGCAGTTTAACCAGATAGAACTCGTCCTCGGTCAGCGACCCGGTCTTGTTCAGCGTGCGGTCAGGGATGAAAATCTTTCCTACGTCGTGGATCCGGGCGGCGTAGACAAGATCGTCCAGGTCTTCGGGCGAGAAACCCAGGGCGCGGGCAATCAATTGGGCATAGCGGGATACCAGTTCACCGTGACCGGTACCGTTCAGTTCGCGTAGTTCTGCGGCCCGAGCCAGGGCCTCGATGGCCTCGCGTAAGACCTGGGTGTTGAAATCTTCTTCGCCGTCCTCCCGGACGCACAGCTTTTTCAGGGTGGTGAGGAGTTCGTCCAGATGCTTGGGGCCGGTGTGCTCCCGCTGCAAGAAACCTTCTATGAAAGCAGAGATCTGCTGGCGCTGCAGCGCGCCGGTTTCATCGGAGGCGAATTCGTCGGAGATGGAAACACGATCGCCGCCGTGGTGCTTGGAAACGTACATGCCCGAATCGGCGACGCGAATGATGTCTTCGACCGAAAGACCATGTACGGGAAAACTAGCCACACCGAAGCTGCCGGTGATGTGATGCTCCTGCAGCATGGGATCGGAGGAGAGCCATTGCCGCAAACGCTCGGCCAGGCTGTGGGCCTGCTCCATGCCGGTCTCGGGCATGAGGATCACGAATTCGTCGCCGCCGTAGCGGGCGACTACGTTGGACTGACGGCACTTCTGCTCGAGCAGTCGTCCCACGCGGGCCAGGACCAGGTCGCCCTCCAGGTGACCCAGACTGTCATTTACTTCCTTGAATTTATCCAGGTCGATGAGCACTACCGAGAAGGGACGGCCGGAGCGTGACGCGCGCTTCCACTCCGAGGTGAGGGACTCCCAGAAGAAGCGGCGGGTCTTGATGCCGGTGAGCCCGTCGGTGATCGACTGTTGCTGCAGCTTCTGGAACACGAAGGAATTGTGCAGCGCGGTGGCCAGCAGGTCGGCCAGAGTATTCATGATGAGGACATCGTCAGGCGAAAAGGCGTCTTCCTCGTGGCTCTCGATGTTGAGTATGCCAAGCAGGGTCTCGCCATAGGCGATAGGGATGCAGAGCACGGAGCGGGAATCAGGCAGCACGCCCTGGAGGTTGTCCTCGCCGGTGGTTTGCACCAACGCGCTCTCGCCGGTGCGGGCGACACGGCCCAGGATACCCACCCCGAGCGGGATCCGCTTGCCCAAGGCCTTGGCGGTGATGCCGGCTTCAGCCTTGATCTCCACGTCTTTGCGGATGTAATCGAAGATTCCGATGCCGATGTGATCGAAGCGGAAGTTCTTCTGGAGGTGGCCGACGATCTCGAGCAGCATCTGCTCCGCGTCTCCGCTGGAAATGGCGGTCTTCGAAATGCTGTTGAGGAACGCCAACTGGCGGGAGCGGCGTTGTTCTTCGGCGAACAAGCGGGCATTCTCGACCGCGACCGAAACCTGGCCGGCCGCGGTCTGCATTACTTCGAGATCGCGTTGCTCGAAGACATGCTCACGATCCATGCTCATCGCGGCCATCACTCCGGCGGGTTTTCCTCCCAACAAAATGGGAGCGCCGCAGAAGCACTTGGCGGGACGCGGCGGGATGTAGGTGACCCCCAGGCGTTCGCGGGTTTTCTCGAGGTCGGAACGAATCAGCAACGGCAGCCCGGTGCGCAGGATGTATTCGGTCAATCCGTTGTCGATCCGTCGTAAGCGCTTGGCCATGATTTGACCGTTTTCCACGTCGAATTCAAAGCGAATCTCATCGCCTTCTTCGAAGGCAACATAGAAATTCGCGGTATCGAAAATCTGGCCAAGTTCCTTGTGGACGGTGCGCAGAATCTCGTCCTGGTCAAGGCGTGAGCTGATGGCCTGACCGATCTGGGTTAGAAGTTCGTACTCCTTGGTGCGGCGCTGGGCGTCGTGCATGACCACGTAGTTTTCCAGGGTCAGTCCAATCTGCAGGGCTAGGCCGATCAAAAGGCGTAAATTGGACGATCCGAACATGTGGCGCGCGGCATCGGGAAAAAAGATGACACCGAAATTATGCTCGCGAGTCTGCAGGCTGACGGCGGTGAAGTTGCGGACATTTTCCTGCTTCATGACCTCGCGGAACTGCTCGAACTTGGCGCCGGGGAAGGCGGGGAGCGGTTCCGACATTTCGGCCACGTTGCGGAAAGTTACAAATCCGCCGCGCCGGTAGGCTAGTTCGGCGATGTATTCTCCCGCGCCGGTTCTTTTCATATTGCTGACCAGCTCGGGCGAGAAGCCGCGCTGGACGGAGGGCAGAACGGCGCGCCAGCGCTCGGAGACATAAATCATCGCCCGCGCGGTGGGCAGCGGGGCCACCAAGCGGTCCAAAATGCTTTGCAGGCTGGGCACCAGTTCTTCGGCGGACAGCAACCGGGTGGGATCAACGCCCAAGGTGGAGAAGGCGAGAGCATTTTCCTGCACGGCGTTGCGCTCGTTCTCAAAAAGTACCATCACCATGGCGATGCCAAGCAGCATCTGCGGGATGGGGCCGAGAAAATGGCCGGACCTTCCAAAGATGACGACAAACGGATCGTGCACCTCGCCAAAGACCATCAGCACCGCCCAGAGGGCCAGAGAAACGGCCAGCAGTCTGAAAGCCAGGGAATTCTTGCGATGGGCATGACGGTAAAAATAGGCGGAGCAGTAGAGGAGCACTACGCCGATGCCCACGTTCAACGGCAAGTGCGGGGTAAGGGAGTTTTCCGGCCGAAATACTCCGTTCACAACCCGAGTTTGAAGCGTCCATGAAGACAGGCCGATTCCGGCCAGAGCGAGCGCAACCTCATCCCATCTCAAACGGTACTTCTCTCGCATGAGGCGGGTGGACACATAGATGCAGATTGCCATTGCCACCAGAAGCAAGGAGCCAAGAAACGAAACCAGGGCCGAGGGACGGTTGAACGCTTCTCCGGCCTCGAGGAAATAATGCAGAGTGTAGAACCCCCAGGCGAATTGCCAGGCGCGAAAGTACTGCTGCCGGCTCTGCTCATAGAGGTAGGTGAAGAGCAGCACCAGCAACAGGGCAACCACCCCGGGCACGATCACCATACTGAGGGCAAGACTATCCATACTGAGACAGAAGTCTCCGATTCCTCGGTGCAACCAATCAAACTGGATCGGTGAGTGCTATGTTTTCATACGTTCACCGACATGACAACACTTTTGGATGACACAGGAACTACATAGTTCCCAGCGGTAACCGGCTGCCGGTTACCAAGGATTGTCGGCTTGACGGTGCTTTTCACTGGCCCGTAACATCGCAGGTAGCACTCTGATATGAGCGATGTTCCACATCCAGCAGTCTCGGGGGGCAATCCCCGCGTGCGCTTTGCTCCGTCGCCGACCGGTTTTCTGCATGTCGGCAGCGCCCGCACCTTCATTTTTAACTGGCTCTACGCCCGTCACCACGGTGGAACCATGATCTTGCGCCTCGACGACACCGACGTGGAGCGCAATACCGAGGCTTCGGTAAACTCCATTTTCGAGGGCCTGAAATGGCTCGGCTTGGGGTGGGACGAGGAATACAAACAGTCGGAGCGGCTGGAGCTGCATCGCAAGATTGCCTGGGCAATTTTCGAGAAGGACTTAGCGTACCGCGACTTTACTCCGGCGCGCGCCGGAGAGGGGGAACGCTCGGGCACGCAAGCCGCATGGCTGTTCAACCCGGGGATGCGAGAGCTGTCACGAACTGAAAGCGACCGTCGGGCGGCGGCGGGAGAGCCGTTTGCGCTGCGTTTTCGCGTGCCGCGCGAGAGCGGGCAGCGGGTTTGTTTTGTCGATGCGGTGTACGGCGAGCAGGAAAAGGCGGCGGCCGACATCGAAGATTTTGCCTTGCTGCGCAGCGACGGAATGCCCACCTATCATCTGGCATCGTGCGCCGACGACACGGATTTGAACATCAGCCACATCATTCGCGGCCAGGATCACTTGACCAACACCTTCAAGCACGTCCTGATCTTTGAAGCTGCGGGGGCGAGGCCGCCGCAGTTCGCCCATTTGCCACTGCTGGTGGCGCCCGACGGGACCAAGCTCTCGAAACGCCGACATGGCCCGGTAGTCAGTGTGACTACCTATCGCGATGCGGGATTCTTGCCGGAGGCCTTCATCAACTTTCTTTGTTTGCTCGGCTGGTCACCCAAGAACGACCGCGAGCGGATGAGTGTCGAAGAACTGACTGAGACATTTTCGCTAGAGGGCATTAATCGCGCCAATGCGGTGGTGAACTTCACCCAGGAAGATCCCTTCGATGCCAAGGCAGTGTGGTTGAATGCGGAGCACATCCGGGCTTTGAGCGTGGAGGACTTGAGTGCCCGGCTGCTTCCCGTGGTGCAAGAAAGAGGATGGAACGTTGACGCTGCCAAGATGCTGCGGGTCACGCCGCTGATCCACGAGCGCATCAAGTTGCTGCGTGATGTGCTGACGGTTGCTGACTTCTTTTTTGTGGATCAACTGTCGCCGTATGATCCTGCCGAATTGATCCCGCAAAAGGGAGATGTTGTGATGGCGCAAAAGGTTTTACAGCGGGCCCGAGAGGTGCTTGAGAGAACGGAGTTCAAGCACGACCCGTTGGACGTCGCTTTGCGTGCGGCCGCGCAAGAGTTGGGCGTCAAGGCAGGACAGATGTTCCAGCCCATCCGAGTCGCCGTCTGCGGCCGGAAGAACGCTCCGCCGCTGTTTGAGACGCTGGAGGCGTTAGGGAAAGAAACGACGCTGGCCAGAGTCGAGCAGGCGATTGAGAAGATTCGGTAGGGCGGTAATCTCGTCGTTTCCGGTGTTCCTTCACGCTGATTTCTGCATCCCTCCCTGCCCTACAGCCATCTATAGCGGTGTTTCCATCTGCTTTGCTGTGGACGCGAAAATCTGCGTCCAATTCTCAAAGCGTTTATGGAGGAGTCATGCCCAAAATGAAGGCGGTTCAAGTCAGCAAACCGGGAGGCAATTTCGAAATCGTCGAGCGTCCTATCCCTGAACCGGGTCGCGCGCAAGTGCGCATCAAAGTTGAAGCTTGCGGCATCTGCCACAGCGACGCGCTAGTGAAGGAAGGACATTGGCCGGGGTTGCAATATCCGCGCGTGCCTGGTCACGAGATCGCTGGGCGGATTGACGCTGTCGGCGCCGATGTTACGCAGTGGAAGGTGGGGCAGCGAGTAGGTGTGGGCTGGCACGGCGGTCATTGCTTTGTGTGCGACCCCTGCCGCCGAGGAGATTTCATCCTCTGCCAATTTGAGAAGATCACGGCCATCAGCTTTGACGGCGGGTACGCCGAATACATCGTGGTGCCTGCGGAAGCTGTCGCCGCGATGCCCGACGAAGTTCCGGTCGTCAAATATCCGCGGACCCCGGGCTATCGGCCGGCGCCTGAGGAAA
>Ga0209169_10001411_pt1 | contig 14665 bp, 14 predicted proteins | sample HubBroMetageWRM4_FD_188346 | JGI IMG/M metagenome (GOLD analysis project Ga0209169, IMG submission 188346) | Warmed soil microbial communities from the Hubbard Brook experimental Forest, New Hampshire - Hubbard Brook CCASE Soil Metagenome WRM 4... | ecosystem: Environmental > Terrestrial > Soil... | reverse complement strand
GCGATGCGGAACAGGTAGCGCCGCGCCGCCACTTCCCCTTCTGCCAGCGACAGTTCGGGCCGTGAGACGCAGAGAAAGCGCACAAAGCTCTCCTGCATCAGGTCGTCGGCCAGGGCTGGATCGGCGGATACGCGCGCGAGATAGGCCCAGAGTGAACGGGCAGTCCGCGAGTAAAAGGCGCCAAACGCGTCGCTATCCATCAGCGTTTCTGCGGTCAGGGCTGCGTTGAGCTCTGCGGCATTGGGCACGTTGGCGGCGATCGGGTTCAGAAATGCGGCTTGCCAGGGCATTGGTGCGGGCGTCCTCATTGGACTGGTTGGAGATTCGATGATTAACACTTTGCAGGTTGGCGTCTTGTTTCTTGCCAACCGGGTTCACTTGGCATCCCTTCCGTCGAAGTGCGTCGGAACAACGCGCCCAGTGGTTGCGGGGCTCTCCGGAATGAGACCGAGGCGCGCGGCAAGCACCCAGGTGATGCCTGCGGAGATGATAAACCCCAGGCCGGGCATGAGCGCGACGGTTCCCAGCACCAGCATCGGTTCGTACATCTCAACGCGGACGTGGCGGAGCATGAAGAAGCCGACGCCGAGCAGCACAAGCACGACGCCGATCTGCAACGGTGTGATGACGCGGGCAATGGCATTGGGCATGCGCTGGCTCTGTTCGAAGGCTACGGGGATGGGCGCGGCTTCAAGGAAGCGCTTCCCGGCTTCGGTCTCCATGTAGCCGGAGAGCTCCTGGTTGGAGCTGAATTTGTCGATGAGGCGGCCGTGAACTTCGCTTTGCAGCCTGAAAATCCGGCCCCAGCGGCGGTTTTCGAGGAACTGGCGGACTAGCCAAACGAGGGTGGCCAGGAAGCAGGCGAAAGCCAGCGTGAGAGCAATCGGCTGAATTACGTCATTGGCCGACCAGGAGTCGTTGCGGGGCACGAGGCCGGGCCAGACGGCGCGTTCGAGAGCCTGATCGGGGCTGCCGTCGTCCGGATGCACATGCGTAAATAGATAAAACTCCGGGTTGCGCGCTACTTCCGGGTGCGCGGCGAGAAAGTCGGCAAGCTGCGGGTTGTTGCGGCTGACATAGGCTTCGTCGGACAGGAGCGATGGGTCGTGGGCCACAACGGTTGTCAGCGTGGGACTCAACTTCAGAAGACGGATGAGTTCCTTCTGCGTGGCTTCCAGGTCGCGGTCGCTCACTTGCTCGGTGGGCATCGCGGCTTGAGCCTGGGCGGCGCGGCGCTCTGCAGCGGCGGGGTGGGCAGGCGGCGTTTGGGCGGAAGCTGCCAGGGCGCAGGCGACGGCAGAGAAGGCAAAGGATCGGATAAGCCAGAGCCGGATTGATTTTTCTTTCAACATTGCGGAAAACCCTCTTCGCGGAAGTCTTAATCCTCCGCTTCTACCAACACAACGAGTGGGACAGCGGGATGGTTAACAGCGGGGAGAGAAAGAACGTAGACTGGATCAAGGATTGGCTTGAATTGCGGAGCGATCCGGGGGCGCGGCATGAAGGCAAAGTTTTCGTTTGGCAAGAGCGGGATAGACGTTTCTATTCCGGATGGGTACCGTGCGCAGGTGATCATGAGCCACACGGCGCGCGCGCTGGACGATGAGCCGGCAGCGCTTGGTGCGGCGCTGGATGCGCCCATTGTCTGCGAGCCGCTGTTGAGGCTCGCTGCCGGCAAGAAAACGGCGGCCATCTCCATTTGCGACATTACGCGCCCTGCTCCCAACCGGGTGACGCTGCCGCCGGTTCTGCGCCGATTGCACCAGGCGGGGATTCCGGTCGAGGGCGTGACGATTCTCATCGCCACTGGCCTCCATCGCGGCGCCACGGATGACGAGATCAATACGATTGTCGGTTCGGAGATTGCAGGCAAGTATCGCATCGTCAGCCACGATGCAAAGAAGCTGGACGAGCATCGGCACCTGGGATCTACAGGGCGCGGGACGCCAGTGTACATTGACGAGCGCTTCATGGCCGCCGATCTGCACATCACGCTGGGATTCATCGAGCAGCATCTGATGCTCGGCTTCAGCGGCGGGCGCAAACTGATTGCGCCCGGCCTCGCCGCGCAGGAAACGATCAAGGTGCTGCACTCGCCGCGCTTCATGCGCGAGCCGATGGCGACCGAGGGCTCGATTGCCGGCAATCCGCTGCACGACGAACTGCTGGAGATTGCGCGCATGGCGCGCCACGACTTCATGCTCGACGTAACCCTGACCCAGGAGCGCGGGATCTCCGGCGTGTTTGCCGGCGATCCGGTAAAGGCGCACGCGGCAGGCGTGGCGTTTGTGGAGCAGAGCTGCCTGGAACGGCTCGATGAGCCGGTGGACGCGGTGATTACCAGCTCTGCGGGCTATCCGCTGGACCTGACGTTTTATCAATGCGTGAAAGGCGTCACAGCGGCTGCGCACATGGTGAAGCCCGGCGGGCGGATTTTGATTGTCGCGCAATGCGCTGAGGGAGTGGGGTCTCCGGAGTTTGCGCGGCGGCTTGCGGCAATGAAAGATTACCGCAGCTTCCTTGAAGAGATTCGCACCGCGCCGGTAGAAGTGGACCAGTGGCAACTGGAGAAGCTGGCTCTCACCGGCGAGAAATATGAGCTCACTTTCTTTACGCCGGGAGTGACGCGGGGTCAGCTCGGGTTCCTGGCAGAGAGCGCCTTCAGCACGATTGGCGAAGCGGTTGCGGCCACGCTGGCGGGGTTGCCAGACGATGCGCGCGTGGCGCTGGTGCCGGAGGGGCCGTACACGTTTGCGCGGGCAGAAGAGCCGGTTTCGGCTCGGTAGTTGGCGGGAGGATTTGTCGCGAGCTCGCAAGGAGAAACGAGGGCCTGTGGTTTCCCACCCATTGCGCGGAGTGCGCGCAATGGATGGGGCGCCAGATGAATTGACCGGACGAGTTGCTACGAGAAGTCTCCGCCTCCGCCGTTGTCGAAGCCGCCGCCCCCATCGTCAAAGCTGCCGCCGCCGTCGTCGAAGCTGCTGTTGTCATCCGCGTAGCTGCCGTCGTCGCTGGAATCTCCCAGGTTGCCCTGGTCGTCTCCGGTGTTGTAGCTGGCGTCGGAGAACTGAGAGCCGCCCTGGTCTGAATCCCGGTCGGCTGATTCGTGGAAGTGCTGCTCCTGACCCTGGTTGCCCTGGTCAAAGCCGCCTTGTTCCATGTGGTGCTCCTGGCCGCCGGGCTGGTCGTAGTAGTTGTTGATGACGGTCTCTTCGGGGCGCCCGATACCGCCGCCCATCATGCCGCCACCCATGCCGAAGCCGCCCATGCCCATTCCGCCACCGCCGAATCCCCCCATTCCGTGCAGAAGGGACTCAACGCCTTCAAAGGCCAAAGCGCCTGCGGCCACGCCAGCAGCAGCCTGCATGGCTCCCCGGAGGAAGCTGGGCTGGCCGGCAGGGATGTATTGCGGCTGGGCATATTGCGGTTGCGCATACTGCGGGTCGTAGCCAGGCGGAGGAGGAGGGGGCGGAATGTATTGCGGTTGCGGCGGCGCGGGGTCGCGATGGCCGAGCAGGTTGCCGAGAAAACTGGTGGTGTGGGCGGGTTGCTGGCGGGCCTGCTGCACCTGTTGCTGGAGCTGAGCCACCTGCGCCTTGGCCTGGTCGAGCGCAATGTTCTGGATGAGGACCGACTGCGCGAGAATGTAGAGCGCGTCGGGGTTGGCGCTGAGGCCTTTGTTCAAAAGCGCTTCGGCGTCCGGATCTTTTTCCTGGAGTTCTGTCTGGTTGACCCGCTCGATGAGCGAGTTGATGAGCTGTTCTTCCTGGGGAGTCACGCGAAATAACCTCCGGCGGTTTGCAAAGGCTGGGGAACCTGCCGCGCCTACCGATTAAGACGCGATCCGGCTGCCAAAGTTGCCCGCCGGGTACCAGTACGCAGGATGCGCGGATGCGGTTCCCTTGCCCGCCGCGGCTTTTCAGCCGACAAGCTCGAAAGCTCGAATCTCTTCTTTGCGCACGGTCAGCCGCTCGATCAGGTCGGTCTTCACTTCGTAGCCGCGGCCCGGGGTGTCGGGGATGGTGATTTCGCCGGCCGGGGAAACCGTGATCTCCGGCTCCACAATGTCTTCGCGCCAGTAGCGCTTGGAGGCCGAAACATCGCCGGGAAGCGAGAAGTTTTCGAGCGAGGAAAGCGCAATGTTATGGGCGCGGCCGATGCCGGCCTCGAGCATTCCGCCGCACCAGACGGGAATGCCGCGCTCCTGCGCTGCGTTGTGTACGGCGATGGCCTCGGAGAAGCCGCCCACGCGGCCCAGCTTGATGTTGATGATCTTGCACGACTCCATCTCGATTGCCGCAAGCGCGTCGCGGCGGTTTCGAATCGACTCGTCAAGGCAGATCGATGTCTGGAGGCGCTTCTGGAGCATGGAGTGGTAGTAGAAATCGTCGTACCAGAGGGGCTGCTCGATCATGAGCAGATCGAAGGCGTCGAACTGGACGAGGTGATCCTCATCCTTGAGCTTGTAGGCGGAGTTGGCGTCGCAGCTGAGCATGATCTCCGGCCAGCGGTTGCGCACCTGTTCAAAGACTTCGACGTCCCAGCCCGGTTTGCACTTCAGCTTGATGCGCTGATAGCCGGCGGCCAGTTCGCGCTCGATGATGGCCAGTAGCTCCGGGATGGCGGGCTGAATTCCAAGCGACACGCCGCAGGGAATGACGTCGCGTACGCCGCCAAGCAGGCGGGAGAGTGAAACCCCCTCGCGCTGGGCTTCGAGATCCCAGATGGCGTTTTCAAGCGTGGCCTTGGCCATCGGGTTGCCGCGCACCAGGCGAAAGATTCTGGGGCATTCGCCGCCGTGCTCGGGCGAGGCCGCGGCCAGCATGGGACCGAGTTCGCTCACGATCACCTGCCAGCAACTGTCGGTCGATTCGGCCGAAAAGAATGGACGCTCTCCGGCGGTGCACTCACCCCAACCGGTCAAGCCCTCTGACCGGACCTCGGCCAGCACAATGCGGCGGTTCGAGGTGACACCAAAGCTGGTTTCAAAAGGCCGAACCAGCGGCACTTGCAGTTCTCTCAGGATAATGGCGTCGATTTTCATTCGAATTCGCGTTCCCTCAAGGAGTTCAAGTCCGAAGAGTTCAGGTTCGATACGATCAAGACCGATGAGTTCCGGCCCAATGAGTTCAAGTCCGATGAAATCGAGCGGGATGAATTCAGTTCAAATCCAGCTGGCCCGGGTCGCCCAGTTCAAAGATTCCATTTCCCTCCGCATCCCGGACGTAGCCGAGTACGGCGAGACCCTGTGAAAATGCCTCAATAAACCTGCGCCGGTTGCCCATTTGCAGAGCCAGAGCCTGGTCCCGGCCCGGTTCCGTTGCCTTCCACTCGTAGATGGCCGCGGGAACCCGGATCTGTTCTTCCATGACCAGCGAATTGGCCGCATGGCCGTCGAGAACATCCTGCACGTGCGGTGAGTCGAGCCGCCACTCGGCGACAAGCCGGTCGGTCGGCAGTCCACCCTGCAGACGAGATGAGGATACACCATAGAAGTCGACCAGATAGTTGCGAACGACGGCTCCGAGCTTATGAATATTCAAAAATGCATTTTTGATCTCCAGCGGATCGAAGGTCCACTCGATGAGGCGAATGCCGCGTTCAAGGGCCTCTTTCCGTTGTGCCAGCTTGAGTTGCACGCCAAGTCCGCGGTTGCGGTAGCCTTCCGCGACGGCCATCATGTGGGAGTGGAGATAGGGATGCGGCTCGCCATTTGCCGTTTTGAACCCCGGCAAGGCGGAAACAAAGCCGACCAGCGAATCCGGGCCACCGTCGGGTGGAGACCCCTTGATCTCTGTATCGAAGGCGCCAATGACCTGGCCGCCGACCTTTTGCCACACCAGAAATGCCTTGCGCGGAATCACATCTGTCGGGTCGTAGCCCCAGGTCTCCACCTGCAGCTCAACGCAGGCCTCGAGTTCGTCCTGGCCGTTGCATTCGCGAATGACGATCATGCCTGCTCCGATGCGCCGGGAAGCTGGCCGGATTCGGATGCGATCCCGGCCAGCTTCCTTTTCGCGCCTGCCCACAATTCCTCAAGCTCGGCTGCAGCAAGCTCTTCGAGAGGCCGCGGCGAAGCCTGCTCCATCTCTCTGAAGCGCTGGCGAAAGCGCAGGTTGCATCCGCGCAGGGCCATCTCCGCGTCCACACCGAGGTGGCGGCCGAGATTGACGGCGGTAAAGAGCAGATCGCCAAGCTCGGCCTCGACACGCGGCTTGCGGGCTGGATCGCCTGACCCGGCTTCGGCTTCAAGCTCGGCGGTTTCCTCGGCCAGCTTGGGGAGAAGATCGCGCCAATTGGGCCAGTCGAATCCGGCTTTTTGAGCTTTGGCGCCCAGTTTGGTGGCCTCGGCTAAGGCGGGCAGAGCGCGGGTGACAGAGTCCAGGCGTGACTGCGGCGGAGCGCCTGCTGCATGCAATGCTTCGGCGGCCTTGATCTCTTCCCAGTTGCGCAGCACAGCCGACGAAGACCCCTCGACCGCAGCGTCTACATCGGCGCGGTTGCCGGCAGCACGCGAAGCCTCTTCGCCGAAGACGTGCGGATGGCGGCGGATCAACTTCATGTTCAAGGCTTCAAGTACGTCGGTGATTGTGAAATGGCCCTCGTTGGCGGCCATCTCCGCATAGAAGAGCACTTGCAGCAGCAGGTCGCCAAGTTCTTCGGCCAGGTGGGGAAAGTCGCGCCGCTCGATTGCGTCGAAGACTTCGTAAGTCTCTTCGAGCGTGTATTTACGGATGGAGTCGAAGCTCTGCTCGCGATCCCAGGGGCAGCCGCCCGGCGCGCGCAGCCTCGCCATAATGCGTGCAGAGTGTGCAAAGAGTTGTGCCGCCCGCGCCGGATCGGTGGCGATTGCAGGAGCGGCAGCGTGTGCCGTAGAGCTTTCGGGCGCGGGATCCATGCTTCTTGATTTTACCCCACGCGTCGGAACCCTTCGAACGTTTTGCGCCGGAAAGACGTGCAGATCGGGGAGAATCGTACGGGGTCTGAAACAGCCTCTTGACAACAACAAACGGTGATAGTAGATAATATGACATCTGTAGGAGAAACTGGTGCCGGAACCTAAACTATCGAAGCTTGAATTCGCAATCATGGACGCTCTTTGGTCGCGGGGTGAGTCCTCCATCCGCGAATTGCAGGAGGCGTTTCCTGCGAAAAAGCGGCCCGCCTACACGACCATCCAGACAACTGTGTACCGGCTCGAAGCCAAACAGGTGGTGCGGCGCGTCAAAAAGGTTGGCAACTTCCACATTTTTGCGGCGACGGTTTCGCGCACAGCAGCGCAGCGGCGGCTCATCGACGACCTGTTGGCCCTCTTCGGCGGGCGAACGCAGCCGGTGATGGCGCACTTGATCGAATCAGGCAAGCTGACTCTCGACGACATCAGGGACGCGGAAAAGACGCTGCGCGAGATGGACCCGAAGAAGCCGGAGCCGCATAAACAGAACTCCCGGCAGTCGTAAAGGAGACTTGAAATGCTGCTGAAATCCTTTGCGGAATTCGCTGCGTCGTTTGCGCCGATCGTCGCCAACCACCTGTGGCAGTCAACGCTTTTTGCCATGGCCGCCGGCGCGGTAACTCTGGTGTTTCGGCGCAACCAGGCACGGGTGCGTTTCGGGCTGTGGCTGGCTGCGTCGATCAAGTTCCTGGTTCCTTTCTCGCTGCTGATCGAGCTCGGCAACCGGCTGGCGAGTATGAGACCAGCCGTGGCTGCACAGCCCGGCGTTTCTTTCGCCGTCCAGCAACTCAGTCAACCCTTCGCGGCCAGCGGGACTGCGCTGGCAAGCCATGCTTCCCGGCCCGAATTTCCCGCGTGGCAATTGCCTGCCGTGTTCGCCGCGCTCTGGCTCTGCGGATTTGCAACCGTGCTGATGGTCTGGGGCTTCCGCTGGCTACATATTGCAATGGCAATGCAACGCGCAGACTTTCTGACGCACGGACGAGAAGTGGACCTGCTGCGCCGACTGCAGGAGATTGCCGGTGTTCGCCGGACGATTCCGATTCGGGTTTCGGCAGATTCGATGGAGCCGGGAATCTTCGGGATCTTTCACCCCGTGCTGATCTGGCCGCAGGGAATCTCGGAGCATCTCGAAGACGCGCATGTTGAGGCGATCCTCGCTCATGAAGTCGGCCATGTGCGGCGTCGCGACAATCTCTTCGCGGCTCTGCATATGCTTGTCGAGGCTTTGTTCTGGTTTCATCCGCAAGTCTGGTGGCTGGGCAAGCGCCTCGTCGACGAGCGCGAGCTGGCATGTGACGAAGAAGTGCTGGGCCTCGGCAACCGGCGCGAAGTTTATGCCGAGAGCATTTTGAAAGCGTGCAGGTTTTGCGTCGAATCACCTCTGCCGTGTGTCTCCGGCGTGGCCGGGTCGGATCTGAAGAAGCGGATCGTGCGCATCATGAGCGGGCATCTGGGAATCCAGCTCGGCCTGGCGGGCAAGCTGGCGTTGGCAATGATCGGTTTGACGGCGATCTCCGCCCCGATTGCCGTGGGAATCTTCAACGCCGCGCCGGTTCGCGCGCAGGAGCCGGAGACGACTGCGGAGCCGACCGTCGCGTTTGACGAGGTCTCCATCAAGACGAGCGCTCCCGGAGACGGCCGGTCTCAGATTGAGACGCGGCCTGGAACGTTTATCGCGACCAACACAACACTCAAGATGGTCATTGCCCTTGCCTATGGTGTGCAGGAGTATCAAATTGCGGGCGTGCCCGACTGGGTGAACACGGAGAGGTTCGACATCGATGCGCGCTGGAAGGAGCCGTCAGGCGCCGATGCAGCGTCGCTGGCCGCGCATCGTTTTTCAGCGCAGGCAGTTCCGGAACAATCGGACCCGAAACAAGCGGGCGCGGTAAAAGCGGGTCCGGTGCAATCAGGCAACACGGAGTTTGTTGCGACGGGCAGCAGCGGTTCGAATGCGATGCCACCGCCGCCGCTGCCGCTACCGCCGGGAGCTGTCGCCATGCCTCTGCGTCCGGTTCGGCTGCAGACCATGCTGCAAAAGCTGTTGGCGGAGCGGTTCAGCCTGAGGCTGAACCACGAGCCGAGAGAATTGCCGGTATATAACCTGGTGGTTTCAGACGGCGGCTCGAAGTTAACGCCTACGCCGTCGTCTCCGGCCCAGCCCGTGACGCCGAACGGAAAGGCCATGATTACCGTGCGCACGGCTGAGCGGAATGGGAAGCACGAGCTCATGTTCACCAACACCTCTCCGGCCGTCTTTGCCGATCTGCTCTCCCAGCAACTCGGCCGCAAGGTGCTGGACAAGACCGGGATTACCGGCCAGTTCGACATTACGCTCCAGTGGGGCAACGGAGAAGCCGAGCCGGACCAAGTGTCCGCCGCGATGGAAGAGCAGCTTGGCCTGAAGATCGAAGCCGATCAGGCTCCGGTGGACGTGCTGGTGGTCGATCAGGTTGAGCGGCCGGCGACGGACTGACGTCAGTCATCCTGAGAGAACATCGGACCCCATGCCGCGCAAGCGGCGTCTGCCCCACTGCAAGTGGCCGTATACTCAACCTCGCGCATGATTCGCATTCTGGGAACAATTTTTGCCGGGCTGCTGGGGCTGGCTTTCGGCAGCTTTTTGAACGTGTGCCTCAGCCGCTGGCCGGCGGGCGAGAGCGTGGTGCGGCCGCGGTCGCATTGCAGGAATTGCGATCATGCGCTGGCGTGGTGGGAGAATTTTCCAATCCTGAGCTGGCTCCTTCTGCGCGGCCGCTGCCGCAAATGTGAGACTGCAATCAGTTGGCGGTATCCGCTGGTTGAGTTGGCGGTGGGAGTGCTGTGGGCGCTTGGAACATGGCAATCGTTCGGGAATTCATTTGAGCACCTCATCGAGACCGCCTTTCCGTGGGCTGGCCTCAGTTTCCTGATGATGAAACTGGCCTTCTTTTGGATTCTGGTAGCGTTGGCAGTCCTGGATGCCGAGAATCTCTGGCTTCCAAACCGGCTTACGTTGCCAGGGATCGGCCTTGGATTGATCAATGCCATTGTGGAATGTCTATGGGGCCGCCGTTTCTTCATCATGAATCACGGGCCAATCTATGCGGCTGCATTGTTTTTTGGAGGCGTCTTCGCCGCCGCGTCCTTGATCCTGCTCATCCGCTGGCTCTACAAGCTCATCCGCAAGCGCGAAGGAATGGGTCTCGGCGACGCCAAACTGATGGCCATGCTCGCCGCGTGGCTCGGCCTGCCAAGCGCACTGCTGGCCTTCGGCCTCGGAGCGATTCTCGGCTCCATCGCAGCCCTCGCCCTGCTCGCCGTTCCCGCAGCCCGGCGCGGATCAGAATCGTGGGGCGGCATAAAGCTCCCCTTCGGCACATTCCTTTCTATTGGTGGAATCGTCAGCGCGTTGTGGGGTCAGCCGATGATCGGCGCTTATCTGCGCTGGGCCGGATTCTGAGCGCTCCGCCTGACTGTCTCCCCTCTGCGCAACAGAATCAGGATTCCCCGCCTTTCTTCGTCACACTTTGCAGAGAATTATGCCCAGCCGGTGCACAATGATCTTGCGAAGGGTGAACCATGAAGATCTCAAACATTCCCGAACTGCCAACCGCTCTTGGAACCGCAAAACCGCCGAAAATTCGCCTTTCCCTCTCCTATGCCCCCACCCCTCCCCCCTTTTTGCCGCAGCCCAAAGAGAACAAAGAGGTTATGTCAATAACGTCGCTTTTTGGATAGGAAATCAAACGGCTTGCAGTTCAAAGGGAAAGGCCGCCGCAACAATGGATGCCTCAGCCGCCCTGAAGTGGACTACTTCACCGGCGGCGCGGGAGCAGTAGCTCTGGCGTTGGCGATTTCTGGTTCCTTCAGCGCCTTCATGGCTTCCTTGGCGTGCTTGCTGCCGGGATCGTACTCGGCGACTTTCTGGTAGTAGCGCTTGGCGTCCGCAAGGTTGCCCAGGTGGCGCTCGCTCTCGGCCAGGCCCCAGTAGACTTCGGGCTCATCGGGCGCCAAAACCATGGCCGATTCGAACCGCGATAGCGCGGCTTTCCAGTTGTGGTTGTCCATTTCGTACTTGCCCACTTCGATGTCTTCGGCCGAGGTCTCCTGATGCGCCGGCTCCGGGACGGCCATTTTGCGATGCCTGCCCGGTTGCTGGCTATCGTCGCCCGCGCTGGGGATGATTCTTTCCAGACCGCTGCTGCTGTCGCTGGAATCGGAGGAGTGGGCCGTGCCGGCGTCGGCTGCGGGATCGTCGGGACTGCGCGCCGGGTCGAGATCGGCCGCCGGCAGCGGGACATGTATGTTTTCGGCTCCGTTGTTCGCACCCTGCGGCACGGCAGGCGTATCGCGCGACGGCATTACCGGAACGCTGCTGTCGTCCTCAGGAAATGGATTGGATTCGGCGGGCTTGGGCGGGGTGGTGGCCGGGTTCTGGGTATTGTTCTGTTGCGTGTTCGCGGGCGAGTTCTGCTGCGCCGGCGCTTGCGCAAAGATGTGCACAGCACCCGGCAGGCAGCCGGCAAAAAGCACCGCAATCCAAAAACTCCGTTTCATCACTCTCAATCCCGAAACAATCAAAAATCCCGCTCCATGCAATGCCCTGTTCAATGGTACGATGCGGTGCATAGAGCTTATTCTGCCTCAAAGGAAAGCATCGCACACACGCATGGGCCTGATCATCCGCTCCTCCGCCATTCACGCCGCCGGCTGCTATACGACAACCGCCATCCCCAAGGGTCGCCGGGTGGCCGAGTATACCGGCCCGCGCATTTCGAAGGCTGAGGCCGACAAGGCCTATGAGGACTCGCCGATCACCTACTTATTTGGACTGGGAAAGGGCGAGATCGTCATCGACGGCCACTGCGCGGCGATGTTCATCAACCATAGCTGCGACGCCAACTGCGAGACCAGCGAGATTCGCGGGAGGGTGTGGATCAAGTCCATCCGGGCGATTGAGGCGGGCGAGGAAATTACTTACGATTATTGCCTCTACGACGGCGGCGACGACGAGGCCATCTGCAACTGCGGGACGAAGAAGTGCCGCGGCACGATGTATTCGAAGGAAGAGATACGGCGGCGGAAGCGGGCCAAAGAAAAGGCGGCCCAGGCTGCGGCGAAAGAGCAGGCTGACAAACCGAAAGGCGGGAAGCGCCTGAAGAATTGAAGCTGCAGCCAGTTCAGCAAAATGGGCCGCGCGCGAAGCGTTTTCCACCCCGGCGGCGAAGCGGGTGAGAACGATACAATCTCCATCAGGCCTGGTTGAAGTTGAGTCGGCCTTCGAGGGGAGCGCGCACGCATGGGTTATCAGGTTCTGGCCAGGAAGTATCGTCCGCAGCGGTTTGCCGACGTGGCCGGGCAAGAGCACGTGACCCGCACGCTGATGAATGCGCTCGAGCAGAACCGCATTGCGCATGGGTATATCTTTTCCGGGCATCGCGGCATCGGCAAAACGACCATTGCGCGCATTGTGGCGCAGGCGCTGAATTGCCGTACTGAAATTGGCAGTACCGGCGAATCCGGTCCAGCCCGCCCGACGCCGGAGCCTTGCGGCGTCTGCGACTCGTGCGTGGAGATTCGCCAGGGCAATGCCGTTGACGTGATCGAGATCGACGCCGCTACCAATCGCGGCATCGACGAGATTCGCGAACTGCGCGATGCGGCGCGCTATGCGCCTTCGCGCGACCGGTACAAGATTTACATTCTCGACGAAGCTCACCAGATTACGGATGCGGCGTTCAACGCGCTGCTGAAGACGCTGGAAGAGCCGCCCGCGCATGTGATCTTCATGATGGCGACGACGGAGCCGGAGAATATTCCGCAGACGATTCGCTCGCGCTGCCAGCACTTCAGCTTTCACGCGGTGAAGTTCGACGACATTCTGGCGCAGTTGCGCATGATTGCCGGGCAGGAGCAGGTGGATGCCGAAGACGCGGCGCTGGCTCTCCTGGCTGAGGCCGGCGACGGGTCGATGCGCGATGCGCTCTCGATTATGGACCAGGCGATTGCGTCGGCGCCGGTGGAGAACGGGCGGCCGGTGCTGAGCGGTGCGCAGATTCGCGAACTGATGGGCGCGGTGCCAAATGCGATCTTCGAGCGGCTGCTTGAGGCCGTGGCAGCGGGACAGAGCGCGGAGCTGATGGAGCAGCTGAATGTGCTGGTGAACGCGGGGCACAGTCCTTCGTCGCTGGCGCGGCAGATGGTGCGCTACCTGCGCAACGCGCTGATGGCCAAGCTGGGCGGCGAGCAGACGGAGCTGCTGCAGATCAGCGTGGATGAGCGCGCGCGCGCAGCGCGGACGGCGCTGCTGTTTACCGAGGAAGAGCTTACGCGCAATCTGCAGATTGTGCTGCGCACCTTCGACGATTTGAATTATCGCCAGGAGCAGCGGTTTCATCTGGAGCTGGGACTGCTGAAGCTGATTCACGCGCAACGCCTGCTGCCGCTGGAAGAACTGCTGAGCGGCGCGGTGAGCGGTGGGGGTGGCGCGCGCAGTGGATCAGGGTCGAGTCCTGCGCCGCGTGCGACTGCGGCTTCAACGCGCACAACGGCTGCATCGGCTGCTTCATCGACGCCGTCGATTTCGCCGTTCGCGTCCACGGGTTTGAGTTGGGGCTCGCCGGTTTCGACGGGTGCGTCGCAGCCAACGAGCCCGAAGACGGATTCTGCTTTGAAGATGCATTCCCCTGCTTCTTCTACAGCAACGGTGGAGCGGCCCGCATCCGCGCCGGCAATCTCGGCGGAAATCGCGTCGATCCATGGGTCTGTAGCGACGCTGACGGAAGACGAGCCGGAGAGCGCGCCTGAGGCGGGCGTGCAAGCGGCTGTGGTCCCGACGCTCGAAGCGGTGCGACACGCAATCGGCTCGGCACTGGTGAACGCGGGGCATGTCTCCGCGGCGCAGTTGCTGGGCACGGGCGCGTGGACTCTCGAAACGACCAGTCTGCGCATCGAAGTGCCGGGGATGGGCAAGAAGATGCTCGCGCTGACGATCAATGCGGCTGCTGAAAAAATCATCCGTCAGGAGCTGCAGCGGCTGGGTGCGCCGACACGCTTTTTTGTGGTTCCGGGTGACGGCGTGGCTTCTGCGAATGGGCAGATTGACGTAGCGCCTCTCGCCGGCAGCGTGCAGGAGGCTGCGCTGGCCCATCCGCTGGTGCAGCGGGCGAAAGAGATTTTCAAGGCCGAGGTGCGCAGCGTGGTCGACCTGCGGCAGAAGTAGCGGCTCGACTTTTATCGAGGTAAAGAAATGATCAATCCACTCAAGATTCCGGAGATGCTTTCGCAGGCCAACCAGATGCAGGAGGAGATCCAGCGCAAGCTGGGTGAGACGGTGGTGGAGGGCTCGAGCGGAGGCGGCGCGGTGACGGCGACCATGAACGGCAAGAAGGAGCTGCTGAAAGTTCACATCGATCCGGCAGCGGTGGTGGGCCTGAGCGGTGCGCAGCCCGATGTGGAAATGCTCGAAGACCTGGTCGTTGCCGCGGTCAATGACGCAGGACGCCACGCCGATGCGGCCATCAAGTCCAACGTGCAGGGGATGCTGGGCGGGCTGAAGATTCCTGGACTCAATGCATGATCGAATGCATCTGTTGAGCAGCATCCTACGGAGGCAACCCAAGTGTCACGCTATGCCGAGCCCATGGCCCGGCTCATTGAAGAGTTGAAGAAGCTGCCCGGTGTGGGCACCAAGAGCGCACAGCGGTACGCGTTCCATATTCTGCG
>Ga0209169_10001410_pt1 | contig 14668 bp, 8 predicted proteins | sample HubBroMetageWRM4_FD_188346 | JGI IMG/M metagenome (GOLD analysis project Ga0209169, IMG submission 188346) | Warmed soil microbial communities from the Hubbard Brook experimental Forest, New Hampshire - Hubbard Brook CCASE Soil Metagenome WRM 4... | ecosystem: Environmental > Terrestrial > Soil... | reverse complement strand
ACCGCGAGACGGCTTTTGAGTTGCGCGCAGATGGGGTCAATGTCATGAACACTCCATCCTTCGGCGATCCCAGCACCAGTATTACCGGAGGGAGTGCAGGTAGCATCAATTCAGTTCGGTACAGCGGGAACCAGTTCCTGCCCGATGCTCGCGTCATTGAGGTTGCAGGGCGACTCACTTTCTAAAATCGCTCTCACTCTGAGCCGCATCACCATTACACTGATGAGGCGGCTCTTTTCCCTTTAAGCCGGACGGACAACGATGGGTCACGGAAACGAATTCAACCGCGGCGCAGCGTTGCGAAGCGTGAACCGGCGCGAGTTTGTGTGCGGCTTGTGCGGTTCTGCCCTGGCGACAACCATCTCCGGCATGCTTCCACAGCGGGCCTGGGCGCGCGCATCCGATCAGCGCAAAGTAGTGGTAGTTACCTTTGGCGGAGGCGCAAGAGACGAGGAGACTTTTGCGCCCCAGGGCCAGGAGAATATACCCCGTCTACTACATGACCCGATCGACATCTCTGCGGGCTGAGGCATGAGGTAGTTCTGGAATTGATTTTGTGCAGTTGCCGATCCGTAGCAGATGGCAGCCGCGAGAACTGAGATCGCACTGAATCTGAATATTTTCAAAGCAATCTCCTGATCATGCGAAATTATTGCTGAATTCAGCGCGGCTGTTCCTTACTTGGCTCGTCTTTACCAGGAATCCAAAGTGCGTGGTTGATCGTCTGCAGTGCAGGCAGTCTGTTTGCCTGCAGATCAAAGATCACAAGCGAATTCTGCCCTTTCTTCAGCCAGCTTCCGGGTAGCAAGAGGCTGGCCTGTGGACCGACGCTCCACGCACGGCCGAGGGGCACACCGTTGACCCAGACAACCCCTTTCTGAATCGGAGTGGTATCGAGAAACGTATCTTCCGCCAGGGAAGAAGAAACCAGCGAGGTACGGAAGAAGCAGGGTCCGGTGCATGACGATCTGCGGTAGTGAAGCTTCTCGGGGTGGTCCATCGGAAGCGAAAAGATGGACCATCCGGTCAGTTCTTTATTCGCGAGCATAACGTGGTTGAGAATGCCCTTGCTCTCGTTGCGCAGTACGACGTTGTAGTTGATTCGACCCGAATTTTCAACCAGGATGGCTAGCTCCCGGCCTGTGGAAGATGCGGGAATGTCGAGAGATGCCTGATTCAGCCTGCGGTCAAGGACGCCTACGAGTTTGCGGTCAAGATAGACGCAAGCGTAGTCGTGCAGGCCATCCAGCACAAGTTGCCCTGCTGGCGAGGCGTCAAGATGAGTGGTGTATAGAATGTACCCGTAGGACTGGCCGATCTCCTCCATCGTCATGAGCCGCGGCGAGAAGATTGGTTGTGGCAGGTTATCCCACAGCGATGCCGACTCCTCTACAGGTTGAATCGGGTATGTTGTGGAGGGAGGAATGGTTGGCACGGGCGGAGGCTCGACACCTGTGACACGAGTGATGGCGTCGCGGAGCCTGAAGTACTTCTCGCGGGGCTCACCGCGTTCGCTGATCGGGGCGTCATAGTCGTAGCTGGTAACGTCGGGCTGGTAGTCGGTGCCATCACTGTTCGCGCCGTTCATCCAGCCGAAGCTGGTGCCCCCCCACAGCATATACAGGTTGATGGAGAAACCTTGTCGAAGCAGCAACTCATACTCGGCTACCTGTCGATCCGTGTTGGTCGACACGTGATTGCGACCCCAGTGGTCGAACCATCCGGACCAGTATTCGCCGACCCAGAGTGGCCCATTGGGGCGGAAGGCGCGAAGACGGGAAGTCCCCTGGCTTGCCGATCCTGGGTCAAAGTTGACTGCGGCAGGAAGATCGGGAAGCGAACCGTTGGGCAGCTGGTCGCCGCCGTCGGCGGTGTAGAGCAAAGTGGGATGTTCCTTGGTTCCACCCATCCCGCTGTCCATAACGATCTGGCGAACGGCCTGCATGTACTTGGTGTCCTTGCCGAAGGAACCGTATTCGTTCTCCACCTGGACCGCGATAATGGGGCCACCGTTGGCGAGCAGGTAGGGCTTGACGACAGTCCCCAGATCCTGGAACCAGTCCGCTGCAGGTTTCATAAATTTGGGGTCGAGAGAGCGAACGACGGTGGTGCGATCCTTCATGAGCCATGCGGGAAAGCCTCCGAATTCCCACTCGGCGCAGACATAGGGGCCAGGACGCAAAACGACATATAGGTGCTCTTCCTGAGCGATTTTGAGAAAGGCGGCAAGGTCATTCTGCCCTGTGAAATTGAAGCGGCCTGACTGCGGCTCATTGAGATTCCAGAAGACGTAGGTGGTAACTGTGTTAAGCCCCATGGCGCGGGCCAGGCGCATAGCATATCGCCAACGTGCACGCGGGATGCGCGCGTAGTGCATCTCGCCGGCACGAATCTGAAACGGATGCCCATCCAATATGAATTTGCCGTTTTGCAACCCAAAGGTATGCTGCGGTGTTGCGCTCTGTGGCGAGAGAACCGCGAAGATAAAAACAAAGACGATCAGCCAGCACTTTTTCATCGAACTCCGACGGATGGAATGACATGAATGTAAGCAGACGCTAAAGCTTTTGCAGCAAAATGTCTCCACTGGAGGCTCCCTCAATCTGTCCTGACACTCGAACTTTTTCTGCGACGCCGGTAATGTCGAGAATCAGCTCATCTACTTTTCCGTTGGCTGGTTTGACAAAGTTCGGCTCCGCGACATCGTCCAGTTTGAGCACAACGTTCGCGAAACCGGTAACGGTTCCAGCGCGTGGCACAAAGCGGAGACGATACTGCTTTGCGACGTCGATCTTAGAGGTCAAGTCAATGGAGAAAGCATGGTCGCTCCAATGACCGACCAGGTTAGCCGCCCAGATTTGCGGCGCGGCATTCCAGTCGCTCGGTGGAGGATAGCCCGTATAGTAGACCGCCACGTTGCGAAAGATCGGTATTCCTACACTCTTAGTTGTCACGATGCGCAGCGAATCCACAGTGATCGGGTCGACCGGTTGAATGCGCTTGTGGCCAATGGAGGTGCCTTCGCCGAGTTTCTGCCACACACCCCCGGCAAGCCCTTCGACATGGAACGCACGCACGCGCTCGCCTGCGGCAATGTCTTCTTGAAGGATGACGGTGTCAATCCGCACGGGGGTGCCGAGCCTTAATGTCACTTGAGTACCTTGCCCCGTGGTCTCGGCTAGCGGCTTTGCGAAGCGTCGTCGAATCTCCAGACCGAAGGCCCGCGCCGAGGCGCAGTCGGGATCCGGTAGAAGACCTTGGCGGTTTGCGGGGATATTGAGCAATAATTGGGCTCCACGGCCGACGGAGCAGTAATAGGTGGAGAGCAATTGGTCCCGGGTCAGCACATTCTTGGCGTTGGTTGTGCTCCAGAACCAGTCGGGACGCCGGATAGAGACATCCACCTCCACCGGCATCCAGACGTCTCCATCCGGATCGCCGTTCAGTGAAGTGGCCGTGCCGGTGCTTGCTTCCGCCCTGTCGATGCCGTTCCAGCATGGATAGGGCGCGTAACCGTCTTCATTTCCCACCCAGCGAATGGTCGCGCAAGGCCCCTGAAAAACCATTGCACGGGGCTGATACTTGCTGACGATGTCGCACATCGGCACGGCCGTGGATCCGTCAAACCATATCTCGACCATCTTTCCATAGCGGGACAGCACCTCGATGAGCTGCTCGCGATACATCTTGTCGTAGTGGGCCTGCAGTGCGGGCGTGGCGCAGATGCCGCCGGTCCTTGCGCCAAAGTGGTCGTCGCGGGGACTGACATAGACCCCCAGCTTGAGGCCGTATTTGCGGCAGGAGGAGGAGACGTCGGCAAGCACGTCGCCATGGCCGCCCTGCCAGGGCGTGTTGCGAATGCTGTAGCTGGTGGTTTCCGTCTGCCACATGCAGAAGCCGCCTGCATGCTTGGCGACAAAAACAATATATTTCGCGCCCAGATCGACCGCAGTCTGAGCCCATTGGTCAGTGTCGAGCTTCTCAGGATTAATATTCGAAAGCGGAGTCGAAAGATCGTCGCCCTCCTTGTCCTGCCATGTGTTAGGCGCGATGTGCACGAACATGCCGATCTCTAGATCCTGCCAGGCAAGTTGATCTCTCGTCGGTATTGCCAAAGCTTGACCTGTGACCTTGCGTTCGGCTGCTGCAAGCCGCTGCGAACATTTCCACGCAGCGGCTGCCATCGCACACGTGATCGAAATAACAAAACTTCGACGATTCATCGACAATTCCCCCCCGTTGTTACTGCTTCATCTTTCGGTCGTAGAGTCGACGTCCGTCTTTTCAAGTCTTCGAAATGCTTCCTTCTCCGCCGTGATCGAGCAGGTGACGGGTAGAAGAGAAGGAAATAGAACTCGCCACTGCTATTTGTTTCTGTGTTCAGTAGCGAGCCGGTCCTTTCGTTGGTCACAACCAACCTGACGCCAACCGGTCTCATAGGCCCGGATTGGTCCGTGACGTGCAGTTGTTGGATCCGAAAGCTGACTGGGCGATCATCTGTCGGGCCGGAAAGGTAGCACGGGGCACATTGCGATCAAGCATGCAACGCGACTTTGGAGTTGAACCTAGGCCTTACTCGTCCATGCGTCGAAGATTTGAAAATGGATGCAGCCATCCCGATTCACACCTCATATACCCTACCGTCTTGATGAGCAGACCGTGAATCCTACATTTGAGCGAAAAGCACAGGGCCGAATTATCCGGCGGTACATGAGCCTTGTTGGCTACCTCCACATGGTACAAATGTGCCATGTGGAGGTACGGCCCCTGAATGTGACTTTGGCTCGGCCGTCGGATATTTACAGTTCGTCTGAACGGGGCTAGCATTACACGCAGTCGTAAAGTCACGGATGGAGATGAACGGTGGTGGGAAGAACACAGTCATCCGCGCACGATAGTCCTGAGATCGCGGACAAATGCGGCGCTCGTGTGCGCGTTGCCTTGCTATGGAAAGTCTTGGTCCTTATCCTCTGCATTTTCCTTTCAGCAAAGACCAAGGCGCAAGACGCGCCCACAATTATCTATAAGACAGCAGCTTCGGTTCTCTCTCTTCCGTACGACGTGGCAGTCAAGGGCGGTTTCGCCAAACTCAAAGGCACAATAACGCTTTCGACTCCAGTGGGCGTCGTTCTGCAAGATCGCACCGCGGGGGTATGGGTGGACTGCTGCAGCAAGTCCAAAAACCCCTTCGTCGTTGGCGATGTGGTCACGGTGGTCGGCACAGTAGGTCCAGGCGCGTATTCTCCTGAAATCGACAAAGCAACTGTCAGTCTAGATGGCCATGGGCCGCTTCCCCGTCCAAGGAATGTGTCTTTTGTGCAATTGAGCAGCGGTCAAGAGGACGCACAATATGTCGCGATTGCAGGTATCATTCGCACTGTTACTTTGAGGAACGATGCTCTAAATGCTGCACCTACTGAGGGTGCGTTGCTCACGGTCGACATGCCAGAAAGCCGCATCGATGTCGCGTTGCCAACCAAATACTATAAGGCCGCCAGTAGCTTGATCGGAGCGAAAGTGCGGATCAACGCCACTGCGCTTGCCCGCAAGAACGATGATACCCAAGCAACCGGCGTTTTATTGGTCGCACCAGATATCAGCTACATTACAGTCCTGCGCGCAGGACCAGTCGACTTGTTCAGCGCGCGGATGGTGCCCATTGGGGCTCTACTGCGGTATAGATCGCATACCGACTACTTTCATCGTATTCGGCTTCGGGGAACTCTGACTTATTACGAGCAAGGTCGACGTTTGATCCTGCAAGATGGTTCTCGGGCAATCGAAGTGTTTCCTGCGGATTCTCAACCTTTGCGAATTGGCGATCGCATTGAAACGGTAGGTTTCCCCACGCCCGAGGCGGCCGGTCCCGTCTTACGCGATGCAGTAACGCGACTCCTCGCACATGGACCCCCGCTCGATCCGGAGCCTATTACCTTGCACGAGGCTCTTGCAAGCAGATACCGGTCGTGTCTTATCTCGCTTCATCTCCGACTGGTGCGTATCATTAGCGAACCCACGCGAAGGTTACTTTTGCTCGAGTCTGGCCACGATTTAACCACCGCTGAGTTGGACGCGAACATTGCGATACCAACTTGGCTGCGGCCCGGAAGCGATCTGCGACTGAGCGGCATTGACATGCTCACGGTGGAGGGAGGGATCGGGTATCTCAATTATCGTGACGCGACGGTCCATTCGGTCTTGCTGCTTCGGTCTCTGAACGACATTTCTCTCATTTCTCCTGCAACTTGGTGGAGCCAGACGCGGCTTCTTTATCTTAGCGTGGTTCTTGGAATCCTCTTGACCTCCTTCCTTTTTCTCCTCATGTATGTTCAGCTCAAACGTTGGAAGGCAGAATCGACCTTGCGTGAACGAGAACGACTTGCGCGCGACGTTCATGACACCCTGGCACAGAGTTTTGCCGGAGTCGGATTTCAACTCCAAGTCATTCGCCGGGCGGTAACAACCGGCGATCAGAATCTGTTGCATCACGTTGACACGGCCAGAGACTTGGTGCAGTTTAGCCATAGAGAGGCGCGCAGGAGCTTAGTACCGTCCTTCTCCGAAGAATCGGTTGGCGCCGATTTATTGTTCTCTCTGAACGAGAAAGCGCACGCGTTGGTGAAGAATGGTCAGATTAAGATCGAAGCACACTCGACGGGCTCGGTAAGCGCCATCCCCAGCGATGTTAGGGTGCAACTCTTTCGCATCGGCCAGGAAGCAATTGCCAACGCAATTCGACACGCAGATCCCACGCGGCTTGCTATCAATGTCGAATATGAAGATAACCTGGTGAGACTGAAGGTTATCGATGACGGGCGCGGTTTTCTAATGAAGGGGGATCTGTTAGGTTTTGGTATCCGCGGAATGCGAAAGAGAGCCTCTGAGATCAACGCAGATTTTGATCTCGTAAGCGTACCCGGCGTCGGAACCACCATCGCGGTCAGTGTTCCATTCCGGAAGCGAAAGAGCCTCCTTCTAAGATTCAATCCCGCAAACACTTTTCGGAAATCAGTTGGAGAGATCTGACCCTATGGAACCAAGCAGCACCAGTCCAGTTCGCATTTTGATTGTTGACGATCACCCGGTGATGTGCTCCGGATTGTCGAATATGTTAGGAATGCATGAGGAAATCGTAGTGATCGGAAGCGCTGGAAGCGGCGCAGAGGCCCTGAAGATCATCGACCTTGAGAAACCGGATTTAATGCTCTTGGATCTTCGCATGCCCGGAATCGATGGAATTTCCGTCCTGCAGAAGCTGCAGAAGATCCCTGAATCCCCGAAAGTAGTTGTATTGACTAGCTACGCACAAGACGAATTGATCTATCAGGCCATCAAAGCCGGCGCATGGGGATACTTACTCAAAGATACATCGGAAGACGAATTGATTGCCGCAATTACCGCTGTCCATGCCGGAAGACGGTACATTCCTGTTGGCATATCCTCGAGGTTAGCGGAGAGGATGACTAGGTCAGATTTGACCCCTCGTGAATTGCAGACCCTAGAACTTCTGGCTGAGGGTTACACCAACAAACAAATCGCTACTGCTCTAAAACTGAGCGACTATACGATTCGACACTACGTGAACAACTTAATGGAAAAACTACAGGCCGCAGATCGAACTGGTGCAGTTGCTGCGGCTTTTCGAAGTGGCCTTCTTCAACGCCTTGACCGTCAATGACGTCCGCGCGACTGTGCCGATCGGCAACTGCGGCATTTTGTTGAGGATGCCTCGCCACCTCACCGAAGCTCTTGAGAAAGGAAAATAGTTTCCCATTTCTAACGGAAGGGGAGATGCAAGCTCGACTTCAACCTCATAGCATTCTTTCCTAGACCGTCGAAGCAGGAACCAAAAAGGGCGTTGGATATGATTTTTGGGTGGACATTGAACTTCTGACCAAGCGGTACGCAGCTCAGATCACGGGAGTGCTGAGTTGCTTTGACCGGGTGCTTTTGTTCGGTTCGCTGTCTAAGATCTGCTATGCCGGTGGAATGACCTCGTATCCGTATGAGCGCAAAGTACGGATCTTCGATTATCCGAGATTTGCGGAACCGTTCCGGGACCAGTTGCGGGGAGAACGCGGAACGGCTTGCGTCCGAGGCCGGCATCGAGATCGAGTTCATCCGCAAGCGCAATCTCCGCAAAGAGGATTGGGTCAAGGAAGCGCTGGCCCGACGCGGGGAGCAACCCGGACTGGTGTGTATCTTGTCCGCCATGGAGCCCGGCTCAACCTATGAGCCAGGAGGGCGGAGATTCAAGTCCTTCTACACCCTTTCAGCCGGACGAGGCTCGATGCCTTGCTGATCCCGAGCCAACTTGCAGGCACTGACATTATCGTCCTACTGCGATTGGACCCTCAGCAAGTTAACTTGCAGCATCTCCTTGAAGTCGATCTTCTGAAAAATCGCTGTCACAATCTCATCAGTACATGCGTTAGTAGGGCGAACCGTCATCATTCATTCCTTATGAGGAGTTCCCGTGAGGCGCCTGCCGGTTATCCGTCTGCTCTTGCCGATCATTCTTATGGCAGTCATCGCTCATGCACAATCAACCAATGCCACCCTCAGCGGCATCATCGTTGACCCTGGCGGCCGTGCCATTCCAAAGGTCGAAATTGAAATCCTGAATGAGGCAACCGGAGTGCGCTTTTCCGCAATAACCAACAACGATGGCATTTACGCCATTTCGATCCTTCCTCCAGGCCAGTATCGCGTGCAGGTTTCGAAGGTGGGATTCAAAACGCTGATCAAGCCGGGGATCGTCCTGAATGTTCAGAGCGCCGTGGCGCTCAACTTCACCTTGCCGGTCGGCGCCGCGTCGGAAAGCGTGACAGTAGAAGCCGGCGCGCCGACGATCAACACGACCGATGGATCGGTCAGCACTGTCATCGACCGGAATTTTGTGTCGAATATGCCGCTGAACGGCCGATCCTTTCAGGATCTGCTCACCCTGGCGCCGGGAGTCTCTCAGGTTCCCGTCAATCCATCCGGTGGGAACGGGATCGGCTACAGCGGGGAAATCATCGTGAATGGGCAGCGGACCGAGGCAAATTATTTCACCGTCGACGGAGTCAGCGCCAACACGGGCGCGCAGCCAGGGAACGCCAACGGGAGTGCGGGCTTCGCCGGATCCGTCCCCGGAGAGACTGCTCTTGGGAGTACTCAGAGTCTCGTGTCGATCGATGCGCTTCAGGAATTTCGAGCGACGACTTCTACCTACTCTGCTGAATACGGGAGAACGCCGGGAGGCCAGTTTTCCTTCACCACGCGCTCGGGGACAAGCCAGGTCCACGGGACCGCCTATGACTACCTGAGAAATGACGCGATGGATGCAAGCAACTGGTTCAACGACAATCTCGGCAAGCCCAAGGGAGAAGAACGGCAGAACGACTTGGGTGGAACCCTTGGCGGTCCGGTCTCGCTATTTCGCCATCACAATGGCGATCAAAGGACTTTCTATTTCGCCTCTTATGAGGGATTGCGGCTTGATTCACCTCAACCGGCGACCAAGATCGAGGTTCCTGACATGGGGATGCGGCAGAGTGCGCCAGCCGCCGTTCAGCCGCCGCTGAATGCTTTTCCGGTGCCTGATGGTGGAGAGGATGGACTGAACGACGGCCTCGCCTACTACATTGAGACTGTCTCTTTCCCGGCACAGATCGACAATACCAGCATTCGGCTCGACCATCATCTGTCGGATCGCTGGAATCTTTTTGGGAGATACGCCTACACGCCGTCTTTCAATACAACCTATAGCGGCGCTGTCAGCAACTCGACGCATACCAATATTCAGAGCGTCACGCTGGGATCAACGAATATGATCAGCCAGCATCAAGACAACGAGCTCCGATTCAACTTCACCCGCAATTCCTCCACACTGGACAGCATCTCGACCGGTCTGGGCGGCGCCAGTGCTCTTGCTTTGGACAGCCTTCCAGGTTTTGGCAGTGGAAGTTCCGGATCTCTCATCTTCTATCTCGTCTATGGTCTCGATCCGGAGCTCCACCTTCGGAACACGTCATCAGGGCAAGATCAATATAACCTCACGGATACCTACTCATGGCAGATCGGCCGCCACAGCCTTCGCGCCGGCCTCGATTGGCGGCGTCTGAAGACTGACTTCACCCTCAACAATCCCGAAGAGGGGATTTACTTTTTCAATGCCAGTCAGGTCAAAGCCAACACCGCTGTGATCGGGCTTGCGATAACTTCTCCGCGAGCCACGGTCAGCCCGGTTTATCTGAACTTCTCAACTTTTGTTGAGGATGAGTGGAAGGTCAACTCCAGGCTGTCGCTTTCACTCGGGCTTCGGTGGGATATCAATCCCGCCCCCGCCGATGCCTCCGGAGGCGATCCTTTCACGCTCTCGGAAACAGCCAATCTGGCGACAGCAACGCTCGCTCCTGCGGGCACACAGCTATGGAAGACGGATTGGCACGGTCTGGCGCCAAGGCTCGGTATCGCCTACAAACTCGGCCAAAAGGTGGACCATGAGACTGTGTTGCGCGCGGGCTACGGGATCTTCTATGACCTTGGTAGCGCGCTCGGCTCCGGTGGATACTACGGTATCGGCTTTGTGTCGAGCTCGGAATACCTTAATGTGACCTATCCGCTGAGCTCCTCGGAGCTCGCCCTTCCGGCACCTTCGGTTGCCGCACCTTACGCTGGTGGCGTGGTCTATTCGTTCGATCCACAGCTGAAGCTGCCCTATACGATGGAATATAACTTCTCAGTCGAACAGGCTCTGTCGCCTGGGCAGAATCTGACCCTGAATTACGTTGGATCTTCGGGACGCGATCTGCTGACAAACTTCGAGTATTACCCGAGCAAGTTGGGCAATCAGAACTTTGCTTCCACCACTCCCGCCTATGTCACCAGCAACGGAGCTTCTTCCTCCTACAATGCACTTCAGGTGAAATACCAGCGCTCACTGGCGCGAGGTTTTCAGGCGCTTGTGTCCTATACATGGTCCCATTCCATTGATGACGCATCGGCCAATGCGCTTCTACCATATCTGTTGCGTGGAAGTTCGGACTTTGACGTCCGGAATCAGTTCCAGGCTGCCGCGACATACGATGTTCCACTACTCCGCTCAAATGGAATTCCGTCGAAGATCGTCGATCACTGGGGCTTCGATCTTCGATTCCAGAGCCGTTCAGCCCTCCCCGTAAATATCGAAAGCCCTGCCGTTGTCGATCCAAGTACCGGTACGTACTACTTCTATCAGCCGAACTTTGCTAAAAACCAGCCCCTTTATCTGCGCGGCAGCCAGTACCCAGGGAAAAGAATCATCAATTACGCGGCATTTCAGGCTGCGCCTGCCTACGTTCAGGGCAATGTGCCTCGTAACGCGGCCCGGGCCTTCGATGCGGTGCAGGCTGACGTGGCGACGCATCGCACATTCCCGATCCATGATCGGCTCAACCTGCAGTTCCGCGTCGAGGCATTCAACCTCCTGAACCATCCTCAATTCGGGGCCATCTACAACCAGTTGAGCAGCGGGCCCGCTTTGTTTGGATACTCATACAACACGCTCAACAGTCAGCTTGGCGGTCTCAACCCCCTCTACCAAATAGGGGGACCACGGTCTCTGCAAGTGATGCTCAGACTGGCCTTTTGACCATCGGCTCCAAGCGAGCGCCAGAAACCGATAACGAGCTATTCGAGGAGTTGTAGCATGTGCCACACCCAGCGTGTGTCCGTATCTTCGCGTAAACGTCTGCCCCTCTTCGGCTGGGCAATTTTCATCGCTCTGGCGGCGCTGCTTGTTGTGCCATCTTTACTTGCCGAGAAACCCCCTGTAAGTGTTACTGATTGCGTTTCTCTAAGGAGAATCTTCGACGGACCTCAAGCAGCACCCAATGGCGCAAGCATTGCCTACGTCGTAAAGCATCCGAATACGAAAACCAACCAGAACGAATACGAAATCAGGGTCCGTCCGATTCCAGGTTCACAAGAGCCTGATAATGGCCGCCTGATTGCCTCATATCGAGAACCAGTGACTGGGCTTCGCTGGCTCAGCGATAATCGCCATCTGGTCTTCCTGCTTAATCCCGCGCAGACCATGAGAAAGGAAAGCAGGATCGTCGAGATCGACACTGTGAGCGGACTGGCAACGCAGGTCGCGATCGACCGGATTGGAATCACTGAGTATTCGGCGAGTGCAGATGGAAGGACGATCGCTTATTTATCGGTAAGCGAGGCTACAGCCAAAGATGATCCGCTTCTCGATAAGAATCAGGTTGCACGAGGATTTGCTCTTCCTTCCGATTTCGGAGATAGAGTTTGGAATGGATCGGGCGCAGTGTTGGCCTGGGAAGGCGTAGGAGGACTCAGGCTGCACTTTAGCAGGGAGGAAGGCGCCCAATCAGTCTGGGCAAGCCATGAGGTCGAGCTACCGAGAGATGCGCTCAACGATGATGGGAAGGAAAGTGATTCTGGATTTGCCTATGCGCTAAGCTTGGCGCCGGATGGAAGGTTTTTGGCTTTCACCTATCGGATGAAAAACCCACCCGAGTCATGGATGAAGAGCCGTACTGTCCGAGCCTATCTTGACCATGACGGTGTCATGCCACACGGTCTTGCACTCTATGATCTAACGCTCCGCCGATTCGTCGACGTGCCAAAGATTCCATTCCCTCGATCTGTCTGGTGGTCGGAAAACGGCCACGCCTTCACTGTTATCTCTGCCGCTCCGATCGGGACCAAGTGGGAGACGGCGGATGCCGCTGCAGGGGAAGACCCGCTCGGTGCCCTGAGCTTTCATTTATTTGCGTTCAACATCGAGACCACGACGCTGTCGGAGGTTCTCGCTCCAAGTGCGACCGTCGGTGGTGCCTATTCGATTATCTCCTGGCAGCAAAATCCGGATCAGATGACGATTGAATACGATCAAGGGCGCAAGATTGAGGTGCTTTCCCGTTCGAATGACGAATGGGTTGAGAAAAGCGATAGAAGCGAAAGCCTTCCTGCATTTCCTCTCACGGGGACTCGCAGGATCGGCAAGCGGGGATTCATCGGAATCCACGAGGGCCCGGTCCAGCCGCCCGACATTTGGTATGTCAACGAGGGCGAAGCGAACTCCCCGCGCCAGGTTACATCTCTTAACCCCCAGGTCAGCAAATTCGGGATGGGCAGCCTTGAAGAAATCCACTGGACCAATAGATATGGGGCTCGGGTTACTGGAAAACTGTTGCTGCCTCCAGGTGCGAATGGAAATGTTCGTTATCCTCTGGTCATCATGCTGACGTGGCCTAATCAGGAATTTCTCTGCGACTGCCAATACAGCACTGCATTCGCGCCCCAGCCGTTAGCATCCGCCGGATTTGCGGTCGCAATCTTTAACGTTTATAACGCCTTCGCTCCCGGCCGCAACGAACCGAGCGGCCCTCCTATGATAAAAGAAGCAAAGTCCACCATGTCGAGCGCGGAGTCTCTTGTCCAATATCTCGACGGCAGAGGCTTAATCGACAAAAACAAGGTTGGAATTGTGGGATTCAGCCGTTCGAGTTGGAAGGTCGATTACCTGATCACGCACTCTTCTATGCACTTTGCGGCGGCGTCTTCGGCTGACGGCGGGATAGGTGATTATGGCATGACCTGGCTGGACGACTATGGGCCTTCCGCACGCATGATCGAAACCAGCTACGGCGGTCCCTTCGCAGGCCGTGGCCGCGATGCCTGGTTGAATGGCGCCCCCGCGCTCAATGCAGATAAAGTCTCAAGCCCTCTTTTGATGGAGTACACGGGGATGGAGGGGCTGACCGACCAGCCCCGCTCAGCGTACGAGTTTCACTCGGCCTTGCTCAGTCTCGGTAAGCCCGTAGAACTATACTTCTATCCCAAAGGAACTCATCCTCTGGACTCTCCCTTCGAACGCGTAGCTTCGTTGCAGAGGAATGTGGACTGGTTTAAGTTCTGGATGTTGGGGCTGAAAGGCAAGGCTCCGGACTACGACCCAGATCAATTTCTGCGCTGGGAGAAACTGAAGACTCATCCAAGCACAGATGCACCACAGTGATAGCTTGCGAGTATCCGCCGTCGGCGGATCTGATAACGCTGCTTGGGCACGCCCGTGACGTCGGCATGGCGCGCCCCCGCAGCAGGTTGACTTACTCATCCAAGTCGTACCCGAGACCGCTCGACGGTCTCGCCTCGGCGTCATTGACGATCGGTGTCAGTTTACCCTGCCCCTGAATTGCGACCGAAGCTGCTTCGATCGCAATGACTGATGGCTTCTGATAACGAATCATCGTTGTATCCTCCTTTCTCTCGGATTTGGTTCCAAATAAAAGCCCCTTTCAGATCAGGTCCTGAGTCGAAGGGACTATTATCCTTTTCTGCGTCACAGGCGGCCCACGGATAGCTCAGCAAGCACAGTCCGGTCGTCAGCGATTGTTTCAGCCTGCGGTGACCGGAGCCGGCTTTTGCCGCTGGCTCGCCGATCTCAGGTGAGCGTCCACACCACGTCGCTGTTGATCGCGAAGCCACAGCTCGACGCCGATGGCAGATGTGATCTGACGAGCCTCACTTACCGCTCCATGTTGAACTTCCTGAATCCGCTTCTGGATCAAAGGCACATTGAAAAGCGACCCCTGCGAAAGCCATCGAGTTTGAAATAATTGCTCGATATTCGAAGATTGATCCCTCAGGAAAGCCGCCGCCTCGCGAT
>Ga0209169_10001409_pt1 | contig 14672 bp, 6 predicted proteins | sample HubBroMetageWRM4_FD_188346 | JGI IMG/M metagenome (GOLD analysis project Ga0209169, IMG submission 188346) | Warmed soil microbial communities from the Hubbard Brook experimental Forest, New Hampshire - Hubbard Brook CCASE Soil Metagenome WRM 4... | ecosystem: Environmental > Terrestrial > Soil... | reverse complement strand
GTCGAGACGGCTAACGACAAAATGACCGCTCCTATTGGCACCTGCGATGGCACCGGAGTAAGCAACCTCACAAGCGTGGAAAGAAAATAAGCAATAGCAATGCCCGTCGCTCCTCCCACCGCCGCCATTACTGCGGATTCCACCAGGAACTGCATCATGATGTCGCGCCGGCGCGCCCCCAGCGATTTGCGCACGCCAATTTCCCGCGTGCGTTCCGTCACGCTGGCCAGCATCACATTCATAATCACAACCCCGCCGATGACCAGGAACACTGAGACCACTCCGACCATAGTCGCGGCGATGGCTCCGGTAAGGTTCTTCCACAAACTCATAATGGTGTCAGACGCCAGAATGCCAAAATTGTCGTCTACCTTGGGATCGAGGTGGCGGCGTGCGCGCATCATGGTGCGGGCTTCATCTTCGGTCTGCTGCATCCACTCTGGTCCACGCGCCTGGATATTAATTGCGAGATCCAGGTTCTGATCGTGTTCTCCGTACCGTTTCAAGAATGTCCGAACCGGAATGTAGACGAAGTTGTCCTGCGATTGTCCGAAGACGGTCCCAATTGGTTTGGCCACTCCGACAACCTGGAAGCCCATGCCATCGACGTAAATGGTCTTACCAATCGGATCCACGCTGGGAAACAGCTTTCCGGCGATGTCCTGGCCAATAAAAGTCACAGTCGATCTACCTTCGTTGTCCGCCTCTGTTATGTAGCGTCCGGTTTCCGGTTCTTCCACATCCATGTCGGCGATGTTGGCCGTCACGCCGCGGACATTAATGTCGTCGAGCGCTTGTGTGCCTAAGCGGACCTTGCCATTGGTTCGCACCTCCAAGCCGACGCCCTTGGGCGTCTTCATGCCGTCATGCAACGCCTCGAAATCCTCCCACGAGATAGACCGATTGCGACGCATTGCTTTGAAGAAATCTTCCTGATTAGTAATGATGGGAAAGCGCATCACCAGACAGACATTGGATCCAAGATTGGCAACCCGATTTTGAATGTAAAGGTTTGCCCCAGTGATAATGGACACCACCAGGATCAAAACTGACACGGACAAGGTAACGCCCAACAACGTCAGTGCAGACCGCAGTTTGTGCGCACGCAACGCCGAGAGGGCTTCGACGGCCGGATCGCGGAAGACGGTGAACTGACGCCTCAGTCGCTCTCCGAGCCCCGACAGGGCGAACTTCGGGACGCTCTCCCGCAGGACCGTCGCTGCTGTCGTTGTCGAGTCCGTACTGTCCACGCTGTAATCGTATACGACTTGTGCCCGTAAATTGTTCCCAACAGTAAAAGTAGACGGTGCGCGCCTTGGAAAGTTACCCTTTCACCGATTTCTCCGTTGATTTTCAAATCGACCTGCCCGTGATGTCGCCGTTTTTGAGCCTTTGTGGTGTCAGCTTCGCTCTCACATTTCGCGCTGCCAGCTGTCATTGTTAATTCATAATCCACAAATTAGCCTCGAAAAAGTACGCCAAGGCAACCCATTACTAATCTGCAAGTTACAGGCAACGCTAGAACCATCGGATAGCATAGTAACCCCTCCGGTAATGAACTAAAGGGCTAAGAATTCTCTCGATGCTGCGAGTGGACCTCAGTTACCTACTCGGCTGGCTCCCTCGACCTTACATTGTGCTGAATGAGCCTTAGACAGATTGGTCCCCCGCTCTCGGTCGAGGTACGCGCGATGGTCTCAGTGTTAGCAAGAGGTTACCGCAAGGTCAGATTCCCCATAGCCATGATTAGGGACTGCTTTGCCCCGCTGATTTTCGCCTGCTTGGTGTTTCCGTCCGCTTTCGCTACGGGCGCGGGACAGTCCAACATTCCATGTCAAGGGACAGTGATTTCTCCTACCGATGACATTGTGGGCATCATCAATAATGGCAAGCAGGGTCAGACTTTTTGCATCGAGGGTGAACATCGCATCAGCCAGACGATTCAGATCCGCTCCGGACAATCGCTCATCGGCACCACCTCTGACTCACGCATTAGCGGCGCGGTGGTCTTAAGCCCATGGCAAGCCACAACGACTCCGGGCGTCTACTTCTACAATGGGCCTTACGCTCAGTCGAAACCTCATCAGCAGATGCAGTACGATCAAGGCGGGCAGAACATTTGTTACTGGGTCTCCACCTACCTCGACGACATTTTCTTTCGCACCGACCCAACCAATGACCAGCGCATTATGCGTGTCTTGAGTCAGGCTGAAGTCGACCCAACCCAGTCCATCACGACTCAAGGGCAAGCCGTAACTGCGGGCGAAGCCGGTCGCTTCTTTTTCGATTACACCAATCACGTCATTTATGTGAGTTTGCCTGGCAATCAGGACCCCAACACGGCAACGGTGGATCTGGCCATCAGTCTGAACAACCCCAATGGCGATTCTGTGCTTTACGGTCCCGGACAGACGAATGTCACTCTGCAAAACCTATTCATCGAGAAGAGCATGAATTACGGGATCTATGCCGGTATGGGATGGACGCTCAAAGACATGACCGTCCGCTTCATCCACAACACCGGTATCTACGGCATGCGGGGAACGGCAACTCAGCCCGCAACCATCGACCATTCTCTCTTGACCAATGTTGGCAAGCTGGCGCTGAATGCAGCCTTGTCCGCCAACCTGACTATCACGAACAGCGAAATGTCATGGAATAACATTGCCAATTTCCTCAGCACCGACGGTGCGACTGGGAGCGGCGTTTGCAAAGGATACACGGATGCGGGTGCGTTCCATATCTACGATGAAATCGGCACTCAAAAACAACCTGCAGTTGTCATCAACAATGTCTGGAGCCACGATAACATTGCCGACGGATTGTGGTCAGACGGCGGAACGCAATATACACAAATCACCAATTCGACTTTCAACGGCAACGAGCGCTTCGGCTACTTCCACGAAATCAGCTGCCAGGTGTTGTTCACTGGCAACACGGTTTACAGCAACGGCTATCCTCTGAAAAACACTGACATCCCGCTCGGGGGCGGCGGCGTCGACGTGAGCGATTCCAACTACGGCACTTTCAGTTCAAATCTGATCTACGGGAACGACGCCGGCTTCGCCTTTCACCTCTCGCTACAGTCACAACATGCCGACATGCTGTCGAATCCTTGCCTGGGCGCGAATGGCGACGGCGACACCAGCAACACACTTAAATACAACACGGTCTCGAGCAATGCGATTTATAGCTGCTCCACCCACAGCCCAATCGGAAAAGTTTGGGGGCCGGGAGGCCCGCTGAATTCGCTCAACAACCAGTACCAGTCGAACAGTTATCACTTTCCAGACGCAACTTCTAATTGGTTTACCGATGCCACCGAGGCCGATCAGAGCATTTCGGAGGACTGGAGCGCATGGCAGCAAGGCGACCACGACACTAAGGGAAGTCTGACGGCTGGATGTACCTACGTCCCGGACGAACAGGTTACTACAACCACCACGTTAAGCCTCGCTCCAATCTCTGTGACCGCGAAATCGATAGGCCCTGTAGTGGTGACGGCAGCCGTTAAAGCTGCAAATGGCAGCGGGCTGTCTTCCGGAACAGTAAGCTTTTTCAACGGCACGAATCAGGTGGGCAGCGCGACATTGAACAATGGCATTGCGACATTTAACTACAACCCGAGTGTTCTGGTCGCGGGCGCGTACTCGATCACCGCAACTTATATTCAAAATGGCAGCTTCGATTCCTCGACGTCAGCGCCTCAGACGTTGACCGTCCAGGATTTCCAGATCGCGGCCAATCCCGCGACTGTAACCGTGAGCGCTCCTGGTGGCAGCGGGACCACCACACTCAGCCTCACTCCCCTCGATGGCTTCAGTCAAACGCCAACTTACAGTTGCACCGGCCTGCCCTCCGGAGCGACCTGCACCTTCACTCCCACTTCGGCGACGGCCGTGAAACTGACGATCCAGACCACGGCCCCGGCAGCGCAGAATAAAAATACTGCCCGGCTGCTGTACGCATTTCTACTTCCGGGACTCTTGGGAACAATAGTGGTAGTGGGGGCTCGCAAGCCACGTTTGCGCGGAATGCGTTTAACAGCCCTGATCACGTTTCTAACGGTTTCCACTCTGGGGATGACCGCTTGTGCCGGCCTAGCCAACGCAAGCCATACTAATCAGGCAACTCAGCCCAGCAGTAGTTCCGTCACCGTCACAGCTGCGACCACGGGAACAAGCCCCCTGAGTCATAGTGTGGTTGTGACTCTGAACGTCCAATAAGAGATAGTAGTGAATTTTGCGCCGGCCTCAGGCCGTCGAGCTCCGCTGGATCGCGCGGCAGATGGCTGGGCCATCGTCGTCAAAACAACAATCCAGCGCGCCTGCATCCAGCGCCTCGGTCCACATCACGTCATCGGGCGTGTGGTGGGTGCAAATGATTTGTATACTTAGTTGCTGTCGCAGGCGGATGATTTGCTGGAAACTGATTAAACCCAGATCGAGGACACCAATGGGAATGGAGAACTCAGACGCCAGCGTTTGAAGTTCCGCCAATGACCGCACAATAAAAACAGGATATGCAATCGATCTGACCTTGGAGCTCAAGTCGTCCGCACGCGCGGGATCGTTCTGCAGAATTACGATCGCGGTGTGCATCGGGCAACTCCTTCCGTCACGTCACCAAGCGGATCGCATGTCGCTGGATGTGCCCCCGGCTGCGGGAACGTAACATTTCAGCGTGTAATCCATCACCATGCGATCGGCATTGAAGCGCCAGCCAAGAGTTCGAATCGTACGCTTCATGCGCTTAATCCAGCCGCGGGGCAAGCCGTCGCGATCGCGCTGGTAATACAACGGAATCACTTCCTCCCGAAGTGTCCGGCGCAAATCCTCCGCATCGCGCCCGTCATGGACGTTTATGTTGGAGTGAGTTCGGCCGGTCCCGATGGCGAATCCATTCATGCCGTCATAGGCCTCGGCCCACCAGCCGTCGAGAACGGAAAGGTTCAGTCCTCCGTTCAGAACAACCTTCTGCCCGCTTGTGCCCGATGCCTCCTGCGGACGCCGCGGATTGTTTAGCCAAACATCGACGCCCTGCACGAAATGCCGTCCCACGTTGATGTCGTAGTCTTCGACAAAGACAAACTTGTCTGCGAACTGCGAGTTGCGCATCAATTCCGCAATCTGCTGTAGCACCTTTTTTCCAGGCTCGTCGTTGGGGTGAGCTTTCCCCGCGAAAACAAATTGGACCGGGCGTTTGGGGTCGTTCACCATGGATGCCAGACTCTCGATGTCGCTAAGAATCAGGTTCGCCCTCTTGTAGGTTGCGAAGCGGCGGGCAAATCCGATAGTCAGCGCATCGGGGCTGAGCACCTTACCCAGTCTCTGCAAAACCTCGCGCGGCTCCTCCCGGCGTTCGGCTTGTTCCACGGCACGGCGGCGCACGAATTCAAGAAGCTGCGATTTCAGGCTGAGATGCGTCTCCCAAAGCTCGCCGTCGTCTACGTTTTCAATGCCCTCCCAGATGCGCGCCTCGCTCCCGTGCTGGTGCCAGTTTGTACCTAGATGGCGGTCATACAGGCGAAACATCTGCGGAGCCAGCCACGACGGGACATGAACCCCGTTGGTGATGTGTCCGATAGGAACTTCGTCTTCGGGCTTCCCCGGACAAAGCCCCGTCCACATCGCCCTGGATACTTCGCCGTGCAGAGCGGAAACTGCATTGGCGCGGCGCGAAAGTCTGAGACCGACCACGGTCATGCAAAAGGTTTCGCTCTGGTCGTTCGGATTCTCGCGTCCCAGCGCCATCAGGCTTTCCTGCGAAAGGCCCAGCCATTCGCGTAGAGGTCCAAGATGCTCCTCAATTAAATCCGCATCGAAGCGGTCGTGACCGGCGGGCACGGGCGTGTGAGTTGTGAAAACCACCTCCCGTGAAACCCGAGGCACGGCCGCGTCGAACCCAATGCCTTCTTCCTCCATGCGCGTCCGAATCGCCTCCAGAACAGCAAATCCGCTGTGCCCTTCGTTGAGGTGAAGCACGCCGGGTGTGATCCCCATGGCTGTGAGGGCGCGGAAACCTCCGACGCCGAGCAACAACTCCTGGCGGATGCGAGTGCGCGCGTCTCCGCCATAGAGCCGCGAAGTTAACTCGCGGTCATCCGGAGTATTGCCGTCAACATCTGAATCGAGCAGAAACAAGTCGCAGCGTCCCACCTTCACGCGCCAGACTTTCGCATGAATCGAACCGCTGCGGGTGTTGATTTGTACCATCACCGGCCGGCCGCTTTTGCCGATAGCCGCGTCCATCGGCAATTGATTGACATCCGTCTCCAGATATTCTTCCTGCTGCCAGCCCTTGCGGTCGAGGCGTTGCCGGAAATATCCTTGTCCGTAAAACAAACCAATTCCGACCAGCGGAATGCCTAGATCGGACGCGCTCTTTATATGGTCCCCAGCCAGCACGCCAAGACCGCCCGAATAAACCGGAAGCGACTCGTGCAAGCCGAATTCCGCCGAAAAATACGCCACCGGACAAGGCCGTAAGACCCCGGCATGCCTCGTTCCCCAAGTGCGGTCCGCCTGCAAATATTCCTGCAATCGCCGACACGCGTAGTTGATGCGGCTGTGCAACACAAGTTCCGCAGCCCGACTTTCCAGCTTCGCTAACGGAAATTCCGCCAGCAGCGAAACCGGATTCTGGTTCAGTTGCCTCCACCGCACCGGATTGAGATCGCGAAACAAACTGCTCGCATCGTGGTCCCAACTCCACCAAAGATTACGAGCCAAGGCCCAAAGCCGCTCCTGGGCGGGGGCGATGAAGCGATCAAGAGTCCGCGCTTCACTCACGACCGGCGCCACTTGGGCCGCCGCCTCGGCAAGCATGCGAATCTCGTCTTCCAGGAAGATCCGAGGCTCCACGGTTTGAACGACCAGAACCCCCTGCAGAACGCCGCGGTCGACCAGGGGCACTCCGAGGAACGACTGATAGTCATCTTCGCCTGCCTCGCGAAAATATTTGAAACGCGGGTGGCTGTGCGCCTGCTCAACGGCCACAGGCCGCACTTGTTCCGCCACCAGCCCAGCCAATCCTTCGCTGATTGCCATCCGCAGGTTCCCGATGCACTCCCGCCGAAGGCCGACGGTCGCGGCCAGCACCAGATTGGCTCGATCGGGCTCGAGCAGATACGCCGAACAAACCTCAGTCTTAAATCGTTTGGCAATCAAGGCGACGACGTTCATCAGCGTCTCGGCCGGTTGGCCCTCCGCCGCCGCCAGATTTCCTATCTCTTCTAAAGTGAGCACGTGGCTGACCTCGCGAGCTTGACCTGCTAGATCCAAGTCTTGAACCTCAATTCGATTCTCTTCTAATTCCAAGCTCTCTGGTTCCATTTTATCCGCCGCACTCCTCTGGAGCATCTAGCTCGTCATCATTCAGCAGGCACGGAGGGTCGTCTCGGGCTCTTTCCCAAAACGGGACCCTCCCCGCCTACCGTTACCCGCAAAGGCGCGCTCCCCTCTCGAATCGCATGGCTTTTGCGTGCTTTTATCTCCTGAGCCAATCTAGGGGCGAACAGATCACAGAGTCCAATTCAAATTATTGATAACGGATATAGCTTCGATGGGAGCGATTTCGAGAAAGCAGCGCTGGCGAAGTGGACTCACCAGCGATCCATCGCGGAGGGACAGTGTTTCGATCCGACAAGAATTGCCCGCGCAGAACATCCGCCGAGAATCAAGCTCCGAATCTCTCCGCGGCACGAGCTTTCGCCCTCGCGGCCTCTTCTTCCCGATTTTTCGGCGGGGCATTGGTCTCAAGCGAATGAAGAAGCCGAGCCGATACCTCGGCGACTTCATCAACTGCGGCCAGGAAGACGCTTTCGTTGGCCTTCGACGGTTTGGCAAAACCGCTGATCTTTCTAACAAACTGCAGCGAAGCAGCTCGAACTTCCTCCGGAGTAACCGGCGGATCGAAGTTGAAAAGCGTTTTGATATTCCGACACATTGACGATCTCCTCAAAACTGTCCACGGCCTAAGATGTTGGAGAAACCGCGGCGGTTCCCATGGCTCTATCTTAAACCGGGCGTCCATTCCGGCGACAGCGACTGCGCCCGCAGATGACTTGCCCGGAGTTCGCTCGAAGAATATCCGAAACTTTACTACGGCCAGCGACGTATCATATTGCACGCAGGATAGAATTTGCCTATGGAACTACGTATCGACAAACTCTCAAAACGATATCCCAACGGAGTCCAGGCGTTGCAGGAGGTCTCGCTCCAAATTCCCCAGGGAATGTTTGGGCTGCTCGGTCCGAACGGGGCCGGAAAATCCACATTGATGCGCACCCTCGCCACCCTGCAGGAAGCCGATAGTGGGAGCGTTTCTCTCGATGGCATAGACGTGCTGAAAGATAAAGACGAACTACGTAAAGTCCTTGGGTACCTCCCGCAGGAATTCGGCGTCTATCCAAAAATTTCCGCCGAAGTGCTGCTTTCTCATTTCGCGGCGCTCAAGGGAATTACGAATTCGAAAGAGCGCGGTGAAGTGGTCGCTGCCCTTCTGCAACAGACGAATCTGTGGGAGCATCGCAAAAAGCCGCTTGGCGGATTCTCTGGCGGCATGAAACAGCGCTTCGGCATCGCCCAGGCTTTGCTCGGCAATCCCCGGTTGATTATTGTGGACGAACCCACCGCCGGCCTCGATCCGGAAGAACGCGTCCGCTTTCATAACCTGCTCAGCGCGATCGGCGAAAACATCATTGTGATCCTTTCGACTCACATCGTTTCCGATGTCAGTGATCTCTGCGGCCAAATGGCAGTAATTCACCAGGGACGTGTGCTTGCCGCCGGTGAACCCGCGGCCCTGGTCGCCAATCTTCAGGGCAAAGTATGGAAGAAAGCTATAAATTCCTCTGAACTCGCGGCTCATCGTGAACGATTCAAGGTGATTCTGATCCGACTGTTCAGCGGTCGTACCATGATCCACGTCTGGAGCGAGGTCGCTCCCGAAAGCGGGTTTGAAGCGGTCACGCCTGACTTGGAAGATTTGTACTTTGCGACCACCCGAGGCTATTTGCAAAATCCGGTCACTCTTGAGCGTGTGAACTAAAGAGTATGGTATTTACGATTGCTTCTTTTGAAGTTCGCCAGCGCCTGCGACGGATTTCCACATATGTCTATTTCTTCGTTTTTTTCGCTCTGAGCGTGCTGTTCGTCTGCGTGGCGGGCGGAGCGATCTCCGGCGCCGCGGTAGACTTCGGCACGGGGGGCAAAATCTGGCTGAATTCTCCGTACGCGCTCAACGTAATCACCATGTACATCACTTTCCTCGGCATCGTCGTGACCGGCGCCATCGCCGGACAAGCGACCTACCAGGATACGGACAGCCACATTAGCGATCTCTTCTACACCGCGCCAATCACCAAGTTCGATTATCTGGGCGGACGATTCCTTGGCGCCCTCGCACTGCAAATTCTGATCTTTTCCAGTGTGGGCTTCGGCGCCTACGTGGGCGCGCATCTTCCGTGGATTGATCAGAGCCGGCTGGGACCCAACAACGCGTTGGCATACCTGCAGCCCTACTTGAACCTTGTTGTCCCCAACCTCGTATTAACTACGGCAATTTTCTTTGGGCTGGCTGCTTCCTGGAGAAAGATGATTCCGGTTTATGTGGGCAGCGTTTTGCTCCTCATCGGATATTTCACGGCGGCTCAACTCTCCACGAATTTGACTGTCAATACGGTCATCGCACTGGCCGACCCGTTCGGAGCCAGCGCCGTCGAGCGGCTAACCCAATACTGGAGCCCGTTCCAGCGCAATACGCAACTGATTCCGCTAGGCGGAATTCTGCTGCTGAACCGCCTTCTGTGGCTGGGACTCGGAGTGATTGTTCTCGCCATAACGTACCTGCGGTTTTCTTTATCTCATCCTTCACAGCGCTCGCGAAAACCTCGGGTTGCGACGGATACGGATGAAGACATACTCGTTCCCTCGACTCGAGCTCTGCCTATTTCGCATCCAGTTTTCTCTTCCGTCGCCTCGTGGCAGCAGTTCCTCTCCTTAACCCGAATCCAGTTCACGGAGACCGTTAAGAACGTCTTTTTCCTGGTTTTGGTGCTGGCAGGAGGCCTGTTCGCCATTCTTTCCGCCAATCAAATTGCCAGTCCGTTCTCCAGCCGCACTTATCCCGTCACCTACGAGATGCTGGAGGGAGCCACCGGCGGTCTGTTTGTATTCGCACTGGCGATTATCACCTTCTACGCAGGGGAGCTGGTATGGCGGGAGCGGGATGCGGGCCTCAACCAAATCGTCGATGCATTGCCAGTAAAACGCTGGGTGCTTTTCACTTCAAAGCTGACGGCGCTTCTGCTGATACAAATTATTCTCGTTCTGGTGATCATGGCGGCGGGGTTGATCGTGCAACTCGCGCAAGGTTATCACCGCTTCGAATTCGGACTGTACTTTACCGATCTGTTCGCCATCCGATTGTTCCAGTACTGGGTGATCTGCGTTCTGGCTTTCTTCATTCACACTCTCGTGAACCAGAAGTACCTCGGGCATTTCGTGATGGTGCTTTATTTTGTGAGCACACTCGCGCTGCCCGGGATGGGCTTGCAGCATTTCCTGTATCGCTACGGACAATCTCCCAGATACATCTATTCCAACATGAACGGCTATGGCCCGTTCGCCGCTTCATTGTTCTGGTTTGAGCTCTACTGGGGTATCGCGGCTATCGCTCTCGCGATTATCACAAACACTCTGTGGGTGCGCGGCACTGGAGAAAACCTGCGGGCGCGGCTGCAGCTTGCGGGCGCTCGTTTCACTCGTCCAACCGTCGCTGCGCTGATGGTTTGTGCCACCCTGCTCCTTGTGGTCGGAGGTTACATTTTCTACAACACCAATGTTCTCAATCCCTATTACTCGACTTACGCTATCGACGAGGGACGAGCCCAGTACGAAAAACGATATCGGCAGTACAAGGATCTTCCTCAGCCCAAGATCACTGATATCAACACGCAAATCGATCTCGACCCAGCCAATCGTTCCGTCGACATGCGCGGCACGATGATGCTGGAGAACAAAACCTCCTTCACGATTGACCGCGTAGCCATTACTGTCCTGCCTGTCGATCTGGCTCCGGTGCCGCCGCCTCACCGCGAGATTCAAAAGCTCACTTTTAGCGGTGGGCAAACTACTCTTCTGGAAGACAACGCGCTTGGCTTCTATGTTTACCGCTTGAACGCGCCGCTTTTGCCGCATGGACGTATTGCGCTCGATTATTCGGTCAGCTACAAGAACATTGGATTCGTGAACAGCACGCCTAACCTTGACATCGTGAAGAACGGAACCTTCCTCAACGATCGCTACGCACCTTTTGTTGGCTACGCCCCGGATATCGAATTAACCGACGACAGTACGCGCCACAAACACGGCCTGGACAAAGTCAAGCGCATGCCCAAGCTGGAAGATATCGCTGCGCGAAACGAGAACGGAATCTCAAGCGAAGCCGATTGGATCAATCTCGAATCCACCGTGAGCACAAGTCCGGATCAGATCGCGATCATGCCCGGCTATCTGCAAAAAGAATGGCTCGAGAACGGACGCCGCTATTTTCATTACAAAATGGACGCGCCCATCCTGAATATTTACTCCCTGAATTCCGCCCGGTATACGGTGCGTCGCGACCACTGGCACGACGTAAGCCTGGAGATCTATTACCACGCCGGGGACGAGTTCAATATCGACCACATGATGGATGGCATGAAAGCCAGCCTGGACTATTGCAGCCAGAATTTCAGTCCGTTTCAGTTTCACCAACTGCGGATTATCGAGTTCCCTCGTTACGGCACTTTTGCCGAGTCGTTTGCCAATACCATTCCATTCTCTGAGGGCATCGGCTTCATCACCTATGTCGATCCTACAACCGTCGATCAGATCGATCTTCCCTTCTACGTCACGGCGCACGAGACGGCGCACCAGTGGTGGGCCCACCAGGTGATGAGTGCGAATGTGGAAGGCGGGACATCCATCGTCGAGACGCTCGCGCAATATTCCGCCCTGATGGTTATGAAGCATCGTTACGGTCCCGATGGAATGAAGAAGTTCATGCATTACGAGCTCGATAATTATCTGCGGGGACGCGCTCAGGAACGCAACGAAGAGCCGCCGCTTTACCGCGTCGACGCCAACCAGGGTTACATTCATTACAGCAAGGGTGCGATGGTGATGTACGCGCTGCAGGATTATATCGGCGAAGACAACGTCAACAAGGCGCTGGCTGAATTTGTGAAGGCGTTCGCTTTCAAGGGTCCGCCTTACCCTGTGTCGCTTGACCTGATCTCCTACCTGCAGAAGTACACTCCGCCCGAATACCAGTATCTCTACGATGATCTTTGGCGGAACGTCACCCTCTACGACAACCGCGCGCGTTCTGCCACGTATTCTCAATCGCCAGATGGCAAATACAAAGTGAACCTCGTAGTCGAAGCGCACAAATTCCGCGCCGACGCCAAAGGCCAGGACCACCCCGTACCCTTGAGCGATTTCATCGATATCGGAGTGACAGACTCGCAGGGGAAGTTCCTCTATCTGGAGAAACAGAAAATAGAGAAAGAACAGAACACCTTCACGATTACCGTGGACAAGCCTCCCGCCCAAGCCGGAATCGATCCCATCCTCAAACTGATCGACCGCAACCCGGACGACAACACGATCAAGGTCGACAAGCAGTAGCAAACTTCGAACATGGCTGCACTTCTGCGTACTCATTTAATGACAATTTCACACTCTGGTCGAGGCTTGCTAAAATCACTCGAGCGAAATCATTCGGAGGATGGACACGAGGGGAATCTCTAGGTTTTTCCCGCTCGTCCTCGCACTCGAGAAATAAGGTCCTGCACGATAAGGCTGCACCATCTGTAGGCGTGGGAAGTGAACTTCCCATACGCCCACGCATCTATGCATGGGTGGTAGTAGAAGTTGAGCTGCTATATTCTCGTTGTCTGCTGCTGGCGCATAAAGCAGGCCGCTGAAATATTCTCGAACAGCACGGAGTAGTCGAATGCAGCGAGATACGACACGAAATCTTCAGCTTGGAATGGATAAGCTTCTCAGCGAAGCCGTCAAACTTCCGTCGCAAGCCGCGATGAGGAGTGAATCCGTCAGTCGGCCCAGGTCGAAGACGACCCCCGATGCGAATCGTTTCTGCCTTTGCATCGTTTTGGTTGTCCTTGCGAGCTGTGGAATGCTGAGCTCTCAGAATGTGGTTTTGACGGGTGCGCTCAGCGGGCGGGTTACGGACCCGAGCGGGGCGGTCGTGCCCGGCACGTCGGTGGTTGTGCGCAACCTGCAAACGGGTGTAACCCAGACTATCGCCAGCAACCGCGACGGACTTTACCGTTTTCCCGTGCTCACTCCGGGATTCTATTCCGTCGCCGCCAGTCTCAAAGGGTTTCGCGATGTCGAGGCCCTCGTGCGAGTGCAGGTGGGAAATACAAGCTCGCTCGACATCAAGTTGCAGGTAGGCGCCAGCGGAGACACGATTAAGGTCACCGGAACCACCCCGCTGCTACGCCCGGAGGAATCCTCTGCCAGTACTGTGCTGGACCGGTCGTTTACCCAGGACTTACCACTCAACGGTCGAAAATACACCGACTTTATTGTACTTACGCCCAACACCAGCTACGACGGCGACACCGGCCTGGTCAGCATTGCTGGCCAGCAAGGTGGTGAGGACTCGGGATACGCCAACGGAAACGGCTCCAATGCTTTCACCGTCGACGGAAGCAATGCGACCAACAATTACTTCGCCGACATTGTGGGCCGGAATCGCAGTCCTTATGTATATGGCGAGGACTCGATCCAGGAGTTTCAAGTTTCGGTGAGCCCGTATTCGGCGGTCTATGGCGGTGGAGCGGGCTTCATCAATGCCGTGACCCGGTCGGGCAGCAATGCATTCCACGGCAGCGCGTTCTATTACAACCGGAACTCGGTGTTCGGAGCCAACGACGCCCTCGACAAAGCCAATGGCTTTCCGAAACCGGAGGATGCTTTGCAGCAATTCGGCGCCGGCGTGGGCGGGCCGATCGTGCGCAACCGTTTGTGGTTTTTTGCGGATTATGAGCAGCAACTGCGGAACAATCCGATTCCCGTCATCAATTCAGCGTTAGCCACCACACCCGCGAACTTGCCTGCTTTCTTGAGTGCGAACTTTGGAATTCCGGCTGGGATCACGCTGCCCGCGCCCAATGGCCCCTTGCCCATCCCGGGCAGCGACACTGCGCCCGATCCGACCAATCCGGTTTACCTCCAGCAAGTATCGAATGTGGTGAACGCGCTCAATTCGAATCTGGGCGTCGCGCCCAGAAAGCGCAACGATTGGGTGATTACGCCCCGGTTGGACTATCAGCCCACGTCCCGCGATGCCCTGTTCCTGACCTTGAATTTCAACCGCTTTAACTCGCCCGGCGGCGTCATCATTGATCCGACGGTGGGGAATTATGGGACGCAGACGCTGGCCAATGCCTACGTCCACACCTTCCAGACCAGCGTGGGATGGACGCATACGTTTTCCTCTCACCTGTTGAACGAATTCCACGTCAGCACCTCGCAAGACAACGAGATTTCGACGCCGACCGGTGCGGCACCGAACACGCCGACCGTGGTTCTGGATAGTCCCGCGGCTTTCATTCTCGGCAACGCTCCTTTCTCGGTAGGCAGAGTTTTTGAAAG
>Ga0209169_10001408_pt1 | contig 14676 bp, 12 predicted proteins | sample HubBroMetageWRM4_FD_188346 | JGI IMG/M metagenome (GOLD analysis project Ga0209169, IMG submission 188346) | Warmed soil microbial communities from the Hubbard Brook experimental Forest, New Hampshire - Hubbard Brook CCASE Soil Metagenome WRM 4... | ecosystem: Environmental > Terrestrial > Soil... | reverse complement strand
GATCTTCACCACTAGCAAAAATGAAGGATGGTGCGCCCGGAGAGATTCGAACTCCCGACCCTCTGGTTCGAAGCCAGATGCTCTATCCAGCTGAGCTACGGGCGCATCGCGGATGGAGCAATGAGTTTACGAAGATGGAGTCCGCGGCGCAACGGCAAGTTGCGGCCGATAACTCCTTGGCGTGGGCCAGCCGCTGTTTACTGAATCGGGGAGTACGAAAGCAGCTTAATGATTCAGGTCATCCCTCCCGCTTATATAATGACTGTCAAAGGTACGATGTTTGCACTCCTGCGCGCGGGTCCAACGGATGGCTGAGTTTCGGCGATTCCCTTGGCTGGACGCAAAGAGCACCAAAGCGCCACACCACAATGACTTACGGGGACCTTCGGCAGGCGCGCATCGAGAATCATCGATTCGGCGAGAAACCTTCAGCTGGAACCGGTGTTAGATCAGGTACCAGACCGGGGCGCGTCACACCTTTTTAACTGCCCTTCGATGATTCGATAAAGACGATTGAAATTTCAAAACTCGGTTTAACAACGGGAGGATTTTGCAATGCGTAAGCTAACCTTCATTCGCGCAATCGTGCCTGCTCTTTTATTGGCGACAGCGGTTCTGGCCGGGCCATCGCCGGCTTCGGCTCAGATTTCAGTAGGCATTTCAGTGCACGTCGGACCGCCGGCGCTGCCGGTATATGCGCAGCCGCCGTGCCCGACGGAAGGATACCTCTGGACGCCGGGATATTGGGGTTATAACGCGGAAGGCGGATATTTCTGGGTGCCCGGAGTGTGGGTCGCGCCGCCGCGCGTTGGCTTGCTGTGGACTCCCGGATACTGGGGATTTGCGGGCGGCCTTTACGGATTTCACGCCGGCTATTGGGGGCCCCATGTGGGCTTTTACGGCGGCGTCAACTACGGATTCGGATACGGCGGAGTGGGATTTGGTGGCGGCGAATGGCGCGGCGGACATTTCGCGTATAACTCGGCGGTCACCAACGTGAACACCACCGTGATTCACAACACCTACGTCAACCGGACGGTGATCAACAACACCAACGTCAGCCGCGCCAGCTTTAACGGCGGCCCAGGCGGAACCACGGCAGCGCCCACCGCGCAAGAACGCATGGCCGCGAACGAATCGCATGTGCAGGCCACCTCCGAACAGATGAGCCACGAACATTCGGCCAGCATCGACCGGTCGAATTTCGCGTCGGAAAATCACGGCAAACCAGCCAACCCGGCGATGAGCCGCGTGGGCGAACGGGCCAACAACCAGCAGGATCGCATCGCGAACGGTGTTCGTTCCGGCCAGTTAACCGCGGGTGAAACCAAGAACCTCGAATCACGCGAAGCGAACATCAACCATGAAGTGAAGGACGATCGCGCGGCCAACGGCGGAAAACTAACTTCACAAGAGAAGGCGCAGGTCAACCAGCAGCAGAACAACGTGAGCCACTCGATCTATGACGACAAGCACAATGCCGCCACCCAGCCCGGAACCAAGAGTGAAGTGGGGCAGCGCCAGAACAACCAGCAGCAGCGCATTGCCAACGGCATTGACAGCGGAAAGCTGTCGGCCGGTGAAGTGGCGCACGACGAAAAGAATCAACAGAAGGTAAATCAACAGGTTCACGCGGACCGCCAGGCCAACGGAGGCAAGCTGACTGCGTCCGAAAAGAAACAGGTCAATAAAGAGCAGAACAAGAACAGCAAGCAGATTCACAATCAGAAGACTGGCAAGTAACAGCGCCCGCGCTGCTCGCGGCTGATTTCAGACCAATGCTCTACCTTCCGGGAGGCGAAGTTGCCTCCCGGTTTTTTTTTGGTGCTTCACGACGCATTGGCATCTCACCGTTACGATTTCGCAGGTTACCTGGACGCGTAAATATTGATAAACCCGCTGTCTCATTGAGTTAACTGGTTAAAACGGCCTCGGCTTCCGGCTAATGCGGGCAGCGGTCATCATCCTGGGCTTTAGATTGGCGCAATCCTCACCGTCGGAGCTTTTTTTCACTTTGACCCGTAAAATCCACCCCTTCGCCTGTTATACGACTGAAGCGCAATGAGGAGCATCTCATCCCAACAACCCCATGCCCGGTGATTCCATCCCGATCTCGCTGCCGCTATCACGCCTGGCTTCAAGTGCAACCGCGCGCGACGCTCAAGACGACGGCGAAGCCGATACCCTCTACCGCGAACTGCGCAAACCCCTGCTTCGCTATCTGGTTTGCCTCGGACTTTCCAGCGACGAAGCGCAGGACGTGGTCCAAGACACGTTCGTCAGTCTGCACCATCACCTCGCAGCCGGTGGCTCGCAAGAAAATATTCGCAGCTGGCTCTTTCGCGTCGCCCACAATCAGGCCCGCAATCGCCAGCAGCGCTACGATCGGCGTTTCGCTTCGCCGCTTGAAGCCGGAGAAAATCTGATTTCCGATCAGACCACCCCCGAGCGCGCCGTCCTGGACAAGGAAAAATTCCAAGAAATGGCGAAAGCGATCCGGCTTTTGACCGCCTCCGAACAAGAATGTGTTTTCTTGCGTGCCGGAGGGCTTCGCTATCGTGAAATAGGAGAAGTTCTCGGCAGGTCGACGTCCACTGTTAGCGATACGATCAGCCGCGCCATAAGAAAACTCGCGGAGAAGTGCAAATGAGTACTCAAAAGTGTGATGGTTCAAAACGATTAGTCGCTTGGATCGATGGCGAGCTCTCGAACGACGACAACATGTACATGGAACAGCACGTCGCCGCTTGCGTCGAATGCCGCACCGAAATGGAAGCCTGCAAAAAAATTAGCGCCGCTGTACAGTCCTATTACGAAGCAGCTACCACCTCGAGAACGCGCCGAACCGCGCCTTTCCGTGTTCTGCCCTACGTTGGTGTGGCAGCGGCCGCGGCAGGCCTCGCATTTTTCTTGCTGCAACCGCATCCGCGCGTGCCGGTGCCAGCGGTTCAACCGGCGCCGGCGCTCCCGTCCGTGTTGGTCGTTCCGGATGCGAAGCTCGCGTTTCCGGCTCGTTCTTCGCACATCAAGCCGGTTCGTGTTCGTGGTTCGTCTGGACCCGCACGAGGCTTGCAGTCCAACTCTGCGCCAGCAGAGTCGGCTATCGAAATCGCTATCCCAGCGGACGCTCTCTTTCCGCCGGGCGCCGCTCCGCAGGGCATCGCTTTCGTGGCAGACCTGAGGATCGCGCCGGACGGCTTGCCGCTGGACCTGCATCTCGAACCGCAATTCATCCAATTTAAAAGGAGTCAATAAATGAACCGCTCATTGATTCTGCGTCTGGCATTTGCTCCGGCGTTCGTGTTCTTTATCGCTTTCGCTGTTTTGGCCCAGGAAGGCAGCAACACGACCGTCTATTCGGGTCAGGTAACATCTACAATTTCCGCCAAGTCAACTGCGGTTCAAGGTGCTCCGTATTCCGCCACGATCACCAACGAATCCGTACAAACTCTGGCCGATGGCAATCGCATCGTGCAAACCAGCACCGGCACTACGGCGCGCGATTCCCAAGGTCGCACTCGACAAGACACAGTATTGCCGGCCATCGGCAATCTCTCCGCCGCGAACGCGCCGCATTTGGTCTTCATACACGACCCGGTCGCCCAAGTGTCCTACGTCCTCAATCTCACGGAAAAGACTGCGCAGAAGCTCCCCATGCCGCCGCCCCTACCCGCGATCGCCGCTGGTGAAAATGCGGCCGTTGGCCCGGTTACCGCCAACGCGTTCTTTTTCCAGGCAGCAGGCACGGCGCGCATTGCTGATGAGCCCATGCCGCCTCCGATGACGATCCAAAGAACACTCATCGGCAGCGATCAGGACCAAGCAGCTTCCGAGGATCTCGGCTCGCAGACCATCGAAGGCGTCGTCGTCAATGGAAAGCGGACCACACGCACGATTCCCGCTGGCCAGATCGGAAACGATAAGCCCATCACCATCGTTAACGAGGTTTGGACCTCGCCCGACCTCAAAACCATCATCTCGAGCAAGCGCAGCGACCCGCGGATGGGCGAACAGACTTTTCAGCTCACCAACATCGTGCGCGCCGAGCCCGACGCCTCGCTCTTTACGGTCCCGGCGGATTTCAAAATCACGGAAGGTCCGCAGAAGATCTTCTATCGCTCGAACCAGTAGTGCGTGCTCGAAACTGGAATCTTCGACGGGGACTGGATCACTGAGAGGTGACGAGATAGCCGGTGAGCATGGCCTCCTGGAAAGGAGGGGTAGCGCCGTTCACAGAAACATCCGATCCGGACGAGAGGACAATGCCGGCGGGATATTGGAAGTCGAAGCTACCGCCGGCGGCAAAGGTCCAAAATGCACGAGTAGTTACACCTGAACTGTTAGCCTGGTTCATCTGTACTGAACCAGAACCGGCGGTGTTGATCTGGACCGTGGTAATCACCAGACTGCTGCCAGCGGGCACAATGTAGGTCTGCACCGGCGAGCCGCCGTCTGGTAGAACTTGCGAACAGTTTTGGGTTCCGACACAGAGTAGCTGCACGTTTTGCGAGGCAAGCCTGGAAACATCCAGAGTCATCGCCGGCGCCGCCGGGGTGTTCGAAACCTGAACTAGAGCCGCGACCAGTGCGTGAGCCGTGCGCGGATTGAACATCGTAGATACCACCGCCACCAGTCCAGTACCCAGGGTCACGGCCAGCATTTTTCCCATACGCTTCATGATGATTCCTCCCCCGTCGGGCTTAAATACCACACGGCGCCCCGCTCAGTTCGCCGTCAGATAGCCACGAACGTAGGTAGGCTGGTCGGTCGCTTTGCTGCGCGAAAAAAATGTGGGCACTTGGCTGCTAGGGAGGACGAGTCCGGGCTGCAAATTGAACTCGACCGTCGTGGAATTGCAGGGGAACTCATAGGTGCGGCTTGCGAAAAAAACGGTGTCTCCCGCGACAGAGGCCGGAAAACTGAACCCCAGAAGTTCGGTGCCGCCGCCGCTGCAGACCGCCTCGATCTGCGTGATCACGAAATGCTGGCCCGCAGGAACCGTGAACTGCGCCGTGGACAAACCGCCGGGAGCGTCCTGGGTGCAGGGCTCACCGGACCCTGTGTCTGTCGCGCAAGTTAACTCAAGGATTTGCGAGGCGGTCCCGCGGGTATCCTCGGTAGGCACGGGATTCGCCGTGGTATTCGCCACTTGCACCAGCGTAACGACCAGGGCGTGAGCCGCCTTCGGAGCAATCGCTAACGCCAGAATTCCCGCCAACGCCGCGGTGCCGGCTACCATCAATATACGGTTTGCAAATCGCATGATGCTTCTCCTTCGTACCTTTGAATTTGGTGCCAGGCTTACGCGCAAAGCTAACCTTGATACTTCCCACCGATATTTTCATCCCGCGGATTGCTGGCGTGCCCGTCGGGCATGATGTGCGCTGGCGCGTTCAGTTCGCTGCGACCGTGTATCCATTAATGGTGCAGTAGAACTCCCCAACGGTTGAGTTTTTACCCAGCACGACTTCGCAGTTGGGCGTCAGCCCCAAGCCGGCGTTTGCTGGGATCGTGATTCGCCCTTGTAGCTGACCGGTGTAGTTGTCAATTAAGTTCTGGGGACTCTGGAGTTGCATGGGGATGGAGAAGAAAGGCCCGTCACCGGACGTATAAATAAAGGCATTACTTGGATCAGCTCCGCCCTGTGTCTGGGATATGATCGACGCGGCCTCGATGACCAGTGTGCGGTCGACTGCGGTGGGCGGCATGGAGCATGAGCTGCTGAAACCGCCGCTGAAGAAGCCCTCGCAACTCGCGAAATAGACATTGCTCGCCGCAGGCGCATGCACCACCGGTACTGCAGCCGCCGGGGTATTTGAAACTTGCACCAGCGCGGCGACCAGGGCCTGAGCCGTCTTCGGAGCGATTGCTATTGCCAGAATTCCTGCTAGTGCTCCCGCACCGGCGATCATTAAGAACCTTTTCGCGAAATTCATTTCTCTTCTCCTGAGTTCAACAAAATTCATATTCGTGCCCCTTCGCAGAAGTTGGATATAGCGAAAGATTTGCGGTGCTAGATCGCGCGACGCGACCAAAGCTGTCGCCGCTTGGCAAAAATCCCCAACAAGCCGGTGCCGAGTAAAAATAGCGAAGCAGGCTCGGGTGCGGCTACGGATGGGGTAACGGTGGTCACGTCGAGCGCGTAGGCTCCGGAGGTGTTGGGGCAGGCCACGCCGTTGATCTCCAAATTGCAGAATTGGCCGCCGGTGAGGTCGGTGAAGCCTTCGCTGAGGTTGCCGTCATCGAAGAGGGCGTTGGGTAGGTAGAGCGCGTCACTGAGCACGATCATGTACGTGCCGGCGGCCAGATCGTCGAGCGACATGGCCACATCGCCGCATTGCGGAACGCCGCCAATTACCGGGGCGGCAGCTTGGCCCAGCGTGCAGCCATTGAAGGTGGGGTAATTGCCTAGCGCGATGGACGTGCCGTAGGGATTGCCCATGCCGTCGGTCACGATTTCCCCGGTAACGTCAAAAACCGACACCTCTGGCGCGGTGCCGCCGCCGGAGACCATGCCGCCGTTGGCGGGATTGCCGCCGCCGAAGCTGAAAGACTGCAAGAGGATGTCGTCCCCAGCTCCGATCTTCACTGTGGTTTGAAAGGTGGATTCCGAATTTGCCAGAGTGCCGGAGTACGATTTTGTGGATCCGGTGTCCGCCAGTGCCGGTGGAGTTTGCGCGATAAAAAATAATGCCAGCGCGGCCAATGCGGAAAGTTTGAGTGCAGATTTGCTGGGTGCAATCATTTTTCAATCCTCTTTTTTCGCGAGTGTGTAAAAGCAACTGATGGAAAAGGCCGGTTGGATGAAGAGCGGCACCCTGAACCGCAAACAGCATCGACCGCGCGCACAGCAGTTTCGATTTCTAATGCGTACCGCTACAGCACAGCGTCTTGGTCGGTTGAATCTTCTTCGCCTTCTTCAATGCTTTTTTCTTAGCCATTCTGTTTCTCCTTCGCTCGTGATCGAAGCCCGCATCTGGCTTCTACCTGTAAATGCGGAAAGCCCAGGGAAATTGGCTCATTTTTTTCGGGCTGCTTTAGATCTGCGCGCAGGCTTCGCGTTGCTTTCGCCCGGCCGGTCGTTGACTTCACCCAAAAACAACGTTACCTTCCTCCAAATTCATTCGATTCGGCCAAGGTGGGTCCGTGAACCAAGAGCCGTCCCAGCCCGTCACGGAACTGCTGGTGAAGTGGAAGCACGGGGACTCCAAGGCCCTCGATGCGCTGTTACCTCTCGTTTACAAAGAACTTAAGGCCATCGCGCACCACTGCCTGCGACAGGAGCGTCCCGGCCATACCCTGCAAAGCGCGGCCTTGGTGCACGAGGCCTACCTGCGGCTGGCGCATGGAGCGCCTCCGGACGCACAAAACCGCGCGCATTTTGCAGCCGTGGCCGCCAGGCTGATGCGCGAAATTCTGGTGGATTACGCGCGTTCGCGAGGCGCGGCCAAGCGCGGCGTGGATTGCCTGGTGGAGATGGATGAAGCCGTGATCACCCCGAAGAAACAGGGTGTAGACGTGCTGGCCCTGGATGACGTCTTGAACGAACTCGCCGAAATGGATGAACAGCAGAGCCGCATTGTCGAGCTGCGTTTTTTCGGCGGGCTGACCATCGAAGAAACTTCCTCCGTGCTGGCAATATCGCCAGCGACGGTGAAACGGGATTGGAACGTGGCCAAAGCTTGGTTGTCGCGTGCCATGAAGAAGGGCAGAAGTGGAAGCACCGCAGCAGTGGAAAAAGATTAAGGAAATTGTCGGAGCGGCCCTGGAGCGCGAGCCTGCGGAGCGCGCGCCTTTCCTGGAGGAAGCCTGCGCGCACGACGACTCCCTGCGCGCCGAAGTCGAATCGCTGCTCTCGGAGTATGAGAAACCCAGCGGTCTTTCCGAACATCCTCTTTCCGCGCTGATGCTCGATCCGGTTCCCCTCGAATCAAAATCCATTGGCCCTTATCGTTTGATCCGCAAACTCGGTGAAGGCGGCATGGGGCAAGTGTGGTTGGCGGAGCAGACTGTTCCGGTGCGCCGGCAAGTGGCCCTGAAATTAATCCGCGCCGGAATTGACGATCAAGCCGTGCTGCAACGCTTTCAATCGGAACGCCAGTCTCTCGCGATCATGGACCACCCGGCAATCGCCAAAGTCTTCGACGCTGGGGCCACCCCCGACGGCCAGCCGTATTTTGTGATGGAGTACGTACAGGGCGTTTCGATCACCACCTACTGCGATCAGCATCAACTCAAAATCCGCGATCGCCTGGAACTTTTCGTAAAAGTCTGCGATGGCGTGCTGCACGCGCATCAGAAGGCGATCATTCATCGCGATCTGAAACCGGCCAACATCCTGGTGGTCGAAGTAGATGGCAAAGCCACTCCACGTATTATCGACTTCGGGCTGGCGAAAGCCGTTGGGCCGCAAGCCCCCGGCGAAACTATGTTCACTCAAGCCGGGGCCTTCGTCGGAACTCCTGTCTATATGAGTCCGGAGCAAGCCGATCCGCGCGTCCATGACCTGGATACGCGTACCGACGTCTATTCGCTCGGGGTCGTACTTTACGAACTGCTGACCGGCTCGCTCCCCTTTGATCCCAAGCAATGGCATGAGCAGCCGTTAGACGAAGTGCTGCGACAGTTGCGTGAACAAGATCCGCCGCGCCCCAGCACCAAAGTGGAATCGCAGCAGGATACGTCGAGCGCGGCCGCTGCCATGCGCGGAACGGAACCGAGGGAGTTAGTGAGCCAGCTTCACGGCGATCTCGACTGGATCACTATGAAGACGCTGGAAAAGGATCGCGCCCGCCGCTACGGCACCCCTTCCGAGCTGGCCGCCGACATCACCCACTATCTCCGCAACGAACCCGTGGCTGCGCGCCCCGCCAGCACCGGCTACCGCTTACAGAAATATGTTCGGCGGCATCGTGCCGGAGTCGCGGCAGCCTTCGTGGTGCTGCTGCTCCTGACCGGCCTGATCGTCACGCAGGCTGTGGCCTTGCGCCGGATTACCCAGGAACGCGACCGGACCACTCGAGAGCGCGATCGCGCCAACCGCGTCACCGGTTTCATGACCGGCATGTTCAAACAATCGAACCCCAGCGAAGCGCTAGGCAACAGAATCACCGCACGGGAAATTCTGGACAAATCCGCGAAGGACATCAATGTCAATTTAACGAAAGACCCAGAGCTGCAAGCGCAGATGATGTACGTCATGGGCGACGTGTACCGCAGCCTCGGACTTTATCCGAGCGCTCAATCGCTGCTGCAGCAGGCGTGTCAGATCCAGCGGCGGGTTCTAGGGCCGGAACATTCCGACACATTAAGGTCGGTGAGTAATTTGGCCATCGTTCTGGAGGACCAAGGCCACTACCCGGAAGCGGAGAAGCTGGGACGGGAGACGCTGGCCATCCGTCGCCGGGTTCTGGGACCGGAACATTCGGACACGCTGAATTCGATGAGCGTCTTGGCCAACGTCCTGAGCGATGAGGGTCACTATGCCGAAGCGGAGATATTGCAGCGGGAAACGCTCGCCATTCGCCGCCGCATTCGTCCGCCGGAAGATCGAGACGTTCTGCTTACCATCGACGGCTTGGCCCGTGTCGTGGGTCTCGAAGGCCACTATGCCGAAGCGGAGAAATTGCAGCGGGAAACGCTGGATATTCGCCGCCGGAGCCTCGCGCCGGAGCACCCCGAGACACTCGACTCGATGACCGCCCTGGCCGGCGTCCTGGAGGACGAAGAGCGGCACACGGAAGCGGAGAAGTTGTATCGCGAAGCGCTTGGGATCCGACTCAAGGTTCTCGGGCTGGAGCATCCCGACACACTGTCTACGATGAACAACTTGGCCAATGCGCTGCTGAACGAAGGCCGCTACGCCGAAGCGGAGAAGTTATATCGCGAAACGCTTGACGCCGAGCGTCGGATCCAAGGGCCCGAGCACCCCGATACACTGGTGGTGATGATCGACTTGGCGGCGGTCCTACAGGTCGAAGGCCACCACGCCGAAGCGGAAAAGTTGCTGCGGGAAACGCTGGACGCACAACGTCGTGTCCTGGGGCCCGAGCATCCGACCGCCTTAAAAACAATGCATGCTTTGGCCGCCGTTCTGGAAAGTGAACAGCGCTACTCTGAAGCAGAGAAGCTGGATCGCGAAACGCTGGACGGAGAACGCCGGATCCTGGGGGCGGAGAACATCCATACGCTGGAGACGATGGCCAGCTTGGCCGCGGTTCTTCGGGACGAGGGCCGATCCGCTGAAGCGGAGAACTTATATCGAGAGACGAACGGCATTCAGCGTCGTGTGCTAGGACCAGAAAGCCCGGACGCCGCTGATTCAGCCTACAACCTCGCTTGCCTCCTGGCCGTGCAGGGCCGGCGGGAGGAGGCGATTTCTCTTTTGGGCGAGGCCGTGGACCACGGCCTTGCCCCCTCAACCGGCCAGGGTATGGAAAAAGATACCGATCTCAAATCGCTGCACGGAGACCCTCGCTTCGCGGCCCTGATCGCGCACGTGAAAGAACGCACCGCAGTCGCTGCCGCGCCGCAATTGCACTAACGTTGGTCGTGGTACATAAAAGCCCACGTCTTCTCTTGCTTGCTCGTTTTGCGGTAAGACACATGACGTTCAGTTTTCCGATTAGCGCCTATCGGGCGCTAGGAGCGGTACGCTGGCCTGGTAGGCGCCCCAAGACGAAGAACCACAGCACACCGTAGAACAGGGCGTTGCCGCCCGAGAACAACCACCACCAGTAATGCTGCCCAACGAAGGGGCTTGCAATCGCAAAGCCAGGGAATCCCAGGAAGTCGGTGATGTGAACGTTGCTCGGGTACGGCAAATGGTTAAGGAGTGCGATGCCCGCAAAGACGAAGCATCCCAAGATAGCGCTCAACGCAATTCTTATCGCCACCTGAATCGAATCACCTCACGACACACTTTGACACAAGTTTAGGTTCTGAAAAATGCGATATTCGCGGCTAACTCCTGATTAGTCGCGTTACCGGACAAGTGCCGTACTAGGACTCCAAACGTCCGGTAACCGCGTTAATCGGGACCTAGCGAAGCTGTTATTTCTCTCATTTCCGAATGTCTCATAATGAGTACAATTCCTATCGCTCCGCACGCTGGTCTCATTCTGTTGTCCATTTGGGGTGCATAACAACATGTTGAGCGAAATCCAAAATGTGATTCTTAAGGGTTCGTTAATTCTATTGATAGTATTCGGTATTTTTTCAGCGAGGCCCTCGTGGTGCTATCCGCAGGCGGCTAGCACGGAGAATGTCTCCAATTTTACCAATCGAGAAATTCTTATCGAAAAAATGAATTCGTCGGTACCCGTGCAACTCGATTCTTTGAAAGTCGGAGAGAAGCCAGTCGTTCCGGGCGTTTACTTCGAAGCCTCAGACACTTGGCTGGGAGACATTGCAGTCGACGTGAAGAATGTCTCCAAAAAGACGATCACCAGAGTCGAACTCATTTTTACATTGCTCGACACAGGAGATGAGACGTTACATAACCCGTATCTAACGTTTGGAGCCGTAGTCGGAATGAGGCCCGAGCATGCGCTCACATCAAAAACCGGATTTCCAATTCCACAATCTTCTGGTCCCGCAATCGCCCTTCCCCCGGGCGCGTTACTCACAGCCAAAACTGCGGGCGCATATGCCGAAATGAAGAAAACCATTACGGCTCGACAGCCGCTGTCGTCAATTAGGCGTGTTCGTCTTTCGGTCGGAGGATATTTCGCTGATGGTACGCGGTGGGTCGACAACGGTTACTATCGACCTTACTTAGGGCATCCGGGCCAATATCTTTCCGTCTCTTATGAGGAATTCTTGCATTACTCTCCATCTAATTAACCACCGCCTTCTGATTCGGCAGTGCGAAGGCAAGCGCGACAAAAGTGCACGGCAATCCTTGGACACGCTGATTCGTCCTACAGCGGCTGATAAGTCGGGTTACCGGACATTGAGACTCAATTTCGGATAACTGCGTTAGTCAGTAGTTAAGGTATAAAGTCTAGTGGGAGCGCAAGCTTGATCCTGCGTATCGCAACAATTGCCCTCGTGTTCGTAGGCTATGCCAATTACCCTCAGCGAACGCCGACGCAGCCTGTCCCGCAGTTCGTGTACGGTCAGTGGACCATCACTAAGTTCGTTGAGGTCGGCGGCCATTTGGAAGAATCAAAAGTGAGAGCAGAAGAGCAGTTAGGTAAAACGCTGAGGATTGCTGCCCAGTCCTTCAGCCACGACTCGAAGTTCCTCTGGTTTGAGAACACGTGTAAGAACCCTACCTACCGAATGAAAAAGACAGATGGCGACCAAGGGTCGCTTGGCTTTTACAGTCTGAAACAGGAGAAGGGCGGTCAATTTCTGACTGTTTCCTGTAACCAGCGAGATTCCTACTTCCTCGAAATTGCTCAAAACCAAGAACTGGCTACATATTACGACGGCTGGTTCTTTTTCTTGCGAAAGACGAAGGGAACGTCAGAAAGCTAGCTATCTCCCGGTTGGTCTCGTTGCCCCTCTAACTCCTGATTAGTCGCGTTACCGGACACTTGGAATCAGGGATCGGCACGTGTCCGGTTACCGCGTTTGTCAGGACTTAGCCCCTTGATTTACAACTTCCTCCGGAAACTAACTACCGCTTGTTTTTTCGACGATGACGCCGAACTTCGCGGCGTGCGCGCGCATCGCTTGAAACTCCGCATCCTGTTTTTCCACGCTTACCGGTGGTGAAATCTGCCCGGGCAGCCAGATCTGAAACAACAATTTCGTGCCACGCGGCAACTGCGACAGCTTCTCCATGAATTGCCGCTGGTCCAGGTTCGAATATTGGAGCACACGGAAACTCAGCTGATCTTCAGGAAACCAATTCGGCGAGATCAACCCTTCGCTTTCCGTCCACATCTTTTTCCAGGATTCAACTTGCATCTGTTGCCGAGGGGAAGCCACAGCGCTCAGCTGTGTGAGTTTTTCAGGTCCGCAAAGCCAGTTGGTACCGGTGGCAATGGAGTTCACCAAGGTGTCTTCCAGCGCTGTGGCCCGGGAGACCGGGTCCAGGTAAGGCGGCGCCGAGCGCAAATCACCTTCGCGGCCTTGCCATTCTTCGTGAAAACGCTCGAGCCGCGCCCACAACGTCTTCTCCGCAGCGGCCGTTCCCCAACGTCCCAGCGCCAGCGCGGCATCGTTTGCGACTTCGAGATCCGCATCGTTCAGCGCGCCGATCGCCAGCGGTTCGACTTGGGGCAGCTCGTCTCCCAGTTGCTGAAATAGGAAACGGTAACAGCCGGTGGAATTTCTGGAGGCCAGCGAGGCCTCCGCCTCCTTCGCGCCAAGTTCCGGATCGAAATTCAGGAAGTATCGCAACATCGCCGCCTGCGGGTCGCACGCCCATTGCCCGACGCGTCCGTCAAACACGGTTTCCATTCTGGCCAACATCGACGTGTTCCCATACCGTTCCACCAGATGAAAGTCCAAAAGTCGGGGGCTGTTTTTTTCGATCCGGGCGGCTGCTTCCTGAACAATCGGCTGGAGATCGTCTGCAGACACGAACTTGGCCAGCGAGAGCGAAGGCTCCGCATTCGAATCTCGAAACTCACGGAGAATTAACGAGCGTCCTTCCACGGGACTGAGCTCATAGATATGTTCGAGCGCGGCGTCGCGCGCTGACGCGTCCAAGGTTCGCCCTGGCGGAGCCGGGGCCGATACAAACTCTTTCAGGATCGGCAGCATGTCCGGCCCGGCGATGAGCGGCCAACGATACTGGATCAGCATCCTCCGCGTCGTCTCCGGCAGATCGGCCCACGCGGCAATCAGTTGTTTGTGAGTTTGTGCGGCGGTCGTGGCATCGAGCAGATCCGAAGACTCGGCGAGCGCCTCAATCGTCAAAGCCCGTGCGTGCCCGGTTTTCTTCGGCAGTGCCGCCGCAGTTGCCGCAACAGCGGCGCGCATCAGTTCGCGTTGGTGCGCCTGCCTTTTCAGCCAATACTCCTGCACAACTTCTGGGTGGGCCGGGTCGTTCTCCGGCGGGTCCCACGACGAATCGGCTTCGATCTGCATGCGGGTAAGCGTGCCGAGGTAATCGAGCGTGATGGAATGATCAGGACTGCCGATCTCGCGCTGCAAAGCCGCAATCGCTTCGCTTCGATATGGCGAGCCGAAAACCCCGAACATCAAATCCCATCCTTCGGGTTGGTCGTTCAGTCCCCAGAACAGCTTCGCCAGGGTTTCCAGGGAAGACTTCGTGTTTAGAAATCTCAATTCGCGGGCCGCTCGTTTCTGCGCGTCGTCCTTCGCGTTCCGGTATGCTTCAGTGGCCTCCTGCAATTGCTTGTCCGCCCATCTGGCATCCGCTTTTTTAATTTCGAATTCAATCGTATTGGAGCGCAGCGTGACTGAGACATGCCCGTACGGAGTCGCTTCGCCCGGATCGGGAAGACGCCACACCCGACAACTCACCACGTGCAATTGATAGCGGCCCGCTCGGGGTTGTCTCCATTCGTTTAGTTCCGCTGTGGCGGTGAATGGCGCTTCGGAAAGCTGTCGCGTATTGCCCAGGCCTCCGCCGATGAACGCGCCCGCACGGAAATAGTCGGCAAGCGGATCAGGTGCCTCGGGTTCGATGCAGTAGGCCTCGATGTTCAGGCGTCCACTCCGGTCATAGCTGCGGTCGTCGGCCCAATAGCGTTT